>JABLTT010064161.1_pt1 | contig 42694 bp, 30 predicted proteins | sample 7160061 | NCBI WGS metagenome assembly JABLTT01 (sample SAMN14651232, study PRJNA627086) | human gut metagenome | isolation source: feces | host: Homo sapiens
CGGGCGACCGGCCGCGGCGAGGTGTGCGCGGCGGGTCGCCCGTAGCCACCACTATGGTCAGGCTACGTGTATGTTATCTTGTGCATTTCTGTTATACCGCTTGGGGAAGTCTGAGAGCGCGCTGGAAGCCGCGGGATTGTAGGGGTGATGAGACGGTGGCGGCGGAAACCGTGGGGGACGAGGCCACCGTGATCTTCGACCCGTTGAACGGTTCGATGTATGGCATGGCCACATTCGGCACGCTCGTCAAGGTGCGCGACTATTCCGATGCCGGCGACTATGCCGACGGGTGGGCGCTGTACCGCTTCGGATGCGGGGCTGCGGGCGGCCGGTAATCGGCCGGCAGTCCCTGACACCTCCTGCGCATGGTGGATAAGTATAACTTCATCCACATATCCACAGATTTCCGAAGGCCTGTGGCAACGCGGATCGCGGTGTGCCAGAGTGTCCTGTACGCGCCGATCGGCCGGACCGTCCGGCAGTCGCATATGGCGCGGCAAAGGGGACATCATGGCTATCTTGGCAATGGACACCGTTGGATTCCTGCAGTCGGTCAACCGTTTGGAACGGCGTTTCGGGGAGCTGACCTCGACCGAGGCGATGCGCGAGGCCTGCGCCCATCCCGAACGGCGGGATCCGTTGGACCACCGGTTGTTTGTCCTGGCCGATGACGTATACGGTTGCGGCGGCTGGACCACCACCATCTGCGCGGCCGCATCGTCTCTGATGGGCGATCTGATTACGGAATGTCGGCGGTTCATGAAGGGAACGGCGTCCGTGGTGCGCAAATACGGCATGACGGTATGGTTGTACGACTTGGTCAACGACGCTTCCAAGGCGTTGTTCGTGGGGGAGCCCTCGGACCGCACGCCGTTGCTCATCCACCCGGTGCCCGCGCAGGAATTGGCGAAACGCTGCGCGCGGAACGGCAGACGACGGTACGGCAACAAGCGCGAACAGAAGTGGGCCATGCATGACCATTGCGCGCAGATGTACCGGCTCGCCGCATACAGCATGCTGCGATGGGGCGGACGAGAGCCGCGCAGCCTGGATATCGCCGGCATGATGATTACGCAGCCGTGGCTGGGCATGTGCATGCTGCGTGAGGACGACAAGGTGCTCGGCATGGGTGCGTTGCCCGATATGCGCTACCGGCGCGTGGTGGATTACATCAAGGAGCTGCGTGCGGCGGCGGATCTGGACTATGCGCGGGCGCTTGCCGCCGGAGAGGTGACGGTGTTGGACGGGGAACGCGCTCCCGGGTTCGCGGAGGTCGATACGCGTTATGTGTATGACGCCGAACGGCTGATCGAGGCCCTTGAATCGCTGTGGAATGAGCGGAGTGACTGCGCGGCGCATGAGATCCTCATGGACGTTGAGCGGACCGGAGACAAGCCGGATCTGCCGTTGTGGCGTAATCCCGCGTATCTGCAGGACGTGGCGAATTCGCTGATGGGTCCCTCGTATGCCGGCATGCTGTGGCTGGGACTCGAGGACCATGATCGGGAGCTGTTCGATAGAGGTGTGGAACAGCTGCGTGAATTCGTGGGGTTCGTCAAGGACATCGGGTTCCTGGTGCTGCCGGTATGCGTGCTCAACACCTGCGCGGACGATCAGGTGCGGCGCGCGATGGAGGCTGCGGTCGCTTCGGGCAAGGTGAAAGCCGCCGACCTGCCGAAATACACGGGGCTCAGCCAGTCGGAGTGCGATGCGATGCTGGATGCGGAGGGACGTGACGCCGATTGTGCCGATGAATCCTGTCTCGATGGGGTGTGCGATGGGTCGTGCGGCGTCACGCCGTGCTGTGATGCACCCGGCGACGAGGAGGATTCGATGATGAGCGTGGGTGCCAGCATGGCTGCCGTGGCAATTGCGCGTATGCCCAACGAGAACTTGGCCCGCAAGGCCGCGCTGGCTCTGATCCTCTGCGAGCCGAAGCAATACGGCGATACCGTGCTGGCGCTGCTGGAGGATGAGAAACCGTGTGAGTCCGACGATGACAGCGAGGTCGGCAAGCGTGCTGAGGTCAAGACCGATACGCTCGTGGCGTGACCGAACGTGGTTGTATTCCCGTGTGCGATGCGTGCGTTTTGTGACTGAGCAGGACACGCGCCAGACGCATCTGTCGCACACTCTGTGATGATTACGTATGATCGTTAATATAGTTCGGACGACAAGTCGGAAACAGCTTGAAGTTATGCCCCTGTACGTCATCGGTCGGATGAATACGCATCAAGTTGTGGTTGAATCAAGGTGGGATGTACGGTGGTCGGCGTTTGGGGTGCGGGCCGAGCTCTTGTGCTCCGTGGTGATACATCGGCATGTGGTATAACTGCCAGCCAATTAAGAACGCCTCGGGGCATTGCGATGCTGTGCGTCCGCCACTCGACGCATGATGCTGACCCAGATATCTCAATCTTGGAAAATCCAATCCTGGCGGCACGGTTCATCGAGTTTGTCAAATTCGTGTACAGGTTGTTGGCCTTTCGGTCGCCTTTATCATAACAATCAGGTTCTGTGCTCTCCTTACCCCCAATCAGATGCCGAGACCGGAAAGCCTCTTGTCTTTCCGCCGCTTGATCGTCCTGAGGATATTTTCTCTGAGTTTGGTAGTTCTCTCTGAATTTGGTAATTTTCTCTGAATTCAGAGAAAGAATGTATAATTCAGAGAATAATTCAGAGATTCAAAGTGGGTGATGGCGAATGGCTCATGAATACGGCAAAGAGACCTTAACTAAAGAGTTTAAAAGTGATGTCAAGGAGGCCCAGGGTCTACCTGATTCGGATCTGGTGGAAGCCGTTGTTGCCCTAGCCAATACTGACGGTGGGTGCGTGTATCTGGGCGTCGAGGATGATGGCACGCCGACTGGTGTGCGGCGGAAGCACCAGGATCCTATTGGGATGTCCGCGATGATAGCCAATAAGACCGTTCCTCCGATATCGGTTCGTGCGCAGTTGATTGGCGAGGATATACCCGTGATTCAAGTTGATGTGCCTAAATCGCAGAGCGTTGTGGCGACGAAGTCCGGGAAGATCCTTCGTCGCATGATGAAAGTGGACGGTACTCCTGAAAGTGTGCCCATGTATCCATATGAGATCGCTACGCGTCTGTCGGATTTGGGCAAACTTGATTATTCTGCGCAACCGGTGCCGGGTTCCAGCCGAGAGGACTTTGATCCATTGGAGCGCGATCGCCTGCGTAGGATTATCGCGTCATACCAGTCCAGCGATCGTAATCTTCTGGAACTTGAGGATGAGGATCTAGAGAAGTCCTTGCGGCTTACCGTATCTGTGAATGGTGGTATGACGCCGACTTTGACCGGTTTGCTGCTTATCGGCAGCGAGGAGTCGCTGCGGCGCCTTGTCCCAACGAATGAAGCAGTTTTCCAAGTGCTTGTAGGCACCGATATCCGGGTGAACCAGACATATCGTGGACCGCTGCTCAAAACCATAGAACAAATAGCGGAAGCGTTTAAACCATGGAATCCGGGGACGGAACTGAATGTAGGACTGTTTTCTTCGATGGTGCCTGAATTCGATGAGAGGGCGTTCAGGGAAGCCTTGGTCAATGCGTTTGGACACAGGGACTACTCCGTTCTTGGCCGCGTGCGTGTGCTGGTGGATGACGCCGGGCTGACCATCGCTAATCCAGGTGGGTTCGTGGAAGGCATCAGCATTCATAATCTGCTTACTGCCGAGCCTCATGGGCGGAATCCATGTCTCATGGACGCGCTGAAAAGGACCGGGCTTGCTGAGCGGACCGGCCGTGGCATCGATCGTATTTTCGAGGGTGCTCTGAACTATGGGCGCCCCTTGCCTGATTATTCGAGATCGAACGAGCGCGGGGTGTCCGTGCTTTTGCCGAGGAGCGCTCCTGATACAGCATTCGTGGAGCTCTTGGCTGAGGAGCGTGAGCGTAGCGGCAGATCCTTGCCGCTCGACGGGCTGCTCATCTTGGACAAGCTTAAGGGGGAAAGGCGTTGCAGCTTTGAAGTTCTGTCGAAATCTTTGGACATGAGCGATCAACGTCTGCGTACCGTATTGGGGCAGTTGACTGAGTCTGGGCTTGTCGAAAGCTCTGGCGCTGGTGTTCGGCGCTCATACATGTTGGGGTCGAAAGTGTACCGTCGCAGTGGCAAAGTGGTGGAATACGTCAGACAGTCGGATATTGATAGGGTGCGTTACCCGGAGCTGATAACAAAGCTGATGAAAAAACAGGGCTCAGTGACCAAAAGCGATGTGATGGAACTGCTGCACCTTGACGCGAATCAGGCATACTATCAACTGCGGAAGCTGGTTAGAGAGGGGCGAGCTCAAAAAATCGGAGGCGGCCGCAGTGCGCGGTACGAGGCAACGCGGTAATGCCGGCTCGGGTACCTTGGAGTGCTTTTTCCTGAATTCAGAGCAAACGGTATGTGTTCCTCGTCTTTATGGGGACATGCGGGCGACTCTGAAGTCTGCCGCTCAAGTGTTTGAGTGGTGCCTCTTATCTTGCCGTCCGTGTTACCGCAAAGTTGGGTCGACAAGGATGATGATGAAGGAGATCGGGCAATCACTGAAATTCCATCGTCGTCGGCAATAAAAAAAGGGTTTTGAGCATGGCTCAAAACCCTGATGGCGGAGGATACGAGATTCGAACTCGTGAGGCTGTTACACCAACACGCTTTCCAAGCGTGCGCCATAGACCACTAGGCGAATCCTCCATGGTGTTCTCGATGCAGACGCATCTCAAGCACAAGATGTAATCATAACACAGCATGGGGACAGTGCCAAATGCGAGTCAGGCACGGCGAGTCTAAACCTGATGGCTGCGGTGCATTCGGCCGCGCGTATGTGGTTGGTCGCGGATCGGAAAACAACCACATTGCGGGGGTGGCGTGTGACAAGATAGAACCATGAACCAGTCTTTCGAGCCGTTCTACGACGTCAACCGCACCTATGACGATAATTACGCGCAAGGCCCGTTCGGCGCCTTCGCGCAGGCGCTGGCGGATCCAGCGCGGGTGGGCAATCAATCTGCAGCGTCGTCGTGCGAATCGTTCCTCGGTTTCCCGGTGAACCTGCCGTTCGGCATCCCCGCCGGACCGCTGCTCAACGAACGGTTCACCACCGCCGCATTCCGCATGGGTTTCGACCTGGCCGTCTACAAAACTGTGCGGTCGCGGGCCTGGGGCTGCAACGCGTTCCCAAACGTACTCGCCGTGCATCCCCGGTCCGCCGACGGCCTCCTGACTCCGGGCAGCCCCGAACTTGACGAGGGCGTGCTCGCCGACACCCGTTACGAGACGCCGATCTCCATCTCCAACTCCTTCGGCGTGCCCTCGCGCGACCCCGACATCTGGCAGCCGGACATGCGCCGAGCCATCGCGGCGGCGGGCCATGGGCAGCTGCTGGTGCCCAGCTTCCAGGGTTCGCGCGTCGAAGGCATGTCCACCGACGATTACATCGCCGATCACGTGACCACCGCGCGGCTCGTCTGTGAGACGGGCGCGGGACTGATGGCCATGAACACCAGTTGCCCCAACGAAGGACATAATCGGTTGCTGTGCCATGATCCTCATCTGGTCGGTCGCATCACCGAAGCGGTCAAGAACGAGATCGCCGATCGCCCGCTCATCATCAAACTGGCGTACATCCCGCCGGTGGCAACGGAACCGTGGCCGCAGGACTCCGGGGCGGGTCGCTACACCTATGCGCGCGTGACCGACGACTCGGCGTTGGAGCTGATGGTGCGGCGGACCGTGGCCCGCGGCACCGTGCAGGCCATCGCCGCCATCAACACGATCTCCGCCAGACTCGTCGACGCGAACGGTAACCAGGCATTGCCCGGCGCGGGCCGGGAACGCAGCGGCGTATGCGGGCATGCGATCCGTTACGCCGGACTCGATATGGTCGCGCGCCTGGCTGCGATCCGTGAACGACTCGGGTTGGATTTCGCGATTATCGGCGTGGGCGGTGTGGTGGAACCGTCGGATTACGACGATTACCGTACGGCTGGCGCCGACGCCGTGATGAGCGCCACCGGTGCCATGTGGGACGCGCGCTTGGCCCGGCGCATCAAGTCCCGCTGACTTCCCTATTGCTCCATGCTCCATCCTCTCTCCGGTGTGGATCTGCAGCCGGGGTGACTTTATGGTTACGCCTTTTCTGACGAGAGGTGGCGGTGTGCTCCCCGTCTCCATCCGTTGCGCTCTCCTCCCTCGCTGTAGGGAGGAGCAGGGTTCCCCTAAAAGGGACAGTGCGGCGAAGCGCGTTACCGCTTCTGGCGCATTTCACCGCGTCGCCACAAGCGTTGTGGCACACTGGAATACAGTGTGTTTTCATGAAAAGAGGTTGACTGTGGCCGAGAACAAGGAAGACGTCCTGCACGTCGAGGGCGGCAAGCCGTTGAACGGCACCATCAAGGTGCGTGGCGCGAAGAACTTCGTCAGCAAGGCCATGGTGGCCGCTCTGCTCGCGCCGGGTACCTCGGTGCTCAAGAACGTGCCGGAAATCCGCGACGTGCACGTCGTATCCGACCTGCTGCGCCTGCACGGCGTGGACGTGGACGTCAACGGCGACAAGGGCATCGTGACCATCAACGCCTCCCATGTCGAGATGCCGTCCGTGGCTGACGTCGACACCCTCGCCGGCTCCTCCCGCATCCCGATCCTCTTCTCCGGACCGCTGCTGCACCGTCTTGGCGAGGCTTTCATCCCGGCGCTCGGCGGCTGCAACATCGGCGGCCGACCCATCGACTTCCATCTGGAAACCCTGCGCAAGCTCGGTGCCGATGTGGACAAGGACCACGCCGACGGCATCCACATCACTGCGCCGAACGGACTGAAGGGCGCGAAGATCCATCTGCCGTACCCGTCGGTCGGCGCCACCGAGCAGACCTTGTTGGCCGCCGTGCTGGCCGAAGGCAAGACCGAACTGTCCGGCGCCGCCACCGAACCCGAGATCATGGATCTCGTGGCCGTGCTGCAGAAGATGGGTGCCATCATCTCCGTGGACGTGGACCGTACCTTCCGCATCGAAGGTGTCAAGGAGCTCAAGGGGTATACGCACACCTCGCTGACCGACCGCATCGAGGCCGCCAGCTGGGCGTCCGCCGCGCTCGCCACCCACGGCGACATCTTCGTCAAGGGTGCCACCCAGCCGGAGATGATGACCTTCCTCAACGTGTTCCGCAAGATCGGCGGCGAATTCGACATCACCGACAAGGGCATCCGCTTCTGGCATCCGGGTGGCGACCTGAACCCGGTGGCCATCGAAACCGACGTGCATCCCGGTTTCATGACCGACTGGCAGCAGCCACTGGTCGTGGCGCTCACCCAGGCCAAGGGCCTGTCGATCGTGCACGAAACCGTGTACGAGAACCGCTTCGGCTTCACCAAGCCGCTTGTACAGATGGGCGCAACCGTGCAGCTGTACCGCGAATGCCTCGGTTCGCTGCCGTGCCGCTTCCAGCAGCGCAACTACAAGCATTCGGCCGTTATCTTCGGGCCCACGCCGCTGACCGGTCGCGACATCGATGTGCCGGATCTGCGCGGCGGCTTCAGCCACCTGATTGCGGCGCTCGCGGCCTCCGGCCCGTCGAACGTGCACGGCATCTCGCTGATCGACCGTGGCTACGCCGATTTCCGCGGCAAGCTCGCCGCCCTCGGCGCCGACGTGGACTGATCGGCCGGCAGCGGACGGACGCCTACGGGCTCGTCCGTTCCCGTATTCACGTAGCGCCGTCGCCTCCATGCTTGTCGATCGGCAAGTGCGGAGGCGACAGCGGAGCCGTATGTTTCGGAAAGTCGCATATCCGGGGCAATGACCACACGCCATGCACGGTGAACCCGGATGGGCTCACGCCACGAGATGACCGATCTGATCGGCGGTCGTGAGTTGATCGAACTCGATGGCGCAGGCTTCCCTTCTGCCGATCTGGCTAACCGTAGACTAAGACGTCGGGGCTGCCCTGGCCCGGCGCTTCGGCCACCACGATCACGAAGGTCCGCCGATGCCCGAGGCGATGCGTAATTCCTGATTGTCAGCATGATGAATGCGCATGTGACCGTATCCCAAGCGAAAGGAGCGTCCCAACGTCGCGTCATCGGGTGAGCCTCGGAGGATTGCCGCAATGAACGGGGCGACATATGGTGCGGAAGCCGTCAGATGGCCGTGATGTCAACCGTGCGAGGGGCCGTCAAAGTGGGCGAACAACGGGGCGGATACGGCGGATAGCGCGAGGATTGCCGCAGCCGTGCCCAAAAGGATCCATTCCGGGGCCACCGCATCATACAACCATCCGTACAGCATCTGCCCGAGCGGCTGCGCGCAGGTGGCGAAGCTGGCCAACAGCGACATGACCTTGCCCGTCACGGTCTCCGGCGTGCGTATCTGGATGGCCGGGATGGCGATGATGTTGGTGAAACTGCACGCGAAGCCCACCAGGCAGCAGGATAGGACCAGCACCATGAGCTTGGTCGTGTTGCCCAGCGGGAGCAGGAATCCGACGCCCGCGGGCAGGATGACCGCGCCGAGGACGGTCATGGCTGCCGGCATGCGGTCGATGGTCAGCACAGCGGCGAACAGGCCAGCTAGGACGGCGCCGATGACCGCGGCGATGCCGATGATCCCGTCGCAGATGCCGTACACGGCGGCATCGAAGCCCAATACCGTGCGAATCATGAACGGGAACCCCACGGCCGAATAGCCGACGGCGAAGAGATTGATCACCGAGGCCAGGAGCATGAGCCGGAGGATATTCGGCCGCTCATGCGTCAGGAACCGTAACGCGGCCGCGATGTCGGAGATCCAGCCGCGAGCGGTGCCGGAGGGCGACGTCTCCGTGCCGTCCGATTGAGGTGTGGGGCGGTCGGAGTGTGCATGGTCCATCGTCGGCGGAATCGGTTCACGGGGTTTGTTCTTCTGCGGCGGTTCGAGGCGGATGAAGCATTCGAGGGCGGCCGTACAGAAGAAGCAGGCGATGGTGACGCCCAGTAGCGGACCGATGCCGATGAGCCCGTACAAGGCGCCGCCGATGAAGCTCGGCAGCAGCGAGGACAGCTGCTGCACCTGGTTGATGACGGCCATGCCGCGGCGGACCACGGCCTCGCCGGATCCCCGGAGCAGTTGCGGCAGCGCGGCCTGTACGGTCGGTGTCTCGAATGCGCTCAGCACCGATAGGGAGACCATCAGTGCGCCGACCGCGATGATGCTGAATCCGCCGTCCTGCACGGCGAACCATGAGGCGGCGGCCAGGACGAGCAGTCCTGAACCCGCGTCGAGCGCGACCATGATGGTGCGGCGGTTGACGCGGTCGGCCAGTACGCCGCCGAACGGGGAGAGCAGGATGGTGGGGACGATCGCCGCGGCTAGCACCGAGGCGAAGACCGTGGCCGACCCGGTTTCGTCCAGCACCCACATCGACATGGCGAACCGCAGCATCATGCTGCCGAACAGGGACAATCCCTGCCCCATGACGAGCAGGATGTAGTCGCGTCCGAGCAGTGGGTTCGCCGGGCGGCGAGGCAGGTGGCCGTTGTTCGGGGCGGGACGTGGGTTTGTGCTGTGGCGATGCATGGTCGCTCCTTTCTGTTACATACCGACCGACGGTATGAATAATTGGGTGTGATTGGCGTCGACGAATCGACGTGTTGGTTTTGTAAGTCGATGGGGATTGGTGCGGGGTGGCGGACTGGGGTGAGGTGGACTGGGACGGGGTAGTGGACTGGGAACGACAGGCGACCTGCCGGCGGGTTGCCGGGCGGGTGCCTGGCAGTGGCTGTCGGGGATCTAAGGGCGGAGGGGCAGAGCTTCGTATGGCCGTTGCCGGGACGTGCGAGGGTCTGTGGGCGCGGGACTAGCGGTTGCGATCGTCGGCGGTGTCGTGCGGTTCAGGGTAGAAGCTCGGGGCATTGATGGCCTGGAATCCGCGAACGGTCAGATCGATCAACTCCTCGTTGAACACCGGCAGGCCGATGGCGGCCAGCATGGTCGCCACGCATCTCGTTCGGGGCTCGGTGTCGGCGGCGGTGGGGGCGCAGGCGACCCAGTAGTTGAGTAGCAGTGAGAGCAGGATGGCAGCCTCGCGCGGGTATTCGGTGGTGATGGAGCCGTCCTCCACGCCGTCCATGATCAGGGTGTGGAATCCGTTGGCCACCGTGGTCTGCCAGCTTTGCAGGTTGTGGGCCAGCGTGGTGGGGTCCTCAAGGAACTGGGCGGCGTCGCGTTGGATGTTCAGATGCGTCTCGTTGGTGATCGACCGGCGCATGAGCTCACGCAGCTTCTCCAGTCCGGTCAGGTCGGTGCGTTGGCGTAGCTCGTTGAGTAGGTCGTGGCTGGTTGCAAAGTCGCGGTGCGTGAGTTCTTCAAGGATGGCTTCCTTGCCGGGGAAGTGGTGGTAGATCGCTCCCTTGGAGAGGTTGCCAAGCTCATTGACGATGTCCTGCATCGAGGTGTGTTCGAATCCCTTTTCGGAGAACAGCTTCTGCGCGGCATCGAGGATGCGCCGCCGTGTGACTTCCGGGTGTGCGTTGCGTGCCATGGGTCCTCCTTCCGTACCCGTCCGCATGTGCCAATTTACTGATCGAGCTTGTGATCCCAGTATACATACCGTCGGTCGGTATGTAAAATTCGAATGTCCGAATCGGGGGATTCTGCCGAGTGAGCGTTCGCATACGACACCGCTACGAACGAATCCCCCGATTAGGGCAAACGGTGCGTGCCGTAATCGAAGTTCGGGGGAGTGCGGCACAATGGAACCATGGCATCGAAAGGAAAACCCTCCCCGCGTTCAGCCGTCAAGCCGCTCAGCGATGAGCAGGTCGCACGCCTCGACGCAAAGCATCACCTCGTGGACCCGACCCGCTACTATCCGACCGGTCCGCGCACGCCCAACACCGCCGAAATCAACGCACAGAACCCCAAGGCCACCGAGCGTCTGCTCGAAGGCGTCTCCAAGGTGCTGCGCAGCCGCAGCAAGGTGCGTGCCTGGGGTCTGGAGCGCGTCCCCGAAACCGGCACGTTCATCACCGCCGCCTCGCACGTGACCATGTATGACGTGTTCGTGCCGATGATGAGCCTGTTCCACATGGGCCGTCGCCCCCGCTATATGGCCAAGGCCGAAATGGCCAAGTGGCCCCTGATCGGCAGATGGTTCCAGCTCGTCGGCATGCAGCCGGTGCCGCGCCGCAGCGGTCAGGCCAAGGCCATCGAGGAGGAGTCGATCAAGATCATCACCTCCGGCCGGCCGCTGACCATCTGGCCGGAAGGCACCGTGACCCGCGACCCGAAGAAATGGGTCATGAGCCTCAAGCCCGGCATCGGCTACATCGCGCTCGAATCCTCCCGTCGGCTGGGCCGGCAGGTGCCGATCTTCTGCGCCGTCACCTGGGGCGCCGCCAGCATCAACCAATGGTGGCCGTGGCCGCGCAAGAACGTGGTCATGTGCTACGACGAGCAGCTCGATTACGCCGACCTGCTCGCCGACATGGACTCCTGGGGCGAGGAGCCGCCCGCCGACAAGGTGTCGGAGCTCACGATGCGCGTCTTCCGCCGCATGAACGAGGTCATGGAAGAGATCCGCGGCGAACGTATGCCCGCCGAAGGATACTGGGATTACCGCAACATGCGCCGCCAGGCGTGGTGAGCCGGATGTGCGGCGTGCGCGGGCGCCGGCTCGCTCGCGCACGTGTCGGTGGCGGCGCACATGCGGACAACCTGGTGCGGCGCCCGTTCGTCGGGCGGCGGGAGTCCCGTGCATACCTGCAGGTAGGATGACCGCAGACCTTGAGACATAGTGGACCGATCGGCAAAGGAGCGGAACGATGAAGATCACGGTACTGGGCGCAGGCGCGTGGGGCACGGCATTCGGTCAGGTGCTGGCCGATGCGGGCAACGACGTGACGATGTGGGCCATCGAACCCGAAATCGTCGAAGGCATCCGCGACCGTCACCACAACGCCGTCCGCCTGCCCAGCGTCGAACGTCTCCCCGAGAACATGACCGCCACCGGCGATCGCGCCGAGGCCGTCAGAGGAGCGGAGATCATCATCGTCTCCATTGCCGCGCAGGCCGCCCGCGTCGCGCTCGAACCGTTCCGCGACCTGATCCCCGGCGACGCCATCGTCGTCTCCCTGATGAAGGGCATCGAACGCGCCACCGGCAAACGGATGGACGAGGTCGTCACCGAGACCCTCGGCCTGCCGGAGGACCGGTTCGCCGCCATCTCCGGACCGAATCTGAGCAAGGAGATCGCCGCGCGCGAACCGGCCGCCACCGTCGTCGCCTGCACGAACATCGACAATGCGCGCCGTGTGGCCCATGCCTGCACCACGCATTATTTCAAGGCGTTCGTCACCACCGACGTCATCGGATTGGAGATGTGCGGATCGCTGAAGAACGTGATCGCGCTTGCCGTCGGCATGGCGCGTGGCGCAGGCTATGGCGAGAACACCGCCGCGATGATCGAGACGCGCGGCCTGTCCGAGATGACCGCGCTGGGCAAGGCGGCCGGCGCCGACCCCAAGACGTTCTGCGGGCTCGCGGGCGTGGGCGATCTGATCGCCACCTGCGGGTCGCCGTTGAGCCGCAACTACACGTTCGGCGCGAACCTGGGCAAGGGGCTGAGCGTGGAGGAGGCGACGCGCGTGAGCAACGGCGTGGCCGAAGGCGTGCCGACCACCGACGCCGTGGTGGCGTTGGGCAGGAAGCTTGGCGTGCCGACGCCGCTGGCCACCGCGATGAGCCATGTGCTGGATCGCGGCATCAGCTGCAGTGAGATGCTTGCCGAGCTGTTCGGCCCCGATATCACCGAGGAGTGAACGAACGGAGCCATTTCGCTGGGTCGGCGCTGGCAATCAGACGGGAGCAGCGAGGCCCTTTTGTTGCTGGTTTGTGAAGCTACTGCGTCAAATGGTCCATGCACACATGCGGAAGCGCCGACGTAGAGCACGGCTGCGGGTAGGCTGGTACCCGGTTATCTGATCGAATCGGTCGACTGATCGGCCGAATGAAACACGAGACAAAGGACATGGGCAGCATGGCTAAGAAGCGCATCGTGGTGTTGTACGGCGGCAAGGCGGATGAGCATCCGATCTCCTGCATCTCGACCGCCGGCGTCCTGAAGGCGATGGACACCGAGCGTTTCGAGCCGATTCCGGTCGGCATCACCAAGTCCGGCCAGTGGATCGTCAACGGCGAGGACCCGCGCGGCTGGGACCTGAGCGGCGACGCGCTGCCCGAGGTCAAGGTCACCCCACAATCGCGTCCGGTGCTGCTGGACGTGAGCCGTGGCTGCGACGGGTTCCTGGTCGGCGGCGACACCGTCGAATCCCTCGGCCACATCGATGCGGTGCTGCCGGTGCTGCACGGCCCGTACGGCGAGGACGGCACCATTCAGGGTCTGCTTGAGATGATGAACGTGCCGTACGTCGGCTGCGGCGTGCTTGCCTCGGCCTCGTGCATGGACAAGCATTACACCAAGGTGCTGCTGAACGCCGCCGGCATCGCCACGGCGCCGGGCATCACGCTGGATGCGCGTTCCTTTGACGCCTCGGACGGGTTCGCCTCCGACGCCGCGGCCATCATGGCCGAGGTCGAGGCCGCCGGCCTGCGCTACCCGCTGTTCGTCAAGCCGTCGCGTGCCGGTTCCAGCTTCGGCGTGACCAAGGTGGAGCGCGAGGGCGATGCGGCCGAACTGGCCGCCGCCGTGTTCGAGGCCTCCCACCATGACTGGCGCGTGCTGATCGAGCAGGGCATCGACGCGCGCGAGATCGAATGCGCGGTATTGTGCGCCAAGCCGGGCGACGAACCGAAGGCCAGCTGGCCGGGCGAGATCGTGCTCGACCGCCGCGAGGACGGCGGCGACCAGTTCTACGACTTCGACAGCAAGTACATGGACTCCTCCGCCTCGCATGTGGAGGTGCCCGCGAACCTGCCGGAGGAGACGCTGCAGCGCGTGCGCGAGACCGCGATCAAGGCGTTCAAGGCCGTGGACGGCATGGGCCTGAGCCGCGTGGATTCGTTCGTGACCGCCGACGGCGCCATCATGATTAACGAGATCAACACGATGCCCGGCTTCACCCCGATCTCCATGTACCCCAAGGCATGGGAGGCCACCGGCCTCAGCTACACCGATCTGATCACCACCCTGATCGAGGGCGTGCTCTGAGCTCAGTAGGGGATTATTGCCTTCAGTTGGAAACTTTTCGGGTTTCCAACTGAAGGCAAAGCCATATTTGGCGGTATTCGACGGCGATGATGGCGGATAGGTTTCCAACTGAAGATGACAATCCCCAACTGAATGTGTTGCCCGCAGCCTGACATGAGGTGAGTTCCCACCACCTTTTCTGCAAGGCTGTTGTTCAACCGTTGACTTATGCGCTTAATTGGGGTAGTTTCCGCCATCTTTTCAACAGTTGACCTATGGAGCCGGCGTGTTACCGAAAGTTCAGCGATCGGTCTCCATAATCCGTTGGGGGTTCACGAGACGGCCAACCTGACGTTAACTTGGCCACCTACGCTCCTGAATCGTGAACGGCCGGCAAGCCACTCATCGTTGCCGGGCCGAATGTCACCGAGGAAAGGAACGTAGATGAATTCCCTGCGTAAGATCGCGGCCGGCGCACTCGCCGCCGCCATGCTGATGTCCGTGGCCGCCTGCGGTTCCGCCAACGCGGCCGGCGGCGACAATGCCGGCCAGGCTTCCGACGCCAACGAGGAGTGGGCCGCCGCCACCTCCGTGGCCGACTTCGGCAGCTTCGAGGACCTCGAGGTCGCCGCCAAGGAAGAGGGCGCGCTGAACGTCATCGCGCTGCCGCACGACTGGTCCAACTGGGGCGAGGTCATCGAGACCTTCAAGGAGAAGTATCCGGAGATCGAAGTCACCGAGCTCAACCCGAACGCCTCCTCCAAGGAGGAGATCGATGCCGCCAAGACCAACGCCGGCACCGACGCCGCCCCGGATGTGTTCGACACCGGTCTGGCTGTGGCCTCCACCAACACCGATTACTTCGCACCCTACAAGGTGCAGGCCTGGGACAAGATTCCGGATGAGCTCAAGGATCCGGACGGCCTGTACTACGGCGACTATACCGGCATTATGTCCGTTGGCTGGAACAAGGACAAGTACGGTGAGATCGAATCGATTGACGACCTGCTCGACCCGAAGTTCGCTGGCACTGTGGCTCTGAACGGCAAGCCTGCCGAGGCTGGTGCCGCGTTCAACGGATTCGTGATGGTCAACGCGCTCAAGGGCGGCGACCTGAACAACCTGCAGCCCGGCCTGGACTTCTTCAAGGAGCTCAAGGACGCCGGCAACCTGACCCAGGTGGACGTGACCAACGGCACTATCGACTCCGGCCAGACCGGTGTGGTTTTTGACTGGACCTACAACCAGGCCTCCTATGAGGCCAGCCTGGAGAGCAAGGGCGTGGACTGGGAGTACATGACCTTCCCCGAAGCCCAGGTGGTGAGCTACTACAACCAGTCCATCAACAAGGACGCCCCGCACCCGGCGGCCGCCCGCCTGTGGATGGAGTACCTGTACAGCCCGGAGGCCCAGAACCTGTGGCTCAAGGGCGGCTCCAACCCGATCCTGCTGCAGTCGATGATCGACGAGGGCACCGTGGACCAGGATATCCTGGCTGACGCGGACGTGCTCGAGGGCGACTCGCTGAGCTACACCAACGAGGACTCCACCCGCATCACCGAGTGGCTGCAGGAAAACTGGGACGCGACGATCGGCAACTGATCCCATGACCATCGCACTCGCACAGGGACGGCCCGCCCGTAAGACGGCGGGCCCGTCCGCTACCTCCTTCGTCGCCGCGCATCGCAAGGAACTCGGCACCGTCGGCGTCACGGTTCCGTTCTTCGCATACACGGCCTGCTTCCTGCTCGTGCCCACCATCATCGTGGTCGTCGGCGCGTTCACCGGTGCCGACGGCGGCTTCACGCTCGCCAACTTCGCCCGACTCGCCGAGCCGAACACCATCGCCAGCTTCGGCACGTCGATTACGGTGTCGATCATCTCCGCGGTGATCGGTTCGGTCGTCGGCGCGCTCGCCTCCTACGCGCTGGTCATCGGCGCCAGACCGGACGGCCTGCTGCGCCGCATGGTCTCCGCCATCTCGTCGGTGCTCGCCCAGTTCGGCGGCGTCATGCTCGCGTTCGCGTTCATCGCCACCATCGGCATCAACGGCGTGGGCACGATGCTGCTGCAGCAGCTGTTCGGCGTGACCGTGGACCCGAACTGGCTGTCCTCGCTGTCGGGCCTGATCGTGATCTACAGCTATTTCCAGATCCCGCTGATGATCATCGTCTTCCTGCCCGCGGTCGATTCGATCCGCACGGAGTGGCGCGAGGCCACCGAAAGCCTGGGCGGCAACACCTTCCAGTACTGGACGCGCGTGGCCTGCCCGATTCTGGCGCCGCGCTTCATCTCCGCGTTCCTGCTGCTGTTCGCCAACGCGTTCTCCGCGTATGCCACCGCCGCGGCCCTGTTCTCCCAGCGGGCGATTCTCGTGCCGCTGATGATCCAGGGGGCGATGCGCAACGAGATGGATCCGAACCAGCAGGGTTTTGCACAGGTGCTCGCGTTCGCGATGGTCGTGGTCGTCGCGATCGTGATGCTGCTCAGCCACATCATCGAAAAGAGGGCCGGACGATGGCAGTGAATCCCGAAACCGCGCACAGGACCGTGGGCGCCGCGAACCCGCCGCAGCTGCGCGCCATCCGCCTGCGCAGGCAACGCATCTTCAAGGCGATTGTGCTGACGCTCACGTTGCTGTTCCTGTTCATCCCGTTGGCGTCGATGCTGCTGTTCACGGTGCGGCATCCGTTGTCCGGACAGTGGAGCCTGGCCCCGTGGCAGGCGATTTTCACCGGCAACGGCGAGTCGCTGGGCGCGGATCTGACCGTGCTGTGGGAAGGACTCGGCTCCTCGCTGCTGCTGTGCGTGGTCACGGTGGCGATCATGCTGGTGCTCATGGTGCCGACGATGGTGATCGTGCACATCCGCTCCCGTCGATTGGAACGGGCAATCGAATGGGTGTCCACGTTGCCGCTGACGATTCCCGCAATCGTGCTGGTGGTGGGTCTGGGACCGATCTACCGATGGCTGTCCGCCGACGTGTTCAGCACCGACCCCGTGTGGTTGTGCTTCGCCTACGTGGTGCTGGTCATGCCGTTCGCGTTCCGATCGATTGCGGTAGGGCTGAACTCCATCGATGTGAAGACCCTCGTGGAGGCTTCGCGTTCGCTGGGCGCCTCCTGGCCGCGCGTGTTCTTCCGTGTGATCATCCCGAACCTGTGGCAGTCGATCCTGTCCGCCTCGTTCATTTCCATCGCTGTGGTGCTCGGCGAGTACACGGTCGCTTCATTGCTCGGCCGTATGAACCTGCAGGTCGCGCTCTACCAGCTCGGCCAGTCGAATTCACAGGTCTCCACTGCCATGTCGCTGCTCGCGCTGCTGTTCGGCGTGATACTGCTGGTGGCGCTCGACCTGATCTCCACCGCCATGCGTACATCCAAGGAAGGTAAGTAATCATGACTCTCGCCGATCAGAAGGCGGCTGTTGCCGAAGCATCGGAATCGTTCATCGACAACGAACTGGGCGCCACCGTGACCGAGGCCGCCCAGGCGGTTCTCGAAGACTCCACCGAACGCGGCGGCGGCATCCGCATGCAGCATGTGGACAAGATCTATCCGGGAGCCGCCAGCAAGGCGCTCGACGACTTCAACCTGGACATCAAACCCGGTGAGATGGTGGTGCTGCTCGGTGGCTCCGGCTGCGGCAAGTCCACTGCATTGCGCGCGCTCGCCGGACTTGAGGACATCCAAGCCGGACGTATCCTCGTCGGAGGTCAGGACGTCACCGCCACACCGGTGAACAAGCGCAACATGGCCATGGTGTTCCAAGCCTATTCGCTGTTCCCCCATATGACCGCCCTGCAGAACGTGGAATTCGGTCTGGAGGTGCGTGGCATGAAGAAGGCGGAACGCCGTCGGATTGCCATGGAGAAGCTGGAGCTGGTGGGCCTGACCGATCAGGCCGGCAAGTACACCCAGCAGATGTCCGGCGGTCAGCAACAGCGCGTGGCGTTGGCCCGTGCGCTGGCCATCTCGCCGCGCGTGTTGCTGCTTGATGAGCCGCTGTCCGCGCTGGATGCCAAGGTTCGTGTGCAGCTGCGCGACGAGATTCGCCGCATCCAGCTGGAAACCGGCACCACCACCGTGTTCGTGACCCACGATCAGGAAGAGGCGCTCGCCGTGGCCGATCGCATCGGCGTCATGAACCACGGGCGCATCGAGCAGATCGCCGCTCCGCAGGACCTCTACCAGCGTCCCGCCACCGAATATGTGGCCACATTCATCGGCTTGACCAACCGCCTGCCCGGCGGCTCCAACGGTTCCGAGGCTGTGGTGTTCGGCCAGCGCGTGCCGCTGCTGGAGGGTTCCAAGCAAGGTCCGCTGGTTGCTGTGCTGGTTCGCCCGGAGGCGCTGACGCTGACTCCGGCCGAGACGAACACCTCCAATGTGGGCGAGCACGCGCGCGTGGAGACCATCCACTTCCTGGGCGCGTTGGTCCGTGTGGACACCGTGATCAGCTCCGGGGAATGGCAACGGTGGAACGGCGGAGAACAGCTGCGCGTGACCGTGCAGCTGCCGGCCAGCGAGCTGCCGGCCGGTCTGGCGATCGGCTCCGATGTGGTGGTGGCGCCCAGGGCCGTGCCCGCGTTGGCGGTGTGAGGATTGTCGGGGCGGCCGGCTCGGATGGCTCGCCGCCCCGACAACTGTTGACTTGTGTGTGCAATATGGCCTGTTTCCGATGACTTTTCAACAGGACCATCTTTCAACTGTTGATCTATGCGTTTAACGGCACCGTTTTCCGCCGACTTCTCAACAGTTCCACTTTTCAACTGTTGAGTTATGCGCTTAGCGGGGCTGGTTCCCACAGGTTTTTCAACAGTTGACCTGGCTGGAACAGACGGTTAAGGGGTGTGGGTTAGACTGAGGCTGAACTGGACCGTTTTGGGGAAAGGAACGGCAATGGACTGGCTGACTCAGGCGCGGTGGCGGTTCGGCCGCATCGGTGCCGGCGCATGCGTGATGCTGGCCGTGTGGGTGGCGCTGAACATGGCGCTGTCCATGATGCTGGTGCAGGCGATGGGGCAGAACGCCGTGAACGCGCCGATATGGCTGCAGTTCCTCATCTCCAGCGGCCCGCTGTACCTAATTGCCATGCCAATGGGTCTGATGCTGATGAAGGCCGTGCCCGAGCTGCCGACTCGCAGGTTCCCGATGACTCCCGGCCGGTTCTTCACGCTGCTGCTCATGTGCCTGCCGATCATGTATGGCGGCAACATCATCGGCAACCTGCTGTCGATGGCTCTCTCCGGAGGCACGGCCCAGAACGCGATCGCGAATCTGGCCATGGCCAATGACCCGGCGATGATCGTCTTCGGCGTCATCCTGGGGCCGATCTTCGAGGAGTGGATGTTCCGCAAGCAGATCATCAGCCGTACCCGCCGGTACGGTGAGAAACTGTCGATCTTGCTGTCGGCCCTGATGTTCGGCCTGTTCCATCTGAACCTGTTCCAGTTCTTCTACGCGTTCGGACTGGGGCTCATGTTCGGCTACGTGTATATGCGCACGAGCCAACTGCGTTACTCGATCGTGATGCACATGATCATCAACTTCAACGGTTCGGTGCTGGCTCCGTGGGTGCTATCACAAGTGGACTTGGAGGCGCTCGCCACCACGGACACCACTGATCCGGCTGCGGCCCAGGCGCTGCTGGCGCAGAACGGTGCCGGCATGATGCTGGTGTCCGGGTATGGGCTGTTGCTGATCGTCCTGTCGATTGCGGGCTTGGTGCTGCTGGTCACCAAGCGTCGCACGTTCGAGTTCTATACCACGCCCGAGCAGCTGCCGAAGGGCTTGGGCGGGCAGACCGCCTTCGGCAACCCGGGCATGGTGATCTACATCGCCATGTGTGCCGCGCTGACCGCCCTGTCGATGTACGGCCTATTCTGACCGGCTACTACTCCGCGGCGATTGCGCCGGCGCCGGCGTGCTGTTCGATGAAGTCGGCGCCGGCCAGCGCCCGCGCCGCGGCATCGGCCGCGGTGGAGGGGAACACGTCGAACCGCGCGTACACCTGCACCTCCGCGGTGATGCCGTATGGCGTGAACCCGGTGAACTTGACGAGCGTCGGCACGTTCTCCAGCCGCATGCCTTCGGTCGCTTTGTTGACCACGTCCAGCGCGCGCCGCTCGACCTGCTTCAGGTCGCTGCCGGCGGCCACCGTGAACGGCACCGGCACATAGCCTTCGGATGCCTGTGTGAGCTTCTCCAAGGACGACGTGTTGAGCACCGAGTTGGGGATGACCATCTGATTGCCGCCGCGTTCGAGGATGACGGTCTGCCGCCATGTGATGTCCTTGACCATGCCGGTGGTGCCCTGGATACGCACCAGATCGCCGGGTTGGATCACCTTGCCGAGCATGAGCCCGAACCCGCTGATGATGTTCGCGATCGTATCCTGCATGCCGAGGGAGATCGCGACGCCGCCGACGCCGAGCGCCGCCAGAATGGTGGTGGGGTTGACGCCGAACACCGGCTGCAGCACGATGGTGATCGCCGCCGCCCAGATGATCACGCGCAGGATGTTGGCGAAGATCGATGCATTCGGTATGCTGGCCCGGCCCAGTACCTCGTTGGTCACACGGACCACGACCTTGGTGGCTATCATGGCGATCGCCATCACGATAACCAGCAGGATGACCTTGCCCGCATGCTGCTGCAGCCAGTCCGTGATCACATCCATCGCACGCCCCATTCCTGTTATGCGTTCGGCGTCTACCGCCGCCAGCCGGCTCGTCTGGTTCCATCCTACCGACTGTCTGTGGGGAGGGCTGACGATATGACATTTAGTAATGCAACTTGATAGGAGGAATGACATGACGACCGCGGATATGGACGCTCGGTTGGAGCGTGCGCCGCGCAGGTTGACGGCTGTCGAGGCGCACGCGGAGTTCGAACGGCTTCGGGCGTTGGTTCCTAAGGGGTCGCGTCTCTCTATGATGACGTCGGAAGATGTGAAGCGAGAGGTTGAGCGTCGTGATTAAGGGCCTTGTCGACACCAACGTGCTTCTTGACATGATGGTGGAAGGCCGACCTGGTTCCTAGGCGGCAGCATCGCTGTTTGATCGTATGTTGAGCGGAAGTCGTACTGGCCGAGTGAGCCGGCAGTCTCAGGGACGTGTATTACTGTATTGCATTGCGTGTCAGAACTGTGGCTCACGCTCGGGTTCAGGGTACGGGTGCGACGCCTGAAAACAAGTGCCGCACCGCGCATTTACTTACTCCGCGTCTGCCGCCTTCTTGCGGCCGCGCTTCTTCATCGTGCCGGCCTTGGCGTCGGCCACGGCGAAGATGATGGCCTTGTCGTCGGGCTGGCCGACGCCGGGGATGGAGCGGTAGTCGATCTCGTCCTCGGAGGGGTTGTGCAGTTCGAAGAACGCGGTCACGGCCGCCACCACGGCCGGGGCCTTGACGCTGATGGATGTGGTCTGCTTGTCCGCGGGCTTGCTGAACTTCACCGTATTTTCGTCCTTGTCGGCGCACGCCTGGATGGCGATCTGCTTGGCCGATTCGTTGACGAGTACGTGTACGTACGCCGGATAACCCAGTTCCGCGGCCGTGGCCTTGTTGAAGCGCACCACGGAATCTGTAACCGTCATCACGGATTTGCTGACTGGTGCTGCGAGGGAAACCTCCTGAAATCCCTGCAATGATGCCATGGTATTTACCTCCATTGTTCGTGATTAATTCGATGGTTATTATTCTACGCTATTGAGTAAATTCAATGCGCCATCATTTGATAAAGCATCGCAATCCACTGTTATTTTCCTTCGCGTATTTCGAAGTCTGTGTTCGTCCAGAAAATCGTTAAGAGGCAAATTGCTTGGTGGAATCCTACTTATTCGGGTTTTGCGCTGTCGATTTCGCACATCGTGGTGTGCGGCGCACTTCAGGTTGCCGATTTGTCAACGATTCGCGCAAACCCCGGCCGTCGCGGGTGCATACGGTGGGTATGGGATAGAGTCGATTCCGGATAGGTTGTTCGATGGAAGTCGATGTTGTTGTGAGGGAGATCGTATGGTTGCGCCCCGTTTTGCCAAACTGTTCGCCATCGCGGTGTCCGCTGCGCTCGTCTGCTCGATGGCTGGTGTGCCCGCGTATGCGCTGACCGATACGAACTTGGATGAGACGACGGGAGCCTCGACGGGAACTTCGGCAATCACTCCGACGTCGACGGATGAATCGTCCTCCCTGCAAAACCAGCCGTCAGCGGACGATGCGGAGTCGATGCCGGATAATCCTACTAAGGATCTGCCGCAGACCGTAAGCGAGGCGGTCCCTGACGACGCGACGGTGGTGTCGGAGGAACTCGCCGTGACCGATGCCGGTGAGGCGATGGATTTGGAGACCGGGGACACCGTGACCGATCCGCAGCTCGTCGGTACGGTGGACAAGCCGGCCGATCCGCTCGCCAAAACCGACGGCGAATCGTTCATTCCGGTTGAGGTGGCCGAGGTCAAGGAGGCGATGGGGGACGCCGCGGCCGAAGCGGAGCCCGATGACGCGGCCGATACGGAAGACGACGGCGACGTTGCGGAGACGCAGCGGGACGTCGCGGACGACGGTGCGGCGGGTGTCGTGGTGCGGCCCGCAGCCCTGCAGAACAACTCGTATGGCGCCCACTGGGGCACGTACAATGGCACGCCCGCGTTCTTCGAGTCCGATGGCACGTTGTTCGCGCAGCAGGCCAAGGGCGTGATCGACGTGTCCGAATGGCAGGGGCAGATCGACTGGCAGAAAGCCAAGAACGACGGCGTGGAAGGCGCCATCATCCGTATCAGCTACGGCTGGGGCAACGGGTTCGACAAGCAGGCCCTGCGCAACATCAGCGAATGCAAGCGGCTGGGCATTCCGTTCGGCATCTACTCGTATTCGTACGCGTATGACAGCACGACCGCCACCTATGAAGGCGATGATATGGTGAACCTGCTGCGGCAGGCCGGCGTGCAGCCGAGCGACCTGAGTTATCCGGTGTTCTACGATCTGGAGAAGTGGACGTGGACCGGTCACACGCCGCCGGCCAGCCCGAGCGTGTACGACGGCATCGTGAACGCCTGGTACGCCAAGCTGCAGGCCGCCGGCTACACCAACTTGTCCGTGTACTCGTACACGAACTATCTGGACACCGCGCTCAACTCCGCCAACATCCGCAACAAGACTCGATGGGTGGCCAGCTATGGCGCCCGCACCAACTTCCCCTTCGCCACGAACGATTGCGGCTGGCAGTACACGTCCCAGGGGAGCGTGGCCGGCATCCAGGGATCCGTGGATTTGAATGCGTTTGGGAATAAGACGTATAAGGCGTCGCACGATGTTACGTCGATGACCAGGATCGAGATTCCGAACGGCACGTATTACATCAATGCGTATTCGAAGGATTCGTCGAGTCTGGAGATTGCCGGTGGCGGAACGCAGAATGGCGTAAAGACACAGTTGTACGGCTATAACAAGTCCGGTGCGCAACGTTTTACCTTCACCAAGCAGTCAGATGGCAGCTATGTGATTACCAATGTGAATTCCGGTAAGGCGTTGGACGTGTTGAACGCGGTGCCGGGTAACTCCGCGGTGGTACAGCAGTATGAGCCGAATGGGAGTGCCGCACAGCGTTGGTTTATTCGCGACGCTAATCCCGGGTATTATCTGCAATCAGCGTTGGGAAATTGGGTGTTGGATTTGGCCGGTGCCGCTGCTGCGAATGGTACGGCAATCGCACTGTATGAACCGAACGGTACCAACGCGCAACGGTTCCTGTTGTCTTCCGCGGATGCGGGGATTCCGATTAATACCACGGTGAAGATTGCCTCCGCCATCAACAATAATCTGGTGATGGATATCGCCGGTGGGGCGACCGCAAACAAGGTCGCGGTTCAGCTGTATGGCTGGAACGACACCGACGCGCAGAAATATCGGTTCGCAGAGGTCGGTAACGGTGTGTATCAGATTACCAATGTCAAATCCGGGAAACTGGTGGAGATCGCCGGCGGCGCCACGGGTAACGGCGGGGCGATTCAGCAGTATGCGGCGAACGGTACGCAGGCTCAGCGGTGGGTGGCGGTGAAGTATGGCTCAAAAGTCGCGCTATTGAACAGTAAGGCCAATCGAGCCATTGACGTTCCTGCCGCCAATGCTGTAAATTCGGTGAAATTGCAGTCGTATGCGGCGAACGGCACCAACGCCCAGCAATGGACGATCAGCAAGGCTCCCACCATGAGAGAATACCTCGATGAGCTTGCCAGTAAGCACCGCGGAGACCTGACCGACGGCACGTACGTGGTGGAGACCGCGTTGCAATCGGGCAAGGTGATGGATGTCTCCGGCGGCTCGACTTCCGACTATGGTAACGTGCAGCTGTACGCCGACAACGGCACCGATGCGCAAGTCTGGAAGGTCAGCCATGATGGCAAGGGGTACGTGACGTTCACCAACGCGAATTCCGGCAAGGTACTGGATGTGAACGGTGCCTCGACCGCCAGCGGAACGAACGTGCAGCAGTTCGCGTCGAATGGGTCGTGGGCGCAGAAGTGGATCGCCGTGCGGGGCTCCGATAGTTCATACACTATCTATTCGGCATTGGCCAGGAACCTGGCGTTGGATGTGTACGTCGCATCGACGGCGAATGGTGCGAATATCCAGACGTATACGGCGAACGGCACCAAGGCGCAGCAATGGCGTATGACGAAGACCCAGACGTTGCGTGCACGGCTGAACAGTATGGCATCGTCGCATCGTAATGATCTGAAGGATGGCACGTATACCTTCGGTAATGCCAATAAGCGGTCGATGGTGTTGGATGTCTCCGGCGGTTCGTCTGCCAATGGTGCGAATGTGCAGCTGTATCAGTCCAACAGTACCAATGCGCAGCGGTGGCGGGTGACGCATGATTCCAAGGGATACGTGACATTGACGAATGCCGGCTCCGGCAAGTTATTGGACGTCAATGGAGCCTCGACCGCGGATGGGGCGAATGTGCAACAGTATGCATCGAACGGCACGTGGGCGCAGAAGTGGATTGCGATCAAGAACGCGGATGGGTCTTATACGTTCTATTCCGGCATGCACGACCGAAAGGTACTGGACGTCTACGGTGGTATGACCTCAAACGGCGCGAACGTTCAGCTCTACGCGGGCAATGGCACCAAAGCGCAACGGTGGACAATCAAGTAGACGGATTCTCGTGCATAACAGGGATGCCTCCATATCTGTTATCGGATATGGAGGCATCCCTGTAAGGTGTTGGCGAATGATCAGCTATGATGCCGCTTCAGGAAAGCAAACCTGTTGGTGTCTATGACAAAGGCCTTTCGGTTGTTCTTGGCGATGACATCGAGGATGATGCCCGCCACGATGAGCAAGAGGCCTGCGATGATGAGCATGACCGCACCGATGAGCGTGGGGAATCGTGCCACGATGCCGGTATGCATGAAATCGATGCCGACCGAGATGGTCAGAATCAACCCGATGACGCCGAGGAGAAGCCCGAACCCGCCGAAGAACGGCAGCGGCTTGTATTCGCGGATCATCCGGAAGATGGTGCTCATGACCTTGATGCCGTCGCCCACGGTATCAAGCTTGGAAACCGAACCTTCAGGCCTGTCCCGGTACTGGATCGGCATCTCGTAGAGTCGCAGATTATTGTTCAGGCTGTGGATCGTCATCTCGGTCTCGACCTCGAAACCGCGGGAAAGAACCGGATAGGTCTTGGCGAACGTGAACGAGAATGCGCGATATCCGGTCATGATGTCGGTGACGTGTGCGCCGAACAGAGTGTTGATCGAGCCGCGGACCAGACGATTGCCGAAATTGTGGAACGGCCTCTTGTTCTCTTGGAAGTATGTGGAGCTGAGGCGATCCCCGATCACCATGTCATAGCCTTCGAGGATTTTCTCGACCATGGCAGGAGCGGCATCGGCCGGGTATGTATCATCGCCATCGGCCATGATATAGGTATCGGCATCGATGTCCTCGAACATGGCGCGGATGACATTGCCCTTGCCTTGACGGGGCTCCTTGCGGACGATTGCCCCTTCCTGCTCGGCAATTTCGGCAGTACGGTCTGTGGAGTTGTTGTCGTAGACGTAGATATCGGCGTTTGGCAGTGCCGCCCGGAAGTCACAGATGACTTTACCGATGGTTACCTCTTCGTTATAGCACGGGAGAAGCACTGCGACTTTTGGTTCTCTGTTCTTTGCTGACATAGATTCCATAATAACTATGAGGATAAACGATTGATGGAAAATCTTGACGTATGAAGTACACTACGTGGTTATTCGTACTGTGATTCCGTTTGTGGATTTGTTTCCGTGAAAGGGTTTTGTATATTTTGTCGAAGATTGACCGAGAGAACTGACGACCTGTATAGTGAAAAAGTTTAGTAATATAAAAGCTGAGTGATGGTGTTTTTGTCATAGCTCAGATGGAAGATAGCCGATTCGCTGATTTATCACGAGAGGTGGCATACGAGTGGAAGAGGAGAAAACGCCAGTTATGACATCCACCAGAGAGAGAAGATTCTCCGTTCTGTCTCTTTTTGATATTGGGGCCTTAGCACTTGCGTTTATCGGAGGTCTTTTGACTTTTCTGGGAGGTTTGGTTCACGAGACCAACGTTTTTGAAGTAGCGCTGTTCCCGGATATGGTGTGTAGATCCATCTGTTTTGCGTTTGTGTTTGCGTTTTGCTTATATGTGATTACATTACTGGTATTTCGCTGGGCCGATTACGTTTCTCGCCGTGCGCCATACGAGACTGGTGTTAGCGATGTGGCGTTTGCTAGTGGCGTTACCGGGAACGCAAGGTGTTTCGTTGGCAAGCTGTTTTACCGATGCGAGCCGATAACATTTACGGAATCGATGAAGCGGCTGATGCTGCCGTTCTGGGGAATTGCCTTTCTTTGTTGGATTCCTTGGCTAATTATATATTGGCCCGGTTCCATGCGTGACGATACAATCGCTCAGTTACTACAATCGTCGGGATTACATGGCTATTACACACAACATCCGATTTTCGATACCTTTTTCTTTGATATCTTTTGGAGCGTCGGCGAAGTTTTGGGGAATTTGCGCTATGGACTCGGCGCTTATTCCATTTTCCAAGCGCTTGCTTTGTCTCTGGTTGCGGCTTTGGTGCTATGTTATCTACGGAAAATCGGAACGCCGAGGTTTTTCATAATCATCTCGTTGGTGTTTTTCTCGACGAGTTATGTCGTTGTTGGCGTAGTGCCGACTATGGGTAAGGACTCTTTGCACGCTGTGTTTATGGCTCCGTTGGCGTTGTTCTTTATTGAAGGATGTCGCACCCGGGGTACAGTTTTTCGTCGAAAAACTGTATTGGCGCTGTTTATGATTTTTATTGCACTCAGCGTCATGACTAAGCGAACCGGTTTGGCCGTTATTATCTGTGGGACGCTTTTCTTGATTATCGTTTCGAAAGGCAACAGACTGAGGATTTTCATCAGTACCTTAATCGCTGTCCTGTTAGTTCAGTGTGTATGGAACCCGCTGTCTGTTCGATTCACCGGCGCAGATGAGACTCCGGGTAGGGAAGTGTATGGGCTGATTACCCAACCAATTGGTCGGGTCCAAGCTGAGAATCCGGATGGTATTACTGAACATGAGCGGAAACTCTTGTCCGGTTTCATGGATGTGGAAGCGGCCGGCGACTTGTATAACCCATGGCGTACCGATGAAACGGTGTGGTCGTATAAAGACGATTCCACTTTGGGGGATAAGATTGATGCGGTCAAGGCATGGTGCAGTATCGGTCTACGAAATGTCAAGGAATATGTTAAAGCGTACGTGGGCTTTACTTATGGTTGGTTCTATGTCTGGCAGGCCTTTTCCTACCCAGTTGATTCTCAATATCTGTTTACTGAAAGATATATGGAGCAGTGGCGTAGCTACAACGAGAATCCGAGAAATATTGATGATATACTTAGTCCTTTGCAGGAACCCATGGAACGGCCGCAGTGGGCTAATGATGCCGCGAAAGATCTGTCTGAACAAGGGCGGCAGCGATACGGAAATCCGTTGAAATCGATGGCACTGTATGTTACGTATATCCCTTTGATAATCGGGTCGTATTTATTGACGAGGAAGCGTTGGCATGGTCTTGCCGCTTGGACTTTCCTTGGGTTTGATGTTGTATCGTTATATCTTTCGCCATTGGCATTGTTCTGGTATCCCGCTGTCGTATATTTCATGATTCCGGCATTCAGTGGTTTGATTTTTGTACCTGATCCGTCAAACGGCGAAATCGGGCGGACCAGAATCTGACCTATATAGGGAACGGGAAGTGTTCTGGAGAACCTTCATACGGATGGGCCCCGATCTAGATCGGGGCCCATCCGTTATTATCTGAGCTATGAATCATGCCATACCTAGATACTGTTTCCAGTATTCGATGGAACGCAGTTTCGGCGCAGCCTCTTTATACTCACGATCCAAACGCTTGGCGTGCTTCTTGTAGTAGGCGAGATCACGCTTGTAGCGGGCCATGACGGCCTTGTATTTCTTGATGTCCTTGACTCGGATGACGCCCTTTCGGGAGGACCAGTCGATGCCGATGATGATGTTCTCACCATGAATACGTCCGGCAGGATATACCCAACCGGCGCTGGGGATGACGACATAGTTCTTGTCGCTGTCTTTGGACAAATGGAAACGCTGGCCGTTGCAAGTCAGGAAGTCGAAGGCACGCTGTGCAAGGGTTCGCGGCGTGTCGGAATCGACGATTTGTCGGGTGAGCTTATAAGGGTCGAAGCCTTCGATTCCCATCTCCTCAGCCTGCCGTTGGAGTTCGTCGAACGGCACCAGTTTTTCCTTATTGCGTCCGGCGCGCATGAAGGCTTCCTGAGCCACCGGCTGTTCGATGAATCGCGGTCCCTTGAGGAAATCCTCGAAGCCATCCAAGGCAAGTTCGGCGTCGGTGTAATTGAATTTCTTGAGCTCGAGATTGATGTTCTCCCGCAGTTCGTTGAGGAACGTATCCATGCTCGGAGCCAGTCCGGTGGTTGCCTGGGCGATCATGCCGTTGCGGATGCTTTGATAGCGTTCAACGGTGGCATTGTAACGGATTTCGAACTTAGCGTGCCAGACGGCCAGGCCGTTCATCGTCATGATCGTCGGATTGCAGCGGATGCCGTATTCCACATCGTCATAGCGTACGAATACGGGCAGAGGCAGTCCCTCACGCTTGATGACGGTCATCGGAATGCAGCAATACCACCATGCATCGTAACGCTTCGCGTTTTCGGGTATGAAAATTTCCTCATCGTAGCATTCGTTGTATACGGTATCGAGGAATTTGGTGACCTGCAGCGCGGGCTTGGCTGCTACGCAGATACCTCGGTTCGGGTCGATGAAGCCCGTGTCTTCCTTCATATCCTGTGTGTCTTCGATGTTCAGCATCGCACCGGCGATGAATGCCTCACGGTATTCCGGGCGTACAATGCGCAGCAGGTTATAGGTGCGCAGGATACTCTCCGGCGAGATTTCCACGTCATCGTCCATCAGCAACACATGAGTGGCCGGAACGTCCTGTTCCATCGACTCGATCATGCCTCGTGCAAAACCGCCGGCACCGCCGACGTTCTCGTTTGGACTGATGGTGATGAGGTCGTCACTGAGCTTGTCCGCGGGAAGTGTGGAACCGTTATCAATCACATGCATGTGCAGATGCTTGGCGATGTCATGATCACTGTCGAGCAATTCGCTGCGCACCATCTCGATGTTGCGTGTTATGAATTGTTCTTTGCGGAACGTAGTGGTGGCAATGGAAAGTTCCACGTCGTTCAGCGGCCCATCGATATCCAGCGTGTAGTAGCCGTTGCGCACTGAGACTTCTCCAGCGGTTTCGATACGGAATCCGACGAGCACCATATCATCGTTTACGGTCAAGGTCAGGTTGACGGACTGCCAATCATCGGATTCCGGAACGCTTGTCCTCACTTCGTCGACATCCTCGGGCTCCGAGGACAGACGGCAGGCCTTCGTCTGGATGATGTCGCATCCCGACCCCTTGATCTCTAGGTGCAGGTGGAACCCAGTGGCGCGAGAATAACGTTTGAGCTTCATCACGGAAAGGGCATTGAAGTACGTGGTAAAGTCCACTGCACCGGGACCTTGGACCATCCATTCTCCGGTCTTGCGCTCGATTGAGAACGGACAATCAGCCACGTAGTACATGGTCGGGTATTTGAACGCTCGAGGCTTGTCCTCCAAAAGAACGTTGGCAAATCGAATTGACGACATATATTCATCTCCAATTGAGTTGACTTAACATTTCAATCGTAGATTATCGTCCGGAACTTGGGGACAACTTTACGGAAAGTTATGCCACGATATATCATGGTCAGATTAACGCCGAACGGAATCGTGCCGATATCCGACGGGTCGGAAGAGCTCAAAGAAGGAGTGGCAGCGGCTAATGTCTATATTGCGTCGTTTACGGGAACATTACTTATGGCCGTCAGATCGTGTAGTTCAGGCGTCCACGAGATCCGTTCAGGAACGTATGGATGCTTTAGACGTTCGGATAACGGATTTGCGTCGTGAGCTGGCGACTCTTGCTGAGGAAACTCGGCGTACGGTATGTCTGGAGGAGGATAACCGGCGGTTGTTGGAAGAGATTAGACGTGCCCAGATTGCTGAGAAAGGCAAGAACAATGTTCGATTTTGGGCATTGTACCGTCATGATGACGAAAGCGATTTGGAGACAAGGCGACGTTTCTTTCTGACCATGCCTAAAGTGAATGGCAGCACGGGTGTGCTGCAACGTGTGCTTGCGGTGATGTTGATGGACTTCGCCGGCATTTGCAAGCGTTTGGGAATTACTCGGTATTGGATGGTAGGTGGCACACTGCTTGGCGCCGTAAGGCATCGTGGCTTCATTCCTTGGGACGATGATCTTGATTTGGGCATGATGCGGGAGGATGTTTATCGTCTGATTGATGCATTGAAAGATGATCCTGATTATCAGATTACGGTGGTATGGGATTATTTGGCACATTGCCGGCAGATTCGCTTCAAACCGAGGGATGAGCGCATTCCCGGTTTCATTGATTTGTTCCTTTTCGACTGGTGTGCCGAGGTCAACGAAGATGTGTTCGAAGCCACGGTGCAGGCTCGTCGCGACGTCATCGCTGAAATAGATAACAACCCGGAGATTGGACCGGCATGGGCTGATGACGTCTATCAAGATGCCGATTCAAGGATTGGGAAAGCCGTTTCCCGTGCATTCGACGATAAGTTGGCATCCCTTGCCTCCGTCGGAGTGGGTTGCTCTGCGGAGAACGCCGTCGGTGTGGTCCGGTCCTTCGACAATATGGATCAGCCGTACGGCTTGGCTTGGATTTGCCCGTTGGATATGATGTTCCCCTGCGCGTCGTTGCAGTTTGAGGGGCGGATGTATCCGGCGCCGGCCTCGTATATGTATTTCCTGGAGCATTCGTATGGGGACATTTATGATCTTCCTGACGATATAGGCCTGCACTGGGAGCATGTCTCCAAGAAAGAGCTGAAGAATATGGACCATGACGTCATAGAGGCATATGTACGCAAGGCAAGAGGGTGAATGTATGGATACGAATGCGCGTGTTGGAAGGAATATCGCGATTATTGTTGCGGGAGGTTCCGGTTCTCGCATGAGACAGGATATCCCCAAGCAGTTCATCAATGTTCTGGACAAACCTGTTTTGATTTATACCTTGGAGAGCTTCCAACGTCATCCGCTCATCGATGACATCCTGATAGTCTGTATCCAAGGCTGGGAGTCAATGGTCCGTGCGTATGCTAGGCAGTTTGACATCGATAAGTTGCGTTGGATTGTGCCGGGAGGCTTGACGGTGCAAGAATCCATTCGTAACGGTGTCGAATATTTGAATACCGAAGCGGCACCTGACGATGTAATCATCATTCATGATGGTATTCGCCCCCTGATTGACAGTGATGTGCTTACGGATGTCATTCGTGTGTGTCGCAAAAAAGGGAACGCTGTGACATCGATGCCATATAACGAACAGATTTTTGTGGTATCTGCTGATGATTCTGAATCGACAACGGCCTTTATCCCTCGTGAGACCATACGCCGCGTATCCACGCCGCAGGCATATCGATATGCTGACTTGCTTGATGCGTATCGACAGGCTTTTGCAGAAGGTGTGGGCATCAGCGGTTCGAGTTATACCAATACTATGATGGTAGAACTGGGAAAGATACTGTATTTTGCCAAAGGCTCCGACCGGAACATCAAACTGACCACAAAGGCCGATTTGGAATTATTTAAGGCGTATCTAGAATCAGATGAGGACGAGTGGTTGAAATAATTAATTGCACGATTGAGGTGCCGGTTTCGTGAATCGAATGGATGTTGCGCAGTACGCGGATGATTTGGATTATTACGCTTCGCTGCCTATTAACTGGTCTGCTATCGACGGTCGTCGCGTGGCCATATCTGGAGCTACGGGGATGATCGGTGCATTTCTGATCGATGTGCTGATGTGGAAGAACAAGCGGGATGATTTCCAATGTGATGTTCTCGCATTGGGACGTAACCGTGACAAGGCACTGCAACGATTGCCTTACTGGGATAACACCAGTTTTGCATTCGAACGTGTGGATATCGGCAAACCAGGTTCGGTCCCCAAGGTTGCTTCGGATGTCGTTATCCATTTGGCCAGCACGACCCACCCGTTGGCGTATACGACTGAGCCGGTGTCCACTATTACCTCCAATGTGTTCGGACTAAAAAACTTGCTTGACTACAGCCTCAGGTCCGAAGAACGATGCGGGACTATCTATGAAGGCTGCAATGAATTTGTGTTTGCTTCGTCGGTGGAGATTTATGGCAGAAACCGCGGCGATGTGGACAAGTTTGCCGAGGATTATTGCGGTTACATCGATTCCAATACGTTGAGGGCCGGATATCCGGAGGCGAAACGTCTAGGGGAGAGTCTATGCCAAGCTTATGCCCGACAATATGGTGTCCGTTCGGTGGTGCCCCGATTGGCTCGGGTGTACGGTCCCACATTGCTGCCTACGGATTCCAAAGCGTTGTCGCAGTTTCTTCATCGTGGTCTTGCCGGTGAGGACATCGTATTAAAAAGCGACGGAACTCAGATGTTTTCATATATATATGTAGGGGATGCGGTGTCGGCTCTGTTGCGATGCATGATCGATGGTCAGTCGGGAGAAGCATATAACGTCGCTGACACGTCATCCGATGTCACGCTGCGTGACTTGGCGGGAATGGTGGCAACGGCATGTGGCGTTGATGTGGTATTCGAGACGCCCGACACACAGGAGGCGCAGGGGTACTCCACGGCGAACCGTGCCGTGATGTCCGCGGACAAGCTTCGAACTCTGGGTTGGTCGCCCAAATATGATATATGTTCGGGCATATCTCATACGCTGCAAGTGATGCGATGTCTGTGACCATGCGTGCCATCTCGTCCGTGTTGGTTCCCAGACATTGATAGGATGAATTCCGTGACGAACTTGATAAAGAAGCTGCAAGCTCAATATGGCTATGCATGGGTGGTGCTGCGCGGACTGGTCAGGACTGACTTCCGGCTGCGGTATCAGGGCTCGTTCCTCGGCATTGCGTGGTCGGTGCTCAAGCCGTTGATGATGTTCTGTGTGATGTATGTGGTGTTCGGCAAGTTCCTGCGGATGTCCGATGGCACGTCGACCTATCCCGTGGTGCTGCTGCTGGGTATCAGCTCGTGGCAGTTCGTGACGGAATCCACCAGCATCGGTCTACGTTCGGTGGTTGATCGAGGCGACCTGCTGCGCAAGATTCATTTCCCTAACTACATTGTGGTGGTGTCCGCTACGATGGGTGCACTAATTAGTTATGCGATCAACTTGGTCGTTGTGCTTGTTTTTGCATTGATTGCTCGGGTACAGTTCACTTGGCGAGTGGTTTTAGTTCCCATTAATATCATCGAGCTGTATGCGGTTACGCTGGGACTCACACTGATTATGGCCACGTTGTACGTATATTTCCGCGACATTGCGCATATTTGGGAAGTACTACAGCAGGTGATCTTCTATGCGATGCCGATTATCTATCCGTTGAGCTATGTCACCGACCGCGGCGGCATCTTGGCTACGTTGGCCCGTATGGAGTTGCTCAACCCGTTCGCCCAGACGATACAGGACATTCGGCACAATTTCATTGCTCCTGAGACACAACCGACTATCTGGAATCAGTTCTCCAATCCCGCCATCAAGGCGATTCCTATCGTGCTGACGCTTCTGTGTCTCGGACTGGGGATTTATCTGTTCCGCCGTAACAGCCGGCGTTTTGCGGAGGTGATGTAAGTGGCCGACAACACCCATGACGGCGTGATGAAGGACGAGCGTGCGGTGCAAGATGAAGAACGCGAACGCCGCATTAACTACATGGAGAAACCGGTGGTGCTGTCCGCCGAGCATGTGTCCAAAGCGTTCAAATTGCCCACTGAACAGGCCACTGGTCTCAAGCAGGCGTTCATTAACTGGACGAAGGGCATCAAGGGCTATCGCATGCAGCAGGTGCTCAAGGATATCAGCTTCGAGGTCCATCAAGGCGAGTTCTTCGGCATCGTCGGCCGCAACGGCGGCGGCAAGTCCACGTTGCTGAAGCTGATTTCGCAGATCTACTACCCGGAGAGTGGAAGCATCACGGTCAAGGGCAAGCTGGTGCCGTTCATTGAACTCGGCGTGGGCTTCAACCCGGAACTGACCGGACGTGAGAACGTATACCTCAATGGCGCGTTGCTGGGCTTCACCACCGAGCAGATCGACGCGATGTACGACGACATTGTCGAGTTTGCCGAACTCGAGGAGTTCATGGACCAGAAGCTGAAGAACTACTCCTCCGGCATGCAGGTGCGTCTGGCGTTCTCCGTGGCGATCAAGGCCCAGGGCGATATTCTCGTGCTCGACGAGGTGCTCGCCGTGGGCGATGAGGCGTTCCAACGCAAGTGCAACGACTTCTTTACTGAAATCAAGAAGGATCCCACCAAGACGGTCATCTTGGTCACTCATGACATGGGCTCGGTCAAGAAGTACTGCACTCGAGCGATGATGATCGCCGACGGAGAAGTTGTGGCCATCGGTGATCCGGAATCCGTGTCGCAGACATATACGCTCGCCAACCTCGAGGCGGAAAAGAAACTCGAAAAGGAACGTCAGTCTGCGTCCGGAGGCTATCCGAACGGATTGAATGAACGATGTCCGCTGCTTCGTACTGTACCGATGGAGCAGAAAATTTATACGACCACCGACAAATTCAGGTTTTATGTCGAGTATCAGTATGATGAACCGGGCGATTTCTATCTGGCCATCGCGCTGCACGATATTAGACGTGGTGGGATTACATATGATACGGGTTCGAAAATATTGAAGATGACCAAGCATGGGTATCAGAAAGTATATTTTGAGATGCCACTCGGCTTATTCAACAACGGCGAGTTTAGACTGATTACGTCTTTACGTACGCCAAGCCCCTCTGATTTGCAATATACAGATGCAGTAGCCGTCGCCTTGGACGATAACGCCTGCACTTTTGTGGTTCAGGATCCTGATTGTCGTAGTGACTACGCCTTGCTCAACGATACCGCGCTGATGATCACCCCCACCGAGGAATCAGGCGACTCTGTGGTCATGGAGCTGCCGGAGAAGACAAAAAGGATGCTCGCCGCGCGTTCCAACAAATAGCCTCAATTGAACACGTGCAGGTGACAAGGCTCCCGCGCAAACGGGAGCCTTGCTCGTATCGTACGGTTACTCGTCGATGCAGGCCTGCGCGAAGATCTTCTCCCAGACCTTAGGACTGCTCATGTTGCAGGAGCGGTACATGCGGCTATACCGTTCCCAGTTCTTCAACAGCTCGCCGTACAGCTTCAGATTGGACATGAACATCCTGCGGTACAGGTCGCTGTCGCGGCGGAACCATTCCACGTTGTCTCCGTCGGGAGTAGTCACCAACGCGGAATTCACCCCACGGAACGACATCCAGAACACGTCCTTATAGGGGATCTCCACCTGCGGCCGTTCATCGTTCACACCGCTGCCGCGTCCGAACAGGTTGCGTGCGAAGGTTCTGACCAGTTCGGCGCGGAACCCCAAGTTCGTCCACCTGCCGTTCGGTGCCGCGAAGGCGTGCGCTGGTTCGGGCACGGAATCCAGGTCCGAGATCACCGTGGAATCGGCGAACCCTTCGCGGGCCTTGCGCACCGTGGAAATGATGGTCGGCATTGTGTCGATGATGTGCTGTGGGCCGCGCATCAGGTCACGCATGGCCATGTTGCGCAGCTTCATCGCCGAGTATGTCAGCTTGCAGCCCGCATTGACGTCGCCTGCGACCATCTCGCGCAGGAACCGGGGCGTCGGCTTGTCGCAGTACAGAAGTCCCTGGATCCAGCGGTTGCGCAACACGAAGTATTCCTCCCAAGTGCGCAGCGGATCCTTGTCGTGCCAGGCCTGATGCCATACGGCCACGCCCGGCAGCGCCACCGTGCGGAAACCATGCCGTCGGGCGCGGAGACCGAACTCGATGTCGTCGTGCTTGATGAACAGGGGCAGTCCCAGACCGATCTTCCGGATGACTTCGGTCGGAATCAGACACATCCACCAGGCGTTATAGTCGGCCTCGAGTCGCTGATGCCATTCCGGTGATTCGATCAGCGGATGCTTCGCAAAGTCGTGGTTGTACGGGCGTCCGGGGATCGCGCCATGCATGTTGGAATGCGGATCCCAATGTTCGCCGAGGGTGAGCAGAATTGTGCGGTTGTCGATATGGAACATGCCGCCGCCCACGATGGTCGGTTTGCGTGCGTAATCAGCGAAGTTAATGGCACGGATGATGGATTCCGGCTCGCTGATGGCGTCGTCGTCCAGCAGCTGCACATAGTCACTGGTACCGGCTTGCAGGGTTTCGTACATGCCGCGCGAGTATCCTCCAGAGCCGCCCAGATTGGCCTGACGCATGTAAGTCAGCTGCTTGCCGAGGGAGCGTGCGGTGTCAGCGAAGTCGGGTTGATCACGTACTAGGTCGGTGCCCTGATCCACGCAGTAGATGGTGTCCAGCCGTCTGCGGAGGTTGTCATCCGCGGCGATGGCTTTGAGCTGATCGTGGCAGTATGACGGCCGGTTGAACGTGGTGATGGCGATGGAGGCCGTGGTTGTCTTGCCGGCGTCGCCGGCGTGCGCGCGTCGCGCAGCGACGGGCGCGTCCCATTCCGCGTCGCTGATCGTCAGCGGGGCATCGTCGTCGGCCTTGACGTCGAACCAATAGTATCCGCCGTCGATGAACCCTTTGAGCGGCAGGATCGTCTCGATTCGAGTGACGCGGGCGGAGGAGTCGACGCCCAGCGTCGTGATGGGGGAGAACAGGCCTCGTCCGTTGGATTTGAACACGATGACGCTGCCTTTGCCTTGGGCTTTGAGAGACAGCCGGATGCTGCCCACGTTGGTCCATCGGCGCCAATAGCTGGCGGGGAAGGCGTTGAAGAACGTGCAGAGCGATACGCGGTGCCCAGCTTTGACGGTAATCGACCGGCGTGAACCGACGGTGAACACGTCATTTGAATCGGTGTCGGCATGACGGGTGATGCCGTCATCAACCATACGCTGGAAGCCAGTTAGGCTCTGTTTGGATAGGTTGAGCCGCTTCAGATCAATTGGCGGGTTGAACACTTGCTCGGGCAGATGCGGTCGCGTCCACTCGATGGCGTACAGAGGCAGGGTCAAATCTTGATCCTTGACCGGGAATACCACGCGGTTCACGGTTTCCCACATGCTGGGCGAGGCGGTCCTGCGGGTCTCAGCCACGTCGGCATCACGTTTCATGCTCGTTTTCGACATACACTCCAGTATAGGACCGGAGGAATCAGCCTTCTACCGCCGTGATCGCCTTCGCAACATTAGGGACATCACGGAAGACGTCGGCGTTGGACATGGGATTCGTGCGGATACCATCATGCCATCCTCGGCGCAGACAGTCCTCGATGAGTGCACGGTCCTTCGCCCGCATCCATGTCAGCACCCAACGTCTTACGGTCTTGAGTAGGAACTCCACCAGCTCTGCAGCCGAGAAGTTATCTCGCGAGAAACGCAACAGCCAGAGTTTGTTACGCACCTCGTTGTAGAAGCGTTTCCCCGGGTCGGCATCCGAGGAGCCGAACACACGGGTCTTGTGCACCACCTGGCTGGACGGCACGTAATAGCCGATGCCGTGCCTAAGCAGCGCTGTGGTGAACTCATAGTCGTCGTTCCACAGGAAATACGCGCTTCTGGGTAGTTTATGCTGGTGCAGGACCGCCCCCGCGTTGATCAGGCAGGATACGAACGACAGCGAACGCACTTGGTACGCCGGCTCGTCTGGCGTGCCGGCATCGGGCAGATGACGTACACCTTTGCGGATCCAAGTACGTTCGCGCGGTTTGTTCATCAGATGTTCGCGGCCATCCACCCATACGGCTTTCGACCCCAGCACAGCGGGCAGCGCGTGATTGGCATCGATGCAGCAGTCCACGGCCTCCAGCAGTGCCTCGAGCGCGGTCGGCGTGGGCACGGTGTCGTCGTCCATCAGCCAGATGTAATGGTACGACGGCGAATCATCTGATGTATCGTGCGAGTGTTCTTCCATCATCGCTAGGGCCTCGGCCATGCCTGCGCAGAAGCCGCCGGCCCCGCCCACGTTCCGGGGCAGTTCTACTACCATCGCTGCGCTGGGTGTGGCGTCGGCTATCAGCGGATGGGCACGGGCGACAGCCAGTGCGTGGTCAGTACTGGCGTTGTCGACGACAACGACGCGGTCGACGGGGCGAGTCTGTGCCGCGATGCCGTCGAGACACTCTTGCAACAGGGCTTCGCGGTTGTAGGAGACCACGACCGCGGTGATGGTGAACTGCATGTCCTACATTATAGGGTCGTCGGGTGTCCGCCTTCCGTCCCGTTCCGTTCATTCCCCGGCGGTTGCAGGACATGCCGTGATACGGTAGAGCGTGGCGTCTCCCTGCGAGTCGATTGCTTCCATAGCGTCGGGAACTGGTTCGATGCCGAGGAACATCGTATGCTGTGGATCGTAGGGATCGGAATACGATCCGCCCATATCGAGATACCAGTGCAGATTGTTGCGCTGCAGGATAGCGCATACCTCCGGATCGGTGTCGATGTTCCTGAAATTGCTGGCGAGATACGAATGATCGTAATCCCATGCCATGCTGAGGTGCGCGTAGAACGGTGTTCGACCACCTACTGCCAACATGAATGCGCTGCCGTTCCACGGGTCGGAAACCACCATCTCGTTCTGCGGGACGTAGTTCCCGATGCGTTTGAGCAGCAGATACTCATCCCGACTGACCATGGGGTAGGTCTGCCCGCTGTTTGCGAATCGATAGGAATTCGATACTGATGCCATCATGCCGCGTATCTGCGGGCTGGCGATGCCGATAAGTAGTACCAGCAGTGCGGCGAGGCATCGCGGAGCGCACATCACAACGGCGGTCGCGCTGGCCTTCATGGCGGTCCCGGCCTTCCGGGTCTGATTGGCACTTGTCCGTTTGCTGCTCCAGGCTTGCCAGGCGTCGCATAGCGCATTGAGACCCAGACAGATGATGGGGGTGGCGAGCATGGGCCAGGCGGCGAACGGACGTCGCTGGTCCTTGTACCACAGGGCTGTCGCGACTTTCGCCCAATCGGCATGCGTACCCGCACAACTGACGAATACGAAACCCAGCAGCAGGAACGAAGCGATAAGCAATAGCCCGTTCCGCCGTATGACTCCGCGCGCGACAGCGATGATGCTCACGGCTGCGGCCAGCAGTAGGACCACTACAAGCCAGTCGGTGGGCAGCCGCTCATTGAGTGTGTTGATTGGGGTTCCGGTCAGAAAGCGGCCGATGGCCGACGGGATGTCTTCGGTGGGCTGGGCGGGGCCGCCATTGAGATGGTCGGAGATTGGACGCGACGGATCCTGCAGATACATTCGGGCGAACACCATACATCCGACGCCGAACACGACGGCAACCATGCAAACGAACGCTACAATGGCCGCGGTCATCGCACGGACGCCCCTGTGCGCCTTCAGTGTCTTGGCGGCGTCGGCCAGCCAGGCCAGCACCAACGGAATGGCAATGAGCAGGAATGTCATGATCACGCGGAAATGGGCCACTGAAATCGCCAAGCCGACGACGGTCATCCACGCCAGCCCACCGACCACCGCTGCAGGGCCATCATGCCAGTCGCGCCTGCACCACGCCCACGCCAGCGCGAACAGCACCGGCATCATCGACTGGCCGGCGAACATCGAATACAGCGTGCCCCAATCAAGCAGCAGGAACGGGCCGCCTGCGCAGGCCGCGGCCAGAATCGGCGCAATGAAATCGGAGAGTGCACGCCTGCCACATACGGTACGTACCAGGAATAGGATGGAGACAGGCCAGACCACGGCACCGAAAATCAGCCATGTGCAGGTCATCGCCGCTGGAACGGTGGTGTCCGGCATGATCATAGCCCCCAACGCCGCGAATTGCTGGAATGCTATCGGATACACCTCGCGGATCGGTGGCAGTGCATGGAGCGATGACGCCTCGCCGGTCTGCACAATGCGAGCGACGACGTTATCGTGAAACACTGTGTCGTAGTTCTGCGTAATCTGGTCGGGGGAGGGTACAGCTTGGATTAGCCGGACCGTCACCATCGTCGCAGCGATGATGATACCGGCCACGGCCGGCATCCAGCCGTGCCAGCCGTAGGTGACGGCCGACGGGAGGAACTTTCGGTTCGTATGGTTCGTGGCGACGGGGTCAGCGCTGTTCGCCGCTGTCCTCCGGTCGGCTACCTGGGGCCGTAATCCATTGCGTCGTGCGTATCGCCACAGTGCTCTCGCGGCTGTCACGACGGCAAACACCAATAGCGTTGCGGCCAGATGGAAACCCCACCCCCACCGCACGTCCATGGTAGAGGCGAGGATGCCGCCCACGCCGGCGATGGACATCGACACGGGAACCGCCAGCGCGATGATATGCAGCGGACGATGCTGGCCTGTGGCGGCGACGATGAGGGCTCCTGGCATATACAGTACCGCGGCAATTGCCGCGAGCATTGGTAGCACGTCAATCCAGGAATCCAGTTGCACGATTCCGTCCTTTCCTTCCGGTTCTATATCCTTCGCGGTTCAGCGGTTCCGGAGACCTAGCCTTGGGCGCATATTCTGCATGTTCGCACACACGTCAGCCGGACATTACCTGTCTGTGTCACGATATCGGAAGTCCGTGATTACGTAATGCAGTCAATGCATGATAAGCGGTTCGGCGAATCTTCGTGGGAACCAGGCGGTAGATCGCGCGGACACCAACATTGCGCAGGAATTGTGGACCAGTGATGAATCCATCGCGCCTGAACTGTTGCTGTAGCCGCAGTTCCTCACGGAACATCGTCCATCCACCGCGTCTCCGATAGGCTCCGGAATCCACCCGATACAGTACCAAGGGGGTTGGCACATTGTGCAGAACGGCTCCGTTCAAGATTAGGCGCTCCCACAGCAGGTAATCCTCAAATCGGCCGATATTCTCCGGATAGCCTCCCGCCGCCGACACGACAGACTTGCGGAATATGACGCTGGGGTGGTGCAAAGGCGATCTCATACGGGCGTATCGCAGGAGTTCCGGTCCCCCCTCGGGCAGCACACGGATCTGACCGAGTTTGGATTCGGTGCCTTCGAATTCCTGGATTGCGCTGCCGACGATGTCAGGGGTTTTGCCGAGGCCGGATTTGAATAGGGGAATCAGTGCCGCGAAGCGTGACGGCAGGGAGATATCATCGCTGTCGGCGCGGGCGACGAGTTCACACGTGCAATGGGCCAATCCGACGTTCAGTGCATGTGCGAGCCCCCGGTTCTGTTGCAGTGGTATGACGCGAATCTCCGGCACGCTGATACCGGGGCGTTGTTGCACGAACGCGGATTGCATGGTCTTAGGGAGTGAATCGAGATAGAGCTGAATGTCCGTAGGCACTGGGCCGTCCCGGACTATGACCACCTGAGTGGGCGGCAGTGTCTGCTCGACGGTGTTCGATCCGACGGCGCGGCGCAGATTCGTCAAGGAATCCCCGCTGTACACTGACATAAGTAGAGAGAAACAGTTCGACTCGCTCACAGCTATCATAATATAGGTTTGCGGTGCCTGCGTATACGTGATGGTGCTACCCCGAACCGGATACGTGCACAGGATATGCGTCACCTTGGTTGTGTGTTGTTCTCGTAGAGCGTTTTCTCACGAAGGGCTTCGCATGCTTTGATTTGTTATACAAACGAACATGACGAATGTCACATAGTAGGATGAACGATATCGTTTGTTTAAAATTTGGCGTGAAAGGTGCATTGATGACTGAGTCAACACAGTATCCGGATTTGGTGGTGGTGGGGGCCGGTTTGTTCGGTCTGACGGTGGCGCAGCAGGCGGCGGAGAGGGCCGGGGCGAGCGTCCGTGTCATCGACGTGCGCGACCACATCGGCGGCAACGCGTACTCGTACTTCGACGAAGAGACCGGTGCCGAAATCCACAAGTACGGTGCGCATCTGTTC
>JABLTT010001931.1_pt1 | contig 42676 bp, 38 predicted proteins | sample 7160061 | NCBI WGS metagenome assembly JABLTT01 (sample SAMN14651232, study PRJNA627086) | human gut metagenome | isolation source: feces | host: Homo sapiens
CGTGTATCGGAATAAGAAGGAGGAGCAGGCATGAAAAAAGGAACAAAGGGAATGCTGATTGCAGCAGGTGCTTTCGCAGTGGCAGGAATTGGTTTGTGTATCGGTGGAATTTCTGTAGCAGCAGTGGAAACAGGCGGAAATGTGTTTGATCAGGCTGGACAGCTGCTTCAGGATAATGGTTATCCGCTGGCTGGTTTGATCCATTTGGGAAACAGGAAATATCATTCTTCTGACATAGATTGGGAGGCTGCAGATAGAAATACTGTAGACATGGATTTTGCCAGTAATCTGGAAATCAGTCTGAAGTATGATGAGCTCCTTATCCAGGAATACGATGGCGACAAGATCCGGGTAGATGTGGCAGATGACGCGAAGAACGATGTGGTGGTAGAGGAGACTTCCGGTAAGATCACGATCACAGATACCCGCAGCGGTAATGTGAAAAAGAAGAAACAGGTGAAAGTCAGTATCCCTTCCGGGAAAGAATTTGATACAGTAAGCCTGGGCGTTGACATGGGAACGATTGAACTGGATTGTGACTTAAAGGTACAGGATTTTTCCGTGGAAGTTGGTGCGGGGGAGTTCGATGGTTATGGAAATATTACAGTGGCGAACTGTGACCTTCAGGTTGGCGCCGGAACCATCGACATTGATCAGATTGATGTTAAGAAACTGAATGCGGACTGCGGTGCTGGTGAAATTGACATGGTGGTAACTGGAAAAGAGAAGGACTATAATTACAATCTTTCCTGTGGCATGGGTGAGATTGATCTGGAGAATTCTGAGTACAGTGGACTTGGCATTGAGAAAACCATTTCCAATGAAGGTGCCAAAAAAGATATGGTGCTGGAATGCGGAATGGGCGAGATTGATGTGGAGTTTACTGGGGAAGACTAAAATTAAGGCAGAAATGTCAGATTGGAGGAATCTATTATGAGCAATAAGCGTTTATACAAATCAACCGTAAACTGTATGCTGTGCGGTGTGTGCGGCGGAATCGCCGAGTATTTTGACATCGACCCAACCCTGGTCCGCCTGGCATGGGTAATCCTGACCTGCTTCGGCGGCGCAGGAATCTGGGCATACATCATTGCAGCAATTATTATTCCGAAGGCATAAGTTCTGTTTAGGGAAGTGCTACTATAAGAAAAATCGGGTTCGACATATATTTGCGTTGAATCCGATTCTTTTTTATAATAACTGGTGATTTAGCGCAGCTAAATTGTGTGCGTTTTGAATAAATTTTCTTATCTTGTCCATACTCCCTATATACATCCAAACATTGCAAAAAAAGGAGCATAGACATATGAACAAAGACAAAGAAATAGAAGCCTACAAATCCGGAAATCTCACTCCCGAAGAGCAGACAAAATACGAGATCGCCCAGGAACTTGGCATTCTGGATAAAGTTTTAGAAGGCGGCTGGAAAAGCCTCTCAGCCAAAGAAACCGGCCGGATCGGTGGTTTGATGGCTCGAAAGAAAACGAAAAAATAATAGTGTATTATTTGCCCCTGCAACTTGCCATTAGTTCAGGAGAATGTTAAGATTAATACAAATAACTTCTGAAAGGGGCGAGAAAATGACATACAGAAAAAAGCTTCCTATAGGCATAGATAACTTTGAAAAATTGATCCAGGAAGACTTTTACTATATAGATAAAACAGATATGATTGCTGATCTGTTGAAGAACTGGAGTGAAGTAAACCTTTTTACCCGTCCGCGCCGTTTTGGAAAAAGTCTTAACATGAGCATGCTCAAGACATTTTTTGAAACAGGCTGTGATAAAAAACTGTTTCAGGGGCTGAAAATTTCAGAAGAAAAAGAATTATGTGAAAAATATATGGGTCAGTTTCCTGTAATTTCGATTAGTTTGAAGGGCGGAGAGGGACGGACTTTTGATTCAGCGAAAGAAGGATTGAAATATATAATAGGGAATGAGGCTATGCGTTTTCAATTCCTTACAAACTGTGAGAAGTTATCTGAAAAAGAAAAGACAGCGTATGAGCAGCTTACCGAGATTAACACAAATACTGGAACCGGTGGGGTATTCGCTATGTCAGAAGATACACTGTCAGCCAGTCTTCAAACTTTGTCTGGATTATTAGAGAAATATTACGGCAAAAAAGTCATTCTCCTGATTGACGAATATGACGTCCCTTTGGATAAAGCTTTCCAGTATGGTTATTATGAGGAAATGGTTTCCCTTATTCGAAATATACTAGGAAATGCCCTGAAAACCAACTCCAGTCTGTACTTTGCCGTACTCACCGGTTGTCTTCGCATTTCCAAAGAAAGCATATTCACAGGTCTTAACAACCTGAAAGTGATGTCCATTACCAACGTCCAGTTTGATGAATACTTCGGTTTCACAGACTCAGAAGTAAAAGAAATGTTAAACTATTATGGCCTTATGGATCACTTTGATTCCATGAAAGCCTGGTACGATGGTTACCGTTTTGGAAACCAGGATGTCTACTGCCCCTGGGATGTGCTCAGTCACTGTGATAATCTACGTGCTGATCCAAATGCCAGACCGGAGGACTACTGGTCTAATACCAGCGGAAATGCCATTGTGCGTCGTTTTATCGATTTGGCAAATGGAAAGACAAAAGAAGAAATTGAGCGCCTGATCGCTGGTGAAACAATCTTGAAAGAAGTCCGACAGGAACTGACCTACGGTGAACTGGATAATTCTATAGAAAATTTGTGGAGTGTGCTTTTTACAACAGGTTATCTGACTCAGCGGGGAATGGCAGAAGGGGATAAGTATTATCTTGTAATTCCAAATTATGAGATTAAGAAGTTGTTTATCCGCCAGATTAGGGAATGGTTTCGCTATCAGACAGGAAGTGACCGCAAAACTCTTGACAGGTTTTGTAATGCTTTTCCAGATGGCGATGGAGCACTGATCGAGGAGCTTTTTAATGATTATCTGTGGAATACCATCAGCATCCGGGATACCGCTGCTCCCAATGAAAAGAAAGAGAACTTTTATCACGGAATCCTTCTGGGAATCCTGGGATTTCAGGATGACTGGATCGTGAAATCCAATGCGGAGTCAGGAATCGGCTACAGTGATATTTTAATAGAGACCCGAAAGAACCGCATCGGAATTGTGGTTGAAGTGAAGTATGCGGAAGATGGAAATCTGGAAGCTGCGTGTGAGAAAGCATTACAGCAGATTGAAGATAAACAGTACGCAGCCAGATTAAAAGAAGATGGCATGCGCAGCATTATAAAATACGGAATTGCATGTTATAAAAAAGAATGTAAGGTGAAAATGGGGGACGCGTGAGCGTCTCCTTTTCAGAAAAAAATGGAGGAAAATTATGCGTATCCTGATGTAACCGATGTTTCCACAGATTTTATAGCTTCTGTTACGCAGACGGAAGCAGAAGAATTTGCCCGCAAAGTATTAAATGAAAAAAGACAGGTGGGTTATTATAAAAACTACAGATTTCAGATATTAGCGAAGAAAAATGATAATATTGTTATATTCTTGAATACTACAATGGAACTCCGTTCTGTCAGAAATGTACTTCTGATTTCCTGTCTGGTGGGAGTGGTATGCTTCCTGGTGGTTTTTCTCCTGGTAATCCTTCTCTCAAAAAGGGCAATGAAACCTTATATCCGGAATATAGAGCGCCAGAAACGTTTTATCACTGACGCCAGCCATGAAATTAAGACACCACTGACTTCCATTGCTACCAGTGTGGACGTAATTGAGATGGAGTATGGTGAAGATGAGTGAACCAGAAATATCCATAAGCAGACTTCTAAAATGTCCAGAATGGTAGCTGATCTGGTAACTCTTTCCCGTCTTGATGAGGAAAATCCTTTTCTGGAACGGACCGAGTTCTCTTTAAGTGACGCTGTCTGGGAGGTGGCAGAGCCTTTTGCATCCCTGGCAAAAGCCCAGGGAAAAAAGTACTCTCAGCGGATTGAGGAGAATCTGACCCTGTGCGGAAATCCAGATGCCACCAGGCAGATGATTTCTGTTCTTCTTGATAATGCCATGAAATATTCAGATGAAAATGGAACCATAAGGCTTGATGTGTACAAGGTTCATGGGAAGACAAAAATCGAAGTTTTTAATACCTGCGTGCTGGAGGAGACTCAAAACCTGTCCCGGCTGTTCGACCGTTTCTACCGCCCGGACAATTCTCGCTCCAGAAAGACCGGCGGCAGCGGAATCGGACTTTCCATTGCCCAGGCAGTAGCCGAAGCTTATGGCGGGAAAATTAAAGTCAGCAGTAAAGATGGAAAATCAATTATGTTCCAGGTTACCATATAAAAATATTCAAATACCTTCGCAAAAAGCAGTGGGGATTTTACGAAAAAACCATAACTTTAAATACTGTTTATTTTGTAAAGAGGACAGTTTGAGAGAAAATACTTAAACTGTCCTCTTAAAATATATAAAAATTGGATATTTATAACAGCACAGTATTCCTGTATGCTTTCAGACAAATAAAAACGCAGTTGAAGAAAGGGCAGACTGTTAAATCAGTTCCCTGTCGTTGCTTTGCGTAAACCGTACAGGAGGAAAACAAAATGAGTCAGGAAAGATATGCATTAAATAAACAGCTTGCGCAGATGTTAAAAGGGGGAGTAATTATGGATGTTACAACTCCGGAGCAGGCAAAAATCGCAGAGGAGGCAGGCGCCTGCGCAGTAATGGCACTGGAGAGAATCCCAGCAGACATCCGTGCAGCAGGCGGTGTTTCCAGGATGAGCGACCCAAAAATGATCAAAGGAATCCAGGAGGCAGTCTCCATTCCGGTTATGGCGAAGTGCCGTATCGGACATTTTGTAGAAGCGCAGATCCTGGAAGCAATTGAGATTGATTATATTGATGAGAGCGAGGTACTTTCCCCGGCAGATGATGTTTACCATATTGACAAGCGTCAGTTTAAAGTACCATTTGTATGCGGAGCCAAAGATTTAGGAGAAGCTTTAAGGCGAATCGCAGAAGGCGCTTCCATGATCCGTACAAAAGGCGAACCAGGAACCGGTGATGTGGTACAGGCGGTGCGCCACATGCGCATGATGAACAGCGAGATCGGGAAAGTGGTTTCTATGCGTGAGGATGAGCTTTTTGAAGAAGCAAAGAATCTGCGTGTGCCATATGAGCTGGTTGAGTATGTACACAAAAACGGCAGACTTCCGGTGGTAAACTTTGCAGCAGGCGGTGTTGCGACTCCGGCAGATGCGGCTCTTATGATGCAGCTTGGCGCAGAAGGTGTGTTTGTGGGCTCTGGTATTTTCAAATCTGGTGATCCAAAGAAGCGTGCAGCAGCTATTGTAAAAGCGGTCACCAACTATCAGGATTCCAAAATGCTTGCAGAGCTTTCCGAAGATCTTGGTGAAGCTATGGTCGGAATCAATGAGCAGGAAATCCAGCTTCTGATGGCAGAGAGGGGCAAATAAGATGAAAATCGGAATCCTTGCTGTGCAGGGAGCTTTTGTAGAACATAAGACCAAACTGGAAAAACTGGGTGCCCGGTGCGTGGAGCTGCGGAAAAAAGAAGACCTGGATGGAGGCTTTGACGGACTGGTTTTGCCAGGCGGTGAGAGTACGGTACAGGGAAAACTCCTTCGGGAGCTGGAAATGTTTGAGCCTTTGAAAGAGAAAATCCAGGCTGGAATGCCGGTGCTTGCCACTTGTGCGGGGGTGATTCTTCTGGCTGACCACCTCTCTAATGACGGGCATGTGTATTTCGGAACCATGCCTGTGACAGTAAAAAGAAATGCTTACGGCAGACAGCTTGGCAGTTTTCACACCATCAGGGAAATGAAAGAAATCGGTCAGGTTCCCATGACATTCATTCGTGCCCCTTATATTGAGAAATGCGGGGAAGGCGCAGAAGTACTGGCTGAGGTGGATGGAAATATTGTAGCTGTAAAGTATAAAGAGCAGTATGGACTGGCATTTCATCCGGAACTGGATGAGGATGACAGGATACATGAGGCGTTTCTGAATAGTGTAAAGAAATATGCAAAGAAAAATTCCCCAAATACCTGGCTATAGAATGAACCTATAACCAGATATTATTTTTACATATTAGACAGATAATCCCCAGTATGTTACTATGCATTCATCAACAAAAACAAAGCAACAGCAAAGAAAAACATCAAAAACAATAACAAAACTAACATTAACAAAAAATGATGAAAAATAGTAAACATACGGAGGAAAGAAAAATGGCAGATATCAGAGATTCTAAAAACTGGGGATTTGAAACAAAACAGTTACACATTGGACAGGAGAAAGCAGATCCGGTAACAGATGCAAGAGCTGTTCCAATCTACGCTTCCACATCTTATGTGTTCCATAACTCACAGCATGCAGCTGACCGTTTCGGACTTCGCGATGCCGGAAATATTTATGGAAGACTTACCAACCCTACAGAGGATGTTTTCGAGCAGAGAATTGCTGCTCTTGAAGGTGGAGTTGCAGCACTTGCAGTTGCTTCCGGTGCAGCAGCTATCAATTATACATTCCAGGCACTTGCAAAAACAGGTGAGCACATTGTAGCTTCCAAGACCATCTACGGCGGAACATACAACCTTCTGGCACATACTCTTCCGCAGACCAGCGGTATCACCGCAACATTTGTAGACCCGGATGTAGAAGGCTCCTTCGAAGCGGCAATTCAGGAAAACACAAAAGCAATCTTTATTGAAACCCTTGGAAACCCGAACTCCAACCTGATTGATATTGAAGAAGTTGCAAAAATTGCGCACAAACATAACATTCCTCTTGTAGTTGATTCTACATTTGCAACTCCTTACCTGGTTCGCCCGATTGAGTATGGTGCAGATATCGTCGTTCATTCTGCCACCAAATTTATCGGCGGCCATGGAACTGCAATCGGCGGCGTAATCGTAGACAGCGGTAACTTTGACTGGAAGGCATCCGGCAAATTCCCGTGGATTTCTGAGCCGAACCCAAGCTATCATGGAATTTCCTTTGCAGAGGCAACCGCTCCGGCAGCATTTGTAACTTACATTCGTGCAATCATCCTTCGTGATACAGGAGCTACCCTTTCTCCATTCCATGCATTTATGTTCTTACAGGGACTGGAAACTCTTTCCTTAAGAGTGGAGCGTCACGTAAGCAACGCCCTGAAAATCGTAGATTACCTGTCTAAACATCCACAGGTAGAAGCTGTTCATCATCCATCACTGGAGAGTGAGCCAAGCCATTATCTTTATAAGAAATACCTTCCAAACGGTGGCGGTTCCATCTTTACATTTGAGATCAAGGGTGATGCACAGACCGCTCAGAAGTTTATTGATAACCTTGCAATCTTCTCACTGCTTGCAAACGTTGCAGATGTAAAATCTCTTGTGATCCATCCTGCAACAACCACACACAGCCAGTGCACAGAGGAAGAGCTTCTTGACCAGGGAATCAAACCAAACACAATCCGTCTTTCCATCGGTATTGAGAAAGTGGAAGACCTGATCGCGGCTCTGGACGCAGCATTCGAGGCAGTAAAGTAATTAAAAAATAAATTCATTTCTGTAAAAGGTACTGTATTTCCTGAAATGGGAGATATGGTACCTTTTTTAGGCTACAACAGTCGAATTCGGCAAAATATATTGCAAAGTGGGGCGTGCAGATTGCGGGAATGATTTTTTAGACAGGCTCTGGCGCCTGCGGAATGATTACAGATTATCATAAAAATGTTTGTATTATTTATTCTTCTTTTTATACTTTATTAACATTTTATGTGCAGAATTGTCAAAATCTGTAGACAGAATTGTGCAAAGTATGGTAAAATATTGACGTATTAGGGGAAAGGGGAAGGCAGTGATTTTGTGTGATAGATATCTCTAATCTTGACAGCCATATATTTGATGCTCTGTCTCAGACTTCAGATAATATGTACATTTATATAGCCGACCTGGAACGCGATTTTTCCAGATGGTCTAAGCCAAGTGTGGATTACTTCAATCTGCCGGGAGAATTTATAGAGAATACGGCGAAGGAATGGGTACAGCATATCCATCCTGCAGACCAGCATATATTTCTGGAGGATATCGGCCGTATTTTTGAGGGGAAAAGCAACCGGCATAATTGTGAATACCGGGCTTTAAATAAATATGGAAAATATGTATGGGTAAGGTGCCAGGGAATTGTGGAGCGGAATGCGGATGGAAGCCTTGGCCTTTTTGTTGGCACAATGATGAATCTTGGTGTGAATGCCAAGTTTGACCAGCCCACTGGTTTATATACGTTTCATGAGCTGAAGAAGCAGCTTCCGGCATTTATCAGTCATGGAATGGAAGGTGCTGTTCTTCTTTTTGATGTGGACAGACTTCAGAGAATCAATGATATTCTTGGGTATCTGGTAGGAGATGAGGTTCTGCAGCGTCTGGGACAGAAATGTCAGAGCCTGGAGGGCGTTATTTCTTATCGAGGACCAGGAGGTAAATTCTATTGTATTACCACTGAGAAATCCGAGAATGCACTTGACCGGATCTACAAGGAAATGCAGAAGTTTTCAGTGGAAGTCCCCAGGGAGATGAATCTGGAGATCCAGTTGACAATTTCCTGCGGAGTGGCCTTTTTTCCACAGGATGCAGAGGATTTCGAGACTTTGCATGCAAATGTGGAATACGCCCTTGAGCAGGCAAAGAAAGTGGGACGTGGCAGCATTGCGCAGTTTTCCGGACAAATGCACAGAAAAACGGTGGAGAAATTCCGACTGCAGGAAGTGCTCCGTGAGTATGTTGCCAATAATTGCAGAGGGTTTGCACTGGTATATCAGCCTCTGGTGAACGGAGAGACTCAGGATGTTTATGGTGCTGAGACTCTGATGCGTTTTTATCTGCCGGATGGAACCCTGGTTTCCCCAATGGAATTTATTCCGATCCTGGAGGAAGACGGAACCATCAGACAGGTGGGAGAGTGGCTTTTGAATAAGGCACTTGCCCAGGCGGCAATGTGGCGCATGGAGAATCCTGATTTTGTAATTTCCGTGAATGTTTCTTATATCCAGATACTTCAGGAAGGCTTCAGGGAAATGGTGACACGGATCGTGGAAGAATCTGGCACACCGGAGAAGCAGCTGATCCTGGAGCTTACAGAGAGCTGTAAGGTATCGGATCCCAATGGCCTTCGGGATGATTTTGAATATTTTAAAAATATGGGGATCAATATGGCACTGGATGATTTCGGCACGGAGTACTCTTCCATTGCATTGCTTCGCAAGCTGAAACCACAGTGGATCAAGATCGATCATACTTTTGTCCGTTCCATTCAGGATGATGAGATGGATCAGGCGATTCTGGAATATATTATGAATCTGAGTAAGCAGACCAGAATAAAGGTTTGTGTGGAAGGGGTGGAGAATAAGGAAATCCTTTCCGTTGTCCAGACTTATAAGCCGGAATTGCTTCAGGGATACTATTATTCCAGACCCTGTCCGGCGGAGGAATTTTCAAAGAAATATTTCAATGGAAAAGATAAGACAGGCAGCTACGGTTGTCTGAAAAAATAATTCTGATAAGCGCTTTTTTATACGCTCTAAGGGAAATACTAGTACATCGTTTTCGAAATAACTATACCACTCACTTGTCTGTGAATTCGATTGCACAGGTATAAAAGCCTCGGCGTAGCCCGCTACGCCTACGTTTTTATACCTGCACACTCGAATCCACATCCTACGTGATTGGTATAGTTATTTACGAAGCGATGTACTAGTCTTTCGTCTATTGCAAGTGACCCCGATACAGATCGGTATAGCTTTAAACTGGAATTTGATCATTACATTAAAGGGTAGACCTGCTATGGTTTAGATAAGCTAATCCTGAATAATAATTATGCAGACGCTACCAATATGAAAGAAGCTGTAGAGGACAGTTTTATGCTGCGCAATTATGGCACAGAAGATGGAAATGAAGCATTACAAAAAACAGAGTCAGGTGGTGTATAATAAGAAAAACGGAGTTGAAAAGCCATGGTTAATCCGTTATAATTTTCATATATAAATACATGAAAAAAGTGTTTTTTCAGAAAATTGTATGTTGCTGGTCATGGGGTGGACAGCAACGACTATATGAAGGGGGATTTTTCTATGACGAAAATGAAGAAGATTTGCATACCTGTTCTTGCAGCTGCAGCCCTTGCATTTTCAGTTCCCGGAACTACGCAGGAGGCAGAGGCTTCCTGTAATACTTACCGTGTGAATGTTGTTACTGGATATCTGGCTCTGCGGACAGATACATCCTATAATAGCGGTAATGAGATCGGAGAACTTTACAGTGGTGATCTGGTGGAGGTACTGGATTATACTGGCGCCACTGGTTACTGGTATGTATACTCTCCTAAGTATGACGATTTCGGATATGTGAATAATGATTATCTGGATTCTGTGACATCTTCCGTATCTTCCTATAATACAATGTGGACCGTAAGCGTTTCCACCGGATATCTGGCTCTTCGCAATGCACCGGAATATGATGCATCTAATGAAATCGGTGAGCTCTATTCGGGAGATACCGTCTGGGTTTCCGACAGTAGCAATTCTCAGTACTGGTATGTGTATTCCCCGAAACTGGACGGCTATGGATATGTGAACCAGGAGTACCTGTACAGAGAAGAGGGACTGGATACAGATTCCAGCTATTTTGGCGAAGTAAGAACGGTCAGTGTAGCCAAGGGCTATCTGGCACTTCGCAATATGAAGGCATATGATGCTTCCAATGAAATCGGGGAATTATATTCCGGCGATACCGTACAGCTTCTGGACACAAGTGATTCCCAGTACTGGTATGTGTATTCCCCGAAATATGATACCAATGGATTTGTAAACAAAGATTATCTGGTGGGTGGAAATGCATATGCTACCTTGTATGTAAAAGTGCCTACCGGATATCTGGCTCTTCGATCCGCTATGGGATATGATGCGGCAAATGAGATTGGTGAACTGAATACCGGTGATACTGTGGTAGTAATTGATTCCAGTTCAGATAAATACTGGTATGTATATTCTCCACGCCTTATGAAATACGGATATGCAGATTGTAATTATATATTCTGCAATTGATGAGCAGGAAAGAAAAACAGCCTCTGACTTTTTTACTGGGAAAGTCAGAGGCTGTTTTTGAAATAACTATAATTTTTATAACTGCACACTTGAATTCATATCCTACGCGATTGGTATAATTGTTACTGTTTACTCCGTGACCAGTAACGTATAGTTATCTTTATAGAAATTTCATACTTTCTCTGATTGAACAAAAAAACCTGCAATGCTATACTAAAATTGAAATATATTTGAAAAACAGGAGTGTGATAAATTGCAGGGTACCACAGAAAACTATATTCACCTTGAAAAGGTTTCTAAGATTTATGGAACGAAAGAAGTAAAAATAATCGCAGTAGATGAGATCAGCTTTAACATAGCTAAAGGCGAGTTTGCCGTGATCGTAGGGCCCAGTGGTGCTGGCAAGACTACGGTTCTGAATATTCTGGGCGGAATGGATACTGCCACCAGCGGTCAGATCTGGGTAGATGGAAGGAATATAGCGAAATACAATAACCGCCAGCTCACCAGCTACCGCAGGGACGATATTGGATTTGTTTTTCAGTTTTATAATCTGGTTCCCAATCTGACAGCCTTGGAAAACGTAGAACTGGCAGGACAGATCTGTAAGAACCCCATGGATCCGAAAACTGTTTTGGAAGAGGTGGGGCTGAAAGACAGACTTGGAAATTTTCCTGCCCAGTTATCAGGCGGTGAACAGCAGAGAGTTTCCATTGCAAGAGCTCTTGCCAAGAATCCGAAGATGCTCCTTTGCGATGAGCCAACAGGCGCTCTGGATTACCAGACTGGTAAGGCGATTCTCAAGCTTTTACAGGATATGTGCCGCCAGAAGGGGATGACAGTAGTGGTTATCACTCATAACTCTGCATTGACGCCTATGGCAGATCGCGTGATTAAAATAAAAAACGGCAAGGTGGCACAGATGACTTTGAATGCCCACCCAACCCCGGTAGAAGAAATTGAGTGGTAGGTGAGAGATGAAAGCATTAAGAAAAGAATTCTGGATGGAGATCCGAAAAAGCAAATCCAGGTTTATCTCCATTCTTCTGATCGTGGCTCTTGGAGTGGCCTTCTTTTCCGGTATTCAGGCTTCCTCGCCGGATATGCGCTATTCCGGAGATGCCTATTATGACGAAAGCAGCCTGATGGATATCAAGGTTGTGGGCACAATGGGCCTGACATCTGATGATGTTTCTTCCATAGAAAGTATAGATGGCATCGAGTCCGCAGAAGGTGCCTGGTCTACCGATGTGATGTGCGGGGAAGGCCAGAAGCAGAAGGTTCTTCACATTGAATCCATAAATGACACAGTGAATAAACTGGATGTGCAGGAGGGACGCCTTCCGGAAAAAAGTGGAGAGATTTTTCTGGATAGCACATTTGCTTCTTCCAATGAATATAAGGTAGGAGATAAGGTGGCTTTGCGTGAAGAAGGAGATTCCCCCGTTCTTGTGACCACAGAATATACGGTAGTGGGAACTGGAAGAAGTCCTCTTTATATTTCCTTTAATAGAGGAAATACCACCCTTGGAACTGGTGAAGTCAATGGATTTGGATATGTGCTCCCAGAAGATTTTGACCAGGAAATTTATACGCAGATTTATGTGACCGTTCATGGAGCAAAGGGTCTTACAAGTTATACAGACGGTTATGAGAATCTGATCGCCAAGATCAAAGACCGTGTTGAAAACATAGCAGATGATCGCTGTCAGATCCGCCTTGCAGCTGTGAAGGCGGATGCACAGGAGGAAATCAATGATGCCCAGAAGAAGCTGGACGATGGGAAAAAAGAGGCAGATGAAAAGCTTGCTGACGCAAAAGAAGAGCTGGATAAAGGTGAAAAGGATTTAGAAGACGGCAGGAACGAGTATGAAGATGGAAAATCCCAGTTAGAAGACGCAAAAACAGAGCTTGCCGATGGAAAAAAACAGCTGGAAGATGCGAAGACAGAGCTTGCTGATGGGAAAAACCAGTTAGAAGATGCGAAAGCGCAGCTTGCTGATGGAAAAAGTCAGCTGGAATCTGCCAGGAGTCAGCTTTCCTCCAGCAAAAGCCAGCTTGACACTGCCAGAAGCCAGCTGGATGATGGATGGAGTCAGGTAAATGCAGCAAAAGCCCAGCTTGCTGACGGACAGGCTCAGCTTGATTCCGCGCAGAAGCAGGTAACCAGTGGTCTGGCAGAATTAGAGGAAAATCAGAAGACTTTAGATGAAAATAAAGCGAAACTTGCAGATGGAAAAGCCCAGATTGAGGCAGGCGAGCAGCAGTTAGAAGCCGCAAAGCAGACTTTGACAACAAAGCAAAGTGAACTGGATCAGTCAAAAGCGGAGATCATTGCCGGACAGCAGCAGATCGAAAGTACCAGAACCCAGTTAAATGTCCAGAAGCAGCAGATTACAGATGGACTTTCCCAGGTATCAGCAGGAGAAGCCCAGCTTCAGGATGGAATAAGTGCTTTGGAAAGTGCAAAAGCTCAGCTGACGGAGCTGCAGAGTCAGCTTGAGATAGTACGCGCAAGTTACAAAGCAGCACTGGAAAATCCGGATGCTTCCCAGGAGGAAATAGATATTCTGGCAGCTCAGGTGTCTGCACTGGAAGAACAGGAGGCGGCGGTAACCCAGCAGATTCAGGCAAGTGAAGCGCAGATTGAGAGTCAGCGGCAGCAGCTTGCAGCGAACAGAAGTGAGTTGGAAAGCGGGCTTGCAACAGTCGAGGATGGACTTTCCCAGCTTTCGCAGAAAGAAAGCGAGCTGAATGCTGGTCTGGAACAGATAACAGCAGGTCAGGCACAGATTGATGCCGGATGGATTCAGATTCAGGAACAGGAGAATACTCTTGCTGCCTCGAAAGCTGAGATAGAGGCAGGGGAACAGGAACTGGAAAAAGGTCAGAAGCAGTTAAAGGCAGCAAAGAAAAAACTGAATAAAGCCCAGAAAGAAATTGATTCCAATGCAGAGACCCTGGCAGCAGGACAGGCGGAACTGGATGCCAATGTGGCAAAGCTGAATGACAACGAAGCGCAGTATGCTTCCGGCCTGGAACAGTATAATTCCGGTGCCCGGCAAATTGCGGAAAATGAGGCAAAGCTTACTTCCGGTGAGCAAGAGATTGCAGAAAATGAGGCAAAACTTGCCGATGGTGAGAAAGAAATCGCAGACAATGAGAAGAAGCTTGCAGACGGTGAAAAAGAGATTACAGACAATGTGAAAAAGCTTCAGGATGCGGCTAAAGACTTGAAAAAAGGCGAGAAAGACCTTGCAGACGGAAAGAAAGAGTACGAAGACGCCAAAAAAGATGCTGAGGATGAGATTGCCGAGAATCAGCAGAAGCTGGATGATGCGAAAAAGGAGCTGGAAGATCTGGAAATGCCGGAGTGGATGGTCACAGATAGGGAGGCTCTTCCGGAATATACGGATTACGGTGATAATGCAGATCGTCTTCGAAACATCGGTCAGGTTTTCCCGGTCATCTTTTTCCTGGTAGCGGCATTGATCAGTCTTACCACTATGACTCGTATGGTGGAGGAGCAGCGAACCCAGATCGGTACCTTGAAGGCATTGGGATATAAGAAGTCTGCTATTGCAGCAAAATACATCTGTTATGCATTTTTTGCAACTCTTCTTGGCAGTGTGCTGGGAATGCTGATCGGAGAGAAAATCATTCCATACATTATTATAACTGCTTATGGAATTATGTATCATAACGTGGCAAATACCATTTCCATTGATTATCAGCCTGGCTTCGCACTGATCGCTTCCGCAGCCTCTGTTGTATGTACAGTTGGAGCCACTCTTTTCGCAAGTGGAAAGGAGCTGCAGGAGACACCGGCCTCTCTTATGCGCCCACCGGCTCCGAAAGAGGGCAAGCGGGTATTGCTGGAGCGGCTCACATTTATATGGAAGCATTTAAGCTTTTCCTGGAAGTCCACAATTCGAAATCTTTTCCGTTACAAGAAGCGCCTGATCATGACGGTCTTTGGAATTGCAGGAAGCATGGGACTGATGCTGGTTGGCTTTGGGATTCAGGATTCCATCAGTGATATTGCCGCTATTCAGTACCGGGAGCTTCAGCATTATGACGGAATGGTGATTGAGGACAGCGATGCTACAGAGGAAGAACATGCAGAGCTGTTTGAATATATGAAGGAAAATGAGCAAATCGCCCATTGCAATCGGGTACAGATGACGAAGATCAGTGCTCCGAAAGGCAGCTCCAGCGTCAGTATTTATCTGTTTGTGCCAGAGAGCCTGAGTGAGTTTGCAAGGGATGTAACCTTAAAGAACCGTATTACCGGGGAAACATATGAGCTTACCGACGAAGGTGCTGCTATTTCCGAGAAAACAGCATCCCTGCTGGGATTAAAGGTGGGAGATATGATTCCCCTAAAAAAGGGAGATAAGGAATATAAGGTGAGGGTGGCTGTGATCACAGAGAATTATATGAGCCATTACCTTTATATGACGCCCAGGGTTTATGAGCAGACGTTCGGGGAAAAGCCGGAGTATGAGAACATTGTGTTTACTATGCAGGAAGACTGCAAGGATGATCTGGAAATGGCAGGAAGCCGGATCCTTGCTAATCCTGGTGCTCTCAGCATCAGTTATACCAGTAGTCTGGCATCACAGGTTGACCGTATGCTGAGCACTCTGGATGCGGTGATCCTGGTGCTGATCGTTTCCGCAGGAATGCTGGCTTTTGTGGTATTGTATAATCTGAATAATATCAATATTACAGAAAGACAGAGGGAGCTGGCAACTTTGAAGGTGCTTGGCTTCTATGACGGAGAGGTCTCCCAGTATGTGCTTCGGGAAAACGTGATCCTGACAGTGCTTGGAATTATGTTTGGAGCAGTGTTTGGAATTCTCATTCACAGGTATGTGATTACTACGGTTGAGGTGGATGCAGTTATGTTTGGACGTAATATTAAGCCGTTGAGCTTTTTATACAGTGGAATTCTGACAAGCATATTTTCCATTGTGGTGAATGGGGTGATGCATTTTAAGCTGAAAACCATTGATATGGTGGAATCCTTAAAGAGTGTGGAATAAAAATTATTGTAATTGTGAAATTTTTAAATTAGCTTGACAAGCCGGAAGAATGCAATTATAGTTATATCCATAAAAGTGGCGGCTTTTTCCGGATATTTACAAGGAGATCAGACCGCTGCAGCGAAAAGCGTTGAAGAAGAGGAGTAAGTAAATGCCCTCCCAGAGAGAAATGTCCAGGGATAACTGTGGTGGAAGACATTTTGAGATCCGCATTCACTGAAGGTAGCTTCTGAGCCGGGAAACTGAACAAGCAGTGATATCTGCAGTAAGTTTTCACGCAATTCCAGCGTTACAGGAAAGAGATATGTGTACAACAGAGCGAAGACTGTAAATGAATTCAGGGAAACAGTACTTTGCATTTTGCACATAATGAAGGTGGTACCGCGTTAATTTCGCCCTTCACACAATTGTGTGAGGGGCTCTTTTTTTAGGAGGAAAATCATGAGCAAAGAACTTGCAAAGACCTACGATCCAAAAGGAATCGAGGAACGTCTTTACCAGAAATGGATGGACAACGGATATTTTCATGCAAAAGTAAACCCGGATAAGAAACCATTTACCATTGTTATGCCGCCGCCAAACGTAACCGGACAGCTGCATATGGGACATGCACTTGATGAAACTATGCAGGACATTCTCATCCGTTTCAAGAGAATGCAGGGCTACGAAGCACTGTGGCAGCCGGGAACTGACCATGCAGCTATTGCTACAGAGGTTAAGGTTACTGAGAAACTGAAAAAAGAAGGCATCGACAAGGCAGAAATCGGCCGTGAGAAATTCCTGGAATATGCCTGGGAGTGGAAAGAAGAGTACGGCGGAAAAATTATCAACCAGCTGAAGAAGCTTGGTGCTTCTGCAGACTGGGAGCGAGAACGCTTCACCATGGATGAGGGATGCTCCAAGGCTGTACAGGAAGTCTTCATCAAGTTATATGAAAAAGGCTACATCTACAAAGGTTCCCGTATCATCAACTGGTGTCCGGTATGCCAGACTTCCATTTCCGATGCAGAGGTTGAGCATGAGGATCAGGACGGATTTTTCTGGCACATCAATTACCCGGTTGTTGGAGAAGAAGGAAAATTCGTGGAAATCGCAACAACACGTCCGGAAACACTTCTTGGAGATACTGCAGTTGCAGTAAACCCGGATGATGACCGTTACAAAGACATTGTTGGCAAAATGCTGAAGCTTCCTCTCACAGACAGAGAGATCCCGGTTATTGCCGATGAGTATGTTGATAAAGAATTTGGTACCGGATGCGTAAAGATCACACCGGCACATGACCCTAACGATTTCGAGGTTGGAAAGAGACACAACCTTCCGGAAATTAACATCATGAATGATGATGCTACCATCAATGAGCTGGGTGGTAAATACGCCGGCATGGATCGTTACGAAGCAAGAAAAGCCATGGTAGAGGATCTGGACAAGCTTGGTCTTCTGGTAAAGGTTGTTCCGCACAATCACAGCGTTGGAACTCATGACCGCTGCCATGCAACTGTAGAGCCGATGATCAAGCCTCAGTGGTTTGTAAAGATGGATGAAATGGCAAAAGCTGCTATCAAGACTCTTGAGGATGGAGATCTGAAATTCGTCCCGGAGCGTTTTGACAAGACTTACCTTCACTGGCTGGAGAACATCCGTGACTGGTGTATTTCCCGTCAGCTGTGGTGGGGACACAGAATCCCGGCTTACTACTGCGATGAGTGCGGTGAGACTGTAGTTGCAAGAGAAATGCCGGAAAAATGTCCGAAATGCGGATGCACACATCTTCATCAGGACGAGGATACTCTGGATACCTGGTTCAGCTCTGCTCTGTGGCCATTCTCCACACTTGGCTGGCCGGATAAGACACCGGAACTGGAGTACTTCTATCCAACAGATGTGCTGGTAACCGGATATGACATTATTTTCTTCTGGGTTATTCGTATGGTATTCTCTGCTCTTGAGCAGACTGGAAAGACACCGTTCCATCATGTGCTGATCCATGGTCTGGTAAGAGATTCCCAGGGACGCAAGATGAGTAAATCCCTTGGAAATGGTATTGACCCTCTGGAAGTAATCGACAAGTACGGCGCAGATGCTCTTCGTCTTACCCTGATGACTGGTAATGCACCTGGAAACGATATGCGTTTCTACTGGGAGCGTGTAGAATCCAGCCGTAACTTTGCAAATAAAATCTGGAATGCTTCCCGTTTCGTTCTTATGAATCTGGAAGGAAAGGATGTAACGGAGCCGGAGATTGGTTCTCTTTGCGCTGAGGACAAATGGATCCTTTCCAGACTGAACAATGTGATCAAAGAAGTAACCGACAATATGGAAAAATATGAGCTGGGTATTGCAGTTCAGAAGATCTATGATTTCCTGTGGGACGAGCTTTGCGACTGGTACATTGAGATCGCCAAGGTTCGTCTGTGGAAGGCTGAAGAGGATCCAAAGGCAGCAAACGAGGCTCTCTGGACACTTCGCACAGCGCTGACCCAGGGACTGAAGCTGCTTCATCCGTTTATGCCATTTATCACAGAGGAAATCTACTGCACACTGCTTCCGGAGGAAGAGTCCATTATGATCTCTGACTGGCCGGTATATAAGGACGAGTGGAATTCTCCTGAGGCTGAGCTTGCAATCGGAAGCTTCCAGGAGGTTGTCCGCGGCATCCGTAACACAAGAACCAGCATGAATGTTCCGCAGAACAGAAAGACACATCTGATCATTGTTGGAAAAGATGCTGCTATCTGCCAGATGTATGAGAACAGCAAGAAATCCTTTGCAAACCTTGCTTTTGCAAAAGAAATCCATGTTCAGCAGGATAAGACTGGTATTGGTGAGGATGCAGTTTCTGTTGTTGTTTCCAATGCAGTTGTTTATATGCCTCTGGAAGACCTTGTTGACAAGGAAAAAGAGCTTGAGAGACTGACAAAGGAGCAGGAGAGACTGACTAAGGAAATCGCCCGCTGTGAGGGAATGCTGAATAATCCAAATTTCGTAAATAAGGCTCCTGCTGCCAAGGTTGATGCAGAGAAGGAGAAGCTTGCGAAGTACAAAGAGATGAAAGAAAAGGTTGAAACACAGCTTGAGCAGCTTAAGAGATAAAAAGGAGATTTTGCATGAAGCTGAGCAAATTTTGCAATAAGATTTCCCTGATTCTCCAGGCACTCTGGTGCGCAGTGCTCTATTTCCTTATAGAGGCACTGTGCCGCCACTCTGTAGTGGAGGCCTGGGATTATATGACGGGAAAACCGTTGGTATTTGCTTATAATACGATGTTTATTTTTACTACAATGCTGATCGTTTATCTGTTTCACAGGCGGTGCTTCTGGAGAGTTGTGGTTTCCGTTTTCTGGCTGTTTCTTGGAATCGTAAACTGTATTCTTCTGATGAACCGTGTTACACCATTTACCGGACCGGATCTGCATATGCTGACGGATGGTATTGCGATCATGCAGAAATATCTGCCGTTTTATGGTGTGGTGATCGGATGTATTTTGATCGGACTTGTTGTACTGGGGCTTTTGATCCTACTGGTCAAGGGACCGAAGTATGAGCAGAAGATTAAGTACCGGTATGTGATTCCGCTGGTAATTGCTGGTTTTGTGGCTTTTGGAGGCGTGACACAGCTGGCTCTTGAAAAAAGGGTTTTGTCTAATTATTTTGGCAATATCGCGTTTGCTTATGAGGATTATGGTTATCCTTATTGTCTGGCGACTACTATTTTTAATACAGGTATCAGTGAGCCGAGAGATTATTCTGAGGATGAGATTAACCGGATCGAGAAGACAGAGTCCAATCTTCCAAAGACCAAAGAGGATGGAAAGAGACCGAATATTCTGTTCCTTCAGCTTGAGTCTTTCTTTGATCCGACACTGGTAAATTACCTGGATATTTCTGAAGATCCAATCCCGAACTTCAGAAAGCTGATGAAAGAGTATTCTTCCGGATATTACAAGGTTCCTTCTGTTGGAGCCGGTACGGCAAATACGGAATTTGAGACCATTACAGGTATGAGTCTTCACTATTTTGGACCAGGTGAATATCCTTATAAGAGTATTCTTAAGGAGACTACCTGTGAAAGTGTGCCCTATGTTCTGAAAAATCTGGGGTATTCCACACATGCGGTACATAATAATGAAGCCAACTTCTATGGAAGAAGGTCTGTTTTCCCAAATCTGGGATTTGACACCTTTACCTCTGAAGAGTATATGGCAGATGAGAACCTACAGAATCCTCTTGGGTGGGTAAAAGACAGTGTGCTGACGGATGAGATCATTAAGTGTCTGGACTCTACTGACAGTCCGGATTATGTGTATACCATTTCCGTGCAGGGACATGGTGATTATCCAAGCGAGCCCATTCTGGACAATCCTTCTATTACAGTTTCCGGTTCTCCTACGGATGAGCTGAATTGTAAATGGGAGTACCATGTGAATCAGATTCATGAGATGGATCAGTTTGTGAAAGAGTTAACAGATGCTTTGGCAGACTATCCGGAGGATGTGATCCTGGTTATGTATGGGGATCATCTGCCTACTATGGGACTGACTGTGGAAGATCTGAAAAATAAGTATCTTTTCCAGACGGAGTATGTAATCTGGGATAATATGGGACTTACCAAGAAGGATGAGAATCTGGCTTCTTATCAGATCGCAGCAGAGGTTCTGGACAGAGTTGGTATTCATGAGGGTACGATCATGAAATATCATCAGGCAAGAAGAAATACCAAGAATTATCAGGTCGATCTGGAGACACTGCAGTATGATGTGCTGTACGGTCAGCGATATGCTTATGGAGGAGAAAATCCTTTTGAGAGAACGAAGATGCGGATGGGACTTTACGATGTGACCTTAGATTCCATTCGGTTAGTGTCGGATACGGATTGGACTTATTATATCCAAGGCACGAATTTCACCCCGTCCAGTCAGGTGAAGCTGAATGGAGAGTGGTATGATACGGCATATGTAAGTCCGAACATGCTGGTGATCTCGGGTACGGAGCTGTCGGATTTTGACAGACTGGCAGTTGTACAGAGAAGTAACAGTTCGACGAGGAAGGCTCTTAGCAAGAGCTTTGACAGAGCGGTTTATGCATTGTATGATAGTCAGTGGAAAGTGAATTCCAGGTAGGAACGTTTCACGAAGAAAGGAGAGGACAAATTTGCTCCGCTGGAGCTCAGACTGTGTCCTCTCCTTTTTAACCCCAAATTCTGCCGTATGAGATTTTTTCGGAACCTCTCTGATTTCTTCTGTGCGAGGTTTGTCGGATAAAAAGTTACGATTAGGGGTGGACTTCTGGTGTGACTATTATATAATGGTAGAGGAATGGAACTATTCAGAAGGCAGTATATTCTGCCAGACTTACTATGAGAATGAAAAGTTACGGACGAAATACAATAGATAAATGGTGGTTAAGATTATGAATTATGAGGAAGCGGTTGCTTATATTGAGGAGACTCCGAAGTTTACAAAAAAGAACAGCCTGGAGCATACGAAGGAATGCCTGAGGAGACTGGGAAATCCACAGGAGAAGTTTAAGGTGATACATGTTGCGGGAACGAATGGGAAGGGGAGCACCTGTGCGTTTCTCACATCTATTCTCAGGGAGGCAGGGTATTCCTGCGGTCTGTTTACGTCTCCCCATCTGGTGAAGATCAACGAGCGGTTTCAGATCAATGAGGTGAATATTGATGATGACACCTTTTTGAAAGCTTTTGAGAGAGTGAAAGTGCTGGCGGACGAGCTTGTGGCTGAAGGAAGTTACCATCCTACTTATTTTGAGATGCTGTTTCTTATGGGAATGGTGATCTTTGCAGAGGCAGGGGTGGACTATGTGACTTTGGAAACCGGGCTTGGCGGAAGGCTGGATGCGACTACAGCGGTAGAGAATCCGGTAGCTTGCGTGATCACATCTATCAGTCTGGATCATATGCAGTTTTTGGGAAATACGGTAAGAGAGATTGCAGGGGAGAAGGCTGGAATCATTGTTCCGGGAGTTCCTGTAATCTATGATGGAAATGACAAGGATGCGGCAGAAGTAATCGCTGCGAAGGCAAAGGAGCTTGGAAGTCCGGCTTATAAAGTAGTTCAGGCTGGAGCAAAGGTACTGGGAAATAATAAAGACGGCATTGATTTTTCCCTGGAGGACGATTATTATGGGGATACCAGGTTCCATATTCCTTTTATTGCATGGTATCAGGTGATGAACGCGTCTCTGGCGCTTACTACCATGGAAGTGCTGAAAGACAGGATTCCGGTGACGCTGGAACAGCTGCAGGCAGGAATTGCAAATACCAGATGGCAGGGCAGAATGGAGACTATTTTGCCAGGTGTGATCGTGGATGGTGCACATAATGAGGATGGCGTGCGCAGGTTTGTGGAGACTGCAGAGCGGTTTCAGAAGGAGTATCCGCTGACACTTTTATTTTCTGCGGTGAATGATAAGGATTACCAGGATATGATCCATACAATTTGCAGCAGGATAAAATTCCGTAAAGTTGTGACCACAGAGGTTGGGGGATACCGTGAGGTGCCGTCTGCGGAGCTGGCAGAGATCTTTTGCAAAGAAGGCTGTAAGGATGTTGGAAACTCTGATAATATTGAAGAAGCTTTTCATATGGCTCACGAGGCCAAAGGAGAGGACGGAATGCTGTTCTGCGTGGGTTCTCTTTACCTGGTGGGAGAGATTAAGACACTCTTGTTGAAAAAGTAAATTGTCTGCAGGAAAAAGAAAACATGGGATTTCTGGTTGATTTTCCGGAAATCTGTGGAGGAATTTTATGATCGATTACGAAGAGGAACTGAAGAAATTTGAGCCCTGTCTGGATGTGACAGACGCGGAAGAGGCTATTTACGATAGAGAGCTGACGGATATTCTGGACATTCTTCAGGAAATGCTCAGGGAGTCCAAAAGCGGACGCAGGATGAAATAGAATAGGAGATACTTAATGAACTGTATGAATTGCGGCGCGTTCCTGGCTGACAAGGATCTGGATTACTGTCCTCATTGCGGGTGCAACGTCCTGATCCAGAAAAAGGTGGAGTATCTATCCAAACTTTATTACAATCAGGGCTTGGAGAAGGCAAGTATCCGAGACCTTTCAGGAGCTGTTAACTGTCTGAAGCAGAGCCTTACCTTTAACAAGAGAAATATCCAGGCGAGAAATCTTCTGGGTCTTGTGTATTTTGAAATGGGAGAGGTGGTTGCTGCTCTTAGCGAGTGGGTGATCAGTAAGAATCTGCAGCCTACCCGGAATATTGCGAATGAATATATTAATCGTCTTCAGGCGAATTCGAATAAACTGGATGCTATTAATGAGACAATAAGAAAATATAATAATGCCCTGGCTCTTTGCAGGGAAGGCCATGAGGATATGGCTGCTATTCAGCTTCGCAAAATTCTGAACCAGAATACCAAGCTGATCAAAGGCTATCACCTGCTGGCGCTGATCTATATGAAGAATCATGACTGGGGCAAGGCAAGAAGAACCTTGAAAAAGGCGGCTCGTATTGATAAGACCAATACAACTACATTACGTTTTCTTCGTGAAGTAGATGAGAGAACCGGTGTAACGACCAGACTTGAGAAACAGAAAAAAGGACTTTTGGGTGCCAAGGGCAAGACAGAAGGTTCGGATGAGATTTCCAGAAGTACTGTGGTACAGCCGGCAGTTTACAGGGAAAATTCAAGAATTTCACTGTTTGTGACACTTATGGCGGGTGTGGCAGCAGGTGCGGCTGCATTTTGGTTTCTGGCAGTTCCGGCTATCAAGCAGGGGATTTACAGAGAAGCCAATCAACAGATTGTAAAGTACAGCGAGTCTCTGGTCAGCCAGGGTGCGGAGCTTTCCAAAGCCCAGGGTGAGGCGAAGGAATCCGGAGATGTGGCAGAGGAAATCACCCAGCAGCTTGATGCCGAGCAGAAGAAGAGCACCAGTTATCAGGCACTTCTGAATGCGTATGCAGCTTATACACAGAATGAGTATGATGCAGCTGCGTTGGAAATCCAGAAGGTTTATGAAGATCAGCTGGGAGATGATGTAATGGGAATTTATAATACCATCTGTTCAGCTACTGGTGTGTCTGGAATCACGGAAGACAGTAAGTCTGAGGGCAGCGAAGATTCCTCTGATTCCGAAAGCAATGATGGAACTGACAATACAACAGAAGGCTCTGAAACGGATTCCTCTGGTTATGACAGTTCTTACAATGATGCATCTGGTGACAGTGGGTATGATGAATCCGGATATTCTGATTACAGCGACGAAAACGGATATTATGATGAAAATGGTGATTTTCAGTATTATGAATAAAAATTTCTGAATTACAATAATGAGAAACCTCTGAACCGGGGATGTGCGGGATAGACCTGCACATCTCTTTTTCTTTTTCCTGTGCAGAGGGTCAAAATAGAGTAAAAAAGGGGGATTTTATTTATGAAACCTGTTTTTGAAACTACGGGAACCTGTCTGAATATTAAACTGCCTGAGGAACTGGATCATCCGGCTTCTGAGCTGATCCGGAGAGAATCAGACAGGATTATGGGAAAAATATATATCAGAACCATTTGTTTTGACTTTGGAAATACTGTTTTTATGGACAGTTCGGGCGTAGGTTTGATCATGGGGAGATACCGGGCTCTGGGGATGCGTTCTGGCTGCATGAAGGCCTGCCATGTAAGCGGATATATTGAAAAATTGCTGCGGCTTTCAGGTGTGAGTAAATTTCTGGAACTGGAAAGAACAGAAAATGAGATGCAGCTGGAAGGGAGGGGAGTCTGATGGGAAATTCCAACGAAATGACCATTATTTTTGATAGCCGTCCGGAGAATGAAGGGTTGGCAAGGGTAGCTGCTGCGGCATTTTGCACCCAGCTGAACCCCACACTGGAGGAAGTAGCAGATTTGAAAACGGCTGTGTCAGAGGCTGTAACCAACTGTATCATTCATGGCTATCAAGGCGAGGTACATAAGATACGGATGAAGTGTGTCAGAAAAGAGAGAACAATTTATCTGGATATTGAGGATGATGGCATAGGGATTGCAGATGTGGAAAAAGCAATGGAGCCCTTATATACGACCCGCGCTGATCAGGACAGGTCAGGAATGGGGTTTACTTTTATGGAAGCATTTATGGATGAGGTTAAAGTCACCTCACAGGTTGGAAAAGGAACCTGTGTGCATATGAGCAAAAAAATCGGTAATTGATCAGGAGGAAGCATGGATCACACTCTTGCTCTCATTGGGCGCATTCACCAGGGAGATAAAGAGGCAAGAGATACTTTGTTTTCGGAAAATATGGGACTGGTGTATAGTGTTGCCAGGCGTTTTCTGGGGAGAGGGGTGGAAATGGAGGACCTTTTTCAAATTGGAAGCATCGGGCTTTTGAAGGCTGTAGATCATTTCAATCCTGAATTTGATGTGAAGTTTTCTACTTATGCAGTACCAATGATCATTGGAGAGATTAAGCGGTTTCTTAGGGATGATGGAATTCTGAAGGTGAGCCGCTCCATAAAAGAGAATCAATATAAGATCTGTAAAATGAGGGAGGAACTGGAGAAAAAGTTAGGCCGTGAGCCGGATCTAAGAGAACTTTCAGATGCTATGGATATGCCGATGGAAGAATTGGCGATGACGCTGGAATCGGCTGCAGAGGTGGATTCTATTTACAAGACTGTGTATCAGGGAGATGGAACGGATTTGCAGCTTGTGGACAGGCTTCCGGAAAAAGAGGATCGCCATGAAAAGCTTTTGAACCGGATTTTTCTGGAGGAGATTCTGGAAAAATTGGAAGGAGAGGAGAAAAGACTGATTGTATTTCGGTATTTTCAGGATATGACACAGACAGAGGTTGCAAAAAAAATGGGAATGTCCCAGGTTCAGATTTCCAGAATGGAAAAAAGGATATTGAAGAAGCTAAGAGAAATCTCCCACAAATTGTGACGCACATCTTGCAGAAAGCCTTTTTCAAACACGCTCTGGAAAAGGAGAAAAAAGCAAAGTATTTTCTCATATTTTCCAGAGCATTATTGGGTGTTAGAATTTAATCTCTTTTCCTTCCAGACGCCACTGTCTGAACTCTGCAGAAGCAGAGAGAAGCAGGTCAGAAGAGGAGTTAAGGGCTGTCTCAACTGAGTCCTGGATAACTCCGATAATAAAGCCTACGGCTACAACCTGCATGGAAATGTCGTCAGAAATTCCGAAAAGGGAGCAGGCCATAGGAATCAGAAGGAGGGATCCGCCGGCAACACCAGAAGCACCACATGCAGAAAGGGCTGCAAGAAGGCTGAGGATGATGGCAGTTGGGAAATCAACGTGGATTCCAAGGGTAAAAGCAGTTGCCATTGTCATAACGGTGATGGTGATAGCAGCTCCGTCCATGTTGATGGTTGCACCAAGAGGAATGGTTACGGAATAGGTGTCACGGTCGAGCCCCATCTCCTCACAGGCTTTCATATTTACTGGAATATTGGCTGCAGAACTTCTGGTGAAGAATGCGGTGATGGCACTTTTCTTCAGGCAGTGCAGAATCAGCGGATATGGATTCTTGCGGATACACCAGTAAACCAGAAGCGGGTTTGTTACAAAGTAGATGAAAAGCATGCTGCCTACCAACAGCAGCAGTAGTCTTCCATAGGTAGTGAAAATGTCTAATCCGTTGGTGGATACGGTGTTAAATACCAGACCGAAGATTCCGAAGGGTGCCAGGTTGATGATCCAGCTGACTACCAGGGATGTTCCGTCTGCAATGTCAGCAAGGACTTTTTTTGTGGTGTCATTTGCTGTACGAAGGGCAAGACCAAGAAGGATGGCCCAGGTAAGGATACCTACATAGTTTGCATTCACCAGGGAAGATACCGGGTTGGCAACAATATTCAGAAGAAGGTTGCTGAGGACCTCCACAATACCCTGTGGGGCACTGGCGTCTGCGGCTGCATTGGTAAGTGTCAGCTGTACAGGGAAAATCATGCTGGCGAAAACGGCGATCACAGCTGCCAGTACAGTGCTGAACATGTAAAGGGCAACTACTGTTTTGATAACGCCGCCATGGGATTTTCCTGCGTTGCACAGTGAACTGAGAACCAGAAAGAATACCAGAAGGGGTGCGATAGCTTTCAGAGCACCTACAAATACATCGCCAAGGATGGCAATGCTGGTTGCACCGGGGGCTGCAACTCCAAGGATGGCGCCAAGAATCAGACCAACGACGATTCGTTTCACCAGTGCAATCCCGGTCCATTTGTTCCATAGATTTTTCATTTGTTTCTTTACCTCTTTCCCTCTTTAATTTGATAAAAGATTAATTAATTATATAGTATATAGAGAGGATTCGCAATAAAATATATTATGAAATTGACGAAAATGGGAGACTTTTTGGAAAAAAAGAAAAAATAATTGACGAAAACAGGAGGCTTTTTGAAAAAAAGAAAAAATAGCGAAAAAAATCCGGGTAAGAAGGATCATAAAAACCTCTTACCCGGGTTGCAAATTAAAAAAATTATTTAGCAGCAGCCTGTTTGCCAAACAGTGTATTCTTGTACTTGGAAAGTGCAGTAAGAAGTACCATTCCAAAGATTCCGCAGGAAATGATCTCTCCGGCACCTACTGTAAGCATCATAAGTGGAATCGGAAGATTGACGGAATAGCCGTAACGAAGTACGAATGGAACCAGAACTGCATTGGCTACAATTGGTGGAACTGGTGCCAGCCATTTGTTGCTGTTACGAAGTTTGTAGGTAAATACAGCTCCGATGAGGGTAGCGATACTTCCGAATGCAATATCCAGAGGAATTGCACCGCCAAGCAGGTTGGCAAGGATACAGCCTACAAAAAGACCAGGAATGGCAGCTGGTGTGAAGAATGGAAGAATGGTCAGGGCTTCGGAAATTCGAACCTGGATCTCTCCATAGCTAAACGGTGCAAACACCAGTGTCAGTACAACATAGACAGCCGCAATTAGCGCTGCCTGCACCAGAAACAGGGTACTCTTGTTTTTCATATTCATTTGTCTCCTTTAGTTTTGTTTTACGAGTGGAAGGTCACGAACACTCGATTCATTTTGCGCCGGGAATCGGCGGAAAAGCCGCTTAAGACCTTATTTTTTCGGGCTTTTCAACGGAGGTGAGTATAGCATATTCAGGAGAGAAATGCAAGGGGAAATGTGGTCGTACCCCATTTGTACCCCATTTTGCATAAGTGGTTGATTTATAGTAACGATAGTATGAAAAAGCTTCTTGTTCTTACAACAAGGACTGGAAGTTTTTTGCGTATATATTATTGAAACGGATGTTGAAATATGTGTCTCAAATCTTATCAGCAACTAAGGTCAGTGCTTTCATTATATTAACAAATTTACGGTACTGGACGTCACCTTTGGACTTCACTTCGGAGATGAGTGCCGTTATTTCGGAATCCGTTTCGGAGATTTCATCAAGTAGTAGATAATCAATACTGATATTCAGAATTGAACAAATGGAGACAAGCGTTTCTAGAGACATAGCTCTGGTTCCTCTTTCGATATGTCCGAGAAAGGCTGTGGAGATTCCTGTTAATTCTGCCAGTTGCTCCTGGGAGTAGGAATGGGCAATGCGTGATTGTCGTATCTTCTGACCGATTTCTGTATAATCAATAGATTTCATAAAAAACCTCCTTGTAATAATGATTATGCAATCAAAACATGAAGAGATAAATGAACTAAAAGAAGTGAAAGTTGACTAAAAGAAGCAGTTGGAATATAATTAAAGAACATAATAACTTCGTATCAATAATTAGGGAGTACGAGGTTGTTGTAAAAACTATAGTGTGATTAGAAGTTAAGAAAGAAGGTATGGATTATGAGAAGAAAAGTGTGGGGGATTTTGTTAACGGCTGCATTGTTGACAACAAGCGTACCTATGGCATCCACTGTATGTGCAGAAGATGGCTTTACAGATGGTGAGACATTTAGCTCACAGATGGAAAAAGACGATTGGATTCAAGGCGAAACTGAGGACTTTCAGGATGAACAGTCACTGGAAGAAAATGTGACAGAATTCAGTGTAGATCCAGAAGAAACGATTATAGATGCAGGCGGTGAGACGGATGAGCTGAAAAATGCAGATTATGAACAAGGGGAAGTTAGAAAGTTAGAGATTGGGAAAACATATAATATTTTGGCAGATTTACAACCAGAGTATACTTATTATAAAAGATTCACGGCAAGTGTTGATTGTCCGGACGCGGGAAGAATAAAATTTGTAATAAATGATTGCAATGTAGTGAAATATTTGAGAGGTGATGAAGGAATTCATTATACTAATGAGGATACTGCAGAGACTTATTGGCATACAGTAAATAATGAAACAGTAACTTGTGAGTTTCAGGTAACAAATTTAGAAAATGATACTCAAAATTTTAATCCAGAGGCAACTCTTACGGTAAAATTTGAAAGCATTAATGATTATAATGGAGAGTTAGCGGGAAATCATTCATTTGACCAGGCAACACCTATGCGATTGAATACATTATATGAGGGAAGTTGCATTGGGACAGATTATGAGGATGATTATTATAAATTTGTAATGGAAAAACCGGGTTCGGTAGTGGTAACTCATTCTGGTGCATTATCTGCTCAAGTATGGGGAGAAAATGGAAATGGAAATACATATAGCATAAGATCTTTTGATAATAAACAGGCAACATTACGTCTCCCTGCAGGAATATACTATATTGTGTTGTCTGGGAGATTTACTTCTAATCGAGGGGAATACACAGTAAAAGCTGATGTAACTTATGAATCAGCAGATGATTATGAGTGGGAAAATAATAATGTAAAGAGTAAGGCAAATGAAAAAAAATTAAATCATTGGTACACAGGAAATCTGAATAACAGAGAGGATGTGGATTGTTTCAGATTTAATCTTACAGATAAGAGTGTTGTTTCAATAGAATTTCAAGTACCGAGACAGATTAAGAAAGAATTATTTAAGATAGCACTTTGTGACAACAGTATGAATGAAATTGCCAGTGCTAGTAATGGTGCAAATCCTTATTTGTCATTTGGAAATGGAATTTATGATCCAGGGGTATATTATATTCGTGTAGTAAGCGGTGCTGAATTTTACTTGGATGATTATTCAGCATATGACTACTCTTTTAATTTCAACCAGATGAAATATATACCGGTATCTGAAATTTCCATTCCTTCATCTGTAAGTGTAAAAAAGGATGAAAAAATATCATTAAATCCAGTGGTAATACCAGACAATGCATACAACAAAGAGCTGACATGGAGTACCAGTGATTCTAAGATTGCAATTGTTGATCAAGACGGAAATGTAACTGGTTGTAACGAAGGTAATGCATTAATTACTGCAAAGGCAAACGATGACAGCGGAGTATCTGTTACTTGTGCGGTAAAAGTATATACTGTTAAGGTATCGGAAATTTCCTTATCTGCAAACCAAATGAATGTAAAGCCGGGAGACTTATTTAATTTAACAGTGTCCATAAATCCATCAGATGCCTATAATAAATCCCTTGAGTGGACTAGTAGCAACGACGAGATTGCTACAGTCAATAACGAGGGTTGGGTAGAAGCGAAGAATGTTGGAACTGCAGTGATTACTGCTACATCTAAAGATGGAAGTAATATATCAGCTTCTTGCATAATAAGCGTAGAAAATGTGAAAGTATCTCAAATTACCCTGTCAGAAACGATTGTAAATACAGAATCGAGAAGTCGCTTTTTCATAGTGGCAACTGTAAATCCGACAGATGCATATGATAAAGAAGTGAAATGGAGCAGTAGTAATTCTGATGTAGCATATATTGATGAAAAGGGACGAGTGGAAACTTATAAAAGTGGTTCAGCAGTGATTACAGCTACAGCTACGGATGGAAGTAATGTATCAGCATCTTGTGTGATAAATGTAACAAACAAAATCATTTATCAGCTAAATGGTGGAAAGAATAATAGTTCTAACCCTACTGTTATAAATGGTGACCAGATTAATCTAAAGAATCCAACCAGAGCAGGATATATATTCAAAGGCTGGTATATAGATGGCAAAAAGGTTGCACAAATTCCAGCAGGGTATGCTGCGGATATGAAATTGGTAGCTAAATGGGAAAAAGTAACAGTGGGAAAACCGGTTATTACTTCTTTTTATAATAAATCTGGTAAGAAAGCAGTACTTAAGTTTAAAGGAGTAAGTAAGGCAAATGGTTATCAAATCGTATATTCTACTGATAAAAAAATGAAAAAGAAATGCACTACTATTACTACAAAATCCAAAAAATATACACTGAAAAAACTGTCTAAAAAGAAAACCTATTATGTAAAAGTAAGAGCTTATAGGATTGACTCAACTGGTAAAATGAAATATGGGAAATATACAAGTGTTAGTAAAGTTAAAATAAACAAATAGTAGGAATGTTATTTGTTTGATTTGACGTAAATTGACAATTTATTTGCCATACATGTACAAGAAATAATTGTATTGATGTAATACTTCCATGGAAGAAACCAATTACATAATAGCAACCTGTTATGCGGAGCTGAGACGTGAGTATGCGTTTCAGCTCTTTTTACTTTCATTAAGAAATGAAATGTTAAACTACAAATTCATGGAAGCATTAAAACAGACAATTTACGCACAGACAGGTTGGAAATCTGACTGTATGGGGAGTTTGATGGATGAAGGACCGACATCGGATACGGCATTGGAAATTTCTCCTTGTAAGTAAATTATTGTGCAATCAAAATCTAAAAATCTAAAAAGAAGAATGCACTAATAGAAGTAATTATTGACTATGAGAATCACAAGCAATATAATGAAGATATGGTATTTCAGTTACGAAATAAAGGGAGGAAAAGAATCTTTTTACAGTAATTCATTTTAGCTTTCGAAGTGTATTTATAGAGTGGTTTTGTTGCATTGCAGTGGGGAATCTATTGGTGCGTTGATTGGTAGTGTACGGAATGAGGAGGTAAGGAATGAAAAGGAAAGAAAGTTGGAAAAAAGCAGTTCTGATATTAGGAATTGCATTAGTGGGGAGTGGGATAGGAGGAAAAGGCATAGCACCTGTTTCAGTATATGCTGAGCCAGAATATAATCCACTAGAAGAAGATATTAAAATTCCGAGTGAAGATTATAATGAAATAAAAGAACTTGTTGATGAGTATCTGGATGAAGAGAAAGACAGAAAAAAGAAAAAGATTGCCAAAAAGCTGAGAAAAAAAGACGAGGATATGATAAAACAGTGGCTCTTCAATTATGCTATTGATGAATGTGACTATAATTTAAAGAATACAGCTAAAATTGCAGAACTTTACGAAATGGTATATCCAGATGATGAGTGTCAGGATGTGTGGGAAAATGTGTCAGATTTTTGTCAGCAAGGAATTTCCTATGACGATCAGATAAGAACAGTGCAGAGAAAATATGATTCTAACTCTATAGAAGTAAACACAGGTACATTTTACATATCAAATAAACTGGAGACTCAATATGAAGATGGGTTGGAAGGTTCTATCAATAAATTTGCAGATTATCTGGAACCAGACAACATGCTGGCTTATGCAGGATATGATCCATCTGGCACAGAATGTGTGATTCTTACAGAAAAAGCTTTTGAATATGGTGGGAACCAAGAAATTGCTTATTCTTATGACGGAGAGAAAAGAACGGTATATACTACAGATGGATTTGAGCGAGAAGTACCAGTTTATGTACAAGTGGATATGAGTACTATGGATCAGCGAAATCAAGATGCAGCTAACGTTGCTAATATGAAAGGACAATTAAAGTGGGTTGAATATAGTATTCGTTACAAGCTGGAAGGTAAAACGACTTCAGAGGTTTTTGAAGGAGACTATATTTTCCCTGCTAGCAGTAAACGAGAATTGACAGATGAAGATTTGGAATTGTCAGAAATTAATGCGGAAATGATTCAGATTGGAATCAATGAGATTTATGCAAGACATGGACGAATTTTTGCAGATCCTAGCTGGGCTGCTTATTTTGATGGAAAGGATTGGTATAAAGGTACTGTTCAGCCGGAAGAATTTGATGAGAATATCTTTTCCCAGACCGAAAAAGACAATATATATTTTTTGGAAGCAAAGTATGAATTGTATGGTGGAAGTAGTGTAACAGAAACATACGACGAGAACATTAGCTATGTTATCAATTGTGAGGAGAGTATCACATTATGGGAGAAACCAGACATTTCTTCTGCTGAACTTTGTCAGATTCCATTGGGAACTGCGGTGAATGTATTACAAGGTGCTCCCAATGGTTTTGTGCAGGTGGATTATGAAGGAATGACAGGATTCTGTTTAGGCTCTTATTTATCTGAGATACAATGAATGGAAGGTTCTATAATCAATCGCACAATAAAAAATTATAATGATGTATTATCTTCACAGAAGGAGGAAACCAATTACATAACAAATAGAAACCTGTTATATGGAGCTGAAACGTGAGTATGCGTTTCAGCTCTTTTTACTTTCATCAAGGAGGAATGAAATGTTAAACTACAAAGAATTCATGGAAGCGTTAAAACAGACAATTTACTCACAGACAGGCTGGAAATCTGACTGTATGGGGAGTCTGACGGATGAAGGACCGACATCGGATACGGCATTGGAGATTCATTATATGAATACAGACAGAGATGCATCTGTTATTTCAATCAGAGTCCCGGAACTGTATGCCAGATACCAGATTGGGGAAAGTATTACATCCATAGCGGATTCAGTTATCGGGACGATCCGTGAGGATGACAGATTCTGTCTGGCACAGGCAGTCAGCCAGTGCAAAAATTATGAGCTGGCAAAAGAGCATTTATTTATTAGTGCAGAAAGTATTCACAATGAGGAAGCACTGACACAGTGTATATATCAGACTGTCGGTGATATTGCAATTTGCTCTAACCTTAAACTGTTAGACCGAAACGGTAAGATGATCGGACTTAAAGTTGCACCGGAATTTCTGAAATTATGGAAGACAGATGAAAACGAAGTAATAAAGGCTGCAGTGAGGAATTCATCAAAATTATATCCTGCCAGATATTACAACTTTCTAAAAGCCCTGTTTATGCAGGAGTATAAAGGGGAAGATTTCATGGAAGAGGACAGTTCTTCCGTCCTTCTGGAAGGAAGTGGGGACAAGTGTATCAGCACCACCATACTACAGCATGGTGCAGTTGCAATTTTCTATCCGGGAGTATGCAGAAAAATCTGCGAAGTATTAGGTGCAGAAAGTTTGTATCTGGTGTTCACATCTGTCCATGAAGTTATGGTATCTGCAGTAAGGGCAGATGTGTCAGTGGAAGAAATGCAGAGAAGACTGCACAACGGATCCAGGACAGTAAAAGAACCAGAAGAGAAGCTGACAGAACAGGTCTATTGCTATGATGGAAAAAGTAACTGCATCCGTCTGGCAAAAGGTGAGGGAAAAGTGTTTCAGTGTGATGAATAAGGGGGAATCATAATTGCAGAGAATCATTATCAGTATTTTATCAGCAGCAGTTGTAATCTGGGACGAGATCATGAAAAGAAAAGGAGAGAAATAATTATGGCAGCAAATGTGGAGACAATGTTTTATACAAGAGAAAAACCATGGCACGGATTGGGAACAATGGTAGCAGAAGCACCAAATTCAAAGGATGCATTGCGCCTAGCAGGACTTAACTGGAAAGTTCTCCAGGAGCCAGTCTACACAGAAAATGAAGAACTGATCCAGGGGTACAAAGCGAATGTAAGAGACACAGACCGCAAGGTGCTGGGCGTAGTAACAGACCGTTACAAGGTAATCCAGAATGAAGAAGCTTTTGCTTTTACAGATACATTACTGGGCGAGGGTGTCCGTTATGAGACAGCCGGTTCCCTGCAGGAAGGACGCCGTGTGTGGATGCTTGCCAGACTGCCAAGGGAGTTTATCATTGGCGGTGAGCGGATCAGTCCGTATATGGTATTTTCCAATACCCATGACGGTTCGGGAGCCGTGAAGACTGCCCTGACTCCAATACGTGTTGTTTGCAATAACACACTGAACTTGGCACTCCGTACTGCAAAGCGGAGCTGGTCTATGATCCATACTGGGGATATCAGTGGAAAAATTGAAGAAGCCAAGAACACCCTGCTTCTGGCTGATGAATACATGACTGCGCTGGGACAGGAATTTGAGAATCTGAGAAAAATCAAGCTGTCAGAGAAACAGGTATTGGATTATATTAAGAGTCTTCTTCCAATGGAAGAAAATTATTCTCTGCTTCAGAAACGTGGTGTAGAAAAACTGAGAGCAGACATGAAAATGAGATATTTTGATGCACCTGATCTGAAAGACGTTGGAAACAACGGATATAGATTTGTAAATGCAGTATCTGATTTTGCAACACATTCTACACCAAGAAGAAAGACAGCAAATTATAAAGAAAATATTTTCGCCAGGACAGCTGATGGCAATCCGATGATTGACAGGGCATACCAGCTGGTCAAGGCAGCATGAATTACCGATGGGACTATCGCAATAAGCCGTTTTTATACAGAATATGGATGTTTAATAGTGACTGCATCTAAATTTTGTATGTATTTCGGCAGAAGCGATAGTCCCATGCTTTTTCAAAATATAGGAGACAGGCATAATGAACCAAAAAGTGAAAGAAGAATTAAAACAGGAATTTGTCCAGAAACTTTACGGAGAATTTTCCACTTACAGAGAACATCTGCTGAGTGAAAACCCGACTGATCTGATCGCCGAGGCATACAAGATTGAGACCTTTTCATCATTATATGAGGTGCTTCTGGCAAAATCAGCACAGCTTAGTGACGTTGCACTTTTAAACCTTTTGAATATGTCAAGCGGGATTCTGGAAGGTATGTACAAGAAATGGCTTGGTGTAAAAGACCATTCCTACCAGGAACTGGAAGAGTATGTGGGACATGAGGTAGAAGAACTGGAAGGATATGATCTTCCGGAAGCAGTATAAAGACGCAAGAAATAAAAGTCTGGAAAATGAAAGAAAACAGGAGGACAGGAATTATGAGACGAAAAATGACACCGACAGGGAACCTTACAAGAGAAGAATGGTTACAGCTTAGAAGAAACGGAATCGGTGGTTCCGATGCTTCTGTGATCATGGGAAAAAATCCTTACAGAAGTATTTTACAGCTGTGGGAAGAAAAAACAGGAAAGCTGCCAGTTACAGATAACGGAAACGAGTTTACTTACTGGGGAAATGTGATGGAGCCGATTATCCGTAAGGAATTTATGAACCGTACCGGGCTTAAGGTGCGCCAGAAACATGCAATGATTTTTCACAAAGATTATCCATATCTGTTTGCAGATGTGGACGGAATTGTTACAGATGAGCGGGGTGAGAAATGTATCTTTGAAGCAAAGACAGCGAGTCAGTATAAGGCGGACCAGTGGGAAAATGGTGTACCCGAGGAATATGTATTGCAGGTACAGCATTACCTGGCGGTATGCGGCATGAATAAGGCATACATAGTGGCACTGATCGGCGGCAATAAATTTGTTTTCACTACAATTTATAGAGATGATTTCCTGATTGAAGAACTGACCGCCAGGGAAAAGAAGTTCTGGGAAGAGTGCGTACTTACAGACACAGAGCCTGTTGCAGATGATTCCGAGGCAACCCAGGAATATCTGAACACAAAATATAGCAATTCTGTTGCAAGTACGATTCAGCTTAATGTAGATATGAAAAAAGTTATAGCAGAGTACCAGGACGTTGATTCCAAGGTCAAAGAACTTGAGAAAAAGAAAACTGGACTTGCCAATCAGATCAAGGCTGTTATGGGGGCATACGAGACTGGTGAATTAGATGGAATCGTTGTATCCTGGAAGAAAATCAGCCGGGAATCTGTGGACAGCAGAAGACTCCGCAAGGAAAAGCCAGAGATATTTGCAGAGTATAGCAATGTCAGCTCATATAGAAAATTATCTGTTGCGTAGTGATTACAGGGGGAAAGATTATGGCAGAAAAAAGAATCCGGAATTTAAATCCGGAAGAGATTGAGTGCCGTGTGGGTGTGATCATGGAGCAGGGGATTACTCTGCTCCTTTATAAAAATGCAAGAGTAGATCAGACCATACTGGATGAAGTGTTTGGAATCTGCGGATGGCAGAGACGACATGATATGATCGGAAATGAACTGTACTGTATCCTCAGTATTTGGGATGATGAGAAAAAGCAGTGGGTTCAGAAGGAAGACGTAGGAACAGAAAGCGACTATGAAAAGGCGAAAGGTGCCGCATCGGACTCTTTTAAACGGGCCTGCTTTAATATTGGGATTGGACGGGAGCTGTATTCGGCTCCTTTTATTTATATTCCCATAAATAAAGTGCGGATGGGTGAAAAGAATGGGAGAAAGTCTGTAAAGGACAGCTTTTCTGTGAAGATGATTCAGACCTCTGCCGATAAGGTGATCACAGCACTGGAGATTGTAAACCAGAGAAGTGAAAAGGTGTTTAGTTATCAGATGTCAGAAGCAGCTTCCATACGTGTGGCAGATTCTGAGGGTGAGAAAGCGCAAGTCCAGAGAATATCAGAGGGGGAAATTCAGATTCTGTATGCGGAGCTTGGAAGAACAGGGGTTACGATGCAGCAGATCCTGAAACGGTATGGAATCGCATCCATACAGGAACTGGACCAGGTGACTTATAAGAGAGCACTCAATGGCTTGAAACGGACGAAAAATGCAGCATAAAACAAAGAAAACGGAGGATAAATCAATATGGATTATAAAGAATTTGTGGAAGAACTGGTAAAAGAAATCGGGAAAAAGACAGGATTCAGAGTGGAATTTTGTGCAGCGGATGAAGAGGAAACACAGGACTGTATGAATGTGTACACGAATGAAAATGGAAAGCTTCGACTGTTTACTGAGAAGATATATTGCAAAATGAAAACAGAGGGGAAAACGCTCTCTGAGGTTGTACAGGCAATTCAACAGTCAACTGATGATTTCCGGAAAATGGGAATCCCAGGTAAGCTGAAACAGCTGCAGTGTTATGAGCAGGTAAAAGACAAGCTTTTTATCAGACTGCTTAATGTGGAGAAAAATAAGGAAGAATTGGAAAATTCTCTTTATAGACAGAATGGGGAAATTGCACTGACCTTATATATGAAGATTTCCAATGAGGGCGGAAAGCTTACGAGCTGTAAGGTACCTTTAAGTTATGTGGAGAAATGGCCTGTAAAGAAAGAAACTGTTTTTGAGGAAGCTATGAAAAATACCATGTCGATGATGCCGCCAAGAGTATGTGAAGTATTGAAACTAGTTCAAAATCCAGCTTATGAGGGAGAAGATATTTATGCTTCTGATTATATTCCGGAAAAAGACGCGGTAGGAAACTGTATGAGCACTAGATCAAAAACAAATGGTGCAGTGGCAATCTTTTACCCGGGGGTTGCAAGGACATTCTGTCATAAGTTAGGGGCAGAAGGTTTGTATCTGGCATTTACAAGCGTTCATGAGGTGATGCTCCATGATGAGGAAAGTGTGGAGCCTGAAAATTTGAAAACAATTCTGGAGGCTACTATAGAAGAAGCAACTCCGGAAGAGGATGTGCTTACCAGACATATTTATCACTACGATCTGAAATCAGACCAGATTGAGATGATGGCGGCATAGTGTTGTGAATTCGTTTCTGGCTGGTGATTTTGGGATGACCGGGATCACCAGCAGGAACTGCTAGAACGAAACAGTATCAAATCTAACGACCGTCAGATCTGGAACGGTATATATTGTGGCAAAATCAGCGAAACGGTTCACTTTTGATACTTTTTTTGATAACGTCAGTTTTGATACAGATGGAGGTTTATAAAATTTTCAGATTTAGGTAATTTCTTTTCATGGAAATACCGTATGGATTATGATATATTGATTATAGAAGAAACGGATATAGGAGGTGTCGAAAACGGCTGAGAAAAACAACATAAAACCGGATACCATACTAAAGACATTTTGGCGGGATAATGATCATTTCGCAGATTTATTTAATGCAGCGTTATTTGATGGAGAACAGGTACTGAACCCTGCTGATCTCATGGAAGTAGATACAGATGTTTCCTCCATGGTGAAATTTAACAACCATGCAGAGACAGTTCAGAAAGTCCTGGACGTGGTGAAGAAAACAGCATATGGTGTGGATTTTGTAATCTGGGGGCTGGAGAACCAGAGTAAAATCCACTATGCAATGCCTTTACGGCATATGATCGGGGATTCCTTTTCGTATCTGAAGGAATACAACGAGATTGCAGCCAGGAACAAGGCTGAGAAAGGGTTTGAGTCTTCTGATGAATTCCTTTCCAACTTAAAGAGGACAGACAGGCTTCATCCAGTGATAAGCCTGTGCGTATATTATGGGGAGAAAGAATGGGACGGACCGTTCTGTCTGGCTGATATGCTGGAAATCCCGGAGAAGCTGAAACCATTGGTATCTGATTATAAAATGAACCTGCTTCAGTTAAGGAAAAGCGGATCGCTGAGATTCCATAATCCAGATGTGGACACGGTATTTGATGTAAGCCGTTCTATTTATGAGAAAGACTTCCAGAAGATCAATACAGTGTATAAAGAAAAGGCGATACCAGCAGAACTTGGAGTCGTGATCGGAGCAATCACAGAATCCCAGAAACTGATTAACCATGCTTTGCAATCAGAGAAAAAAGGAGGGCAGATTTATATGTGTGGTGCATTAGAGGAATTGGTAAACGAGGGTGTCGAGCGTGGCAAACAGGAAGGAATTTTAGCTAATATCAGAATCTGCAAAAATTTAAATGCCAGCAAAGCTGATACAATTAAAAATATCGCAAAAGAATTTTCGTTGCCAGAAGAGAAAGCAGTGGAATATGTAGAAAAATATTGGTAGACATAAAATATTGCCAGAGTTGAATGTGGAGCAGAATCTATAACGGTTCTGCTCCAATTTTGTTTATTGCAGAAAGGAAATAATAAAGTGAAAGTCTATGGGTATTGCAGGATTTCTACATCCAAGCAGTCAATGGAGCGGCAGATCAGAAATATTAAGCTGGCATATCCAGACGCAGTTATTGTAAAAGAAACATACACAGGAATGAAAATACAGGGACGAAAAGAATTTGAAAAGCTGCTCAAAATAGTTTCTACTGGTGATACTCTGGTCTTTGATTCGGTATCTCGTATGAGCCGTACTGCACAGGAGGGATACGAAATGTACCAGAAATTATATAACCAAGGCGTATCCCTGGTATTTTTGAAAGAACCTCATATAAATACAAGCACTTATCAACAGGCAATGGAAAATCAATTGTCCGTAAATGTAAAAACGGGCGATCAAGCTTCTGAAGAATTATTGTCTGGTATATTCGGCGCTCTTAACCGATATATGTTGAATCTTGCAAAAAGGCAGATTCAGCTTGCCTTTGAACAGGCAGAGAAAGAAGTTACTGATTTACACCAAAGAACACGTGAAGGAATCCAGACTGCGAAACTAAATGGAAAGCAGATAGGATTGCCTTGCGGAACAAAGTTGATTACTGAGAAGTCCGTGAAATCAAAGGAAATGATACAAAAATATAGTCGGGACTTTTCTGGTGGATTGAATGATGCAGAGTGTATCAAGCTTATTGGAATATCAAGAGGAAGTTATTACAAGTACAAGCGTGAACTGAAAAATATGTACATGTCAGATACTTCCAAAAGTATCCGGGAATAAATCCAACATAATCTAGTGTGTTCCAATATGGTCTAAGATGTACCAAGGCTTCAAAACAGATTCATAATGTACATAATCTTTGGAAAGGTGGGATAATATGTTGGATAATACACCAGATACACTTACATTGAAAGAGCTTGAAGAACTTTTGCAAATTGGAAAAACTTCCGCATTGAGGCTTGTAAACGAAGGCAGACTCGCAGGTCATAAAATCTGTGGAAAATGGATATTCCTTAAGGAAGATATTCTGGAGTACATTAAAAATAGTTGATGTTGCTGAGGCAAGGGAAGGCGTTTCCTTGCCTTATTTTAGCTGGCTCCGTTTAAAGCTGTAGGTCACGATGTATATATGGATAGTAATGCTTATGAATAGCATTTACTAAACTGAGAATGTTTTGTTTTATTTCTTTTAATTCTGGTTTGGAAGTATGCAATTTTTTTCCTGTTTGAAAACTTACTGAATTGATTGCATAGTGAATATGTAGATTGTCAGTATCATTATGAATAGCGAAAAATATCTGATATTCATTAGAAAATTGCTGTGCGATAGAATCCGCGAGCTCTATTGCACAAATGCGATTGAATCTGTAGTCTTTCGGGAAAGATATAATCATATGATACATCCTTCGTTTAGAATTTTTCTTATAGTACTTTTGTACCTGTATCATCTGATGTGGAGCCTTTTGGTAACTGGTACTGACACCATAAGCGTTACGATAATAGACTTTTTGTTTATGGTGTTTGCCATGTCCGGAAATGTAGGCAATTAGTTGTTCGATATCCTTGTCACGAGGATAAGTATGCTGTTTAATATGAATTACAATTTTTCCCATAATTTGTCGACCTCCTGTTCAAGAACGGGATCGTTATCGTAGGCTTCCAGTATGTAATTTAGGATATCTTGAACCTGGCATAGAATTTGGGGGAGCGAGCCGCAGATATTCTTACTGTTTGATAGTATGGTACATTTACGTATATAATCCGACATATCCATATTCATATCGGAAGCATTCTTCTGAAGTAGTATCTTTTCCTTTGGAGATACTCGTATGTTGATTTGTTCTGTCTTATTAGATCTTTTGAGTTTCATAATAAAATCCTCCTTCTATATATTTATAGTATTATATATAACAGGATTCGCAAAAAAATAATTGCTGTGAAATCCTGTTTTTTTATATGCGAGTGTATGTAGAACGTGCCAGAGTCGGAAACGTTGCAAAATTTTTGTATATACATTCGCTTTAGTAGAATGTAATAGCTGGAAATAAAATTCTATTCAGAACCGGAAAGAGGGAGCAAATTATTTGGATTTGAGAGACATATGTGTGAAATGGTGGGAAAATTCCCATTTTTTTGAAGAAAGAGATATTAAATTTAGTATAAATTTATGGTAATATAGGATTGTTATAGGAAATATCTTATGCTATTTGTTAGGAGGATGATGATTGTGGCAAAAAATGAATTTGTAGATATGTTTGTTAAAGCAATAGGTGAATTAACGAATGGATTGGGAATACAAGCTAGAGAATTGGCTGAGAAGCTAGGTATATCTAAGGGAACTTTATCAAATTACATGAAGGATAGCACATTTAAAGGGAGGAATTGGAGTCATGCAAGGGTAATTCTTTTAGTATTATATTTTGGAGAAGAAAGAGTACACGATTTAAAAAACTTCAAAAAGTGTGTTTGTGAAGAGCTATCTGCAAAAGAAAAATGTGAAGATAAAAAAGGTGAAAGCGAAGAGTGTGAAGAAACAGATGGTATTCAATATAGTGATAATGATATAAATAATTTTATAAATAAAGCAAAGAAGATTATGCTGGAAAGATATTGTGAATTAGAAAATGGGTCATTAAGAAAGGATGATGA
>JABLTT010091323.1_pt1 | contig 42662 bp, 37 predicted proteins | sample 7160061 | NCBI WGS metagenome assembly JABLTT01 (sample SAMN14651232, study PRJNA627086) | human gut metagenome | isolation source: feces | host: Homo sapiens
GGGTGGCTGTTGGGGCTCGGGGTTGCTCCTGGGGGTGCATATCTTTCATGTCGCACGGCTATGGTTCCCTCCGGCAGATGGGATAGTGTATCTTTAGAAAATACTTCGCTTACAAGCCCAAGGTCTTTATAGGAAGAAAATACTCCGTCGTCATTGACAACGATCCCGCAGCTTTCCTGTCCTCTGTGCTGCAATGCATAGAGCCCGTAATAAACCAGTTCTGCCACAGGCTCCTTTTTTTTGCTCATTACTCCAAATACGCCGCATTCCTCATGAATTCCCATCCCGTTATTTCCTCCTGCTGATCTTTCCTTACTCTACCGTAACCGATTTTGCCAGATTTCTCGGTTTATCAATATCACAACCGCGATTTAAGGCTGCATAATAGGCAAAAAGCTGTAATGGAACCGCGCCAAGAACCGGCTGCAGGAGGGAATGTATTGCAGGTATTACAAATATCCCGGAAGCCTGATCTTTGATCAGCCATTCGGTCTGTTCCGTAGTCACTGCAAGGACTTCTGCTCCTCTGCTTTTTACCTCCACAATATTTGACAGCATTTTTTCTGCTAACGGCTCATACGCAGCTAACGCAACCACCAGCGTTCCCGGTTCGATCAGGGAAATGGTTCCATGCTTTAGTTCTCCTGCCGCATAGGATTCAGAATGAATATAGGAAATTTCTTTCAGCTTTAAAGAGCCTTCCATCCCCAGCGCATAATCCAGATTCCGTCCAATATAAAAGATGCTGTTATGATTAAAATATCTGGACGCTGCTTTCTGGTAAAGATCCAGATTGCTCAAAACTATTCCTATCTTTTCAGGCAGGCTCTGAACCCCCCTGACAATTTCTGCATATTCCTGTTTTTCAATCCTGTTTAACTGTTTTGCCAGATAAACTCCCAGCATCAGTAAAAGAACCATCTGAGTAGTATATGCCTTTGTAGTTGCTACGGCTATTTCCGGCCCCGCCCATGTATAAAGGACGTAATCCGACTCCCTTGCGATGGAGCTTCCCATAACATTTACAATGGAAAGGACTTTCGAGCCTTTCCGCTTTGCTTCCCGAAGAGCCGCCATAGAGTCCAGGGTTTCTCCGGACTGGCTGATCACTATCACAAGGGCAGCTTCTCCCAATACTGGTTCACTATACCGGAATTCTGATGCAAGGCAGGCTTCTGCCGGAATGTGCAGAAGCTTTTCCAGAGCATATTTTCCTACCATGCCTGCATGATATGCAGAACCGCATGCAACAAGATAGATTCGGGAGATACCTTTTATAACCGCTTCTGCGTCCCTTAATTCATCCAGTACGATCTGGCCGTCTATCAGTCTGGGGGAAATTGTTTTCTGCACTGCTTCAGGCTGCTCCATAATCTCTTTTAACATGAAGTGGGCATATCCGCCTTTTTCTGCTGCGGAAACATCCCACTGGATCAAATGCTTTTCTTTTTTCAGCAGGCATTCGTCCCTGTCAAAGATTTGTACCCGGTCTGCCGTAATCACTGCTACCTCATCATCTTCCATATAGGTAACGGTTCTTGTGTGGGCAAGAAGTGCGGTAACATCAGAGGCAATGTAGTTTGCGTCCTTTCCATAACCGATCAGCAAAGGGGCATCTTTTCTTGCGGCGATCACCTGTTCTGGAAAATCGGAACAGAGGATTCCTATGGCATAAGCGCCTTTGATACGGTTTAATACAGCATAAACGGCATCCATCAAATTATATTTTTTCCGGTAATAGTATTCCAGCAGCTGAACGATAACCTCTGTGTCTGTATCAGAAGTAAAGACTACGCCCTTTTGGATCAGGGACTGCCTGAGTTCCAGATAATTTTCGATAATGCCATTATGAACAACCGCAATTTTTCCATTCTGCCCCACGTGGGGATGTGCATTTGCATTGCTTGGCTCCCCATGGGTAGCCCATCTGGTATGTCCAATACCGGTGGTTCCGGAAAGCGGTTCCTGAGAGTCGAGCATTTCCCTTAAAGCGGCAAGACGGCCCTTGCTTTTTTTGACCTGCAGTTTTCCGTCTTCTGATACAACCGCAATGCCTGCCGAATCATATCCTCTGTATTCCAGCCGTTTTAAACCGTCCAACAGTACGGGAACCGCCTCTGTATTTCCTGCGAATCCGATAATTCCACACATATTTCTACTCCTCTTTTCCTTCTGTCTGCTTTAATGCCGCAGAAATAAAGCCTTTAAACAGGGGATGAGGCTGATTGGGGCGGCTCTTAAATTCGGGATGAAACTGTACGCCTATAAAAAATGGATGCTCCGGCAGCTCTATTGTTTCAACCAGCCTGCCGTCTGGGGAAGTTCCGCTTATGACCAGTCCCGCTTCCGCCAGCTCCCCTCGATATTCATTATTAAACTCATAACGGTGGCGGTGACGCTCATGGATCTGTTCTGCTCCGTAGCATTCTTCCATTTTCGTACCGGCTTTGATGCAGCAGGGATAGCTTCCCAGACGCAGCGTGCCTCCCTTATCAATCTCCCCGCTCTGTCCCGGCATAAAATCAATTACCCTGTGGGCGCACTGCTGGTCAAATTCTCCTGAATGGGCATCCGTAAGCCCCAGAACATGCCGTGCAAATTCAATAACAGCAATCTGCATTCCAAGGCAGATGCCAAAATAAGGTATCCTGTTTTCACGGGCATATTTTGCAGACAGGATCATTCCTTCAATTCCCCGGCTTCCAAAACCGCCGGGAACGATAATTCCATCCAGTCCATTCAGAACATCATTTACATTTTCCCCGGTAATCCCTTCGGAATCGATCCAGTGGATTTTTACAAATGTATTCTCTTCATATCCGGCATGATTCATTGCTTCTGCTACAGACAGATAGGCGTCGTGAAGCTTTACATACTTTCCAACCAGACCAATGTGTACTTCTTCAGAACGGCTGTGAATCCGTTCTACCATCGCCGTCCAGTCCGACAGATCCGGCTCTGGCGCCTCAATGTGAAGCTCCCTGCACACCACCTCGGAAAAGCCGGACGCTTCCAACATCAGCGGCGCTTCATAGAGATTTGGCAGCGTTCTGTTTTCAATCACGCAGTCTTCCCTGACATTGCAGAACAGAGAAATCTTCCGGAAAACAGCTTCTTCTAACGGCCTGTCAGAGCGAAGGACAATAATGCCGGGATTGATCCCCATTCCGCGAAGCTCCTTAACCGAGTGCTGTGTCGGCTTTGACTTATGCTCCTCTGAACCGCTCAGATAAGGAACCAGCGTCACATGGATAAACAGGCTGTTTTCCTGTCCCACCTCCAGTGAAACCTGGCGCACCGCCTCTAAAAACGGCTGGGATTCAATATCGCCGATGGTTCCTCCGATTTCCGTAATCACCACATCTGCATCCGTCTTTTTTCCTACGCGGTACACAAATTCCTTAATTTCATTAGTAATATGGGGAATCACCTGAACCGTCGAGCCCAGATATTCTCCTCGCCGTTCCTTATTCAGAACATTCCAGTACACCTTTCCGGTTGTCAGATTGGAATACTGGTTCAGATCTTCATCAATAAACCGCTCATAATGTCCCAGATCCAGATCTGTTTCCGCCCCGTCCTCTGTCACATACACTTCCCCATGCTGATAAGGGCTCATCGTACCGGGATCTACGTTAATATATGGGTCCAGCTTCTGGGCTGCAACCTTTAATCCCCTTGCCTTTAAAAGCCGTCCAAGGGAGGCGGCCGTAATTCCCTTTCCCAGGCCGGACACCACTCCTCCGGTCACAAAAATGTATTTTGTCATTGTCTTTCCTCCGTTTTTGAACGCAAAAAAGGCAAAGAGGCCTTTAAGTTTATCTAAACTTAAAGACGCCTTTGCCTTTATGGACGCTATTCTACCTCTTAAGCCCTATCTTGTCAATCCGTTTTTTCTGAAATTCGCTCAGCCCTATCGCTTCGGATATTCTGTCCCATCAGGTCTGAAAGAGTAATATGATCAAAATAGTCATTTACCATACGGTAAAACTCTTTCCACATGGGAAGCGTTTTGCAGATATCTGCACGCCTGCATGCCTCTGCATTGCATTTCAGGCAGGAAACGGGAACCAGTTCGCCTTCTGTCAGCCGCAGGATATCGCCAACCCGGTAATCCTCCGGCTCTCTTGTCAGGCGGTATCCCCCGCCTTTTCCCTGTACTCCTTCCACATAATGATTTTTAGAAAGTACAGGAATAATCCTCTCAATATATTTTAAAGACAATTCCTGCCGTTGTGCAACCTCCTTCATTGGAATATAACCCTCGTTCCGATTTTCTGCCAGATCAAGCATTACCCGCAAGGCATATCTTCCCCTTGTTGAAACCATCATTCCCCTCTCCCCTTTTCTTATTCGGAAAACAATGGCGTTGATAAATATCGGTCGCCTGTATCCGGCAGCAGCACCACAATCGTTTTCCCTTTATTTTCCTCTCTTTCAGCCAGCCGGATGGCCGCCCACAGGGCTGCTCCGGAAGAAATCCCCACAAGCACTCCTTCTTTGCGGCCCATAAGCCTTCCGGCTTCAAAAGCATCCTCATTTTCCACTGTAATGATTTCATCATAAATGGATGTATTTAATATATCCGGAATAAATCCCGCTCCAATCCCCTGTATCTTGTGAGAACCTGCAGTGCCGCAGGAAAGCACCGGAGAAGACGCAGGCTCAACTGCAGCTACCTTAATGTCCGGATTTTTTGCTTTCAGGTATTCGCCCACTCCGGTTATGGTTCCTCCTGTGCCTACGCCTGCTACAAATATATCCACCTTACCGTCCGTAGCTTCGTATATTTCAGGCCCTGTATGCTCCCTGTGAGCCTGGGGATTTGCGCGGTTTACAAATTGTCCGGGAATAAAGCTGTCCGGTATCTGCTTTGCTAATTCCTCTGCTTTCTCGATCGCTCCCTTCATTCCCTTTGCACCTTCGCTGAGCACCAGTTCCGCTCCGTATGCCTTCATCAGCTGACGTCGTTCTACGGACATGGTATCCGGCATTACAAGGATCGTGCGGTAGCCTCTGGCTGCAGCCACTGATGCAAGCCCAATGCCCGTATTGCCTGAAGTGGGTTCAATAATTACAGAATTGGGAGTTAATTTCCCTTCCAGCTCTGCCTCGTCCAGTATTGCCTTCGCAACCCGGTCCTTTACTGAGCCTGCGGGATTAAAATATTCCAGCTTTGCCAGAATTTTCGCCTGCAGTCCATACTCCTTTTCAATATGGGTTAATTCCAAAAGCGGCGTATTTCCAATCAGCTGTTCCGCTGAGGTATAGATTTTTGACATGTCAAGCATCTCCTTATCCTATTGTACTGCGTGAAATCCATTCTGTAAATCTTCTATAATATCTTCGATATGCTCTGTCCCTACGGAAAGACGGATGGTATTGGGATGGATCTCCTGCTCTGCCAGTTCTTCCGGCGAAAGCTGGCTGTGGGTTGTGGTCGCCGGATGAATCACAAGGCTTTTTACATCTGCCACATTGGCAAGCAGTGAGAAAATCTGCAGATGGTCGATAAACCTGTAAGCCTCCTTTTCTCCGCCCTTTATCTCAAATGTAAAAATAGAAGCCCCGCCATTTGGAAAATACTTCTGGTAAAGAGCGTGATCCGGATGAGAGGGAAGAGACGGATGGTTTACTTTCTCAACCATCGGATGGCTGTTTAAGAACTCTACTACCCTCTTTGTATTTTCTGCGTGACGCTCCAGCCGCAGGGACAGGGTTTCGATTCCCTGCAAAAGTAAAAAGGCGGCAAATGGAGAAATGGATGCTCCCGTATCCCGAAGCAGGATCGCGCGGATGTAAGTGACAAAGGCGGCCGGACCGGCTGCTTTTACAAAGGATACGCCGTGATAGCTCGGATTCGGCTCTGCTATGGCAGGATATTTTCCAGAGGCAGCCCAGTCAAATTTTCCGGAATCCACAATGATCCCGCCAAGGGTTGTACCATGACCGCCCAGAAATTTTGTTGCGGAATGTACCACAAGATCCGCGCCGTGTTCTATGGGACGGATAAAATAGGGCGTTCCAAACGTATTGTCTACAACCAGAGGGATACCATGTCTGTGGGCAAGCGCTGCCAGTGCGTCAATGTCCGGAATATCACTGTTGGGATTGCCCAGAGTCTCTATATAGATTGCCTTTGTATTTTCTTTAATCTCTGCTTCCACTTCAGAAAGATTATGGATATTCACAAAGGAAGCAGTAATTCCAAAGCCCGGAAGGGTATGGGCCAGCAGGTTGTAGCTGCCGCCATAAATGGTTTTCTGGGCGACAATATGCCCGCCATTTTGTCCCAGAGCCTGAAGCGTATAGGCGATTGCGGCAGCTCCCGAAGCCAGGGCCAGGGCAGCCGTTCCTCCCTCCAGGGCAGCAACTCTTTTTTCCAGAACCTCCTGTGTAGAATTTGTCAGACGGCCGTAAATATTGCCGGAATCCGCCAGTCCAAAGCGGGCCGCCGCATGCGCACAGTCATGGAAAACATAAGAAGTGGTTGCATAAATCGGCACTGCCCGTGCATCTGTAGCAGAATCAGGTGCCTCCTGGCCTACATGGAGCTGAAGTGTTTCAAATCTGTATTTTGACATAAGCAAATTCCTTTCGTTTGTTTTTTGACTTGTTTTATCTGTATAGTTAAACAGTGCACATTCGGCCAAAACGAAAGTTTTCCCGTAAAAGCTTTCCAAAATGAAATCCCATATCATGCCCCTTTTACCTACTAATATAGTAGGTTTATTTCTGCATTATAATCGTATTTACCTACTATGTCAATAGGTGTTTTGATGTTATTTTCCGCTGTCTCCGTAGTTAGAAAGTACCCGCGCAGAGGGGTCGTTTACGTTACATCCCTTCCACGCCTTGTTTGGCATCCAAAAATCCACTACCATCCCTGCTTGTCCCGGATAAAAGGTTTCAAAAATATCCCTGTATAATAATGACTCTTTTGTAAAAGGCCGGGCATACGTATAGCATTCACATCTGCTTTTAAATTCTTCATCCGTATACTTACTTTCTGCATATTCCTTCAGATAATCAACCATGGAATGGCCTACTGCATCTGAAAAGGCAGCCTTCTCTCTCCAAAGGATTGTGTCCGGAAGATAACCGCCCTGTTCAAAAGCATGGCGGAGCAGATATTTTCCCTTTCCGTAGGTATTCAGCTTCAATTCCGGATTCAGCGCCATCACATACTTTACGAAATCAAGATCTCCAAAAGGAACTCTTGCCTCCAGGGAGTTTACAGAAATACAGCGGTCTGCACGCAGTACATCGTACATATGCAGTTCACGGACCCGTTTCTGGGATTCCTCCTGAAAAGCCTTCCCGTCCGGTGCAAAGTCCGTATATTTATATCCGAACAGCTCGTCTGAGATTTCGCCAGTTAAAAGAACTCGGATATCTGTCTGGTTATGGATTGCCTTACACACCAGATACATTCCTATGGATGCGCGGATTGTGGTTATATCATAGGTTCCTAACAACTGAATCACCGTCTTCAGAGAGGACAGTACCTCATCCGGCGTCATGTAAACCTCTGTATGGTCGCTTCCTATATAATCCGCCACCTGCCTTGCATATTTTAAGTCGATGGCGTCTTCGCTCATTCCGATGGCAAAGGTCTTGATCGGCTCTCTGCTTTTCTTTGCTGCAATCGCACACACCAAGGACGAATCCAGGCCGCCGGAAAGCAGGAATCCCACCTTTGCATCTGCTATCAGACGTTTCTCTACGCCTGCCACCAGCTTATCATGAATCTTCCCGCAGGCGGTTTCCAGATCGTCATAACAGACCCTATGGACTTTGGCTATATCGCAGTAACAGATAAACTGTCCCTTTTTATAATAATGTCCCGGAGGAAACGGCATGATTCTGTCCGTAAGCCCTGTCAGATTTTTGGGTTCACTGGCAAATATAATCGCGTGATCTTTATCATATCCATAATACAGTGGGCGGATTCCAATGGGATCTCTTGCCGCGATAAACTCTCCTGCTTCCCCGTCGTAAAGGATGCAGGCAAATTCGGCATCCAGCATGGCAAACATATCTGTGCCGTATTCCCGATACATTGGCAGCAGAATTTCACAATCCGAATTGCTTTCAAACGTATATTTTGCTGACAGCTCTTTTTTCAGCTTCTCAAATCCATAAATCTCTCCGTTGCAGACTACATAGCTGTTTCCGAGCCGGAAGGGCTGCATTCCCGACGGGGTCAGGCCCATAATGGCTAATCGGTGGAATCCAAGAATTCCATCGCCCGTTTCAACCACTCTGCTGTCATCCGGCCCCCTTGATATGGTTTTTTGAAATCCTTCCATAAAACTGCTCAGAACCGCATTGCGGCTGCAATAACCCATGATGGAACACATAGGAATATACCTCCAAAATCTTAAGTTTCCTTTTTTATTCTACGTCCTGTAGGGCGTCAAATCCCTCTTCTCCGGTTCTTACCTTTACTACATTTTCCACATCATAAACAAAGATCTTTCCGTCTCCGATATGGCCGGTATAAAGAACCTTCTTTGCCGTTTCGATCACCTTACGGACCGGAACTGCACTGACTACAATATCCACCTGTACCTTCGGGAGCAGGCTGGCTTCTACCTGTACTCCACGGTAATACTCTGGTTTTCCTTTCTGTGCGCCGCAGCCTAATACATGGGATACGGTCATACCGGTAATACCGAGTTTCATCATTGCATTCTTCAGCGCTTCAAATTTGGATTCCCTGCATACGATCTCAATTTTCGTAAATTTAGGGGTTCCTTCTTCAAAAGACGGAACTTTTTTAACCGGAATCGCTTCTGCAGCCGGAACATCTCCGGTTACTGCAGCCGGAACATCCTCACCCTCTGCCGCAATATCCGGCTGCATTGCAAAGCCTGCATAGGCGGTTAAAAGACCGTGTTCTGATACGTCCAGTCCGGCAATCTCATCCTCTGCATCGACCCGGAGCCCAATGGTATATTTGATCGCCAGAAATACAATCGTAATAACAACCGCCACGTATATTGCCACAGAGACGACGCCTGCTGCCTGAACTGCCAACAGATGGACTCCGCCGCCATAAAAAAGACCTGCTTCTGTCGTTACGCCTGTTGCAAACAGGCCGGTGAGTATGGTTCCTGTCGCGCCGCACACGCAGTGAACGGACACAGCGCCCACAGGGTCGTCAATTTTGGCGATCTTATCAAAAAACTCTACTGCCAGAACAATAAGGATTCCGCATATGATCCCAATAACAGCTGCCCCAACCGGACTTACCGCGTCACATCCGGCCGTAATTCCGACAAGACCTGCCAGCGCCGCGTTATACGTCATGGAAACATCCGGCTTTTTATAACGAATCCACGTGAACAGCAGGGTCGTACAGCAGGCTACGGCTGCCGCCATATTTGTATTGAAAAATACCCGTCCCGCCGTATCCATCAGCGCGTCACTGTCCATGCCTACCGTAGACGCGCCGTTAAATCCGAACCAGCAGAACCAGAGAATAAACACTCCAAGGGCTGCAAAGGAAAGATTATGTCCCAGAATTGCCTGCGGTTTTCCGTTTTTATCATATTTTCCAATACGGGGACCAAGAATTTTGGCGCCGATCAAAGCGCAGACACCGCCTACCATATGTACTGCCGTAGAACCTGCAAAATCATGAAAGCCCATCTGCGCAATCCAGCCGCCTCCCCAGATCCAGTGACCGGAAACCGGATAGATCAGCAATGAGATCGCAGCGGAATAAATGCAGTAAGCGCTGAATTTTGTTCTCTCTGCCATTGCTCCGGAAACGATTGTGGCTGATGTGGCGCAGAATACAGTTTGAAATATCACAAACGCCCAAAGGGGGACGCCGGCAGGCAGGATGTGGCTGTAATCTCCTCCGATCAGGGGATCAAAGGTTCCTATGACGCCGGAACCTGCGCCGAACATAAGTCCAAAGCCTACCAGCCAGAAGGCAGGAGTGCCAATGCAAAAGTCCATCAGATTCTTCATCAGGATATTTCCGGTATTTTTTGCTCTGGTAAAACCTGCTTCACACATAGAAAAACCTGCCTGCATGAAAAATACCATCGCTGCTCCAAACAGTACCCAGATTGTGTTAACCGCGCTGTACGTCATAAACATTCCTTCTTTCTGTTGTTGTATGATCCAGAGTTTCCGTCAAAAATTATCTTACGCTGAATAATAAATCTCCGTAAGTCGGGAAGGGCCAGAATTTCTTTGCGGTCATGGTTTCTGCACTGTCGCAGGCGATCCGCAGCTCTCCCATTTTACTTAAAACGCTGTCCCGGATCATGCAGGATTCCTCAGTGATATCCGTAATATCCTGAACCTTAAGCACTGCATCCTCCAATTCCTCTGCCTTGATCATGATCTGATCCTCCAGAATTGCCAGCTTCTTCAGCAATCCGGTTTCATAATTGCAGGAAATCGAGCTCTCCGCCGCTTTCTTTGCAGCCGCTGTTTTGGCAAGCTCCAGCACGTATTCGCTTACGGCCGGGGCAATCTCTGTTTTTGCCATATCAATCATGGTGTTTGCCTCGATCAGCACGGTCTTGCAGTAGTTATCCAGCATGATCTCGCATCTGGATTTTAATTCTGCCTCTGAAAATACTTTATGGGAGGTAAGCATCCGTACATTTTTTTCATCCAGAAGATGAGGCATGCAGTCCGGCGTGGTCCGGTAGTTGAGAAGTCCCCTCTTCTCCGTAGCTTCCTTAATCCATGTATCATCATATCCATTTCCATTAAAGATAATATGCTTATGGTCTTTGATGGTCTTTCGGATCATTTCATGTAAAGCGTTTTCAAAATCCTCTGCTTTTTCCAGTCGGTCTGCATAGATTTTCAGGCTTTCGGCTACTGCGCTGTTTAACATGATATTGGCGCAGGCAATACTGTTGGATGAGCCCAGCATACGGAACTCGAACTTATTTCCGGTAAATGCAAAGGGTGAAGTACGGTTGCGGTCCGTGGTATCCCTGTTAAATTTGGGAAGCACATTTACTCCCAGCTTCATCTGGGTTTTTTCTGTGCCCGCATATGGGGCGTCGTTCTCAATTGCCTCCAGAACTCCGTTTAATTCATCTCCAAGGAAGATGGATACCACTGCGGGAGGCGCTTCATTTGCTCCAAGCCGGTGATCATTTCCTGCCGTTGCCACGGAAAGGCGGAGCAGATCCTGATAATCATCTACCGCTTTGATCACTGCACACAGAAATAATAAAAACTGTGCGTTCTCATAGGGTGTTTCACCCGGCGAAAGCAGGTTTACGCCTTTATCCGTTGCCAGAGACCAGTTGTTGTGCTTACCGCTTCCATTGACTCCTGCAAAAGGCTTTTCGTGGAGAAGGCATACCAGACCATGCTTTGCCGCTACCTTCTGCATTATTTCCATAGTAAGCTGATTGTGATCGGTTGCAATATTGGTTGTGGTATAGATGGGGGCAAGCTCATGCTGTGCCGGAGCTACTTCGTTATGCTCTGTTTTTGCAAGAATCCCCAGCTTCCAGAGTTCTTCATTCAGCTCATCCATATAGGCGGCTACTCTCGGCTTAATTACGCCAAAATAATGATCATCCATCTCCTGCCCCTTTGGCGGCTTCGCGCCGAAAAGGGTACGCCCTGTAAAACGGATATCCTTTCTCTGCTCATACATTTCCTCTGTAATAAGGAAATACTCCTGCTCCGGACCGACCGAGGTGCGGACGCATTTCACATCCTCATTTCCAAAAAGATGGAGGATACGCATGGCCTGTCTGTTTAAGGCTTCCATGGAGCGGAGAAGGGGAGTTTTTTTATCAAGCGCCTCTCCCCCATAAGAACAGAATGCAGTGGGGATGCACAGTGACTTCCCTTTAATAAATGCGTATGAGGTAGGGTCCCATGCCGTATATCCCCTTGCCTCAAAGGTAGCCCTAAGGCCGCCGGACGGAAAAGAAGATGCGTCAGGTTCTCCCTTGATCAGTTCTTTTCCTGAAAATTCCATAATCACACCGCCATCCGGCGACGGGGAAATAAAACTGTCATGCTTTTCTGCCGTTACGCCGGTAAGGGGCTGAAACCAGTGTGTATAATGTGTCGCTCCATTTTCAACCGCCCAGTCTTTCATGGCTGCCGCAACGGCATTCGCCACACTGATATCAAGCTTTGCGCCTTCATCAATGGTTTTTCTCAGCGACTGGTATACCTTTGATGACAGTCTTGCTTTCATTACTCTGTCGTCAAATACCTTACATCCAAAATAATCTGATACCTTTTTCATAACAATCTCCTCTCCAGCAGCATATTTTTTAATACAAAAAGCAAGGATGCCCTTCACAGCACCTTTCCTGTGCTGCAAAAGACATCCTTGCCTTTATGTGTGGCATAATACACCCCGAAAAATCATTTGTCAAGCACTTTTTTTCTCCTGACAAACATCTTGACAAACCCTGTTCAGAGCTGTATAAATAGTGAATATGAGCAAGGGCGTTCATTTTTAGAGCAGGTATAATTCTGCTGTAAAAATGAACGCCTTTGCTTTTTTATTTATTGAAAGGAAGGTACAAAATGTATGAAGATCGAAGGTCAGGTGAGAATCCCTTCAGGCTGTGCAATCTCTGCAGTGATTTCCAAAGCTGGGAATAAGATGTCCGGCGAAGGTATCACAAATTCCATGAAGCCTATGCATGACCGTTCCAACGGATTGGGCGGCGGCTTTGCCGGCTACGGCATTTATCCTGAATATAAAGAGTTTTACGCACTGCATATGTTTTTTGATACCCGTGATACAAGAAAGAAATGCGAAGCCTTTTTAAAGGAACAGTTTGAAATCGTTCAATCCGAGGTTATCCCCACCCGTAAGCTCCCGGCGATCACAGATGAACCTATTATATGGAGATATTTCGTCGCACCCTTAAAATCGGTTCTGGCCTCGCTGCAGCTGGATGAAAAAGAATTTGTTGCCCAGACGGTTATGAGAATTAATGCGGAAATGTCCGGAGCATATGTTTTCTCCAGCGGAAAAAACATGGGTACGTTTAAAGCGGTAGGATTTCCTGAGGATGTAGGCGTCTTTTATAAACTGGAAGAATATGAAGGTTACTCATGGACTGCCCATGGACGTTATCCCACAAACACCCCGGGATGGTGGGGCGGAGCGCACCCCTTTACATTACTGGATTATTCCATCGTACATAACGGTGAAATCTCCTCTTATGACGCTAACCGCCGCTTTATCGAAATGTTCGGCTATAAATGCACCCTTCAGACGGACACAGAAGTAATTACCTATATCATGGATTATCTGCTCCGCGTACAGGGGCTTACCCTCGGTGAAGCCGCAAGCGTCATTGCGGCGCCATTTTGGAGTACCATCGCTTCAAAAACAGATCTGGAGGATCAGAAAAAACATACCTATTTAAGAACTATGTTTTCCAGCCTGCTGATCACCGGCCCGTTTTCTATCGTTTTAGGCTTTAACGGCGGACTGATGGCTCTCAATGACCGCTTGAAGCTCCGCTCCATGGTAATCGGAGAAAAAGATGATAAGGTTTTTATTGCCAGTGAGGAAGCCGCGATCCGGACCATGGAACCAAATGCAGAAAATATCTGGTCTCCCGCCGGCGGAGAGCCTGTTATTGTAAAAGTAAAGGAAGGTGCGTTTTAATGGGTATCGAATTTATCTATCCGGAATTTGAAGTAATCCGAAACGAAGACCGCTGCACGGTCTGCCGTGCGTGCGAACGGCAATGTGCCAATGAGGTTCACAGCTATGATGAGGAACTGGGAATCATGAAGTGTGACGAATCAAAATGCGTAAACTGCCAGCGGTGCGTTTCCTTCTGTCCAACCAGAGCGCTGAAGATCGTAAAAACCGACTGCTCTCTCAGGGAAAACTCCAACTGGCAGAGCAGTACGATTAAAGAGATCTATAAGCAGGCAAACAGCGGAGGCGTTCTTCTTTCTTCTATGGGCAATCCCAAGCCCTTCCCCGTTTACTGGGATAAAATACTGATCAATGCCTCCCAGGTGACAAATCCTTCCATTGATCCTCTTCGGGAACCAATGGAAACCAGAACCTATCTGGGGAAAAAGCCCCAGAGAGTAAGCCGCAATGCAGAGGGAAAGCTGGACTGCCAGCTTCCGCCCCAGCTGGAGCTTTCCATGCCTGTTATGTTTTCCGCCATGAGCTATGGTTCCATCAGCTACAATGCCCACAAATCCCTTGCCCTGGCAGCCACAGAACTGGGAATCCTTTACAATACCGGCGAAGGCGGTCTCCACGAGGATTTTTACTGTTATGGTGAAAATACCATCGTCCAGGTCGCTTCCGGACGTTTCGGCGTCCATGAAAAGTATTTAAATGCCGGAGCTGCCATTGAAATCAAAATGGGACAGGGCGCAAAGCCCGGGATCGGAGGCCATCTTCCCGGGGCAAAAATTGTGGGAGACGTCTCACGCACGCGAATGATCCCGGAAGGCTCTGACGCCATCTCTCCGGCCCCCCACCACGATATCTATTCCATCGAGGATTTGCGTCAGCTTGTTTTCTCCCTGAAAGAAGCTGCAGACTACAAAAAACCGGTTATCGTTAAGGTTGCCGCAGTACATAATATCGCAGCAATCGCAAGCGGAATCGCAAGAAGCGGCGCCGACATCATTGCCATCGACGGTTTCCGCGGCGGCACAGGCGCTGCTCCCACCAGGATCAGGGACAATGTGGGAATTCCCATAGAGCTTGCCCTGGCGGCTGTTGATCAGCGTCTGCGTGACGAGGGCATCCGCAACGATGTATCTCTGGTAGTCGGAGGAAGCATCCGGAGCGCTTCCGATGTTATAAAGGCCGTTGCGCTGGGGGCAGACGCCTGCTATGTGGGCACTGCCGCACTGCTGGCTCTTGGATGCCACCTGTGCCAGAGCTGTCAGACCGGCAAGTGCAACTGGGGTATCGCCACTCAGCGTCCGGAGCTGGTAAAACGGCTGAACCCGGAAACAGGAAAAAAGCGGCTGGTCAACCTGATGACTGCGTGGAATCATGAAATAAAAGAACTGATGGGAGGCATGGGGATCAACTCCATCGAGGTACTGCGCGGAAACCGTCTGATGCTGAGGGGAATAGGGCTTACGGCAAAAGAACTTGAAATACTGGGAATCTCTCATGCAGGAGAATAATATTTCTGCAAAAAAACGTAAACATTTTTTTGGAGGTATGGTACAATATGCTAATCATCGATGCTGCAAATTCAGATTATAAAGCTGTAAATGAAAAGCTCCGCAATACGGATGAGGACTGTACGATCGAGGGCTGCTGCGGACAGCGTTTTATCGCCGCCGGTATGTCTGGAAAAAACGTCACAATCCACGGAATCCCCGGAAATGCACTGGGCGCATATTTAAATGATTCTCATATTACTGTAAACGGAAATGCCCAGGACGCCGTAGGCGATACCATGAATGAAGGGAAAATACTGATTTATGGAAACATCGGAGACGCTGCCGGTTATGCCATGAGGGGCGGAAAAATCTATGTACAGGGCAATGCCGGATACCGCGCCGGAATCCATATGAAGGCTTACAAAGAAAAAATCCCCGTTATGATCATCGGCGGATGCGCAGGAAGCTTTCTGGGAGAATATCAGGCCGGCGGTATTATCATAGTTCTTGGACTTCACAAAAACGGCAAAAGCATTGTGGGAAATTTTCCATGTACCGGTATGCACGGCGGAAAAATGTTTCTGCGCGGAGACTGCGGAAACATACGCTTTTCAGAGCAGGTAACTGCAAAAACAGCCGGGGATGAGGATCTGGAGGAAATCCGTGAATATCTGTCGGAATATTGCGCGGACTTTGGGTATTCTCTTGACGGGATTTTATCTGAACCCTTTACAGTTATCACGCCAGACAGCAAAAATCCGTACAAACAGATGTACGTGGCAAATTAAAACAGAAAGCAGGTAAGGTTATGAAATATTCAAAAGAAGAGGTGCTCCAGTATATGCAGGAAGAGGATGTGAAATTTATCCGCCTGGCATTTTGCGATGTGTTCGGCAAACAAAAAAATATTTCCATTATGCCCCAGGAGCTTTGCCGGGCTTTTGAACATGGCATTGCCATTGATGCATCCGCTATCGCCGGTTTTGGGGACGAAAGCCATTCTGATCTTTTCCTGCATCCGGAGCCGGACACGCTGATGCCTCTTCCCTGGAGACCGGAGCACGGGCGGGTGGTAAGGATGTTCTGCAGTATTACCTATCCCGACGGAACCGTATTTGAGTGTGATACGCGCTCTCTTTTAAAGAAAGCGATTTATGAGGCAGAGCAGGCCGGATATCAGTTCTTCTTTGGCGCAGAGCAGGAATTTTATCTGTTCCATCTGGATGAAAATGGAAACCCCACAAAAATCCCCTATGATAACGCCAGCTACATGGATATCGCTCCTGAAGATAAGGGTGAAAATATCCGCCGGGAAGTCTGCCTGACCCTGGAACAGATGGGGATTTTTCCGGAGAGCTCACATCATGAGGAAGGACCGGGACAGAATGAAATTGATTTCCGTTATTCCGATCCTCTGACGGCCGCGGACAATTCCATGACCTTTCAGACCGTGGTAAAGACCATCGCCGGACTGAATGGGATTTTTGCGGATTTCAGCCCTAAACCACTGAAAAATGAAGCGGGAAATGGTTTCCACATCAACATGTCTGTGAAATCCTCTGACGGCACAGACCATATGGACAGCATGATTGCCGGTATTCTGGATAAAATTTCGGATATGACTGTATTTTTAAACCCCACCGCTGATTCCTACAGGCGCTTCGGCTGCAATAAGGCTCCCAAATATATTTCCTGGTCCAGTGAGAACCGTTCCCAGCTGATCCGTGTTCCGGCGGCAATCGGAAGGTACCGGCGTGTGGAGCTGCGTTCGCCTGACCCATCTGCAAATACGTATCTGGCGTTTGCTCTTATGATCTATGCAGTTCTGGAAGGCATACAAAACGATCTGGTGCTTCCGCCCGCTGCAGACATCAATTTATACCGGGCAGAAGCTTCTGTCCTTTCAGGCTTTGGTCAGCTTCCAAAAAACTTTGAAGCTGCCTGTGATGCTGCGGCGCACAGTGATTTCATTCTGAAATATATACCAAAGACTATATTGGATATCTACTGCGGACAATAGATTTTTAACAGGAGGGGTGAAAATGAGTTTAAAAGAGCGAACCTACAGTATTCTCATTGTGTCGGCAACGGATGTACTCACCTCTTCCTTTGCCGGCCTGCTTCCTGAAACCAGATATTCTCCTGTTCATGCTGTTTCAAGTATCAATGCCGCCAGACGTACGCTCACAGAAAAAACGTATGATTTTATTATCATTAACGCTCCTCTGCACGATGATATGGGCGTTCGTTTTGCCATTGATATTTCCAGCAGCAGGCAGTCCGTTGTCCTTCTTCTGGTAAAAAGCGATATTCATAACGAAATCCATGACCAGGCCGCAGAATACGGCATATTTACCCTGTCAAAGCCAATCTCAAAGACAACGATGGCTTATGCCTTCAGCTGGCTGGAAAGCGCCAGGGAGCGCCTGAGGCAATTTGAAAAAAAATCTTTGTCCCTTGAAGAAAAAATGACCGAAATCCGCCTTGTCAATAAAGCAAAGTGGATTCTGATCAGCCAGCTTTCCATGAGCGAACCCGAATCCCACCGCTACATAGAAAAACAGGCAATGGACCGCTGCGTTACCAGGCGGTCCATTGCCGAAGAAATCATCAGAACCTATTCTTAAACTTTATTTTCTGAAAATAATATCCTCACGCCCGGGACCATTGGAAACCATGGTAATGGGCGTTTCAATTTCTTTTTCCACAAATTCAATATACCTGCGGCAGTTTTCGGGAAGCTCCTCATAGTTCTTAATGCCGCGGATATCGCATTTCCAGCCCGGAAGGCTGGTAAACACCGGCTTTGCCTTTTCCAGCTTTGCTGTAGTCGGGAAGTCTCTTGTGACCTCTCCGTTGATCTCATAGCCGACGCACACAGGAATCTCATCCAGATATCCCAATACGTCCAGTACGGTAAAGGCAGCTTCTGTGGTGCCCTGGATGCGGCAACCGTATCTGGTGGCTACTGCGTCAAACCACCCCACTCTTCTGGGACGTCCTGTCGTAGCTCCGTATTCACCGCCGTCGCCGCCCCGGCGCCGCAACTCTTCCGCTTCCTCTCCAAAAATTTCGCTGACAAAGGCGCCTGCGCCTACTGCGCTGGAATATGCCTTCACAACGGTTGTGATATTTTTGATTTCATAGGGAGCAATACCTGCGCCAATGGCGCCGTAGGCAGCCAGCGTAGAGGAAGAGGTAACCATGGGGTAAATTCCATGATCCGGGTCCTTTAATGAACCAAGCTGTCCCTCTAACAGAATGTTTTTTCCTTCTTTGATGGCATGGTACAGATAGGAGGATACGTCGCATACATAGGGGCGGATCATCTCCCGGTAGCTGATCAGCTCATCAAACAGTTCATCCGCATTCAGAAGGGGTTTATGGTAAAGATGCTCCAGAAGTACATTTTTGATCTCACATACTCTCTGGCATTTTTCTCTTAACAGCTCCTCGTCGAACAGCTCACTGACCTGAAAGCCGATCTTTGCATATTTATCCGAATAAAAGGGAGCAATCCCTGACTTGGTAGACCCAAAGGATTTTCCAGCCAGGCGGGCCTCCTCATAAGTATCAAACAGCACATGGTAGGGCATCAGGATCTGTGCACGGTCTGAAACCAGGATATGAGGCTTTGGCACTCCCCGGTCTACAAGGGACTGGATTTCCTTGATCAGATAGGGAATATTTAATGCTACGCCGTTTCCGATGATACTGGTTGTATGCTGGTAAAACACACCGGAAGGCAGCAGGTGAAGGGCAAATTTTCCGTATTCATTGATAATGGTATGTCCCGCATTGCTTCCGCCCTGAAAGCGGATGATAATGTCAGACTCTTTTGCCAGCATATCCGTTATTTTTCCTTTTCCCTCGTCTCCCCAGTTAGCTCCTACGATTGCTCTAACCATTGCTTCAATCCTCCTTGGGGTATTGCCCCATTAAAATATCCCGCATTTTGGCGGGATTTGATTCAAGTTCTTTTTTACTTTACTACAAGCTTTCACATAAGTAAAATGATTATTTATTATACACGGCATAAGCAAATCTTATGCCTTTCAGGAAGAATTAAATAATTTCTGCAAAAAGCCCCAGAAGCTTTCTGCCTGCCAGAGAAATCAGGCTGTCTTCACCGGTGACTACACAGATATGGCGGTGAGGCATTTTTTCCTTAAAATCCAGTTCAAACACCTCTCCCCGGTCGATGGCATCTTTTGCAAAGCCATCCATAACGCAGCCCACCCCCATGTTTCTCTTTGCAAACTGAACAATCATGTCGCTGGTGGCAAGCTCAAATTCCGGTGTCAGTTCAATTCCTTTTTCTTTGAGGAACTGATCCATAAAGGCCCGTGTGCTTGTGTTTTTTTCCAGAAAAATACAGGGCAGACTGCCAAGAGTGTCATACTCCAGTTTTTTCCCCATAAGCTCACTGAAGCTGTTTCCGGCAATAAAAACGGTTTCAATGCTTTTTACCGGCATTTGATGAATGGCGCTTTGACAGGAAAAGGGGGTTGTCACTACGCCAAAGTCAATTTTTCCCTCCTCCAGACTTCGGATTGTCTCCGGTGTAGGGGCATTTGTTACCGTAACCTTAATTCTGGGGTATTCTTTGTGAAACTGCTCCAAAAAAGGCAGAAGAAAAAACTGAAGCGTCATGTCGCTGGCTCCGATCCGCACCTCTCCCATATCCATGTCCAGCATCCTATCCAGCATCCGGCTTCCTTCCAGAAGCTGCTCTACCCCTGTTTTTACATACCGGTATAAAAGCTCGCCCTCTCTGGTCAGCCGTACGCCCTTGGAGGTACGCAAAAAAAGCCGTACGCCCGCTTCTTTTTCCAGCTGGCGTACGGCCTGACTGACTGCCGGCTGGGAAATACACAGCCTTTGGGCAGCCGCTGTCAGGCTGCCCTCTGTACATACATAATAAAATACTTTGTAATATTCCAGATTGATATTCATGGTCTTTGAATCATTTTTTATACATTGATCTCGGCAGTCATGCCAAGAGCCTCTTTATTGGCCTCTAATACGGGACGGATTACTTCCTCCAGAAACTCCGCTACCTGTCTGGGTGCACGGCCCACATACCGTGAGGGCTCCATAGCTTTTTTAAGATCCTCCAAAGATAAACCAAAGGCGCTGTCTGCGGCAATAAGCTCCAGCAGATTATTGTCTCCGCCCTGCTCCTTTACATTCTTTCCGGCTTCCATGGAAAGCTGGCGGATGCGCTCATGGAGCTCCTGACGGTCTCCGCCGGCCTTTACGGCGTCCATCATAATATTTTCCGTAGCCATAAAGGGCAGCTCTGCCATCAGATGCTTTTCAATCACTTTGGGATATACCACCAGACCGTCTACCACATTTAAGTACAAATCCAGAATACCGTCCACAGCCAGAAAGCCCTCAGGAACAGAAAGGCGCTTGTTGGCGGAATCATCCAGCGTACGCTCAAACCACTGGGTAGAAGCTACCAGCATGGGATTCATCATATCGCTCATCACATAGTTTGCCAGAGAAGCGATTCTTTCACTGCGCATGGGGTTTCTCTTATAAGCCATGGCAGAGGAGCCGATCTGATTCTTCTCAAAGGGCTCTTCCACCTCTTTTAAGTGCTGCAGCAGCCGGATATCATTGGAGAACTTGTGGGCGCTCTGTGCAATTCCGGCCAGTACGCTTAAGACACGGCTGTCCACCTTTCTGGAATAGGTCTGCCCGGATACGGGATAACAGCCCTCAAAGCCCATCTTTTCTGCGATCCGCTGATCCAGTCTGCGGCAGCGCTCGTGGTCGCCGTCAAAGAGCTCTAAAAAGCTGGCCTGCGTGCCTGTGGTTCCCTTTGAACCTAAAAGACGCATGGAGCCGATAAGATAATCCAGATCATCCAGATCCAGCTTTAATTCCATCATCCAGAGCGTTGCCCGTTTTCCTACGGTAGTAGGCTGAGCCGGCTGAAAATGGGTAAATGCCAAAGTGGGAAGATCCTTATATTCATCTGCAAACTTTGCCAGCTCTGCCAGTACATTCAAAACCTTTTTGCGGACCAGCTTTAATGCCTCAGTCATGATAATCACATCCGTATTGTCTCCCACATAGCAGGAGGTCGCTCCCAGATGGATGATGCCCTTTGCTTTAGGACACTGTGTACCATATGCATACACATGGCTCATCACATCATGGCGCACTTCTTTTTCACGGGCCTTTGCCACTTCATAATTGATCTCATCAGCATGAGCCTTCAGCTCGTCGATCTGCTCCTGGGTAATGCCAAGTCCCAGCTCCTTTTCAGTCTCAGCCAGAGCAATCCATAAGCGTCTCCATGTCTTAAATTTCATATCCGGTGAAAAAATATACTGCATCTCCCTGCTGGCATAACGCTCCGAAAGCGGGCTTACATACTTATCATGATTGCTCATGTCTTATCCTCCATCTGTTTATTATAAGTTTTATATATAAATATGCTATGATTCAGAAGAAATTATAATACTTTCTTATTTTGAACACAAGACGGACAGTCATTAAAATTCCTAATAAATCATCTCTCCCCTTCTAATTATCACAGGCTTCTTCGTGAATCCGAAAAAATACCACGCGCCCTTCTTTTAAAAACAGGGAAATACCCTGCTCTGTCCGGCTGACGGTTTCTTTCTCCCTGCGAAATTCCTCTTCATAGAAGGGATGGATCTCTATGAACGCGGGCAGGCTGTCTATACGAATTTCTGATGTGCGGTTTCCAGACTGCCAGTCCTTTGCCGAGGCTGTCTCCAGACAGATGCAGACAAATATAAGCATCCGGGCAAAAAAACGCCCTTTTTTGTCTTTTTCCTGCTGCTTTTCGCGCTGCCTGTTTTTTCTTACAGATTTCCATCTGTATACGGCCTTTTTACGTCTTCTTTTTAAACAGCGGTTCCGTTGTCTTTTGTTCATGGTTTCCTTTCCCACGCACTCCTGACTGCATTATAGACGCAAATCCGCCTGACTGCAACAAAAAAATCTCCCTGAAGCTTCGGAAGCTGTATCTGCTCTCCAAATGCTCAGGGAGATTTTCCGTCTGGCCGCCGGTTTTAAATGATTTTATTTACCGGTTTTGAGTCTCTGCTGTGGGCTCAGATTCAGTTGTATCCATTATATCCCTTTTTATGTCCTCTGCGCCATTTCTCACATCATCTGCAATCCCGTCCATGATTCCTTCCCCGGTGGTATCTGTTTCAGACCGGGATGTGGCGTCCGTATTTTCAGTTTCATTTACGGCTGCGCCCTGGTCTGTCTCTGTGCTGTAGGGGGCAGAGGTTCCCGGTGTTCCCGAAGAAGCTGTGGGCTGCTTGGAATCTCTGCTGCCGCAGGCCGTAAGGGATACCGCAAGCACGGCAATCAACAGTACCGTCATAACAGGTCGGATCTTTTTCATCATACATTCTCCTTTCGTGCTCCAGGCATCGGTTTCTGTCCGGTGCCCTATTAAAAAAGTGTATCCAAACCTTACGTTCAGATACACTTAGTATAAGCTCCAAAAAAAGTTTTATTCCTGTTTACAGACCGATCACATCTGTCATGGTATAAAGTCCCGGCTGTTTTCCGGCCAGAAACTTTGCCGCCTCTAAAGCTCCTTTTGCAAAAATGGCTTTTGAATAAGCCGTATGGCTGATCGTAATGACTTCATCCTTTCCTGCATAGATCATGTCATGTTCTCCTACGATCGATCCTCCCCGTACAGAGGAAATACCGATTTCTTTTCCATCTCTTTTTTCATGGACACTGCTTCTGTCTGTTACGAAATGATACAGACCGCCCATGGCTTCATTCACCGCTTCTGCCATCGCAAGAGCCGTTCCGCTGGGAGCATCTTTTTTCTGGTTATGGTGCTTTTCTACGATTTCCATATCAAAGCCCGCATTTCCCAATACCTTTGCCGCATCCTGAATCAGCTTTAAGAGCAGATTTACACCAAGAGACATATTGGCAGAGCGAAGAACCGGGATCCTTTTGCTGGCATCCTCTGCCCTTTTTAACTGTTCTTCTGTAAGTCCTGTGGTACACAGCACCAGAGGAAGCTCTTTTTCCAGACAGTAATCCAAAAGTTCGTCCACTGCCTTTGCAGAAGCAAAATCCACCACTGCATCCGCAACCTCTGTACACTCCCTCAAAGAGGCATATACCGGATAATCATAATTTTTTTCCGTATTCAGATCAACGCCCGCAACAATCCGGATTCCATCCATTTCCTGTGCCATAGCGGAAATCACCCGTCCCATGGCGCCGTTGCAGCCGTGCATGATAAGATTGATCATTTTCTGTGGTATCCTTTCTTTACTGAGTCTTCTTTTGGCAAGGCCCAGGGCCCTTTTCAAACGTTTTATGCCAGAATTCCGTATTCCTTCATGGCCTTTTTAAGAATTTCCTGATGCTCCGGCTCCATCTCGGTCAGAGGCATGCGCAGCGGTCCTACTTCCTTTCCCATCAGGTTCATGGCGGCCTTTACGGGGATAGGATTTACCTCGCAGAACAGGGCGTTGATTAACGGAATTGCTTCCAGCTGCATACGGGCGCTCTTTGTTACATCTCCTGCAAAATAGGAGGCGCAGATTTCATGGGCCTGTGAAGGAGCCACATTGGAGAGAACAGAGATAACGCCCTTTCCGCCTAAAGATAAAAGAGGCACGATCTGATCGTCATTTCCGGAATATACGTCACATGTTCCATCCGTCAGGTTCATCAGCTGGGCAATACCGGAAAAATTGCCGGTAGCTTCCTTTACACCTACGATATTGTCTACTTCGCGGCAAAGAGAAGCAATGGTTTCCGGCTGGATATTTACACCGGTCCTGCCGGGAATATTGTAAAGGATCATGGGGATTTTCACCGCGTCTGCCACAGCGGTAAAATGAGCCTTTAATCCCTTCTGTGTCGCCTTGTTGTAATAGGGTGATACAACCAGAATACCGTCTGCTCCTCTTTCCTCGGCCTCCTTTGACAGGTAAATGGCGGTCTGTGTACAGTTTGAGCCCGTGCCTGCCACAACCGGAATTCTCTTTTTAGTCACATCGCAGATAAAGCCGATCACATCCAGATGCTCTTCATGGGTCATGGTAGATGCCTCTCCTGTGGTTCCGCAGGCAATGATCGCATCGGTACCGCCTGCAATCTGCTCCTCTACGATTTCCTCCAGCTTATCGTAATTTACTTCTCCATTTTCCTTAAAAGGCGTAATCAGCGCAACGCCAGCTCCTTCAAAAACAGCCATGCTTATCTTCTCCTTTTTTTACAGTCTTATTTACCACCAGTAAATGCGCATGATAAACAAAGTGTACATATCCCGCACCGTTTTTCGCCCCCGTACCAGCGAAAAAAGAAGGGCTGAGGTAAATGTTTCAGCCCTTCCATACAATCCCATCGTTACTGCGGATACATATCTTCTGGTAGCTCTCCATCCACCTGGATGACAGTCACAGGATTCTTCATCCTGCACCCAGAAACGATCCTGCAGGATAACCGCTCCTTCGGCGCTTTTCCCTTTCACGGCTTTTCTTCTGTGCCTGCCACATCCAAACCGATATTCATGATCAGCGCAGCCTCTACTCTGTCTATAGTCTTATCCTATCATCATTAAAAATAGATGTCAACAGGGAACTTACTCAAAACGCGTCTGAAGCTTTGTCACCTCATCCACCCATTCATCCAAAGCCGCCGGATAGACGGTTCCTGTCATGATCAGCTCGGCCTCCGACTGTCTTGCCTGGCCGATCAGGGCGCACAGCTCCTCCAGGGTGAGAATTCCCTCATCCAGGATCCCCAGGATCTCATCCAGGATCAGGATATCGCATTCTCCGGTTACCAGAACCTTTTTTGAAAAATTCAGCCCGTTGCGGATATTGATCCTGGCTTCCTCTTTTTCCTCTTCAGAAAGCTGATCAAAAACCACAGGGGATTTTTCAAAACGGAACAGTTTAAATTCCGGTTCCAGACGTTTTAATACTTCCATGTTGTCGGAATCCATAGAACCCTTTAAAAACTGAACCATGATCACATTTTTTCCATGGATCAGGGCGCTGATCCCTCTTCCCAGAGCGCTGGCCGTTTTCCCCTTACCCGGTCCGCAGATCACCTGTATCGTACTGTCTTTCATCATCATGCACCTCGTACTGCCTTCCGGACACCTTCCCTATGTGTGTCTGGAAAATCAATTCACAACACACACTCTAGCACAATATAAGAAATAATGCAAATATTTCTTATATTTTCCGTAAGGAAATCGTAAGAGAATTTATTGATCCGACTCCTCGCCGCATTCCAGCTTGCTGATAGAAACCTCGTATGCCACTCTCTTTTCACACTCTGTCTCGCTGAGCTTTTTCGTATATTCCCTGCTCTGGACTCTTCCCCAGATACGGACTCGGGTGCCTACCGTAAAGCCGGAGGCAAAGCGGGCATTTCTTCCCCAGCTGATACAGGGTATGTAATCTGATTTTCCATAAGGGCGGTTAACCGCCAGCAGAAGGTCTGCAATCTCGCGTCCAAGAGGTGTTTTTCGGTAGATCGGAGGCTTGCATATGTAACCGTCCAGGAAAATCTGGTTGGTTCTGGTGTAATCCGTAAATTCATCCAGAAAACGAATCTCTCTGGCAAAGACAGACAGCATCAGGCGGTTTTTTACGCCCTCATGTCGGTTATAGGAGCGGAACTGCCCCACTGCCTCAATGGTTCTGCCCCGCAGATCCTTATGGACATCCATAAGACGTTCCGACACCATGAGCGGAATCACATCGGCCTGTTCGCTGAGACGGTTTACCGACAGATCCACCATGTAAAACCCTTCGCCAAATACCTCGTGGCTGAACGAGAACTCCGATACGATTTCTCCGATCACGCTCACCCTATTGTTTTCAATCATTTTTTCTGCCATTGTACTTCTCCTCTTATTTTCCAATTTCACTCCGGGTTACAATTTCCCCGTATGCACATAATCAATCTATGCAATTATAACCAGAAATAGACGGAAAACAAAGGCCAATTCGTCGCATCAATTCGACAATTTTGGAAAATAACGTCGATTTTAGCAAAAAAATCTTTAAAACGTAAAAAATCCCCCGGACTTTGGAAGAATATTCCAAAAATTCCGGGAGAACTGTCATATTTTATTTAAGAAAATAAATTTTATTTTTTGAAGGAAGCTCTCTTTCTTAAAAGAGGATCCAGGATCTTTTTACGGATACGCAGGCTCTCCGGGGTTACCTCCAAGAGCTCGTCTGTATCAATAAAGTCCAGGCTCTGCTCTAAGCTCATAATCTTTGGCGGAGTCAGCTTTAAGGCCTCGTCTGCACTGGAGGAACGGGTATTGGTCAGCTTCTTTGTCTTGCAGACATTAATCTCAATATCCTCTGCCTTGGGGCTCTGTCCTACTACCATACCGGAATATACCTTTACGCCCGGACCGATAAAGAGGGTTCCTCTCTCCTGAGCATTGAACAGGCCGTAGGTAATGGCCTCGCCGGCCTCAAAGGCGATCAGAGAGCCGGTAGGACGGTAGGATAAATCGCCTTTATACTCTGCATAACCGTCAAAAATGGTGTTTAAAATACCATTTCCCTTAGTATCCGTCATAAAGTCGCCGCGGTAACCAATCAGGCCTCTGGAAGGGATGGAAAATTCCAGTCTGGAATAGCCTCCGGCTGCCTGGCTCATACCCTGCAGCGCACCCTTTCTGGCTGTCAGCTTCTGGATCACCACGCCGGTATACTCCTCAGGAACGTCAATATAAGCAAGCTCCATGGGCTCTAATCTGCGGTTGCGTTCATCATAGTGATAAAGCACCTCTGCCTTGCTTACCGCAAACTCATAGCCCTCGCGGCGCATATTTTCGATCAGGACCGACAGATGAAGCTCACCGCGTCCGGATACCTTAAAGCAGTCCGCAGAGTCTGTTTCCTCTACACGAAGGCTCACATCTGTATTCAGCTCGCGGAACAGACGGTCTCTTAAATGACGGGAGGTGATATACTTTCCTTCCTGTCCGGCAAGGGGACTGTCATTTACCATAAAGTACATGGCAATGGTAGGCTCGGAAATCTTCTGGAAGGGGATTGCCTCCGGGTTCTGGGGAGAGCAGATGGTATCCCCGATATGGATATCCGCAATACCGGAAATGGCAACGATGGAACCTATTTTTGCCTCCTGAACCTCCACACGCTTTAAGCCGTCAAATTCATAAAGCTTACCGATCTTGATCTTCTTAAATTTGTCGGGATCGTGATGGTTTACCAGCACGCACTCCTGATTCACCTTAAGGCCGCCGTTTTCCACCTTTCCGATACCGATACGGCCTACAAACTCATTATAGTCAATGGTACTGATCAGTACCTGAGTGTCCGCATCCGGGTCGCCTTCCGGTGCGGGAATGTGGTTTACAATGGTCTCAAAGAGAGGTCCCATATCCACCTCTGGATCGTCAATATTGAATTTTGCAAAACCGGCTCTTGCAGAAGCATAGATAAAGGGGCAGTCCAGCTGTTCATCGGAAGCATCCAGATCCATCATAAGCTCCAGCGTTTCGTCGATCACCTCTTCCGGACGTGCTTCCGGACGGTCGATCTTATTGATGCACACGATCACGGACAGATTTAACTCCAGCGCCTTCTGAAGCACAAACTTGGTCTGGGGCATGGGGCCTTCGTAGGCATCCACAACCAGGACAACGCCGTTTACCATCTTAAGCACACGCTCTACCTCGCCGCCGAAATCGGCATGTCCGGGAGTGTCGATAATATTGATCTTTGTATCCTTATAAAATACGGCTGTATTTTTTGACAGAATGGTGATGCCTCGCTCACGCTCAATGTCGTTGGAGTCCATGACGCGCTCCTGAACCTCCTGATTGGCTCTGAATACGCCGCTCTGCTTTAACAGCTGATCTACCAGAGTGGTTTTGCCATGGTCTACATGGGCGATAATGGCAATTTTTCTTACATCTTCTCTTTTCATCTTCATAGTGATCATTCTTCCTTATTTATACAGAAAACTTATAGATTTAGTCACGGCTTTATAGTATAGCATTGGTATCTTAAGATTGCAAGACCCAAATCCGGGTGCATTTTAAAATACGATCAGCTCTCCCCGGTTCATGCCGTAGTACAGCTCTTTTCCGGTGCGTATCTTTGCCCGGCCGTTGGTCCCTTCTGTGATTTTGGCCTGGAAGCTGTCCTTTACGGCAATCGGTACCAGAAAATCAAACTCTGCCTTATCAGTATACCTGCTTTCCAGAGTATCGATCCCCTCCTGGGCCGCAATATACTGGATCTTTCCCACGCTGTTGTAATCGGCTGTAACCTCCAGCTGTACTCCCAGCTTCTTTTCTACAACCGAACAGCTTAAAAGCGCTTCCTTTACGGCGCCGGAATAGGCTCTTACAAGGCCTCCTGTCCCTAAAAGCGTACCTCCGAAATACCGGGTAACCACTGCGCATACATCGTGGAGTCCCTCTCCTGCCAGCACATCCATCATGGGCTTTCCCGCGGTCTGGGAGGGCTCGCCGTCATCGCTGCACCGGGCCGTCTGAGCCCGTTCTCCTATAATATAGGCGTAGCAGTGGTGCCTTGCATCCCAGTATTTCTTACGGACCTCCTCAATAAAGGCAAGGGCTTCTTCCTCAGAAGCCACGGGACGGATCTGGGCAATAAACCGGGACTTTTTTTCCACCAGCTCCCCATCTGCGCCCTCATATACGATCTTGTAGCTTTCTACCACTTTTCTCTCTCCTTTTCCCTTTTTTTCAGAAACTGCACCCACATTTCCCTTATTTTTCTTCTGTTTTTTATCATAATATAGTTAGGCTTTCATGGCAAGCCATATTTATGCCTTTTCAATTCCATAAAACTGTTGTATAATTTAATCGTCTGCCAAATGCCCCAGGGCTTTGTCATACGGGGGGAACTTGTTGTAAAGGAGAAACTATGAATTACGGAACACATGAGTCTGAGCGCAGGCTTAGGGCTCTCCAGTCAAAATCGGCCAAATATACCTCAAAGCTGTTTTTTAACATCTTTAAGGCTTTTTTTGTATTGTTTCTTTTTCTGGCCATCGCAGGCACTGCCATCGGTTTCGGCATGGTAAAGGGGATTATCGACAGCGCCCCTTCCGTAGACCTTATGAACATCCAGCCGGATCGCTTTGCCACTACCGTTTATGACATAGACGGCAATCTCACCGACACCATTGTAACCAGCGGTTCCAACCGTGAATCTGCTGCCTATGAGGAACTGCCCCAGGATCTGATCGACGCCTTTGTAGCCATTGAAGATTCCCGTTTCTGGTCCCATAACGGTATCGATATCCGTTCTATCGCCAGAGCGGTCAACGGCCTGATCAGCGATGACTATGCCGGCGGCGGAAGCACCATCACACAGCAGCTGATCAAAAACAATATCTTTGCCGGCGGTATGGAAACCAGCTGGGGAGCCCGTATTGAACGAAAGCTCCAGGAGCAGTATCTTGCGGTACAGCTGGAAAAAAATTCCGGCATGTCCAAGGAAGAAACAAAAAAAGTCATTATTACCAATTATCTCAATACCATTAACCTGGGCTATAATACTCTGGGTGTAAAGGTAGCCGCGCGGCGGTATTTTAATAAAGAAGTATCTGATCTTACCCTTTCCGAATGTGCGGTTCTCGCCTCCATCACGAAAAATCCCTCCCGTCTCAATCCGATTTCCGGCGCCGAAGCTAATGCTGAACGCCGCAGCATTGTCCTTCAATATATGTACGATCAGGATTATATCGACAAACAGGAGTTAGAGGAGGCGCTGGCAGATAATGTGTACGAGCGGATCCAGAATGTAAATACAGCCGCACAGGAAACAAACTCCCATTTCAGTTATTTTACCGATGAACTGGTCGAACAGGTCATTGCCGCTCTTATGGGGGAACTTGGATATTCGGAAAGCCAGGCGAGAAATCTTCTCTATGCGGGAGGACTTAAAATTTACACCACCCAGAATCCGAAGCTTCAGGCCATTGTGGATGAGGAGATCAACAAGCCGGAAAATTACTCTGCTGCCAAGTATTCCGTAGAATACCGCCTTTCCATCACACATACGGATGGGACAACCGAGCATTTTTCAGAGGAAAATTTAAAATCCTACCACAAGTCTGTATTGGGAGATACGGGCTATGACGGCCTTTATCCAAGCAAAGAAGCGGTTCAGGAGGATATTGACCGCTACAAAGCATGGCTGATCAAGGATGGCGACACCATTATCGGAGAACGCCAGAACCTGATTTTACAGCCTCAGGCATCCTTTGTACTGATGGATCAGCGTACCGGTGAGGTACGGGCCCTTTCCGGAGGACGCGGTGAAAAGACCGCCAGCCTGACCTTAAACCGTGCCAGCAATGTATACCGTCAGCCCGGTTCTGCATTTAAGGTAATCACTGCCTTCGCTCCGGCTCTTGATACCTGCGGAGCCACCCTGGGAACGGTTTATTATGACGCTCCTTATACGATCGGAACTAAAACCTTCCGAAACTGGTGGGGTTCCGGGAAAGGCTTTGTAGGCTATTCCAATATCCATGAAGGCATCATTTACTCCATGAATATCGTAGCAGTGCGGGCTCTGATGGAAACCGTAACGCCCCAGCTTGGCATGGAATACGCTGAAAAAATGGGAATTACTTCCATGACAAAGGATGATCTCGGCGCTGCCCAGGCTCTGGGCGGACTCACAAAGGGAGTTTCCAACTTAGAGCTCACTGCCGCCTATGCCTCCATCGCAAACGGCGGTGTGTATACAAAACCCCGGTTCTTTACAAAGATCCTGGATCATGACGGGAATGTGCTCATCGACAATGAGCCTGAAACACGGCAGGTATTAAAGGACTCCACTGCCTTTCTGCTTACAGACGCCATGGCGGACTCCATGAAAGCAAACCGGAAATTTGCGCGTTCCGGCGTATCCATCAATTCCACCAGTACCAGAGCAGCCCTGTCTGGAATGTCTGCAGCCGGCAAGAGCGGCACTACCACCGGAAATAATGATATCTGGTTTGTAGGTTTTACTCCCTACTATACAGCCGGTGTCTGGGGCGGCTGCGACAGCAATCAGAAACTCTCTGCCGGAAACGGAGGTACCTCTTTCCATAAGGATATCTGGCGCAATATCATGAACCGCGTCCATGAGGGGCTTTCTGATCCCGGATTTCCCGTTCCGGACAGCGTGGAAACAGCCGAAATCTGCCGCAAATCCGGCAAACGGGCAGTACCCGGAGTCTGCGATCACGACCCAAGAGGCAGCGCCGTATATACGGAATACTTTGCTAAAGGAACCGCTCCGTCCGAGGTCTGCGACAAGCATGTGGCTGTAACCGTCTGCGCCCAGTCCGGCCTGCGCCCCACTCCGTACTGCACAGAAAAGACAACAAAGGTATGCATGGTACTGCCTGAGGGAGAGGAAAATCTGGCAACGGATGATTCCGTATTTTCCATACCAGGTACCTGTACCATCCATTCCGGCAATTCTACCATTATCGCGCCTTCCTTTGGCTCGGATGAGACTGGCGGCTCCGGCGAAAATGTAACCATCTCTCCCATCGGCCCCGGTTATGAGCCTCAGACCCGGCCGCAGTGGGAAAATTCAGGGCCGGGCGTCCGACAGAACTGATATTTAAAGAGCAAAAAAGAATCTGCGAATACAGCTGTATTTTACATACTGTTTCACAGATTCTTTTTTTGCGGCGTCAAGTTGGCCCCATAGGATCTGCAGCCGTTTTACTCTGCAATATAATATCCGTCCCGTCCCTGCTCCTTCGCCTTATAAAGCGCCTGGTCCGCTCTTTCATAAAGGTCTTTAAAATCCACCCCCTTTTCTGCTTCTGTAATTCCCACAGAGGCAGTGATGCGTACGGTTTTGCCATTCTTTGTCCAGTCGTTTTTAAGCGCGTGATTCAGCTTCCGGGCGCATCTTTCCATTGCATCCCTGTCCGGAAGATCCTGGATAAAAAGTACAAACTCATCTCCTCCCAGTCTTCCTGCCAGATCCGTTTTCCGAATGGAGCTTTTTATCCTGCTTGCCGTTTCACATAAAGCCTGATCTCCCATCATGTGACCCAATGTGTCATTTAACTCTTTAAAATGATCCAGATCCAGGATAAAAAGAGCATTCATCCTTTTGTTTTCCTCAGTAGTCTGCCTTTTAAGACGCTGCTCCATTTCCTGTATAAAGGTTTCTCTGTTATAAAGCCCTGTAAGCTGATCTGTCTTTATTTTCTGACTTATGGTTTCAATCTGCTGTTTTTGATCCATCTGCTCATTATACTCCTCCAGAAAGCCCACCACATTCATCTCTGTTACTGTGAGAACATGAACCCTGATCCATTTCCAGATATTATCAATCTTCAACTGAAGAACGATGGAGCGTATCTCATTTCCGCGGAGAATATCCTTATAAAATTCCCGAAATTTCTCCTCATCCTTTGCCATAATACGATCTGCCGCTACCATGCCCTCTGGTGAAAAATCCGGGATCACTTCGTACTCTCTGCTTCCATTTCGATGACCATAATAAAATTTCACCTCTCCGGTCACAAGATTTCCCTCAAAAGGAATATCCTGAGTCTTGTCCAATACAATGCGGAACAGCTGGTTTTTGATTGCAAGCTCACGATTTTTCTGGCTGATCCTGCGGTTTCCTCCGTAAATCATCACGCCGATCATCATAACGATCAAAGCAACAGAAAAAGAAAATCCCACCATCATTTCAGCTGAGAGGTTCTGTATTTCATTTACATATACATCCAGCTGCTCCGATGGCATTACTGAAAACACATACCAGTTATTGATATCCAAAGGCTCATAGCTCACATATCGTCCTTCTCCCATATACTGGAAATAGAACATGCCTGTCTCATGTTTCTTTACGTTTTCGTAAACTCTGTCAGGCACATCTTCTTCCAGATATTCATATCGTTCCAGTTCCTCCCAAAGCAGCCGGTTGTTGTCCTCGGCAAAGGATTTTTTACTGTTGGAGCGGCTGATGTACTGTCCCTTATCATCAACAATCTGAAAATACAGTCCGAAATCCTCTTCCAGATCCACCAACTCTGTAATGGATGAGATCGGATATTTTCCCCAAAGAGCGCCTTTAACTGTTTCCTCTTCCCACAGCGGCACCATGATTATGATCTGGCTGGTATCCTGCCGACCGCTGGTAAACACATCAGAAACATAAGATTCTCCCCTTTCCATAGCAGCCAAAAGCTCACTGTCATCTATCTGCCAGCGGTCTCCCGTATCATCTATGGTATTCCCTGCCTGATCCATAATGCCTATCTGTGCAAATCCCACCCTGCTCCTGATTTCCTGAAGCTGTTTTACGATTTCCGCGGAAGTCATTTTCTTCTGTGTGCTGAAATTTTCCTCACCTACATTTAAAATCTCTGTACAATGCCTCATCTCACTTCGTATAATCTTTACAATATAGTCAGATAAAAGGGAAATCTGCTCCATGTTACGGTTAAGAATTTCATTATGTATACGGTTGGAATAGTGAAAAAACAGCGAAAAAATATTGATAACGGAAAAAGAAACAATACCAGCAATCAAAAGAATCCAGGCTGCAGTTTTACGGCGGTTTGGTCTCTTGTCTTTCATATGTCTGCCTCATATAATATTTTAAAAATACGTTTTTCTAAAAAGAGCCCGCCAGTTTTCTCCCGGCGGGATTTTTTCTAATTGTACCAGATTGCCAAGGACATATGCAATAGTTTTAAAGCATTAAACTTCCCCTCACTTCATCTTGGGCTTAAAAAGTACGGAAGCTAAATACCCGAATATGAGAGCTCCGCTGATTCCGGCAGATGCGGCGGTCAGCCCACCTTTAAATAATCCCAATACGCCTTCCTCTGCCAGCGCAGTTTTTACCCCCTTAAAAAGCGTATTTCCAAAGCCCAGAAGGGGAACACTGGCTCCGGCTCCGGCCCAGGAAAGAAAGGGCTCATAAATCCCCACCGCCCCCAGAATGGCTCCTGAAACGACTAACAGCACCATAATCCGCCCCGGCATCAGTTTCGTCTTTTCCATCAGGATCTGAACCAGAGCACAGATGATGCCTCCTGTGACAAATGCTTTTATATAATCCATATATCTGCTCCTTATTTATACTGGATCCGGCCTTTAGGGCCGCCCCTGTTATTCCAAATGCTCTATTACTACCCCATGGGCAATTCCCGGTATGGTCTGTCCTTCATTGTAGCTTACCGTAGAAAGAAGAGCGCCTGTGGGCACAAAAAGAACCCGTTTCCAAATCCCTTCCCGGATTTTTGGCAGAATCGCCGCGCACAGCGTAACCGCAGAACAACCGCAGCCGCTTCCTCCTGCATGGGTATCCTGGGTTTCTTTGCTGTAAATCTCAACGCCGCAGTCCATATGGCGTTCCTTCAGGCTGCGCCCCTTTTTCTCCATCAGATCCAACAGGATCTGCGTTCCTATCTCTCCCAGGTCTCCGGTGATGATCCTGTCATACCAGGTCTCATCCGTTCCAAGATCCTCCAGATTCTGTTCGATTGTGTGAAATGCCGCCGGAGCCATGGCAGCTCCCATATTCATAGAATCTCTGGCTCCAATATCGATCGCTTTTCCGGCAGTGAATGCCGTGATCTTTGCCAGTCCCGGCTGTCCCTCTTTCCCAATGACGACTGCCCCGCACCCAGTCACCGTCCAGGTAGAAGACATAGGGCGCTGGTTTCCGTAGGCAAGAGGAAAACGGAACTGTTTTTCCGCGGTGGCAAAATGGCTGGACGCCATGGATAGCACATGATCCGCATAGCCTGCATTTACCATCATTGCTCCCAGACTCATGGCCTCTCCCATGGTGGAACAGGCCCCGTAAAGCCCAAACAGGGGAATTTCCAAATCTACGGTTCCAAAAGATGTGGCAATCAGCTGCCCCAGCAGATCTCCCGCAAAAAGATAACGGATATCCTCCCGTTCCAGTCCGGCTTTTGTAATGGACAGATCTGCAGCCGCCTTCTGCATGGAGCTCTCTGCCTGCTCCCAGTTTTCCATCTCCTTTCCATCATCCATGATATGACAGTCAAAAAACGGTCCTAAGGGCCCTTCACTTTCCTTCTTTCCCACTATACTGGCTGCTCCGCAGATAACCGGAGGCCGTGCAAACGCTACCGTCGCTTTTCCTTTCTTCTGTTCCATCTGCTATGTGCTCCTTTCCCATGTCCGACCGTATTTTCCATTGAAAACATCCGGCTTTTGGAAATATTATGCGTAAACAGAGGCGATTTTATGCAAATGACAGAAAAAGCATCCTGTTTAAAAATACCTTCATTGACAGATCACAGTCCGGACTTTATACTAAAAACAGCATAGGGAGGTGCTATACTTATGGATCTTAGTAATAATTTTTCAGTCTGGAACCGCCTGACCCCGGCCCAGCAGGAGCTTATATCCGCCCATCTCCTCTGCCGGGATGTGAAAAAAGACACTGTTTTGTATAATGGAAGCTCTGACTGCCTTGGGCTTGTGCTCATTAAAAAAGGCCAGCTGCGGGCCTATATGATTTCCGAAGAAGGACGTGAGGTCACGCTGTACCGGCTTTTAGAGCGGGATATCTGCCTTTTTTCTGCTTCCTGCATTATGAAAAATATCCAGTTTGACATTACGATCGAGGCGGAAAAGGATTCTAACATCTGCATCATACCGGCAGTGATCTACAAACGTCTCATGGAGGAATCTGCTGCTGTTTCCAATTATACAAATGAGATCATGGCAGCCCGCTTTTCTGAGGTGATGTGGCTCATTGAACAGATCATGTGGAAAACCTTTGACCGGAGACTGGCCGCTTTTCTTTTAGAGGAAATGGCTCTGGAAGGAAGTTCCGGATTAAAAATCACTCATGAAACCATTGCAGGCCATCTGGGTACTGCCAGGGAGGTAGTAACTCGGATGCTGCGTTACTTCCAGGAGGAAGGCATGGTAAAACTCAGCCGGGGGATGATTAACATTACCGATGAAAAACGGCTTAGAAAACTGGCACATTCGTAGCAGATATCTATTATTTACCATTTTTCCCTTTGCAGATCAGCTGGGTCATGGTTCCCATGGGGCAGTATACGCACCAGCTGCGGGGCTTAAACAGCACCATGGTAATAAGCCCCAATATGGTAGAAGTCAGCATCACACTGTAAAATCCAAAGGCAAACTGGGCTGTGCCGGGATGGAACAGGGTTCCGTGGTAAGCCCAGTTCCACGGAACCTTAAAGGTCCACAAGAGCGTCACGATCTGCTTTAAATCAGAAGCTCCTGCAAAAACCAAAACCGTATTCCACAGCATCTGGCAGAACATAGTGAGAAAGAAAATCAGAAAACCATATCGAAAGGCCCTGCTTTTCATCCAGCCCGGAATGTCTTTTTTTCTGGAAAGACCCAGCCACGCAAACATGATATTAAAAAAACCCAGGATCAGATAGGTCAGGGACAAAATCCACATATGATCATACCAGTGTTTCTTCATCATCCCACCTCCCTGATCTCGATCACGGAAGCCGGACATTCTTTTGCACATTTGCCGCAGCCTACGCATTTTTCCAAATTTACCTGAGCCCACATCCCATCTGCCACATATATTGCCCCTAACAGACAAACCTTTACACAGCAGCCGCAGGCCACGCAAAGACGGCTGTCCACGGACGCCTTTCTTTTCTTTCTAACTCCCGTTACCATATTCTTCCTCCGCTCCCAGTTTCTATCTGCCGCCGTCCAGTACAGAAACGGCTCAGTTTTGTATCAAGTATAGCGGAATGTGGGAAATATGTCTGTAATTAAGTCACATATAACACGATTCCATCTCGAACACCAGAATCCGTTCTTTGAGATGTTCATAGCAGGATTCATAGATCCGCGCCAGAACCTTATTTAACTTCCTTCTGTTTCATGGTTATTTCCATTCTTTCCATACATCCGGCTCATAGCCTATGGATGCCTGCTTTCCATTACGGACGATCGGCACCTTAAGGATCTTCTGATTTTCCAGGATCTTCTCTGCTCTGTCTTCTTCTGCAATATACCGGATCAGAGCTAACAGATCCTTATCCCTGCAGTCCGGATCAATAAGCTTTTCATAACCGCCCACAGCCTGGCATACAGCGTTAAATTCTCCTTTGCTGAGCCCTTTTTCCTTCATATCTATAAATTGGTATTTAATCCCCCGCTCCTTAAAATACCGCTCTGCTTTTTTGCTGTCAAAGCTCTTTTTCGTTCCAAAAATCTGTATATTCATGTGTATCCTTTCACCTTTTTATCTTCTCCCAAACCGTTCTGCGATCCGGCCGTCACGGTAGGCCTTTAACAGCTGTTCCAGATCTGCGATCTTTTCCTTCAGCTGCTGTCCCGTGTCCGTATCTCCTACCAGCTTCCGGCTGGCTGTCCGTTTTACAATAATATCCTCCGAATAGATATCGCTTTCCTGTTCAATGGCGGCTGCCCTGGACTCAAAGGGTTCATGGGCTGCCAGGATCAGGCCGTAGGAATTATAAATCAGGGTATATCCGGCGATTCCCGTCTCTTTCTGGTAAGCTCTGGAAAAGCCGCCGTCAATTACCAGAACCTTTCCGCCGCATTTAACCGGATTTTCCCCATTTTTCGACTTGACAGGCACATGGCCATTGATGATATGGCTCTCCTCTCCGCCCAGCCCAAATTCTCCCAGGATCATATCTACGGTCTTTTCATTTTCCAACATCCGGTAATAGGGATTTTTCTTTTCTTTATGGCTTTCCTCATCTTCCAGAAAATACCGTTCAAAGGTAGCCATCTTATCCTTTCCAAAAAGCGGTGAATTCTCTCCCAGCCATATGTACCACATGATGTCCCGGCCCTTTTTTCGTTCCGCCTCATCTTCCGCCATAAATCCTCTGCGAATATAGCTTTCCACCACATCATAAAGTCCTCTGCCTTTATAGCGCTTTCCGTAAACAGACGTTTCCTTTAAGCTTCCGTCCTCACAAAGGGGAACACAGCCGTGATAGAGGAGGTTCTGATTATATACCTTATACAGGCTTCCCTTTGCCAGAAGGAACCGCATATGCTGCTGAAGCTTTTCACAGTTTAAAAATGCTTTTTCCAGCCGTTCCATAATGGACTCTTCCTCAGGAGAAAGCCGGTAGGGATCTGCATGATCCACTGTAGGGAAATGCATATCCTTCATTGGCAGGCGTCTTCCATCCAGAACAATGGTGCCGTTTTCATAATTAATCCGGTGAAGGAGAAGGCGGCGTTCCAGCCCAAATTCAGGGTATTCCTTAATCAGCTGTCCCTCCACCTTAAACTGGATAATGGAAATAGCCTTGTGCATACGGAGATTCAGTTCCTTTTCTCCGGGACTGCATGGATGGCTTCCCTTTAAGGCAAAGCAGCTGCAGGAATCATCCCCGTAGGTTTCCAGGGCAAAGGTGGCAAGAGGAAGCAGGTTGATGCCGTAACCGTCCTCCAGTATATCCAGATTCCCATATCTGGCACAGATACGGATTACATTTGCAATACACCCCCTCTGTCCTGCAGCTGCTCCCATCCAGAGAACATCATGGTTGCCCCACTGGATATCCAGAGAATGATACTGCATCAGCTTATCCATGATCAGGTGCGGGCCGGGGCCGCGGTCATAGATATCCCCCAATATATGCAGATGGTCAACTACCAGACGCTGGATCAGCTCACAGAGAGCCCTTATAAACTCCTCTGCCCGGCCCACCCGTATAATCGTGGCGATAATGGCGTTGTAATAGGATTCCTTGTCCCGGATATCCGCCTTTTCCGTCATCAGTTCCTCAATGACATAAGAAAATTCCGGCGGCAGCGCCTTGCGCACCTTAGAACGGGTATATTTGCTGCCGGAGCGCTTGCTGACCTCTATAAGACGGTAAAGAGTAATCTTATACCAGACCTCCTTATTCGCCGTGTGTTCTAAAATCTGCGCCATTTTCTCTCTGGGATAATAGATCAGCGTTGCCAGACTGCGCTTATCTTCTCTGCACAGTGTATTCCCAAACACGTCATTTACCTTGCGCCGCACTGCGCCGGAACCATTTTTCAGCACATGGGAAAATGCCTCCGCTTCCCCGTGGATGTCTGTAAGAAAATGCTCTGTCCCCTTGGGCAGATTTAAAATCGCCTCAAGGTTGATGACCTCCGTAGAAGCCGCAGCGATGGTGGGATAAAGCTCTGCGAGACGTTCCAGATAACGTGTTTGAAGATCTGCCATGAATACCCTCCTTTTGATGGATCCGTTATTTTTCCTTATGCTCTATAAATGTCCCCTCTATGGGATCTATATGGTCTAATTCCCTGTAATCATCTGTACGGGCAGAAAGATTTTTTCTTCTGAGCATCCCGCAGATATATTCAGAGATCAAACGATAAAATACCGCAAATACCGGAACCGCTATGATCATTCCGACAAAGCCGAAGAGTCCGCCGAACAGCAGGATGGAAAACAGCACCCAGAAGCTGGGAAGGCCGGTGGAATCTCCCAGGATCTTCGGCCCTAAAATATTTCCGTCGAACTGCTGCAGCACCAGAATAAAGATCAGAAAATACAGACATTTTAAAGGGCTTACAAGCAGAATCAGAAATGCGCTGGGAATGGCTCCGATAAACGGACCGAAAAAGGGGATCACATTTGTAAAACCAATAATAACGCTGATCAAAAGCACATAGGGCATTTTTAGAAACCGCATTCCGAAAAAGCACATAATACCAATGATCAGAGAATCCAGAAGCTTTCCTGTAATGAAACCGCCAAACACATGGTGAGCAAAGCGGATTTCATCAATCAGCCTGTTTGCCATGCGAACACTAAACAGGCCGTAGATTATTTTCTTAAACTGAGCACAAAGTGTCCTCTTTAAATTCAGCAGATAAATCATTACGATCAGACCGATCAAAATGTTTTTCACCACTGTAACCGCATTGATCACGCCGGCAGATACATGATCCAGGATCAAATAAATACTTGGCACCAGATCTGTCGTCATCCAGTACTGAAATTCCATGGCCGCCTCATTAAAATGAGGCATCACGATTTCTTCCAGTTCCGGATTATCTTCAAGAAGCTGTGACAGCCATAATGTGAGGTTATTGATGTATTCGGCCAGACTTTCCTGAAATCCGAGAATACTCTCCATGATCTGGGGGATAATCATCCATACCAATCCGCAGACCAATATAAGCAGAAACAGCAGACTGGCAATTGTAGCTGCTGTTTTTCCCGCCCTGCTTCTGATTTTTTCTGTTGTAAACATCTTTTTCGTATTACGGCAGACAAAGAAATAGACCGAATTATAGACAGGAAGCATCAAATATGCGAGAACGCCTCCATAAATAATAGGCATCAGAATCTGAATGATCTCTCCGATCACTCCAAAAATAGTCTGAACCTTCATCAGGGAAAAGGCCAGAAAAACACTGCAGGCGATTACAGCCAGCGCTGTTAGCCCCCAGTTGATATGTCGTCGGAATCTTTGGTTTTTCATAATCATATACTCCTGTAATAAATTTTAAACGGTTTCTGCTGGAAAATACAGGAACTACGTTTTAATTTAGTATACCATGGTTCCCATGTTCCCACAATGCAGCGGGAAACTTTCTTGAAAATTTAGCAAATTTTTTATATTTCCGAAACGAAAGGCGTCTTTCCGTGATATAATGGAGCAAAAAAGGAAGGAACTGAATATGTCATACATCATAAAAATGGCCCTGGATATCAAGGCCGGCTTTGAGCCCCCGGCTCAGATGTCCTCTCCCATCGAGGCCTACTGCGCCATAGGAACCGTTGCAAAGGCCATGAGGCTTGACCTCCCGGTGCGAAGAGACACGCTCTTTGAAATGCGTGAAGATTTAAAGAATGAGATAGAAGGAAAGGACTTTCCGGAACCCCGGATTGAAAAAATCTGCCATATTCTTATGAGCTTTATCCGTGATGAGACCACTACGGACCGGATGATGGAGTATATGGTGTACGGGTATGAGAATGAACCGATATAAATGCGGCATTCCGCCATGGGGAAATCTATCTTTAGAGTGTATCAGCCTCACCGTGGAAAACAATTCCCGTCTGACGTCTTACCTCTTCAATAATACTTATCTGAACCGCTGTCTGCTTCTGATACCATTCCGCTCTCTGAAAGTCTCTGTTTTCCAGGATAGAGGCCAAAACTTTTGCCTCCTCATAAAGAGGATTAGGATCCTTCGTCAATCTGAATACCTGCTCCTTTTGATTCCTGAGCTTCAGAGTGATCCTGGAAGGTTCTGATATCATATCCACAAGGATGTTTCCTTTCTCTCCCTGGATCTGGCTTTCCCCTATGGTATCCGTAATCTTGGAATAAAGGATCTCACTGATCATACCCGGATAACGGGCAAGAATGGTACCGATCCCCTCCATTCCGTTAGACAGTTTTACATTGAGTCCTCTGATTTCTTCCGGCTTTCCGAACAGACGTACCAACCCGTACACCGCGTACACTCCAATATCCATCACTGCCGCATTGGACAGAGAAGGATTGAATGCGTTAAGAATCTCTCCATTTAAAAACGCATCATAACGTGAGGAATACTTTCCATATTCCAGAGTTGCCCTGCGCACCGGTCCGATAAGAGGGATCAGCTCCTCCAGTTTTTTCAGGCCGGGATCAAATGCAGTACGCATGGCCTCCATCAGAATCACCTGATGTTTTTTTGCCTCTCCCAACAGCTCCTGAAGTTCTCTCATGGAAGGAACCACCGGCTTCTCACAGATCACATGCTTTCCTCCACTGAGCATCACCATAGCCTGGCTGAAATGACAGCTATTGGGACTGGCAATGTATACCGCGTCCACATCCTTCATTTCTGCCAGCTCCTCAAGAGACACTGTCACCTGAGAAATTCCGTACTCTTTTGCAAATGCATTTCCTCTCTCCTTATCTCTGGAACAGACAGCTTCCAGACGATAATTTCCGCTCTTTAAAGCCGCCTGGGCAAACATATGAACAATTTTGCCGGTTCCGATCATTCCTAAGCGAATCATATATGTTCTCCTTTTATACCCGATATCCATATATCATAGTTTATTTTCATACTGCCATAGGCTGTTCCTTTACACATCTATTGCCTGTTATAAAAGCTGGATTCTTTTCTCATCTCTCACACCTCCTCCGGGTAATCATAGGTGCCTGTCAAACGTTCATCCTGATACATGGTATACTGCTTTTGATGTATTTACCGCTTTTAATCCGGGCATCCTTCGACTTTTCTGCTTTAATCGGAATATGGGTAAGATCAATGCCATACTCATAAACATTTGCAACTGTGCATTTTGGATCTTCATTCAGCGTTGACCCATATGTTTCTATTATAGTATAACGCAAATGGTCTCTCAACACTTATTTTATATTTCTTTTAAATCAAAAAAGACCACCGAAAACCGATGATCTGTTCCGTAAGCTTCCAGCCGGACTTGAACCGGCGACCCCTTCATTACGAGTGAAGTGCGCTACCAACTGCGCTA
>JABLTT010012377.1_pt1 | contig 41955 bp, 34 predicted proteins | sample 7160061 | NCBI WGS metagenome assembly JABLTT01 (sample SAMN14651232, study PRJNA627086) | human gut metagenome | isolation source: feces | host: Homo sapiens
ACCGGCGCTGGAGCCGGCGCCCATGCTGCCCGGGGGCGAGCCCTTTGCCCTCGGCGGGCAGCTGATGCGGGCGGTGCTGTGCACCAATGTGGTATATCCCGTTTACACCCGGGGACAGTACATCCGCCACAATACCCCCGGACGCTGGTGGGACAGCCTGTACACCTGGGATTCGGGCTTCATCGGCATGGGGCTTGCACAGTTTTCCGCCCGGCGCGGGTTCGACTGTCTGAACGCCTACCTCACGCCGCCGGGCGACGACGAGGCCGCGTTCATCCACCACGGCTCGCTGGTGCCTGCGCAGTTTTACCTGTTTGCCGAGCTGCTGAACAGAACGCAGAGCCGGGCACTGGCCGAATATTGTTACCCGCGCCTGATGCAATACTATGCATTTTTTACCGGGCAGGCGGGAGGCTCCACCACGGCGGACCTGCAAAGCGGCCTGCTGCGCCCGTGGGACTACTTCTACAATTCCGGCGGCTGGGACGATTATCCGCCCCAAAAGGCCGTCCATGAGCAGCGGCTGGAAAAGCGCTGCACGCCTGTGGTCACAACAGCGCACGCGGTACGGTGCGCCCGCATCCTGGCCTATACTGCGCACCTGCTCGCCCACGGGGAGGACGCAGACCGGCTGGAAAAGGATGCGGAGCGTTTCACCCGGGCGCTTCAGGAGCACGCGTGGGACGAGGGCGCCGGATACTTCGGGTATGTGCTGCACGATGAACAGGGAAGGGCTGCCGGCTTTTTGCGGGACGCTTCCGGCGTGAACCATAACATGGGGCTGGGCGGTGCATCACCTCTGTTTGCCGGCGCGTGCACTGCGGAGCAGGCCGAAGGCCTGTGGGAAAAGCTGGCGAGCGAAGAGCATTTGTGGAGCGCCTGCGGCCTTTCCACAGTGGACCGGTCCGCCCCCTATTACCGCAGGGACGGATACTGGAACGGCGCGGTGTGGATGCCATACCAGTGGATGTTCTTCAAAGCGGCGCTGGATGCGGGCAAAACCGGCTTCGCGTTCCGTATCGCGGATACGGCCCTGCGGCTGTGGCAGGATGAATGCGCGGCGTCCTACCATTGCTTCGAGCATTTTATGATCGAGAGCCGCCGGGGCGCGGGCTGGCACCAGTTTGGCGGCCTTTCCGCGCCCGTGGCACAGTGGTTTGCGGCCTACTACGTACCCGGAACGCTTACAACCGGCTTCGACGTCTTTGTACAGTGCGCGCGTTGGCTGCCCGGAAACGCGGGGCTGGAGGCGGAGCTTTATTGTACGCGGCCCGGGCGTACTGCAGTTCTGGCGGCGCTTGCACCGGGTAAAATGCGCATTTCCTGCCGTTTGGGCGTGGCGGCGGAACAGCGCCACGCAGGCCTGTGGGAGATCACGCTGGACGTGGAGCAGCCGGGCCCGGTGAGACTCAACCTGCTGCCGGAGGGGAGCTGCGCCGAATGATACGCCTGGAATGGAAGGACTGCCGCCTTACGGCGGAGGGCACGCAGGTCGTGCTGGAAAATGCCGCGCTGCGCACATGCTGGAGGCTTGAGCCGGAGGGTTTGGCGCTGGCCTGCGTGGAAAACCGCCTTACGGGCTTTTGTTGGCAGAGTGCGGACGGTGCGGCACTGGCTCCGGCCTGCATGGCCCCGCCGGACGGGGAACCGGAATGGGAGGCCCGGCCGCAGGCGGCAGGCCTGTGTGCTGAGCACTGGTCCGTGCGCTGCACCTGGAGGCAGGGCGCGCGCAGTGTGAGCCGGTGTTTTTTGCTGTATCCGCAAACGCCGTTCCTCACGATATGGGCCGAATGGGAGGCTCCTCCGGAAGGGGTGTTTGCCGCTGTTCGGCAGACAGTTCCCGGCGCGACAGGTGTAGAGCGGGACAGCGCGCGTGCGGCGGCGCACAGCGTGCCCGGGGATGTTATGGCTGCCGTGCCGCTGCCACGCGGTCATCTGCGGTGGCGGTGCATACGCCTTGCGGACCAGACGGATGTGCATGACACTCTTGTGTGGGAGCAGGGCGCGCCGGTCTATCCCGCAGAGCGTGTAGAGGCGTCCGGAAGTTTCTTTACCGTGGAAGACACGCGGACGGGAGAAACACTGCTTGCGGCCCGCCATGCGCCCATAACGCCGGCGCCCGGCCCGCAGTTTCTTCTGGCGGAGAACTGCTTGTGTGTACTGCAAAACGGTTGTGCAGGCGCGCCGCCCGCCGGAACGGTGGGATGTACGTGTGTATTGGGCACCGCGCCTGCAGAGCGGTTGTGGGAGCAGTACCGTGCGTTTTACCGGCTGGGCTGGCAGGCACCGTGGCAGCGGCATGCGCTGCTGCTTTCCAACACCTGGGGAGACCGGAACAGGGACGCGCGGGTGTGCGAGACGTTCGTGCTGCAGGAGATCGACCGCGCCGCAGCGCTTGGCCTGGACACGGTGCAGATCGACGACGGCTGGCAGAAGGGCACGACGGTGAATTCCGCGCGTCCGTTGGGGGGCGTGTGGGAGGGCTATTACGCGGCGGATGCGGACTTCTGGACGCCGCATCCGGAACGGTTTCCCCGCGGGCTGTACCCAGTGGCGGAGCATGCCGCCGCGCGTGGCGTAGCGCTGGGCTTGTGGTTCTCTCCGGATTCCTCCGGAGAATTTGCAAACTGGCGGCGGGACGCGGAAACGTTGCTGCGGCTGTGGAGGACCTATGGAGTGGCGGTATTCAAGCTGGACGGCGTCAAGCTGCGCACGCCGGCGGCGCGCGCGAAATACCTTTCCCTGCTGGAAATGGTTACAGCACAAAGTGGGAGGCGCGTGATGCTTCAGCAGGACATCACCGCCGAGCAGCGTATGGGATATCTGGCTGCGCGGGAATACGGCACGCTGTTTGTGGAAAATCGCTACACGGATTTCGGCAATTATTATCCCCATCGTACGCTGCGCAATCTGTGGATGCTTGCCCGGTATGTCCCGGCCCAGCGGATGCTGTTCGAGCTGCTGAACCCGGCGCGCAACACAGAGCGGTATCGGGCCGACCCCCTTGCGCCCGGACGGTATACGGCAGACTATCTGTTTGCGTCCGTTATGGCCGCGCAGCCGCTGCTCTGGATGGAGCTCTCCGGGCTGGGGCGGCAGGACGCGGCGCGCCTGCAGCAGATCATCGGTGTGTACCGTCTGCACCGGGAGGCGATGTGGGCGTGCGATGTGCGCCCGGTCGGGCAGGAACCGGATGGCCGCTCGTTCACAGGCTTTGCATTTACAAGTCCCTGTGGGCAGAAGGGATATCTCCTGCTGTTCCGTGAAAATGTGCCGGAAAGCGCCTTCACCTTTACGCGGATGCCGCAGAAGGCCCGGCTGCGCCTGCTGTGTGCAAACGGCCCGGTTGGGCAGGGATACACGCCCGCAGGCGACCTGTGCCTGCGTTTTGCAGCCCCGCGCACCTATGCGTTTTATCAGTGGCAGACATAAAGCGCCGGCCAAAGAGGCGCACAAAAAACGGCAGGGCATGCACGCCCTGCCGTTTTTGGCAGAAAGAGAGGAACCGGTCAGCCTGCGTTGTCCCCGCGGCGCACCGCCGAGGGCGAAATGCCGAACCTGCGGCGGAAAGCCTTATAAAACGTGTTTTGCGTGGAAAAACCGCATTGTACGGAAATTTCGGTTATACCCAGCTCAGAGCCGCGCAGAAGCTCCATTGCACGGGAGAGCCGCAATTCCTCCACATACTCGGTAAAGCTCTTGCCTGTCTGGTCCTTCAAAAACTGTGTGACGTATTTTTTTGAGATATGGAACTGTTCGGCAGCCATGGCGATGTTGAGGTCCGGCCGGGTGTACTGTTCGTTCAGCCAGGCGAGAACGCGCCGCTGAAGAGCTTCGTTGTGGCTGCGCTTGAGGGAATCGACATGGCTGCATATCTCAAAGCAGCAGTCGCGCAGGTTCTGCACCTGCCGCCTGGCGGACTGCCGGTTATCATAAGAGCAAAGATAGGCGATGTCTTCGCACTCCACCTTTTGCGCCGCGGCGATCAGCACACCGCGCACGCTGAAGAATGCCTGCTGAAAGTTCTGCGGCGAAAGATCGTCCACATGGAACAGTTCGCCGATGAGAGACTGCGCTTCCTGTGCGCGGCCGGATAAAAGGTATTCATTCAGCCGTTCCAGACTGGTGATATCGGTTGTCGTTACACGGACAAGGCTTTCGCCGCTCAGATAGCATACCTTTTGTGTGCGGTCGGAATAAGCGGCCATGTTGCGCGCCTGCCAATATACAGAGGAAAGCTGTTCCAGCCGCGTAAAACGTCCGCTGAGAATCAGCGGTTCCGTCATTTCCAAAAGGCCGTGCAGAGCCTCGGTCTGCCGGCACATCTGTACTTGCTCGGCTTCGGTACCTTTGTCCAGCGTCAGAACAACGAGTACGCTGCCCTCGGTGGTGTTGTAAACGAACTGCGTGCGCCCGTAGCTCTGGCGCACCTGCTCCGCAATCATCATCAAGCGCAGCTCCTCGCCCACGTGCGTCTCTGTCTGCCGCTCCTGCGCGGGGATCAAAAGAAGATAGTTGTAGTCCGTCAGATGCATCTGTTCGCACATTTTTTTCTGTTCTTCGGCCGTGCCCGCTGCGCCGGTCTTTAAAAATGCTTCTACGCGGCTATGGTCCAGCTCGCCGCGGGCGCGTTCCAGTTCAGCCGAAAGCTGGCTGTGGTTGCGCAGCTTCTGGACGAGCAGATCGTTGAACAGACGGGTGTTCGCCGTTTCGGCATCATCCAGCGTGTCCAGTATGGGCTTGAGCTGGCGCAGCTCCCACAGCGTCATTGCGGAACTGAGCAAAAAGCAGCCCAGCAGCCCAGCGCCGATGTAAAACCATATGGCGCGGTTGACGGCGCGCAGGTTTTCGGCGTAAACGGAATAGGGCAGGCCAATCACGGCGCTGGCGCCAAGGCTGGGGATGCTACGGGAAACAAACAGATACTTCTGCCCATCATACCATTCGATTCCCGTTTCATTTCCGGAGAAGGAGAGGGCGGCCCCGTTGCAGCGGTACTGGCTCAGCAACGTGCCGTCGTCCCGCACGAGATAAAACAAGCCGTCATTGCGCCATTTTTCCGTGGGCAGAAACAGGTTGGACAGAGTGCGTTCCCGAATCAGTATATTGCAGGCACCGCGGAATTGTCCGCCGGAGTTGATGAACGGCTGCGTGATCGTCAGATAGGAATCCGGATAATTCGTGCGGTTCAGCACAACGCTCTGTGCGGGCAGGTAAAGCGTCTCACGCGCGTCCTGCCATGCGGCCCAGGTGTCCTGGGGGACATCGCGGTACTCCAGCGCGCCCGGATAAAAGCTCTCATATCCGGAAAAAACGCGATAAGGGTCGATCACAAAATGGTTGCGCGCAAAGGTGACGTAGCTGTAAGCGGTGTAAGACATGCTGTAAGTAAGATCCTGAAGCAGTGTGGAAGCGTTGAAAGACGTCATGTAGTCGCCCATCAGCGAATCGTCATCGCTCACGGCCAGCAGTTTGTAGGAATCGTCGTTGAACAGCTTGTTCGTGGTAAACCGCAGGTCGCTGAGATATCCTTCAAAGGTGCTCACGGCAGTGGCGAGCTGTTCGGCGGCGTCGGTGAGCTGCGCTTTTTCAGTCTGCTGGTGCATCAGGCCGTATAAGGGAAAAAGAATGACGCAGAACACGAGAGGTACGACCAGATAACGTGTCAGGCGGCCGAGCCAGATGCGGATGATCCATTTGCTGCGCATGCGCTTCTCCCCCATATACAGTTGTCCGGGGTTGGTTTCCCGGGCGTTCTTGATAAACTAATTATATCATTATCCGGCAGAGAAAACAAAAGTACATCTGAAAAATGGCTTTGGAATCACAAGAAAAATCCACAATGCTTTTTACAAAATGGAGAGCGCCGCTGTTTTTCAGATGCCCGCAGCAAAAATTTCACCCGGCGGAAGCCGGGCGAGGTGATAAAGATGCAGCAAAACAGCTTTTGGAAAGCCTTTACGGTTGTTTTTTGCTTCCGTACCCGGAGCCTATGAGCCGCCATGTTCCAAATGGGCGACAACAGTGCGCTGCAGGCGGGTTTGTTTTGGCAGCGCAGCGGGAGCTGTTTCCATTGAATGGTCACAAATAGAAGGATTGGTTTTCGGGGCCTGCCTCGTATATCTCATAGTCGTTTCCAAATCAGAGAATTCCGGAGTCCTCCGGCAGGAATGCGTCCAGCGCGGGCCAGAGAAGCCCGGTGCTGCACAACACGGCCAAGGGCTTACCGTTCTCATACAAAGACGAAGCGTGCAGAGCAAAGAAGCGCTCTGCCTGTTCGTAGGAATCGCGCAGCGCATGATCTGAAAGGTGGGCAACCGAGAGAATGTATACGGACAGAGCAGGGCAGTGTGCTGCAATGCCGGGCGGAAGCGGTTCGCTTGAATCGACCGGGACGGTATTCAAACTCCAATGTACCGACCCGGAACAACCGGCAGGAAAGATGCCGCCAGCCCCAAAAGGCACGGTCAAATATGAACTGGCCGGAACGGGCTTTAGCCTCCAGCAAAAAGCGGAAAAGCAGCCCATAGTATCGGGAAAAATCTCTTCCGAAATACCGAGTGAACGGTATTTTTCCGCATGCGGCAGGCCGAAGCCAAATACAGAGCTCAAAGATGTATGCCGTTCGGATTCTGTAAGGAAAGTGCGTGGGAGAAAGAGCAGCGTGGTGAAGGGGGGCTGGAGGAAGAGGACTATCTGTTTCGGCAGCCCGGTGGGGATTCGAGGGTGCCGGGTACATTCACATTCCGGTTCAAAAAGATTCTGCAAGAGGGCGATTTGCCGGACAATTTGAACGTGCACAGCCTGTGGCATACAAACGCCAGCATGCTCATTGCTCAGGGTGTAGATGTAAGTCTGCTGGGGCACGCACAGCCAAGCGCGACTTTGGATATCTAAAGACACGCTTTCGACAAGAACAAAAAGCTCGCACAGCAGAAGCTGGCCGAGGCGATGGGGTTATAGAGGAAAAGAAAAACAGCCCTCGGAATTCCAAGGGCTGTTTTGGTGCGCCCGACTGGACTCGAACCAGCGGCCTTCCGGGTCGGAGAACTGTGACAGACAGATTTAAATGGCGTAACCGTGCTGCTTGTAGATGAAATGCACAAGTTATAAAGACTGGTAAAAAGCCCGCGAAGCTTGGTGACAGAACGCTCCGCGGGCTTTTAGTACATCGGTAGTCAAATAGTAGTCCAACTATAGACTGGATGCTGATCGGACATAAAAAAGTAATACAGAACAAATGATTTTCAGGATAAGATATTCTTTAAGACATGATAGGCTATTTTACCCAATTGTAAAAGTACGAGCCGAATGTGAGTAAATAATAGGCGGAGAAAAAGGAATTACCTTTTGCCCGACAATTTTGAAAGATAGCGATATACAGTTGCTTCAGAGCAGAAGAGCGCTTGCGCTACCTCAGGGACAGCGCCCTTTATCAGGAAAACTCCCTTATCATACAACGTTTGGATTACAGTAATTTTTTCGGCTTGTGTCAGACGAGATGCTCCGATACCGGCAAAACGCGCGCCCAGAATATTGGCGACCAATTCTGAAACATCCGAAAAACTTTCTGAAAAATGATCGGGAACAGGAGCGCTTTCTGCGGGTTGAAGCGTCAGAAGACTGGAAAAGCCGCCCAGTTGAAGAATTTCTTGGCACAGCTTTTGATATTGCGTAGCGCTGGAGTTAATGGAGAGCATCCCAATTAGTTGCCCCGCGTCCTTGATAAAAAAATAAGAGGATTTCAGTAATTCTCCTTTGCGTGTGCGCCCTAAGAATTCCGATTTGTAGTCACAGGTTTTCCATTCTCCGCTATCAATGATATCACGCGCCACACGGGTGAGCGGAGCGCCGATTCCTTTGCCGCCCTCCATTGTGCCGTTGGCAATTGCAACCACCGTTGGTGGAGAAAGCCTAAGATCGAACAGGACGATTTTACAATGCTCACCCAGAATAAGCCCGAGAAAATCCACCAGCTTTTTGTAGGTTTCCAGCATGACATAATCCCTCACTTTTCGCAGCCATTTACGATTTTTTTCAGTATCAATATATCATAAATTCTGTGGCAGCGCAATGAAAGAACTGGAAACAAAAGGCGCACCGCCCGGTTAAAACAGCCCGCCGTATCCCATCTCGCGTAAATTATGCACACTGATGGCGATACTCTCGAAAGGGTTGCGACCGTAGGTGTCGTCCTGCTCTATGGGATAGTAGCGAACGCCAGCCTCTTGAGCAGCAGCGAAAATTTCATCCCAATCCAGATTTCCTTCGCCGATTTCACCATATTCAATACATTTTTGTAAGGTGCTCCGTGACATTTCCGGCTCCGGAGGCAATTGGATACGGTAATCCTTTAAGTGCAGCAAATCAACGCGCCCGGCCAAGCGGCGGATCCACTTGGCTGGATTCTGCCCGCCACGCTGTACCCAATGTGTATCTAATTCAAAGCCGACATAACGCGGATCAGTATTTTCAATCAGAAGTTCCAGGCCGAATTTATTGCCAAAACGCTGGAACTCATAATGATGTGTATGAAGATACAGTTTAATACCGTGGTCAAAAAGGCGCCGCCCATATTCGTTGAACCCTTCGGCAGCACGCATATAACCGTCATAGGAGCTGAAACAACTGCGCGGGAGCATTCCGTTCCGCACATAATGCGCGTCAAACTGTTTGCAACGGCGGACGATGCGGTCAAAGTCGGTAGATAGAAGATCGCCGGGCTCATCGGGCATATAGCGCTCATAGATAATACCTGGGGCAATAATGTGCATGTCGTAGGCGCGACATGCAGCGGCCATCTCCTCCGCAAGCTCGTCTGTTACGGATATTTTAGAAAGTTCCAGATAGCTGATTCCCAACTCTTTCACCATCCGAAACGCATCATCTACTCCGTAGATCTTTTTGTCCTTGATTTCTCTAATTTGTAAAAGGCCCTTTGCACCGAAGCTTGTCACCTCGCGTAGCGTCATCAGTTGCAGGGCAATTTTTCCGTTATTCATACGGATGCCTCCTTTTCCTGTTCTATTTTTTTCTGAAGCAGTCTGTAAAACTGGCTTTCATCAAGTGGAATAGCAGCGGGCTGACCGGTCCAACTGGAAAGATACATCGCATTGGCAAGTGTCAGTCCTTTGATCCCTTCCTGCCCCGGAGCAATCAGCGGTACACCATTTAACACGGCATCGGTAAAGTTTGAAAGAACCTGCTGATGTTGTACGCCCCACTGGTCGGGAATATCCAGAACGGTCTCGTCATACAGCTTTTCCCCGGAGCCGGTGCCGCGCACCAAAGCGCGTACGTCATCAAAAGTGAGGGTGGCATTCAGTTCTTCTTCGGGGCGGCGAAGAATGCGAATCGTGGCTTTTCTGCTGTTTTCAATAACGATTTTCCCTTTGTTGCCAAAAATTTCAAAACGGTCTGTTCCAAGGATATCATGCGTACAAGTAACAAAAACCCCGGTTGCGCCGTTTGGATATTCTAGTGTGGCCAGGACATCGTCCTCAACGGTAATCTTTCTGTGTGAGCCATATTTCAGATGGGCGCTCACACTGCTGGGCATACCGCAGATCCATTGCAAAAGGTCAATCTGATGCGGCGCTTGATTGGCAAGCACACCGCCGCCCTCTCCACCCCAAGTGGCGCGCCATGCACTTTGCTCATAGTATTTTTGAGGGCGGTACCAGCTTGTGATGACCCAGTTGACGTGGCGCAATTCGCCGATTTCACCGCTGGAAACCATTTCTTTAATTTTGCGGTAAAGGGGATTGGTACGCTGGTTGAACATCATTCCGAACACCAAGTTCGGATGTGCAGCTGCAACGGCGTTCATTTCACGGACTTTTTGCGTGTATACGCCGGCAGGCTTTTCCACAAGCGTATGCAGTCCAGCCTCCAGCGCGTCTATTGCGATGACCGGATGCAGGTAATGCGGTGTAGCGATGAGTACGGCATCCACCTTGCCGCTGGACAGAAGCTCATGGTAGTCTTGATAAATGGCGACCTCATCCCCAAACGTCTGTCTGGCCCAGTCAAGACGTGCGGGAGCGATATCGCATACCGCGGTAAGACACGCACCGGAGATATTGCCTGCGTGCAGCCATGCAGCGTGATTTCCGCCCATGAACCCTGTGCCAATAATGCCAAAACGAACCATTTTCATAGGATACCTCCATTCTACGTCACACGAAAGATAAAAAATTATTTCGGCGCAAATAAATTATAATTCGCTTGTATACAAGTTGTCAAATTAAAAGAGGGAGGTCCCGAAATTTTTATACGATATGTGTAAAAAAAATAAAATTTACTGTGATTATTCACAATGAAAGAAAACAAAAAGCCCGAACTGCAATTGCCGATGGTGTTTTTAATATTACCGACCTTGCAGCCCGAGCTATTTTTTAGGAGGAATATCAGCAGGATTCATTGGAAGTTAAGCAAAAGAATTCCGGGTAGGCGCGTACGACGCGTGTGATATTTTCTGTACTGTTGTATAAAGGACGCTTGTAAAGCTCCTGCATATGCGGAAGATCGCGCGCTTCCAAAGCATCCACAATATCACGATGGCGCGCAAGGATATCCAAACACACATGTTGATTCAACGTATCGTTCAAAATTCGAAAGCGATTGTAATGCGGACGTGTGGTAGAAATAAAATCCCATACACCGCGTCTGTCCACTAAAGCGTACAACGTTTGGTGAAATATATTGTCCAAACGAAGAAAAGACCGGACAAATTCTTCACGGGACAGTGCGGCCTCAAACAGCTGTTCCTGTTCCATGATTTGGAGACGCAACTTGAAAATACCGCGTGACTCAATACGAGCCAAAAGCTCCGTCAGGGCTGCAAGCTCCACTGATTCGCGGATGAACATCAGGTCGTACAAAGAATCCAGGCGGATACGGCTCACGAAAGTTCCGCGCTGGGGACGAACCTCCAAAAGCCCTTCCAGCTCCAGCCGTTTGAACACTTCACGCACCGGAGTGCGGGAGACAGAAAAACGTTGGCTGATATCGCCTTCGCTTACAAGCGTGCCCGGTTCCAGCGTGAGGAGCATGATTTCCTGACGCAGTGTTTGGTAAATTTTATCGGTATTGTAATGAGTGTCTGCCATGTACGGACACCTGCTCTCTTTTTAGTGCTTTTACTATATCATATTTCCTAGTTTTTGCGCAATTCTACTTAAAGAAAACCGAAAAACTTGTATACATGTATAAAATGATTATAAATAGCGATATTAATGAGACTTTTTTATATATTTAGCACAATATACAAACGGATAAAGTGGTTTTTGACACATTTTATAAAGATTTATTGCTGTGATAAAAAATTATTGAAAATTGAGCCATGACCTGTTATGCTGAACACATGGGGAAGGTCCCCGGTAAGTGAACCACAAATATTGAGACCAGAGAATGGAGGAGCTACGATGAAAAAGTATCTTGCGATTCTTCTTGCAATTGTAATGGCCTGTACAATACTTGCTGCGTGCGGAGGAAATGCATCTTCCACAACACAACCCGCCTCAAGTGAAGGAGCAGTCTCTAGTTCTGCCGGGGAACCGGCAACCGCACCTGATGTAACGCTCAGCTTCTCATGGTGGGGCAACCAGACGCGCACTGAGCGCACAGAAGGAGCGTGCAACCTATATACAGAGCTGCACCCGAACGTCACATTTGAATTAAATCCGATTACCGGCAAGGAATATTGGGATAAGCTTACAGCGCTTGCGGCAGGCGGAAATGCTCCTGCACTGCAGCAGCAGGATTACGATCGCTTCCTTGTTTTCCAACAGAAAGGAATCCTGGAAGGGATGAATGCCTATGTGGACAACGGTACCATTGACCTGACCGATATTCCGGAAGTGTATCTGAGCGGCGGACAGGTGGACGGCCAGTATTATGCTTTTAATCTGGGTGTAAACGTACCATGTCTGGTTTACAACAAAACCATGCTGGACGCCGCGGGCATCACGGTGCCGGAACAGCCCACTTGGGACGATTTCCATGCGCTGGCCAAAGAGGTTTACGAAAAAACTGGTGTTAAAACATCCTATGGTACATATTATGGGCCGCAGCACCAGATTCGTATGTCGGTACGCAACGCCGGACAGCATGTGTACAACGAGGATGGCACGGCGCTCGGCTTTGACGATGTAAGCCTTGTAGAGCGTGTATTTGCAAATTACGAATATTCTTATACAAGCGGATATGGTGTACCGGGCGAAATGTATACGGGCGCGACCTCTGTGGAACTTGGCCCCATCGTAACGGGTGACTCCTGGTGCGAATTCCTGAGCTCCAACCAGGTAGTAGCGCTTCAGGCCGCAATGGAGGACGAGCTTGCCATGGTGATGAACCCTGAATTTGCGGATAAAACCATGGATGCGGCTTATTTGAAACCGAGCGTTATGATTTCCATAAGCGCTCAGAGTACGCAGGAAGAGAAGGATGCGGCGGCAGCCGTCGTTGATTATCTTTTGAATTCAGTCGAAGCCAATGAGATTTTACTGGCAGAGCGCGGTGTTCCCATCAATACCACAGTGCGCGAAGCAATTGCGGATAAGGTGGATGAAACGACGAAAAAGACATTTGATTTTATTTCCTTTGTGGAGGACGGACGTTGCTCGGAGATAGATTCGCCGGATCCCTCCTGCGCGTCGGAGCTGGATGCCACAGCCAAAGTGCTGATGGATGAGGTGCTCTACGGCAATAAAACGGCAGCACAGGCCGCCGAGGAATGGATGGCGAAAGCGAATACACTGTTGGGAGCATAAAACAAGGACAGAACAGAATGTAAATCTGCAATAAGAGGGCAGAGCTGGTGAGGGCCTGCGAGCGTTGGCTCGGCCACGGCTCTGCCCTCGACTTTCACCTTGAATTTTTGGATGGTGGTGTTCTACATGCGCAAAGCAACTGGCCGACCTCAGTATTCGATGCGTCAAAATTTGGAGGGTTATTCTTTCATCGGCCTTTTCGTGATCGGCTTCCTGGCATTCACTGTTATACCCATTGGCACATCTCTTGTGCTTTCTTTTACAAAATATGACATTCTTTCTCCACCGCAATTTATCGGGTTGGACAACTTCGTCCAGATGCTTACAGGAGATCACCAATTTTGGGTGTCCTTTGGCGTCACACTGTTCTATGTAATCGTGTCTGTGCCTCTTCGTCTTGCTTTCGCGCTGGCAGTGGCAATGCTGCTGCAAAAAACAACGAAGCTCACAACGTTTTATCGCGCGGCATACTATCTGCCCACGATTATCGGAAGCAGCATCGCTATTTCCGTGGTATGGCGGCAGATGTTCAGCGGCGATGGATTGCTTAACAGTATCATCAACAAGATATTTCACACTGAAATCAATATCTCGTGGATCGGAGGAGAAAAAACAGCGATCTGGACGCTCATCATCCTTGCGGTTTGGCAATATGGTTCTTCCATGCTGATTTTTCTCTCCGGCCTCAAGCAGATTCCCAAGGAATTATACGAGGCGGCTGACATCGATGGGGCGTCCAGGGTGCGAAGCTTTTTCCGCATCACGCTCCCAATGCTTACTCCGGTGGTGTTCTTCAACGTTATCATGCAGCTCATTCAAGGATTTATGACGTTTACCCAGAGCTATGTTATTACCCAAGGCATGCCGATGGACAAAACCTTGTTCATCACAGTATATGTATACCGTAATTCGTTTACCTATTATAAAATGGGCTACGGCTGTGCCATTGCGTGGTTTTTGCTTATTTTTATGGCCATCATCACAGCGCTGCTGTTCAAAAGCTCGCGCAGTTGGGTCTTTTATCAAGCGGAAGGAGGAGATTGACGTATGGTGCGCAGCAAAACGAACCGTGTCATCACCAAAGCACTTTATCATGTGGTATGCCTGCTGTTGTGTGTTGTGATGCTGTATCCCTTGTTGTGGATGGTGTTCAGTTCATTTAAGGAAACGAGTGCCGTATTTACAACGGCGGCCAATTTGTTCCCTGAACGCTGGACGGTGGACAACTATATTAACGGATGGAGAGGATTTTTGGGCACCAGTTTCGGAACGTTTTTTAAGAACAGCCTGTTCGTCACTGTTGTGGCAACGATAGGGGCCGTTTTTTCTTCTGTCATCATTGCCTTTGGCTTTGCGCGGCTGAAGTTCCGGGGATCAAAGTTATGGTTCGCCTGCATGATGCTAACGATGATGCTGCCCTTCCAGGTACTGATGGTACCTCAATATCTTTTGTACAATAAACTTGGATGGGTGGGTACATATCTGCCGCTTATCGTACCGTTTTTTTTCGGACAAGGATTTTTTATTTTTTTGGATGTACAGTTCATCCAAGGGATACCCCGTGAACTGGACGAGGCGGCACGCATCGACGGCTGCAGTACCTGGGGCCTGTTCCTGCGCATCATTCTGCCACTCGTAGTGCCTGCCCTCGTGACGTCGGGCGTGTTCTCCTTTATCTGGCGGTGGGAGGATTTCCTTGCGCCTCTGCTGTATCTGAACCGCGTACCCAGCTATACGATGGCGATTGCGCTCAAAATGTTTTCCGACCCGACGGCGCAAAGCGATTGGGGCGCGATGTTTGCCATGTCTACACTTTCTCTGGTGCCGGCTTTCCTTATCTTCGCAATGTTCCAGAAATATCTGGTGGAAGGCATTGCGACGTCCGGTCTAAAGGGCTGAGAGGGGTGGATGAGATATGGAACCCATCCGTCCACAGGACCTTTTTACACTGCGTTTTCCTTCGTCGCCTCTGCTTTCGCCGGATGGAGAGCATTGCGCTTTCTTAGTAAACGCAGCCCTAGAACGGGAAGATCGATATCAAAGCGACATTTGGCTCGCAGAGCCGGAGGGTGGCGCGCGGGCCTTGGTATCGGGCCGTTTCCCAAAGCTGCTTTTATGGCTGGACAGTGAAACGTTATTATTTACAGAGAACCGTGACTCACATACGGTATGCAATGTGGTGTCGCTGCGGAACGGAGAGGTTCGGCCGACATATGAGTTCCCGCATGTTTGTACCGGTTTGTGGAAGCTTGGTCCGGACGCGCTTCTGGTGCAAGCCATACTGCCCGCGCCCAAAACAGAAGGAACCATTGTGCTGGAGGAGATACCGTTTTGGGCAAATGGCCGCGGTTTTATCAGCGGACAGCGTTCTGCCCTGTTTGTCTACTGTCCGGAAAAAAATGAATGGAGCTCTGTCGGCCCACAGGATGGCGAGATCGGCACTGTGAGCACAGCAGGTGTGCGCGCCTATTATTCAGTTCGCTATCACCTGAACAGAAAAATGAAATTTGCGGCGGTGCGCCGGTTCGATTTGCAAACCGGCGTGGATGAAGAGCTTGTTGCACCTGATGTCTATGATGTTTTCTGGGTGGGAGAGCTGGGGAACCGCGCTCTGCTGTATGCCACGGATATGCGGCGTTACGGCAATGTGGAAAACCCCTGTTTTTACAGTTTGGAAACAGAAGGGCCGATATGTTTGGCGGATTATGACGAAGGCCCAACCAACGATGTGACAAGCGATGCGCGCTATGGCTCCTGTGCGCAGTATGCCGCCGATGAAGACTGGATGTACTATATTGTAACAAAGGACGGCTGCAGCCAGCTTGCACGCGTGGGCTCGGACGGACACCGAGAGCTGCTGACGCATGTGCAGGGCACAGTGGATGGAATTACAGCGGCAAAGGGCCGTGTATGCGGCGTGGCCGTGCGCGGTACGCGCAGCGCAGAGGTGTATTCCTTTAGTGCAGGCGGAGAAAAGCGCCTTACCTGTCTGAACGAAAATTATTTTGCGACGCATGATGCCGCGCCGGTGGAAACATGGCGTTTTATGCGCGGCGGAACAGAGCTCGAGGCGTTTGCCCTGCTGCCGGAAGACTTTGATCCCGCCCGGCATTATCCGGCTGTGGTCCAGATACATGGAGGGCCAAAGCTTGCTTATGGGCCGGTGTTCCATCATGAAATGCAGGTGATGCGCGCGCAGGGATATTTTGTACTGTTCTGCAATCCGCGCGGGAGCGATGGGCGCGGCAACGCATTCATGGATGTGCGCGGGCGTTATGGCCAGGAAGATTATGAAGATATTATGGCTTTCCTGGATGATGCGCTGGCACGCTGGCCGCAGATCGACCGTGCGCGTGTGGGCGTATGCGGCGGCTCCTACGGCGGCTTTATGGTGAATTGGATCATAGGGCACACGGAACGGTTTGCCTGTGCGGTCAGCCAGAGAAGCATCTCCAACATGGTTTCCATGTTCTGTACCTCGGACATCGGATACCGCTTCATTGCAGATCAATGCGGCGCCACACCTTGGGACGACATGGATGCGCTTTGGGAACAGTCTCCGCTGGCCTATGCACACCGGGCAAAGACGCCTACCTTGTTCATTCATGGCGCGGAGGACTACCGGTGTGACCGTTCGGAAGCAATGCAGATGTTCACTGCACTGCGATATCATGAAGTGGAAAGCCGTCTTTGTCTCTTTGAGGGAGAAAATCACGAGTTGAGCCGCAGCGGGACGCCGTCTCAGCGGATCCGGCGGCTGAACGAGATACTGGCGTGGCTTGCGCATTATTTGAAGCCAGAGCCAGGAAAAAACAAGGAGTAAATAAGATATGACAAAACCTTTGCGAGTGGCCGTGGCGGGCATGGGGACAATGGGCCGGTTATATGCAGGATGGATGCAGCAGGGCCGTGTGCCGGGCGCAGTGTTTTCAGCCGCATATGACCCGGCCTCCGACTGCGCGGCCCGCCTGCAGGAAGGGTTCCCGCAGGCGAAATTTTTCAGCCAAAGCAGCGAATTATTCCACAGCGGTCTCGCGGATGCGGTAATTATCGCGTCGCCACACCGGTTCCATCCGGAGCTTGGGGAACAAGCCCTGCGGGCAGGTCTGCACACAATGGTAGAAAAACCTGCGGGCATCGATGCAGCGTCGGTCCGCAGGATGAATGCAGCCGCGGCGGAACATCCGCAGCTTGCGTACGGTATAATGTTCAATCAGCGGACGAACCCACTTTATCGCCGCATCCGGGAATTGGTGCAAAGCGGGGAGATGGGACAACTGCGCCGTGTGACATGGCTTATTACGACCTGGTGGCGGCCGGATTCCTATTACACACATAGCCCGTGGCGCGCCACATGGACGCACGAGGGCGGCGGTGTGCTCACAAGCCAGGCGCCTCATCAGTTGGATCTTTTGCAATGGATCTGCGGCATGCCGGAACGGGTGTGCTGCCACATGCACTTCGGATCGCATCGTGCGGTATCGGTGGAGGATGATGTTACCGCATATCTGGAATTTCCCAATGGTGCGACGGGCGTATTCGTAAGTTGCACGCATGACGTATTGGGTACCGACAGGCTGGAGCTGCTTTTAGACGGCGGGAAGATCATTGTGGAAGACAGCTGCCGCGCACGGATACGCCGGCTGCATCAGATGGAGCAGGAGCTGAGCGCTGGGATGGACGCGCAGCAAACCGCGCGGCTGGTGGAGGGCGGCGAGCTGCCGGATATCTGTACCGAGACCGTGCTGGAACACAATCCGGAATGGGCTGCCCAGCATTGTGAGATGCTGGCGGATTTCGTCAATGCCGCTCAAACGGGTACGCCCTGTACGGCTCCGGGCGCAGAGGGATTAAATGAGGTGCAGCTGGCGAACGCCATGTATGTTTCCGCATGGCAGGGACGTGCGGTTACGCTGCCTGTGGACGAAGCGGCTTTCAGTGACATGCTGGCGGAGCGGGCACGCAGTGAGGCCAAAAAAAATAATACGAGAAAGGAATGAGCGACATGGCAAAGCAGGAACGGATCCAGCAGGATATCGAGACCCTGCGTCGCATCACGGAGCCTTGCGCCTGTGGGACACAGCGCCCAAGCTATACGCCGGAATATCGCCTGGCAATAGAATATGTGAAAAAACGCATGAAGGAATTCGGGCTTGAGACTCGTGAGGACAATGCCGGAAATCTATATGGAGTGCTGGCTGGAACGCAGAAAGACGCCCCCAAGATCATATCTGGCTCGCACCTGGATTCGGTGAAATGCTCGGGCGCGTACGACGGCATTGCGGGGGTGCTGTGCGCGCTGGAAGCGGCGCGTATGATCGCTGAAAGCGGCGCGCCGCTGCGCCATCCGCTGGAAGTGATGGGTACCATTGGCGAGGAGGGTACCCGCTTCGGTCAGGCGCTCATTGGGAGCCAACTGGTGGAAGGGAGCTGGGGCGAACCGCAGCTGGATGAATTCCGGGGTTTGGAAGATGGTTTAACTCTGCGGGAGACAATGAAGGCTTACGGTCTGCCGGGCAGCACCACAGGTGTGTGCCGCAGAGATGAGCGGGTAAAAGCGTTCATTGAGCTGCATGATGAGCAGGGCCCGATTTTGGAGAATGCCGGAATTTCAATCGGTGTGGTGGAAAATATCGTCGCCATTTCCTGGATGCACATAACTGTGCATGGGCTGGCCAGTCATCCGGGGACGATTCCGATGAGCGTGCGTCGCGATGCATGTGTGGGTGCCTGCAAATTGATCTGCGCAGTAACGGATTACGCGCGGGAACACTACGACGGAGAAGCCACCGTGACGGCAGGAAAGCTGGAGGTGTTCCCGGGGAATACGAACTGCATCCCCTCCCGGTGCGATTTCACAATCGACATACGAACCTGCAACGGTGCATACAGGGACGATTTGGTGCGCTTTATCCGTGAAAAAAAGGCGGATGTGGAGCGGGCATGCCGCGTGACTATCGATGTGCGCGAAGGGATGCGTCAGGCGCCGACAGCGCTGGACGCGAAAGTGCAGCAGTGCATTGAAGACGCGTGCAAAAAGTTGGGTTATAGCTGGCGCAGGATGAACAGCGGCGCAGGGCATGATGCGATGATTTTTGCGCGGATATGGCCCACGGCTATGGTGTTTGTGCAGTCGCACGACGGCCTCACGCACCATCCAGATGAATATGTCCCGCCGGAGGAGCTTGCAAAGGGAGCCGATGTGCTCTACGAGACGTTCCGGATGTTGGACGCCCAACGGGATGATTGATACGGAGGGAGGATGCCGAATGGACCAGCAGGAACAAGTGTCCCTGGAGCTGGAAGAAGTTGATATGTATGTCCTGTTCGCGCGGATGTTCGCACACATTGCACGCAAGGTGGAACAGGCCTGCGGCGAAAAGGGGATAGAGGCGGTGCGCGCAGGTGTGCGCAGCTTTGGCGAAGAGCGAGGCCGCCATATAGCCGCCCGTGCCGCAGCGCAGGGGCACGCGGCGGACGCGCGGCATTATCTTTCCTGTTATGATATGGGGCGCAGCGGATATTTTCACAGCAGAGACGCTGTTTCTGAAAATCAGGTAGAGCAAGATTTTGATAAGTGCGTCTTCGCTGAGACATGGATGCGGGATGGATGTGAACGCTGGGGGATCCACTACTGTGACATAATAGATCCCGCGATCGCTCACGGCTATCACAAAGAGATGGAATGCATTCACGACAGACATTTTTTCAAGGACGGACGATGCCACTTTAAGTTTATATTAAACCAGAAGGAGGTTGAAAGTGATGATTGACATTACGCCGGCCGTGCAGTTGTTTACGCTGCGCGACTATATCCAAACGCCGGAAGGCTTTGCAGACAGTATCCGCCGTGTACGGGAGATGGGCTGTGATACCGTCCAGTTTTCGCGTCTGGGTGCGTCCATTCCGGCAGATTTTATCACAGATGTGATTCGTGAATATGATATGAAGGTATGCGTGACTCACTCGCCCATGCAGCGCATTTTTCATGACCTGCCCAAGCTCATCCAGGAACATCAGGCGTGGGGATGCCCCAGTGTTGGTTTGGGCAATTTGGAGAATTGCTACCTTGACGACGGGTATGAAGGATATTGCCGATTCATTCGCGATATTGCGCCTGTGGTAGAGGAGCTGAAGAAAAATGGAATGACCTTTTCCTATCATAGTCACACATTTGAATTTGTCCGCTATCGCGGAAAATGTATGTATGATCTGTTGATAGAAGAAACAGACCCGGAAGGCTTTCACTTTATCCAGGATTCCTTCTGGATGAAATACGGTGGATTGCCCCATGAAACGTACATGAAAAAAGTGGCTGGACGCATGGAAGTAATGCACGCAAAGGACTTTACCATGCTGCTGCTGCCCATGGGACATATCCTTGGAGAAACAGGCACCATTGGAGAAGGTAATATTGATTATCCACCGCTTCTGCGCGCTGCGGCACGCACGGGCGTGAAGGTGGTTGCAATTGAACAAGACCGTTGTCAGCGCGACCCGTTTGCTTGCCTGCAGGATGCATTTCGGGAGCTAAAGCGGCTCTTGGCAGAAACGGAGGAAGGAGGCGAAAGCGCATGATACGGATTGCGGCACAATTGAACACAGTCCGCGCATACTGTGGTACGCAGAAAGAATTTTTGGACACGCTTTCGCGCATCCGGGCGCTGGGCTTTGACGGTGTGGAACTGGAGAGCAGTCTTCTGAAAAATGCAGACAGGCAAACGGTCGCATGCCATTTGAAGGAACTCGGTCTGGAGGTATGCTCCATTCGGTCGCCTTTTGCTCGCACAGGCTATGGCCTAGAGGATATGATTGCAGAAGCAAAGGCTATGAATTGTGTCAATGTGGGAGTAGGAACCGTTACGGCCAGTTATTTCACAATGGGGCCGGCAGGCATGGAAAAATATTTGGAGCAGGCGAGTAAAGTCTGCGGAAAATTTTCCCAGGAGGGCGTGCGGCCGCTGTATAGCTTGCGCTTCCATGAATTTATGCGGCAAAGCGACGGTGTCTGGCCCTTCGACAAGCTGGCGGACCGTCCCGAAACATCGGACTATCTTTGGGAAACGGACGTGCTGAGTCTGACGCGGACTGCGGTGGAGCCGCCAAAGATCTTTTCCCGTCTGGCGGGCCGTATGCCGGTCTGTCGCCTGTCGGATCAGAAGATTCGCGAAAACGAGACATACTTTTTCTATGCCCGGCGCGAGGAATGCCCGCTGGGAGAAGGCTTGTTTGATCTGCCGTCTTGGGCCAAGACGGCGTCACAAGCGGGTGTAGAATGGTTTACCGTGGGGCAGGAGCTTTGCGATAGAGACCCCTTTGTATGTCTGGCGGCAAGCTTGAAAAAGGCAAGAGAGCTGTGCTGTCCATAACGGCACAAAATAGGAGGGGACGGCGCGGATATACAAGCGCCGTCCTTTTTGAAGCAGCGAAAGGCGGAGAGAGAATGGGATGCAGTGTACAGACATGCCGTGCATATGAAGAGATCCTTGCGGAGGAGCTGGTCCCGGCAATGGGATGCACGGAACCGATTGCAATCGCGTATGCGGGCGCACTTGCACGGGAGACGTTGGGCGCACTCCCACAGCAATTGGAACTCACGGTCAGCCACAATATCATCAAGAATGCAAAAAGTGCTGTTGTGCCGAATACGGGTGGCCTTAAGGGACTGCGCGCAGCTATAGCGGCAGGTTCAGTGGCGGGCTGTGCGGACAAACGGCTGGAGGTGATCGCCCAGGTAGATGATGTGCAGCGCGCGGCGATTCGCACATTTTTAGAGCAATGTGCAGTCAACGTAACACCGGCCCAGGGAGACGAGGTGTTTGATATCCTCGTAGAAGCATCTGCTGGAGCAGACAGCGCCCGTGTACAAATCACAGGAGGGCACACAAATGTAGTGCTGCGCGAGAAAAACGGGAAAGTGCTGTACAGTGCATCCGCACAGGGTACAGCAGAAAAAAGTGCCGCTTACGCGCGGCTGAATGTGGAGGACATCTATGCTTATGCGACAGAAGCACCTTTGGATGCGACCTGGGAGCTTCTGGAACGTCAAATAGAATACAACAGTGCGATACGAGATGAAGGCTTGACAGGAAAATGGGGCGCGGGGATCGGTGCGACGCTGCGCGGAACAGATGAAAGCATAAAAACGCGCGCTGCGGCTGCCGCCGCCGCGGGCTCGGATGCAAGAATGAGTGGCTGTGAGCTCCCGGTTGTCATCAATTCAGGAAGCGGGAACCAGGGGCTTACGGCCAGCCTGCCCGTGATTGAGTACGCGCAGGAGCTGGGAATAGAACGGGAGACACTGCACCGTGCGCTGTTGCTTTCCAATTTGCTCACCATTCACTTGAAGACCGGTATTGGCTGCCTGTCCGCATACTGTGGAGCAGTAAGCGCGGGCTGCGCGGCCGGAGCCGCAGTAGCGTGGCTTCATGGCGGGGATCTTTCCGCAGTAGCGCACACATTGGTGAATTCCTTGGCGATTTTGTCTGGGATGGTGTGTGACGGAGCAAAACCCTCCTGCGCTGCGAAAATTGCCTGCGCGGTGGACTCCGGAATTCTGGGTTGGCAGATGTACAGGAACGGAAAGCAATTTTATGGAGGCGATGGCATCGTTACAAAAGGCGTAGAAAATACCATTGCCAACGTCAGCCGCATGGGGCGTGAAGGAATGCGTGAAACGGATCGCGAAATCATTCATATTATGCTGGAAAATAATTGAGTTTTGTTTCTTGGAGGAGTGTCAACAGGTCTCTTATCGCGCTATATTTCTATTGACAAGCCCCGCTTCTACATGCTTTATTTTAGAATTGGCCCCCAGGGTAGACCTTGGGGCCGCGGTAGTATAGGGTTTTGGTGGCGAATACATTTGAACACAGTTTTATGTTTTCCTCTTTTTAAGCAATGTAAGCAATAATATTATTTTGGAAAATTGCAGGAACAAGCTGGACACCTCCAGAAGGTAGAGAGAAGCTGTGCCCGGTAGGATAGGGGACGGGGTCAGGTTGCGGAGACGAAACCCGGAAATGCATCGAACAGCTCTTCAGGAGTGCTGTAATCCAACTTTTTACGCGAAATATCCGTCTGGCTCATCGGTGGCAGAAAGAATATCCTTAATGTTGCACTTTTCAAGGAAAGCACCTTTGGGAAAATATAGGTCTGGAACAGGATGTTGTGTCACTCATTTTACGGGTACCTCTATGAGGTGTGCGGGTGAAAAAAGAATACTTTTGTCCCCATTGTTCCAACTTAGCTAAGTCGGAAACTTGCTGTTATTGTCCACGGTAATAGCCTCAAAGGCATTGAAAAAGTTATCTTCAGGCGCGGCACGAACACCTACGTGACCCGGATGACGGCTTTGCAGATCCTATCTGGAATTATGGCAGGCAAGGTGGTTTGCCTATCTTTTCCAGAAAAGACGGCGGTCTCTTTACCGTCATTTTACCAACTGCGATATCACCCTCACTATGCCCTTCTTCAATACGGAAAGATTGGCTTCCCGGACGGTTGGAACTGCTTTTTCGCAGCGCTTCTTTGTTCTCTTTTTCATGCTGGCTCGTTGCCTTTTGCTTTAGGGCTTCGGGGAGTTTCGTAAGTTTAATAGAAAACTCCCCTTGTCTACCATTATTGTAGAGAGTGCGCATACAAATTTTTTTGTAGGGTTGTGGCACGTTGTCCTATTTGCTTCATAGACGGATTTACCACACCGGGAAGAACACAGCCGAGCATCCTCCCTCATTTGCCCTTACAGATTGGCGAACCTCTATATAACTCATTCGTGATTGTTAATGGTGTACAGCCTCTCTCTTGTGCTTACTCGGATTCCTGACCTTTGCCTCCTAAGTGTTTTGATTGCCTATTGCTTTTCCATTTGCAGATGTTGAGCCTTTTTGCATTCTTCAAATTCTTGGTGCAATTTAGGCCGTCCATATTGTTTGCGCTCCTTTGGCGAATGTTGTCGTTTTAATTTCATTCTACTACTGGGCAATTACTGTAGATTTTTTAGTGCCCAAATTAATTTTACAATCGATCCTGGCTACTTTTCGGAAGATTTGGTAATAAAAAACATATCCATTATGCGGCATGAAGTAGTGCGGGCAGCTCAAAAGCGCCTCTGCAGGTATAAAGGTGCACAGTGCTTTGAAATGATCAGATAAGTTCAGAAAGAAAGCGGAAAATAATAGCAGTATATAAAAGAGCAAATTTCGCAAGTTTCTGGACAATTTTTTAAATTGCTAATGACAAGATGGCTTTGTATCATGAATATGTCGAATAAATTTGAATTGGAAGGCAGGGGTAGTATGAGACTGGGATGTAACGTGCGGGACGCCGGGCAGGCAGAAGTTGTAATTCAGCATAATATGGATTACATAGAAATGAATCTGTGCAGGCTGATGGAGATGCCGGAAGAAGATTTTGCTGCTTTTGCGGCGCGTATTGAAGACGCTCCGATAAAAATTGAAGTGTTCAATCTGTTACTTCCGTTGGACGGCAGTATACCAATCGTAGGAGAAAATGTAAGCGAGATACAGTATCGGAAGTATTTTTCACGCGCTTTTCCCCGCGCCGCAAAAATGGGAGCAAAGCTTATGGTGTTTGGAAGCGCTCGTGCTCGGGCAGTCCCGGAAGGATATCCGCAAGAGAAAGCAAGAGCGCAGTTGGTGACGTTTTTGCGGTGTCTGATGGAATATGCGGAACAATATGACATAACTGTAGTCATTGAACCAGTTTGCAGCAGAGAAGTAGAAAATGATACTATTAAGACCGTACCCGACGCAGTAAAATTGGCGAAAGAAGTAGCTCATCCGATGCTGTTTGCTCTGTGTGATTATTATCACATGTACTACGAAAATGAACCGATGTCTGATATCGTCCAAGCGGGCAGTTGGATACGGCATGCCCATATTTCTTGTGCAGACGAGGCCAGAAGCTATCCGGCATTAGATGACGGCTTTGAATATGCACCTTTTTTTGGAGCATTGCGCAAGATTGGGTATGATGGGCGCCTCTCTCTGGAGTGTTTTGATATGAACATTGATAAAGGAATTACCCAGAGTATGCCGGTATTAAAAAAATTCCTTTATGAAGAAAAAATATAGTCACTGTAAAAAAGAGAAGCCGTCTGTGTCAAGACGGCTTCTCTTTTTTACGAAATACGTTTTAAGATCAACTCAAGCGTCAAGTAAAGGACGGATATTGCGCAGGCTGATTTCCAGACAAGTGAAAGGATCCTTAGTGCAAAATTCTTGTCCCAGAGTTATCCACTTAACACCGGAATCCGCCAGCGAAGGTAACCAGGAGACAAAGTCCAACACGCCTTCTCCGCATTCACAAGGATCGCGGTGCGCGCGATAGAAAGTTAGGTCATTAAGTGCAATTTTAACATCTCGAAAGCGGAAAATGTCCACTCTTCCTTTCAGAAAATTAAGGCACTCAGGAATGGGAATGCTGGCATTTACCAAATGCCAGCTATCAGGAGCCATGTGGAAAGCTTCCGGGGTTCCGGCAAGGATTACCTCTACAGGAAACGGAGTCCCGGAAGAACGCAGATAGGCTAATTTACCTTCGCCATCTCGAACGTATTCCTGAGAGCGAAGATCATAAGTGGGAATTATGCCCTGCTTTTGAGCTTCTGAAGTCACTTCTGTCATGAAATCAGCATAGCGCTGCACGCCTGAAGCATTGTAGAAGATGTCCTCACAGCCAATAGTTCCTATCCCCATATACGGAGTTTTGTAGAGCTTTGCTTCACGGATCATCCCTTCGAGGTCAAACTCTGTTCGGCCATACTTGTTGCGGGTGCAGCAAACCTCTAAGCCGATCTCGTTTAAAAATTCGGCGATCTCCTCCGGATCTGCAATTTTATGTACATTTTCGATTTCTACACCATCGTAACCGATGTCGCGAATACGACGGAACGTATTGAACAGTTCTTCACGTGTCAGGCAATAATCACGCACAGTGCGTAGTTGAGCTCCTATTTTGATATTACACATTTTCCGATTTTCTCCTTACTTTCAAATTTCAGCAATTGTCTTTTTCAAGGCAGACATAGCGGCTTTTAAGCTTTCGAAGGGATCTCGCTGACAATAATCCTGCTCGATAGCAAGATATTGAACGCCTGCCTTTTCACAGGCATCCAGAATGGGGGGATAATAGATGTTTCCCTCCCCGATCGTACCGAAATAGGGCTCTGCATCGCCACAGAAGGACTGTCGTGGAGTTGAATCCTTGACGTGCAGTACTTCGATACGTCCAGCGACCTTTTCCAAATATTTTTGATGATTGATGCCGCCATAACGCATCCAGAAGGAATCCTGGATGAAATGGAAAACATCAGGATCGGTGTCTTCCACCAGCATGTCATAAATATACCGTCCTGTCTGCGGATCTTTTACAAATTCATAAGTATGGCTATGGTATGCGAATTTCATACCGTTGGCTTTCAGTTCCGACAGAAGGGGAGCGATATCATGTAGCATGCGCTTGAATCCCGCGTAACCATCATCAATATAACGTGGGATCGAATTTCCAACGCCCAGGATGTTACAGCCATATGTTTGATGGTCTTTAATCAGTTTGCGATATACATCTAAATCTTTACTAAAAACGAGATCTGGCGGCGCATGGGTAATGCAAATTTTTATAGCATATTCTTTAGAAAGCGCAGCAATAAAGGAGGCAGGAATGTCACGTCCAATGCAGGAAATTTGTACGGCATCACAATCCATTTCGGTGCGGATACGTTTGAAGCAGTTCTCCAGCCCTTCTTTTGTCTGAGTAAATTCGCGTAGCGTAAAAAGTTGCACGGCGGGAATTAAGTTTTTCATGGAGCCAATTCTTCCTTTCAAAAAATTTATGGGCGTATACTATTTTTTGAACAAGCGTCCTTTATTTTTCCGCTTGTTATTTTGGGATTATTTTTATTCTAGCAAGCTATTTGTACAAGTACAATCAAAGAAGTTGCGCAGCAAAATGCAAAAATTGTGCTCTTTATCAACGAAATAATAATAGGGTGGAATTAAATTTTGGTTTGTAGTCAAGAAACTGCATGAAAAAATGCAAGAGGTGTTCTTTATTTGTAACATAGACTCAGTCTGACGAGCGTTGACACGGGAAAACGTCGCTCTGGAAGACGAAATTTTCGTTCATAATATCGTTAAACGCACCTGCGGGCCAAAACCATGTCCCGCATTTTGCCCGTGGAGGCAGACGCGCGCGATGCAGTCAAGCAGGTTTTGAGCCTGTTCGGGGCTTCGCCGCCGCACACTTGCGACCTATGAGGTCCTGCGGTTTGCGGCCTCCGAAGACGGAAAAGTCTTTGCCTGAGGCTTTGAGCAATTTGCCCGGCCACGAAGCGATGTCGGTCATATGTTTTGCCGCCAAGGATACGGCCTGCGGTTTTGGAAGGGATGATAGTGCGGAAAATCCCGGCGATCCACAAAGGACTGCCGGGCTTTATGAGTCCGTCGGACGTTAAAACTGTTGGGCCAAAACCGCTGCGAACAAAATGCATCAAGGTACATCGGACTGCAAAAACAGCGGAGGAAAAGTGACCTACAAAGCTAACGGAGCAACCTGTCCCATGTACCGAAAAGCGGATAAGCGACGTATTACAGGCTGGACGGTACGGAAGGTCTGGAATCACAATCAGTCTGCACAGTTACGCTAAGCTTTGGCCTATGCAAGCCGTTTGAGTACTCTCTGCAGCATTGGGTCCGGAAAGAGCGTCTTTCTGTCCAGGCAATAGGCAGGCCGAGATTTTGATGCGTAGGATGAAGCAATATTGTATCCTTGCTCAGGATAGAGCGTCCGCCCTATTTTTACCCACGGCGTGTCCTACTTGCTCTTACAATTGCGTTATGAATTTTCAAAATCGTGGTCTGCAATAAGAGCGTTGAGATAATCTCGGGGAGATAGACCAACGTTAGCCTTGAAAACTTTAAAAAAGTTGGAATAATTGTTGAATCCGCAATCAGTACATACCGTATTAAACGGTTGCCCGCTGGCAATCAGTTTTTTTGCAAGGAGCATCCGCTTGCTGATGATGTATTGATGAAGCGAGACTCCCATATGGTGTTTAAAGGTATGTGCCAGATGATATTTACTGACGAATAATCTGTCTGAAAGGGATTCCAGTGTGATCTGATCAGATAAATGATGTGAGATATAATCTACTGCAGCGGTAATTAAAGGGCTTTTTACAATACGCTGCGGAGACAGTGCGGGAGAGAGCGCCGATTGATACGAATACAGAATAATTTCGCGAAGAAAACCTGTAATCAGCAACTTTTTTCCATAGATATCTCCAGTTTGCAGATGTGCCAATTGCTGCATAGCTGTCCGAATCAGAAAGTTTTCAGGAGCTTGCTCGGGAATCAAAAAATATTGTTTTTCAGAAATATATCGGATGCAGTACATCAGGTCAATTTCTGGCGTACTAAGCTCTTTAAGTGCTTCATTTGTCATCCAAACGACAATTCGTTCATAGGCCAATTGAGAATTCAGAATATGCGGACGATGGAAATATCCTTTCGGGATGAGGACGATGTCCGCTGGATTGATGCGATAAAGTTTGCTTTCAACAAGATAGTCAATATTGCCATGCAAAAAAAGAATCACTTCTAGATGGTCATGAAGATGCAGCGGGAAATTTTGAGCATTTTCATCAAGAAAATGATCAATATTCCACATTGCATCCTGGTAAAACAGTTGTTTGTAACAGGATGCGTTAGAAGCAATCCCAATTTTTTGGAAGGACTGAATGTCGTTATAAGAATCGTCAGATAAATTGAAAAACGGATTTGGACCATACATAATGATATGCGCCTCATTTCTCCTATAACGTTTTTGTGTATAAGATTTCTCATAATAATAATAATAAATTTGCAGCATATAAAAAATAGAAAACGAGTAAAGAAGCAATTTTTGAAATGTTTGAGCGCAACTATAGAAATTGCCTTTTATGGCAAGAAGCAATATTATGTATATAAACAAGCGCGCTATGTTGTAATAAACTATGTATTTTGTCCAATTGATAATTGTAAAATTACAGATTGTAAGTACATCTAAAAGAGCGGATGAAAAGGTGCCGAATAACCGTTTGAAAATGGGCGGCAGAAGAAAGTAAGGAGATAAAGATGAAACATGTATTAAAAAATACAATCAGCCTGATTTTGGCAGCCATCTTTTTGGTGTTGCTTTTGGCGGCGTGCGGGGGGACATCGTCCGCCAGTACAGGCTCGGCCTCGGGCGCGTCGTCTCAAGAAGCTGCATCCACATCAACACAGGTACAGGAAGTTACGCTGGGATATACTTGGTGGGGCAATCAGGTACGCGCTGAACGTACAACGGCTGTGACAGAAATGTATACAGCGTTGCACCCCGAGGTCACGTTTGCGTTGGAGTATTGTGATGGCGGTTCTTATAATGATTTGATTACGACGCGTGCAGCCGGGGGAGACCTGCCCGATTTGATTCAGGTAGACTATGACGCTGTCCCCCGTTACGCTGATAAAGGCCTTCTCATTCCCCTGGATGAGTATGTAGAGGCCGGAATTATTGATCTTTCCAAGTGTGACGCAAATACCATCGCAGCGGGAACGGTGGATGGAAGTTTGTATGCCTTGAGTATGGGCAATAATGCCCGCTGCATGTTCTATGATGCCAGTTTGCTGCAAGAATTGGGCCTGACGATTAGCATGGAACCCACTTGGGAAGAATTCAAAGAAATTGGACAAAAAGTATATGAAGCCACTGGAATCAAAACAAGCTATTGTTGGCAAATCACCTATGCGGAAACACTGCGCAATACGATTCGCGGTGCGGGCTATGAATTCTATAACGAGGAGCAGACGGCACTGGGATTTGATGATCCGACCATAATTGAAAGAGCCTATCAAGAATTGGCGGAGGCAGGCGCTGCCGAATGGGTTGTGGATCCGTCGGAATATGCTGGCATCACTGGGTCGGAGTTGGAACCTATTGTTGCAAGCAAGGCTTGGAACGCATTTTTAACATCTAATATGGGCGTGGGCCTTCAGTCTGCCATGGGCGAAGACAGGACGTTGGGTATCTGTATGCAGCCGACCTTTTCGGACAAGAGCCGTCAGCCATGCTATGTACAGCCTTCTCAGCTGACAGGATTGGGCTCCTCGGGCACAGATGCGGAGAAAAAAGCCGCTGCCGCTGCTCTGAATTATATTATTAACGATATAGATGCCAATAAAGTATTGTTGAACGAGCGCGGCGTTTCGATGAACAGCGAAGTATGTGAAGCCATTGCGAATGATTTGGATGAGGTTTCTCAAAAAATTTCTGATTATGTGACATATGTCGCCGAGCACGGCGCGCCGGCTCCAGCGCTGGAACCGGCTTGTTCTTCCGAGATTTTCGAGCTGGAAAAAAATATACGGCAGAAGGTACTGTTCGGGGCCGAGACACCGGAAGACGCTGCTGCAGAATTTATGCAGGGCGCAAACAAGATCCTTGCTGAAAATGCAGGCTGACTCGGATTCGGCAACGTAAGAAACCGGTAGCTCTATAAGTAGAGAGACAGTTTGGCGATACCTAAAGAGTCCAGACTGTCTCTTTATCTTTACAGTAATTATAAATTTGGAGGTCTTCTACGGATGAAACAGGTTAGAATGGGCATTATTGGTATTGGCGTCATGGGCTCTCGCCATGCGGAATATCTTTTTGAAGGCGAGGTAAAAAACGCTGTTTTAGCGGCTGTTTGTGATATTAAACCGAATCGCTTGGAATGGGCAAAAGAGAAATTCGGTGAAGCGGTGGCCCGGTTTGATAAAGCGGAAGAATTGATCGCAAGCGGCTTAGTGGACGCTGTTTTAATCGCCGTTCCACATTATCAGCATGCGGAATATGCAATTTGTGCTTTCCAGCACGATCTTCATGTGATTTGTGAGAAGCCGGCTGGTGTGTATGCCCGACAGGTGGAGGAGATGAATGCCGTAGCGGAAAAATCCGGGAAGGTATTTAGCATGATGTATAACCAGCGAACAAATCCTTATTTCCTCAGGCTCCATGAATTGGTGAAAAGTGGGGAATTGGGAGAACTGCGGCGTATGACATGGATTGTGACGAACTGGTATAGGTCTCAGAGTTACTATGATTCCAGCGATTGGCGTGCCACCTGGGATGGAGAGGGCGGCGGTATTATGATTAATCAGTGCCCGCACAACCTTGACATGTGGCAATGGATATGCGGTGTTCCCAATCGTATCCGCAGTTTTTGCCAATTTGGGCGATATCATACCATTGAAGTAGAAGATTCGGTTACGGTGTATGCCGAATACGGCAATGGAATGACGGCCCAGTTCATTTCTACTACAGGGGAACCACAGGGAAGCAACCGGTTAGAAATCACTGCAGACCGGGGGAAAGTCGTAATTGAAGAAACCGGCAATAACGAGTTTAAATTTACTTATTGGGAATTTGAACAATCAGAGCGGGAATTTAATGCTACATATGCAGGAGGCTTTGGAGAGCCGAAAGCCAGGATTACAGAGTTTGTTCCCGACCATATGTTCCCTTATTTTGACGGGCACAAAAAAATCACGCAGAATTTTGTCAACGCAATCCTTTACGGAGAGGAATTGATTGCTCCGGGTCCGGAGGGGCTTAAAGCGGTGCAAATTTTCAACGCCATCTATCTTTCGTCCTGGACGGACGGCTGGGTAAACGTGCCTGTGGATGAAGAAGTCTATATGGCCAGATTGGACGAACAAAAGAAAAAGTCTACGATAAAAAAATCTTCTCGTACAATTGAAATGGACATAGCGACCTCTAAATAAAACTGAAGCGGGGCTGGAATGAGGTGCCCGCGTAACGATCACTCTTGAAAATGAAAGGAGCGCGTGGAGGTTATGAAAAAGCGCCTGTCCCGCAAATGGTGGCAAAATACGCTCACCGGATATGCATTTATTGGGGTTTTTTGTATTGGTTTTATCTGCTTCACGGTCATCCCCATTCTCGCGTCGCTTTACTATTCTTTCTGTGATTATGATGTGCTCTCCCCGGCAAAATTTGCAGGAATAAAAAATTATCTTGCCTTGTTTGAGGATGAGCAGTTCTGGATTTCACTGAAGGCTACTCTGATGTATGTAGTGTTTTCAGTACCGCTGAAATTGGCATTTTCGTTGATGATCGCAATGCTGCTGTATAAAACAAATCGGCTTACAGCATTTTACCGCGCGGCATATTATCTGCCTTCTATTGTAGGCGGCAGCGTGGCGATCGCTATCGTCTGGCGTCAGATGTTTTCGGGTGACGGCTTACTCAACTCGTTGATCAATGCAATATTCGGAACCAATCTGGACAAGTCCTGGATTGGAAGCACGGACACGGCGATCTGGACCTTAATTATTTTGTCTGTATGGCAGTTTGGATCGTCAATGCTGAATTTTTTATCAGGGCTTAAGCAAATACCGATATCGTTATATGAATCTGCCAGTATAGACGGTGCTACCGCTGTACGCCGCTTCTTCCGTATCACACTCCCCATGCTGACGCCAACCATTTTTTTCAACTTAATCATGCAGACGATTATGGGGCTGACCTGCTTTACACAGAGCCTGCTGATTACTCGCGGGGAACCCATGAATACAACGCTTTTTTCTGCTGTGTATATTTATCGTACATCCTTTAAGTTTTATAAGATGGGGTATGGCTGTGCGCAGGCTTGGGTATTGCTGCTCATCATTGTGGTGTTTACAGCACTGCTTTTCAAATCGCAGGATAAATGGGTATTTTATGAGACAGACGCCAGAAAGGGAGGTTGATTTCGGATGCACATCGGTATGGCGAAGCAAAGGCTCATCGGAAAAATCGTGTATCATGCTTTTTGTCTGTTTCTCGCGGTAGTTATGCTGTATCCGCTACTGTGGATGATCTTTAGTTCTTTTAAAGAAACGGATTTGGTTCTGCGCGAGGCGTCAAAACTGCTTCCGGATAAATGGACATTGGAAAATTATTTTAACGGCTGGAAAGGATTCTCTAAAATCACATTTGGGACATTTTTTAAAAACTCGTTTATTGTAGCGGGACTCGCTACGCTGGGTGCGGTATTTTCTTCTGCAGTGATTGCATTTGGGTTTGCGCGTATCCGGTTTCCGGGTTCGAACTTCTGGTTCGGATGCATGATGATTACGCTCATGCTGCCATTCCAGGTGGTCATGGTGCCGCAGTTTCTGCTGTATTCCAAGTTGGGCTGGGTAGGAACTTTCCTTCCCCTTATCGTACCGTATTTTTGTGGACAGGCATTTTTCATCTTTTTAGACATGCAATTTATTCGCGGTATCCCAAAGGATCTGGATGAAGCTGCCGCCATTGACGGATGCAATCCATTCAGTGTATTCGGACGCATCATACTTCCATTAATCGTACCTGCACTGGTCACGTCGACAATTTTTTCTTTTATTTGGCGCTGGGAAGATTTTATGGCGGCGTTTTTGTTCATCAATAAGCCGGAAAATTATACCATAAGCCTTGCATTAAAGCTTTTCAGCGATCCCTCGGCTTCTTCAGATTATGGGGCAATGTTTGCCATGGCAACGCTGTCTATTCTGCCGGCATGTTTGCTGTTTATTTTCTTTCAGAAATACTTGGTGGAGGGAATCGCCACAACGGGCCTGAAAGGGTGAACAGGGCGCAGGTTTTACACACCGTTCTGCGGTCATTAGGTACGGCAGAACCATTAACAGGAGGTAACGCATGAAATTCAGTTTCAGCACATTAGGTTGTCCCTATTATACTTTTGAGGAAATGATAGATCTTGCCAAACGCAGCGGCTACACAGGTGTTGAATTCCGTATTTACAAAGGTACTGAGGATTTGCGGGTGCTGGAGGAATTCCAACGTCCGGGCATTGGAGCAACGCGACGCCTTTTTCAAGAAGCGGGACTGCAGGTCGCATGCGTCTCAAGCAGCGCACGTTTTGCGTATCCGGATCCGGAAAACCTGCAGGCTCAGCTTAAGCTGGCGGAGGATTTTATGCAGATCGCATCGGATTTGGAATGTCCCTATGTACGTGTATTTGGCGGACCGTATCCCCTTAATTTTACAGACAGGCCAAAGGCAGAGCCGTTTATCGAAGAATATCGGGCGTCCATTCCACCTGAAAAGATCGCGGGCCTTACGAGAGAGGAATGTGACAAGTGGATCATGGAATCTCTGGGGAAGGTAGGAGATATGGGAAAAAAATACGGCGTGATGCCCCTGATGGAAACGCATGATGATTTTTGCAGCGGCAAAATCGTGCGCCGTCTCATCGATGGAAGCGGAAGCGACAATGTGGGTATTTTATGGGACTGCCTGCACCCCTTCCGCTATGGGATGGACCTGCATGAAACCTTTGAGGAAGTGCGGGATAAGGTTCACCATGTTCATATGAAGGACTCTTCTGACTTGACCCCTTGGGGATTCACACCTGCACTGGTGGGCAACGGGCAGATGGATATCCGAACGGCAGTGAACATTCTCAAAGAGAACGATTACAGTGATTTTGTAAGCTTTGAGTGGGAGAAACTGTGGTTCCCAGAGGTAGAGGAGCCGGACGTCGCGTTTCCGCAGTTTTTGGATGCGGTTTCGGCGATGCTCTGATTTTTCGCATCTACATTGATACATGCAATGCCACAGCGCGACTATACCGTGCTGTGGCATTATTGCAGGAGTGAAAAAGGAGAATGCACAGAATGACGTATCGCCGAATGCAATTTTTGACAGACTTGGCGTACGATATCGTGGGGAATCTATTGTTTGGGACAGGGATGTATATTTTTGCGAGCCAGGCGGGTTTTGCACCGGGCGGAGTGACCGGCCTGTCATTAATTCTGTATCATCTGTTTGATGTCCCCTTGGGAATGGCATCCATCTTGCTGAATATTCCGATTATTCTCTTCAGTTTCCGTGTTGTGGGGAAACTCTTTTTGCTGAAATCGCTGAAGACGATTTTGATTTCATCTTTTATGCTGGATGTGCTGTTCCCACTATTCCCTGTTTATACAGGAGACAAATTTCTCGCGGCTTTTTTCACCGGGCTTTTTGTAGGAATTGGATCCGGGCTGATTTTTCAAAGGGGGTCTTCTACGGGGGGAACGGATTTCCTCGTTATATCGATCAAGCGTCTGGCTCCGCGTTTGAGGATTGGCAGCATCAATTTGATGTTAAATGCCGTTATTATTGGGCTGGGAGGACTTATATTCGGAAATATCGATGCTGTGCTGCTTGGAATCATCAGTTCTATCACAGGGTCGATTATGCTGGATAAAATGATGGCAATCGCACAGAGTAGGGAGGTAGTGGTTATCGTCACGCGCCGTCAAGTGCAAGTGGCAAATGCGATTCAAATGAATCTCCGTCGTGGGACAACTATATTGTCTGCTCGGGGCGGTTATTCCGGCGAACAGAGCGGTACGATTTTGTGTGCCTGTACGCACGCGCAGACTTATATGTTACGGGATGTTGTGTATCAAGAGGACACGCAAGCATTTGTAATGATTCTGGAAGCCAGCGCTATTCTGGGAAACGGTTTTCAGTCCCCGGAAAGCTGGAGCTGATACAGAAGGATGAAAAAAGGCCCGGCAAAGCATCTTGCGGATACTTTGCCGGGCCTTGGCAGAGGGTCAAAATAGATTTCGGGCAGGGTCATAGGGAAAATTATCTTCAAACGGATAAAGAGGCCGGCGTTGATTACGATAATCAAAATTGCGGATTGTAAGCATGGCGGAACCGGGCGTCAATGCAATGTAGCTGTCATTCTGAATGGCTGCAAGCCCGGGATAAAGATATCCGAGCTTTACGACGATGACGTGATAATTACGGTACTCAAGGCCATATTCGGAGAAATCCTGTGCGCACGTAAACGAGACACGCCCTGCGTTGACTATAATGTCAATACCGGAAACAGACAACACGGCCCCGTCCGCATGCCCGCAAGAATTCAGATGCAAGTGTCTGACCTCTGCCCCGCAAAGCGTTACCGCTGTGCCGGCAGGGTTATGCCTGGCTCCGAGCGTTATATCCATAACTGCTCCAATCCCGGCCTGCTCACAAGCACTTACAGCCACTTCATCCCACAGTCCCGCGACCAATACGTTTTGTGCGTTCCGCTCATAAAGCAACTTAAGCATAAAGGCGTTATCACCTGTGGCTCCCGCAGTGACATTATCGCCGGAATCGCTTAAAAATACAATCTTCTGAGGACTTTCCAATGCCATCCGCACAGCATCTTCTGTTTTCAGAGAGTTGCTGCTGAGCTGGAAGTCATGCCGCGTTTCCCAAATATTTTGTGCGGCAGAGCACATTGCGGATTCAATGGGTGCGCGTTCCTTAGCGGTGCCGCACACAACAATTGTGGAGCCATTATGAGGACAGTCGATCCATGACATACCGGTAAAATAAGAGGTTCGCCACACTCCGTCCATTCTTTGAATTGCGTCAATATCTGCAAGGATACGGCGCACATGGGGCGTATCAGTCGTTGCAGCTTCGCCAGGTTGTAACATAGGAATTTTAACAAGGGAGGCCCAGGGAAGGACATTTTCTCGAATGGCCCGGCATAAAAGCGCGGCGGCGATTGCCTGCGTGGTGCCAATATCTACATGCGGTGCCGTACGGTAACCCGTAATCAGATTTGCGTTGCGCACAAGGGAAAGGGAGATATTGCCGTGAAAATCCAGAGCAATGGAGATAGGGACGGACGGCCCTACCCGTTCCCGGATTGCGGAAACAATAAACGCTTCTCCGCTCCCCAGGAATTCCACTTGCATGGAACCATGCAGATACAGCCATATGCCGTTGATGCTACCATCCAGAGGCACGGAGTCGAGTAATTCCATCGCGATATGCCGGAAAGCATTCAGGGAAAGAACTCCTCCCGCGACACAGATGGATTCTGCATAAAGTGAAGGCAGAACAGAATAACCGGCTTCTCGAAAAACCGCTGTCGCTTCGGAAAAGCAAGGCAACATATCTATTCCGCGGGAGATGACAAAATCTTCATATTCTACAGGTACGGGATTAGAGGTGTTGCTTTCCAGATGAAAGCCGCCCATAAAAATTGTCTTCTGCCTCATGTTTGATATCTCCTTTTGTTTAAAGCTGACTTTTTGCAGATGGGTTGCAGTAGACTTGTACCTTTTTTATTATACTGCTAGAGAAACAAACAGGACTATTTCCGTCATTGCACAAGATGTTGCAAAACTTGTTGTTTATTAATGGAGTACAGATCATCAGCTTAGCTAGGGCTTCAGACTGTCGAAAAAGCCTCTGATTACAGGGGCTTTTTTCATAATAATGGTATATTAAACCCAGGTGATATAGAAATACTGGAAAAGAAAAAGCAAGGGTGGAAGATAGCGGAAATCGTGTGTCCGGAAGATATAGTGCTGGCAAACCATCCGCTTAGAAAAGTGGACGCATGAGCCCTTCCCGAAAAAAATAGACAGTAGGAAGCGCAGAAAATGGAATAGATCACAGAAATGCGGAAGATCTTTCGGTTTAAGCAACAACTGGATTACGCAGACGCAGTTCAAAAGCGAACGGAGAGAGCCAGTCAATGGCAGAATGCGGGCGCAGCATATTGTAAACGGTCTCGATATAGGCGAAAATATCCGTTTGAGCAGCCCGGCTTGAGACATACCGACGCAAATGAACGAGCTCACATTTGGAGCAGCTGAAAAAGTTCTCGGCCACGGCGTTGTCATAGGGGACGCCTTTGTGGAACATGCTTTGACGGATGCCCAGCGCGGCAAGCCTGTCCCGAAAGGCCAGCGCAGCATACTGGACGTTCCTTTCGCTGTAGAAAATCAGGCCAGAGCCGGGCCGTTCACGGCGTACAGCCATATCCGGCGCGGATAGGGTCAACTTCATGTCGATGCGGCTGGAAAAGGCGTAGCCTACAACTTTTCTGGTGCATAAATCTTTGATGGCAGTCAAATACAGTCAGCCCTCGCCGGTGAGAATGTAGGTGATATCACCGACTCAAGCCTGATTCGGTTGAGCAAAAGAAAATTGATGTTTCAACAGATTGGGCGCGATGGGATGACAATGGCGGGAGTTTGTGGTGTCTTTGTAGTTTTTTGCGCATAGAGTGGATTCTTATGATTTTCATCAGCTGATGGACCTTCTCACATGCGCAGGAATGGTGAGCCCTCAGCATGTGATACGGGCTGTCCAGGTCCAGCGCGGGATATTCCCCATGCAGAATACCCGCATGAGCCTTATGTCGGATTCTCTCCATATTGCCCGCAGACTGCTTTGGCTTGTGCCGCCGCCTTTCTGGGAGTACGGTAAAGAAAGAGACGGATGGTTTTGTTGTTATTCAACCCGGCGCGAGACGGGGCTTTTTAGTCCATATTCCGCGCCGCTTTTTTCAGTTTCCACCATCTATTCCTTCAAACGGGTATAGGAGTGCCTGAGTGGAGCTGCGGTATGAGCAGGAAGATCAGTGCCTGCACGCCGCTCGCTAGGGCGATGACTCTGTGGATGTCATAGTTCAGGTACATAAGCGCAGTTTCAGTCGCCACTTTTCCCTACCTTTGCACAAAAAATAGCCTGCGCCGTCATAGTGCTTGATGGTGTCGAAAGGGTGTTCGCTGGTCTGCATGCACTCGCGCTGTTGCTCGACGTCCCAACGGATAAAGAGCATGACCCGGGCACGCGCGCCGAACTTCACCGCCGTGAAGTTCTTCCGTCCGTGCAGCGAGTGGGACGGCAGCGGCAGGCTTCGCGGCTTCCGTAAACCGTGCCGTTCTTTCGATCCCCCTGAAAGAAGAACGGCTTCCCCATGGGGAAGGTACCCGTGCCGTCTGCGCGTGGCGGATAAAGCGGTTTTCTACCGACTGGAACTGCAGCTCAACCCGAAGCTTAGGATTCTGGCAGCAGTCCAGCAGGACGCCGGTATGCAGGCACGCGCGAATTTCTTTCGCTCTTTGGAAGGCCTTTTGCACGTCGAAAATTCTTTCGGACCGATAATCCGGCGAGACAATCCGTTCTGCCCGGTCGTAACGCAATCCCTCGTCCGACATGAATCCGTCCAGCAGGCAGTTTTCAATGTCCTTCGCGCTCTCACAGCCCTTGTCGGCGATGATTGCAGGGGCCTCAACGTCCAGATTTTGGTGCGCCCGCTCTACCGTATCGTGCGTTTGATCCATGTCGTTGTTGTGATTGGCCACCACAAAACCGGTGATTATATGGCTTTCATGGGCCATGGCGGTCTGCACGTTGTAGCAGACCTTCAGACCCTGCGCTTGGTGGGGCATCATTCGGGCGTCCGGGTCGCTGAAGGTCAGCTGGGTCCCCTTGTGCTCCTCCATTTGCCGGATGCAGGCCTTGTGAAAGGCAGTCGCCTTCTGATTTCTGCGGGTCGGGGATATTATCTGGGTCAATGTCCAGAGTGAAGGACTGGCTCAGGCTGCCCCGCTCCAGCATGCGCGAGGAGCGGATTCGATTCGTGTGCCCATACAGATAGAGCTTGAGCAGCGTGCGGACCGAATAGGGCGGCCGCCCCCGTTGCCGCCGGCTGGAACCGGGCAAAACCCAACACCCTGACGTCCAGTTCATCCACAAACGCGCCAATGAACCGCACGGGATTCTCCTGCGTGATTTCGTCATCCGCGTAAATGGGGAAAAAGCTCCTCTACTGCGGACTGGTGTCTTCGATCCATCCTCCGTCTCAAAATAGATGCGGTGCATATACATGTTTACACCGTAGCAAAAGCAACACGTGGACTTGCAGAATATCTAAAAAGCGCTTCGCCCTTGCCAAGCTGCGCCATTGCCTTTGACAGTCGGAATAAAAGCCGGGAGTTTGCAGCCGTAGCCGCTGAAGTATTGGCGCAGGCCGGGATTCAAGTTTGGTATTATAATGAACTAACTCCTACTCCAATGCTCTCTTTTGCAGTGCGATATCTACACTGCAGCGCCGGAATTGTTATTACGGCAAGTCATAATCCTTCAATATATAATGGCTACAAAGTATATGATTCAGACGGCTGCCAAATAACATTAGAGGCCGCCTCGCAGATACAGGCATGTATCGCTGCACAGCCGATGTTTCCGTACGAAACAAGACGAAAAGAGGATTGCTTTCCCATAGGGGAAAATTTACATGTGATTCAAAATGATGTGATTGAAGCCTATTATAATGCGATTCTCTCGATGAATATGGTACGGCCACGTGTGCCTCTACATGTAGTATATTCCCCATTAAATGGTACAGGCAACAAGCCGGTACGAGAAATTCTGCATCGGCTGGGTATCGTGACAACGGTAGTGCCGGAACAGGAGTGCCCGGATGGTAACTTCCCCACATGCCCATACCCGAATCCGGAGGACGCAGAGGCAATGCACTGTGCAGCACTGCTGGCGCAAAAAGTACATGCGGATTTATTTTTAGCTACTGATCCGGATTGATCGCGTGGGAGTAGGAATTATAATAGATAACGGCGTACGTTTGTTTACCGGAAATGAAATGGGAGTTCTTTTATTAGATTATCTGTGCAAACAGCGCATAGCACTAGGGACAATGCCAAAATTGCCTGTGGCCATAAAGACTATAGTGACAACGGAGATGGCGGCTGCAGTTGCCGCATACTATGGCGTAGAACTGCGGAATGTGTTAACGGGCTTTAAATTCATTGGGGAACAAATTGGTTTTTTGGAAAAAGGTGGAGAACTGGAGCGATATGTTTTTGGATTCGAGGAAAGTTGTGGATGTCTCAGTGGGACGTCGGTACGTGATAAGGATGCGATAAATGCAGCCATGTTGATCTGCGAGATGGCTGCTTGGTATAAGTCTCAAGGAAAAACGTTGTTAGACGTTTTGAAGCAATTGTATGACAAGTATGGATACTACCAAAATCGAATGCTTTCTTTTTCTTTTGCAGGCACCACAGGTATGGAAAAAATGGATTCTCTATTGGAAAACATACGCACTCAGCCGCCTAGAAAAATAGCGGAACGGTGCGTGGAAAACATTATAGATTATGCTACAGCACCTACTGGTCTACCAAAAAGCGATGTATTAAAATTGCACTTAAGTGGGGGATACACAATAATCGTCCGTCCTTCGGGAACAGAACCCAAACTTAAGCTATATCTTTCTGGCGTAGACAAAACATTATCCGGCGCTCAAAAGGTTTTGAATGATCTATGTAATGCTTGTACAAATTGGATGCAGCAGTTAGAAAAAATAGTATGACAAATTTGTTGTCTGATTGCAATTTTGTCTAACAAAAGTTTTAATCCCACGCTTTCACGGTGGGCGTTCAGTTAGCTTTAAGTACCAGATTAAATTTCATCAAATGCTCTCTTCATCTCAAAATCCGAGAAGCCCCTCGGTGAGCCTGTTCCCTGATCTCCTGTGCTTTGGCAACCAGAGCATTCCACTCATCGGTTGAAATCTTCCCGCGTGCCTTCCGCTTTTTCAAACGGTTGTAAGTGTTTTCGTATCCGATCTGCACCGGCGTCTTGCTGTCCCGGTCCGCCTGCTTGTTGTGCGCACCGACCTGCCTGCAGGTGCGCTTCGTTTCTCCCGGCGCGATCCGGGTTCAGTACCGCACATCGTATCCTTTCTGCAGCAGTGGGATAGGGCGGCAGTACGGCACGCAGGGCCTCCTGTGCGGCGGCGTCGGAAAAGAACCGGTAAACACCCACTGCATAGTGCTCCGCGTTCCTGCGCCGCAGCGGTTCGAAATAGAAGTCCAGCATCGTGGAAACATGGCTCCGGAAGCACAGAAGTTCATCCGGCAGCCGGAACAACTTTCCGAAGAAGGAGCTGAGGGCTTCGTTTTCCGGCGTCACGGCTTTCTGGAACTCTTCCGGCGCACTCCGGCACAGCTCCTCCAGCATCGTCCCGTATGTATCCCTGTCAATGTTCAAAAGAGAAAATAAAGGAAGCGGATACACATGCTTCAAAGCCCTGTTCAACTGGCACTGCACGGCAGCGGCCAGCGCGGGGAAAACAGTTATCTGCTGGTGGTATCTCGGGGATACGATTATCAGGGCAACCGGCCGAGGCCGGCGCAAAAGACAGTGCATCCGCCGAAGGGGCCGACGGCAAAACAGACGGAGAAATGGCTCAATGAACAGGCGGTCCTTTACGAACGGGAGGTGAAGCACACTCCCGGTGAGCCTGTGGATCGGAGCATCACGCTGACAAAATACA
>JABLTT010057756.1_pt1 | contig 41749 bp, 41 predicted proteins | sample 7160061 | NCBI WGS metagenome assembly JABLTT01 (sample SAMN14651232, study PRJNA627086) | human gut metagenome | isolation source: feces | host: Homo sapiens
CAAACAGACTGCACAGCAGCGACATCAGTTTTTTAAGCATTGAAACCTCCTCTCATTTGTGATCTTGCATTGACTTTCTGCTGTAGCTCGTAAGCTAAAGCGGTCGGAAACTCAGGCCACGCCACGAACGGGAAACCCTGCTGATCTGTCAGGTCTCTGAGTGCCTGTCTGTAGGTCTCAAGGGCCGTTCTGTCAACGTCTTCCAAAGCCGACCTCTTGGCTCCTGCGCTTCTTGCAACCGTGATGTCAGGCAGTTTCACATAGTCGTCTGTATCGCTGATACGGGCGTTTCTCTCAGCCTTCACCTCGTTGCTGTAGCGCTCTTTGCAAAATTCATCTGAGTTTTCCGGAAGGTCTGCCTGTGTGTAATATTTCCCATCAGCACTCTGATACAGTTCGTCGGTGATCAACTGAGATTTGACCGCAAACTGCTGCCCCGCCTTGAACTTGACTTTAGCTTTACCGATCAACGGTTTTTCCAACACTTCTACCTTCAGGTTGTCAGCTTTCAGGTCGGGCGTTGTGAATGTGTAGAGGTCATAGCCATACTGGAAACCCTCAGGACGGTTGAGCGGTTCAATCGGGATTTCCTCTTGAATCGTGTTCCCCTTCAGGTACTTCTTATCCACCAGTGCGATAAGCTCGATTGAACATGGCTCAACCCAGAATCCCTGCATATCGGACAAGGACGTGATTCTGCCGTTGCCCATCTTCACGCCGTACTTCGCCACGGGTTTGGATAACGCCTTGGTTAGGTACTCAGCTTTGATTTCAGATAATGTAGTCATACTGCTCCTTATGAATCAGATTCGCTTGTTTCTTCAGCTTCGAGCGCGTCGATTTCCGCTTGGGTTGCTCCGTTATCTAAGCAGAGCTGTTTGAGAATAGGGATGAGGTAGGCGTCCACTGCTGCGGCAAATGAGGCTGTGACCCATGCTGTTATCGCCGAGCCAAACGAACTTGAGAACGCTGCGGCCCATCCGATATTTGTTCGAGCTTGTGCCCGCTGAGCGTCTGTCAGGTTGTTCTGCTCTGTGTACAAAATGGCCGTCGGTGCCTCGCCCGTATCGCCTTTTGGACCGTCATTACCCGTATCCCCCTTCAAACCGCGGGGGCCTTGAACCGAAAGTTTTATCCAATAGTTTTCGTTAGTAAGTTCTGTTCCTGCGGGTGCGGCTTTAATCGCCTCATAGACATAACCATCGGCGTCCTTCACTCGGTCAAGAATGTTGTATGCGGTCGTTGCGCTATACGTGCCTTTCCACGTGTAACGCACCTTTCCGATATTAAGTGTTGGCATAGGTAGCTTCTACCTCCCCGTTATCGTTGATTGAAAATTCAGCAGGTGCAAGACCCACGTATTCGAGCTGAAGCATTCCCTCTCCGTTTACTTGGAACTGCCCAAAGCACGTGGCATAAGGGCTTTGACCCATAGGCCCCGCTTCACCCCTCTCGCCCGCGGGTCCCGGACTGCCCTGCAAACCGCGCTCACCGCGGGGGCCGCGAAGATTTGAAATCTTTGCTCCCACTGTGGCGGTTGTCGCGGTTACCGCCGTGATCTGAAAGAGGTCTCCGTTGGTCGTGTTAAGAACGAGGTCTCCTGCCTTGATGTATGCAGAAGGCGTTAGGTTCGACAACGGAAACGTTTCATTCTCGGAGATGGTCGGGCTTGTGCGGGTAGAGAATCCTGATTGCGAAGCAACTGTCTGAATCTCTTGGAGTATCTGCTGACAGGTCAGCTTGTCGTCGTTCGTTGCGCTAGCATTGGCCTGAGCTTGCGCCGCCAACGCTTCAATGGCTTGAAACGTCAGCATCATTGCGTCAATCTGTGCCTTGATCGCCTTCACCTCTGCAATGTCTGCTTCCACCGTGGCGTACACAGACTGAGCCAACTGCGCATACTCCCCTGCGGTCGCGGCGACCTCCAAGACTTCCGTCAGCACTTCCTCGGGCGTCTTGTCCTGCGTATAGGGAACCACCAGCGCTCTGTCTGCCAAGAGGCGTACTTGCTGAATCAGCGCGCAGAGCTTGTCAAAAACCTCGTTTAGAGTCTTAGGAGAAAAAGACCCGAGGTTCATCAGATGTGTCTTTTGCAGATACGGAATGGACGAGACAATGCGAAACTTCAAGTCTGCTGCGGGCGCCGTTGTAAACGTCACGCTCCCGCCCGGGTAGCCCTCTTGATCTTCGTTGAGCGTCACCGAGTAGAGGTCTGAAGACATCACCTTCTCAGAGGATTCTCCCGTTGCCTCGTAGATCGTAATATCGGTACCCGCGTCAAAAACCTTGAAGGCGAAGGCGTAAGTCTTGGTCGAGCCGTCGCCCACCAAGAGCTGAGAACTCCGCGCTTCTGTTGAAATACTCATAGCTTCTCCTTTTTCTTGGCAATTCTGAATGAGCGTTACGGCGTCAAGTATCAGTATTCCGAGTAGCCGAAGATGACAGCCAACGGGTTATCCGTCTTGCCGCGTTCGATAGCGTCGATACCCGTCATGGCGCGAGTGATCGGAGCCGCAGGCAGTCCGAATATGGCGCCCGTCATGTTGGTAAGCGACTTCCAAAAAGCCATATCGAAGTCTCCCTGCTCGACCTGCTGAGCAAAGCGGCGCACGTCTTGGAACTTCTTCATACCCGACGGCCCTGTATAAGAATCCGTAATGCCTGCAAATTCACGCAGGAAAACGAAGAGACCGAGGTTAAAGTCGAGCACTGACCACGGGGCTTGCTCCATGCTCTTCTCCCACCAATCGTCAGGGTCGGCTCCTGCGACGCTCGCCTTAATGCCCTCCCGCAGGAACGTCTCAATCACGGGCTGAAAGCAGAGGAGAAGAAGCGCGTCGGCGGCAAAAGCCATTCGACCCTTGGTATGTTTGCTCACCATCACGGTATTCAAGATGGAGTTGAAGAACGTGTAGAAGACCGTGAAAATTCGAGACAAGGGGCCGCCGCGCTCGACCGCAGACAAGTCCATCAGGCGTCCGCCGCCCTGTGCGTCAACCACTGCGCGGTCTGCTCTTGCCACGGCCTCGGCGTCAACACAGCCCTCGGACAGTGCTTTCTCATAAGCACCGAGCCACGTGGGTACGTCCACCAACATCTGAGTGAAGACAATCATGGAGTAGGCATAGCGTTCCACGTTGTTTCTGAAGCGTCCTAACGAGCTTTCGGAATAAGCCTGAATCTCGGCCAATTCTCTAAAGCGCGTTCTTGCGCGGTTCTCAAACGCACCGCTCTTGCCCGCGGCGAACTTGAAGGCCGCTCTCGGCCCCATTGTCAGGAAGCGAGACAGACCCTTGGCAGTCCACTTATGACCGATGACCGCTGTGGTATTGATAATGCCGATGGGCTGAACAATAGCCGTGATGACGTTCAGACCCAACGCGGCAATAGAGATACCTGACGTGACCACTCGGGATATGGCGTCAAGACCCTCGGGCTGAGAGACATTCCCTGTGGCAATAGCTTTGCGCCACTCGTCGATAGCACCCACTGCACGAGGCCCCCAATAATCCGCGAGCGTCGGGCTGACTCGTTTCAGAATCTTGCCCGAGTTCACTACCCACTCTTCCCAAGCGAGACGGTGGATTTCCGCGTCGAGGCCCTCGAAGGCCGCACGCAAAGTCAGTGTCACAGCAAGTCCCTCCACTTTCTTGGCGCGCTTCTCTAAGAAGCCTTTAGCGGTGTTCTGACTGCGGGAGGCCGCTGCTACCTGACTCAAGGCGTCTTTCATGTTGGCGAGCTCCTCTCCCTTCACGCTTGCCAAGCGATCGTAGACAATGGGGTAGTAACCACCCTTAAGATTTACCACGGTGCCGTCGGCAAGACGGAAGGAGATAGGACGCGGGGGAACTAGCTCAGGCGTTCTGCCTGTCAAGCGCTTGGCCTGCGCCATAACTTCGGGCTGAAGCTCGGCGAAGGTATCCCATACTTCTTGGACGGCTTCGAGCTCTTCCTTTGTGAGCGTCTCTCCAACGATCTGAATCATCTCGGCGGCAGTGAGTTTGCGTCCGCCTGTCGCGGGTTTCCAAAGGGCAGAACCCGAGACCAAGCGGTCGAAGTTTCCTTCGTTGCCCATGTTCAACGCCATAGCGATGACTTGGCTTCGGGTAAAGCTCGACTGCGCGAAGTCGTAGTAGCGCGCTTTCTCGAATGTCTTGCGGCCGAGAATCTTGAAGGCTTTGAACAGGCGCTTGGCAAAATGCACCTTCAACTGCTCCTCGTGCGTCGCCGCTTCGTCGGCGGGTTTGATAATGGCCTCGAAGAGATTGCCGTTGCGCTTGCCGTCCATAGCCGCAAAGAGCGACGGAATGCGGGCGTGCGCCATCCCGATCTTGTCTAAAGCGTCCTTGACCTTGGCGCGAATGCCGACGTTTTCCATTGCGCCCTTGGCTTCGATACCGTACTTCTGCGCATTGGCAATAACACCGTCAGAGATTTCAACCGCGACGGTATCCAACTCAATGGTCTCTCCTGCAAGCTCCACCGTGTTCACGTCGCGCCCCAACTTCATAAGCTGACGCACCGCGGCTTCCAGCTCTTGGGCGAGTTCCACAGGCAACCTCTCAGGGTCAGCCTGCTTGCCTCCGAAGGCGTCGCGAATGCGGCTCTCCAAGTCGTCCTCGATGTTGGGCTGAATCTCTCCTTGGTCTTTGCATTCCTGATTGAACTCAGAGATCGACACGGCGTCGCGGGTTAAGTCCTCGGAGACGCTGTAGCCCGCAGTGGCGAGGAGCCTCTGCGCCATAATGAGGTAGCGAGTGGAAGTACCCTTGATCTCCTTACGGTTCTTAATTCGCTTGTAGAGGTTTTCTGCTCGAGCCTGCTGCTTCTCAATCTTCGTTGCTTCGTTCGCTAAGCAAAGCTGATAAAGCTCCTGTCTTTTCAGAAGTGCGGCCTGCTTTAGGTCTCCGCGCTTTAAAGCCGCGAGCGCTTGACGAGCTTTAGCGGCGGCCTGATTGCGGTAGTTCTCTGCATGAATCTCTTTCGAGCTCTTGCGAAGCAGAGCCTCTTTTGCCACGTCTGCAAAGAAGGAGGCGTCCACGGTCCTATTCTGCGTGCGCTCTAAAGCGTTGATCTCAATGGCTACCACGCGGGTGCCTGCGTCCTGAGAGACTGCTTCGTCGGCAAGTTTCTTAATGGCCTCGGGCGTTGCGATCTCGCTTCTCTCCGTGTCCATTCTCTGCTGGACTTGAGCGTCCACAATGGCGTCGATGTCGGCGTTGGCTAACAGGTCTTTAACCATCTCGTCGGCGCTCGTGTAGCCCCTGTCCTTGGCGAGGTCTTGGGCGCTCACTTGACTTGTGCCCTTGGTATGCACATAAAGGAGTTTGGCCTTCTTCAATGTCTCGATCTCTTCGTCGGTAAAGCCGAGTTTGGAGAGTTCACTCTTGGTGAGTTTAGGGCGGTACTTCGTGCCGTCGGCCTGCTCTTCTCCGTCTCGCAGGAAGGACATCAACTGACCCACACGAGTCTGATCGAACTTCGCTCTTTCCTCTTGGGCGAACTGCTTGCGTGCTTCGTTGGCGTCCTTAGTTATGCGCTTTTCCATCTGAAGCGTAAGGCGCCCTGTGCGGTGGGCGTTGCGAAGCAAGCCTGACATCAGATACTCATAGGCTTGCGCGTCACGCTCCTGCAAAGTGTCCTCGTAGTCTTGGAGCACACCCGGCTCCACTAAGCCCGCGAATTGCTCCATCAGGTCAAACATCTGACGGCGCATTTTCGCTTCCGTCACCTGTTCTTGGGCGATAAAGAGATTGTCGAAAAGCTCCTTGGTCTGCGGATTAAGTTCGGTCCCGGGGATGCCCGAAAGCACGTAGTACACCTTCTTGAGGAAATTCGAGAACTGACGGAAGAGCGCACGCAAGCCTCGGGTCGGAGCGCGTCCATCCATAAGATAAGCCTCATAGGTACGGGCAAACTTCTCGTGAAGCGGTCTTTGCTGTTCCAAAGACATGGCGTCCCACTGCGTAAAGGAGTCAATGCCCAACCACTTCAGCGCCGCTTTAGTTGCGTCGAGATAGTGCTTCTCACCTTCGGTCAATGCTTCGGTCTTAGCCTTGTTCTCTAAGTCCTCTGCGATCTTGATACGGTTGTGCAGGAACCAATGGCCTGACTCGTGTACTAGCGTGCTCGGGTCGGCGGAAGCCCAGCGGACGATAATGTTCTGAACCGGGAAGAACTCGCCCTTGGAACCTTCGGCCTGCTTAATACCCGCGGCGTTAGCCTGCGCGGGGCTCGCCGCTAGCTTCAGACCGTGCGCTCTCCAAAACTCGGTCGGTGTCATGCCGAGGTCTTGCGCCGCTGTCATTGCCAAAGACAAGCAAAGACCCGTCATAGCGGCCTGCTCCGTTTTCGGAGCACCTGACTTCTCAAAGACCGAGGCGATCTCCTTGGTCAGTACCTTGATCTCATTCGACGTTTCCTTCGGGCGCACACGCTCCAAGCGGTTTGCAATTGGCTCGGCGACTTGCGCATTTTGCTCGGCAGATTGTGCATTTTGCCTAGCTAATTGTTCATTTTGCTCGGCGGGTTGTTGCCCCGCCAAACCCTCTGCCACTTGGTCAATGGTCTGAGAAACGGCGTCGGCGATGTCAACTACAGGGTTGTCAGCCTGCGGCTCTTCCGCGCCTTCCTGCGGTGCCTGCTCAGAGGCTTGGCCCTCGTCCTCCATCCCTTCCATTTGGTGCAGGGACGGCTCGTCGGCTAAGTGCAGGAGCGGCGCAAGATCGTCGTTGATGTCCGAGCGAGCGATACGCATAAGGTACTCGCCCGCAGGGATAGCGATCTCACTGCCTGACTGCAACGCACCTTGGAACTGCGCGGCGGCGCTCGGAGACAACTGCATAAGTGCTTCTGCCAAGCCTGCCTCTTGGACGGCCTGCGCGTCGATATAGACCTCGGAATGCCCCACGGCGTCGCCCACCTCTTGGAAGTAGCTCTCGGCCACATCAGGTGCGCGTTCGGCCAAGACGTTCTCGCGGGCGAGCTGTCCTAAGTCCTTGAAGTTCTGAGTACGTGCTTCAGCCTTAGCCTTTTCCACTTGGTGGGAGAGATAGGCTCGGTGCCCTGCGGTCGCGATCTCCTGCGGCGCGGTAGTAAATTCGCCCACCATTTCAGCCAAGACATCAGACCAAGAAGTGATTCTGCCCTCAGAGGCGATCTGACCCAATGCTTCGCCCGTGCCGCCGAGCACACCTTGAATAGGCGCTTGGACGACCGACTCAGCCATAATGCGGGACGGAGCAGAAAGTTTGGCGTGCAGTGCTTTAGGCAATAGCGTCTTGGAGGCAAGACCTGCGGACGCGGCGTCAAGCAGTGCAACGGGGCCTGCGTGGAGCGCCGCTTTCTCTCTAAATTCTGAGAGCTTAGCGGGGTCGGAGATTGCGGCTTGGATGTCTTCGGCGGACAGCCCGCCCTTGCCTTCCTCGTTGATCTTGCCCATCAGGGTAGAGTTTCTATCCAGCCCGTAGGAGAAAGCACCCGTGACCGCCGCGGCACCTGCGGGGCCCGCTAATGCAGAAGCCAAGCCGATAGACGGCATGGCAGGTGCATACTGAATGAAGGACTCCCAAAACAGCTCAGGAACAATTCCCGGATGCGTCAGGATGTAGCTTGCCGAGTCTCCGAGTTCGGTCTGTTGTGCGAACTCCTGCTTGGCCTCAGATTCAGGAAAGAGCGCGCTCATGCGATTGGCGGTTGCCGTCTGCGTTGCGTATTGCCTCTGCTCTTTCTGCAATTCCTCGCGCATTCCCTTGATGTTCTGCGTGAAAAACTGCATGGCGATGTTGGCGATGTTCTCGTCCTTAATGCCGAAAACTTCCATAGGCGTCTTGCCTTCGCGAAGTTCTGCGGTCATCTGATCGAGCCGCTCCAAGCGAGCCGCGGCGTCGTCGAGCTTGCCGATGTTACCCAGCCCCGGCATGGTATTGAAAAGACCGAAGGAGCCTCGTGCAATTGCGTTTCGGCTGTCCTTGAGCCAACGGGTATCGTCGTATGGGCTGCCTGTCATCTTGAAGATTGCCTGTTCCAATAACCCTGCGCTTGCCACGTCGTCCTTGACGAGCTGAGCTTTCTCAGGGTCGGCAACAATCCTTTGGAGATAGACGGGCGTGGTGGCCTGCATTGCGGCGTAGTCAATGTCCTGCGCCTGTCTTATCGCCACTTCCTTGAGCGTCATCTGCGCGGCCTCTGTAGGCGTAATACCGAACTGCCGAGCCACGGCAAAGTTCTTAGCCGCCTGCTCGGGCACGATTTCTTGCCTAAGAGCGTCGGTGTAGGAGAGCGCGGCAGACTGCACCGCGGCTTTTTTCATATCGTCTTCAAAGGACATAGCTTTTCCTTAGTCGTTTCCGAAACCGTCGAAGGTGTTGTTGAGCGGGGTCTGTGCGTTCTCAGCCGCTTCACCATCCATCTTTTCCTTCTTCCAAAGGGAGCGTGTGTACCACTTCAAGGTTTCGAGCGCGTCGGGTTCTCGATGGTAGAGCCACTTGAAGGTCTTCCTCACATAGTCCAAGCGGGGCTGAGAGAAGCCGTCGAAAGAGAACCCTTGAAGGTTCGTGTACTGACGGGTGTCGAGATTGACGAGCGCCTCATAAATCTCGCCCTGCGAAGGGTTGGCGTCGGGCAAACCGAGGCGTTCGCGCTTCAGTTTGGCAAGCTGTTTTCCGATGTCATAGAGATTGCCGCGCTTAGTTGTGTTGGCGTCCTTGGCGCTGAGCTGAGAGAAGTTCTTTTTAGAGTCGGACATGATGATGTTGTTCGTGTCGTACTCGTGACCCAAAAACTCCTTCACCATGTCTTCTACTGTCTGAGCACTTGTGTCTTTGCCCTGCTGTTTGCGAACCTGCAAGCGCTCTGCGGCATATCCTCGGAACATACCGAGCATATCCGACTGCTTGTTTACGTCTAAGTCTTTCCATTCCTGCGCACCGTAAATGCGCTTGAAGGCCTGCGTCATGGTCTCCATGCTCAGCTCGTACTCAGGCTTGAACTTTCCGACCTGAGCGTCGCGAACGTCAAGCGCCTGCTGTTGGTGCGACATGGCATCCTTCTCTTTGAGGCGCGCTCTTTGATCGTCAAGAGCTTGGCGAACGTCTCCCGGCACGGCGGCGCGCACCAACGTATAGCCCGCGTCGCTGAGTTCGAGCAGTGCTTTGTCGTTGGTCATGTATTTGATGTAGAGGTCGCGGTCTCCCGACTGATCGTTGTTTCGGAAAGCCTTAACCTTGGACGCGATCTCGTCAAAGTCGCTCGGCGTCACTCGGTTCTTGAGTTCGACAGGCACATTGTCAATGTCAAAGCCGTTCTCGAAGCACCAATTGAGAATCGCCGCGCCTCCGTTCTCGCGCTCCCGCATATCAGACTGCCTTTGCTTTTCCAACTGCGCATAGGCTCTGTCGGTAATGCTGTTGCGGTGCGCGATATCAAAAGTTGCCTTCTTATCGAGCTCAAGCACTTTGTCTTCGACCTGCTTGCGGGAGGCGTACTCACCGTACTTTTGGAAACTTGCAGGGTCAAAGATCGAGCCGCCTGCGCCCGATTTCATAATCGCGGCGTTATATCTTTCTCTAAACTTCGTCACGTAGTCACGGCTATGCGGACCGAGGTAATCGAGGTACGAGCCGCCCTTCTTGGCGGCTTGGGTCAATGCGTTCTTGACCGCGCCCTCCCCCGCGTAGTACGCGGCAGTTGCCAACTCAAGCTGACCGCCGAACTGACGCACAAGGTAGTTGTAGTGCAGAAGACCAAGCTCAATGTTGTAGTCTCGGTCTTTCAAGAACTTGTCTTTATCCCATACAACGCCGTTTCGCTTGGCGGTTTCCTCGGCGGTACCGATCTGCATTTGCGCCGCACCGTAAGACCATTTGCTTTGGTCTTTGGGCACCGAGCCGTCGCGATAACGTCCGACGAGCACTTGACCCGTCTTGGTATCAAGCTGATGTCCGCCGCTTTCCATGCCAATGCAAATGCCAAAGCCGTGCTCGGCAGTGCCGAGCTTATAAGGCGGCATTCCGTTATGACCGAAGATTTCCGTGTTGCGCGTCAAACTTCTTGCCACGCTGTCCACCTTGTTGGTGTCGCTGATCTTATTGGCTTCCTGATCGACTAAATTGCGCGTGCGCACAAGGTCCGATGCGGTCATCAGGTCGCCGTGCTCTTTCAAAAGGCGCTGTGCGTCAACGATACCTCGCGGGTCATTTTGAATGTCCGCAAGAATATTGGTAATGGCGCCTGCCACGCCCTTAGAGACCTGCTCTCGGGCATAGACCTGTGCTGCGGCCTTATCCAGCCCCAAGAACTCACGGGCGTAAAAGTAGGCGTTGTTGTCGGTAAGTTTCTGATTCGCTTCAAAAGACGCAGGGTCATTGACCGCTTTAATCATCCCGTTGATACCAATGGCGATGTTGCCTTCGGCAGAGGACTTTTTCCAAGCGTTGTTTTGCTCTAGAACAAAAGCACTCGCGGAGTTATAGACCTGATTGCGGCGATTGATGTAGTAGTGGTCATCAAACTGCTTGAGCATTTCGGGCGTGAAGCCCTGAGTGTATTGGCGCTTTGCGGCTTCCAATCCCTCGTCCACTCTCTGTGCGAGGCCCTTGCCGTCGTCATCAGGCAGGCAGGCGTTCTCCCCTTGTAGCTGTCTCCATCCGCCTTGCGGTTTGCCGTCCTCGCCCGGAACTCCGTAAGTGCTCTCGGTGATGTAGCGCTCCAAGTCGCCCCGCGCCCGCTCGATCTTGGCTTCGTTCTGCTTTTGCTGGAAGTAAAGCGCGGCGCGGGCCATAGGCTCGTAGTTCGGCTGCTTGACCTGCACGCGGCCCGTCGGGTCCATGAAGTCGGTGGTGCCGACGTTGACGGTCGGGGTTAAGTCTTGTGTCTGATTCGGAATTAAACCTGCCATTATCGTCTTACTCCTACACCTGCTTTAAAGGACTGCCAATAGCCTGCGACGCGGCCCGCGCCCTCAAGTCCTGCGGCAAAAGCGTTGCCGAGCGCAACGTCGCTGTTGGCCGACCCGAGAATGCCTAAGGCGTTGGACTGACCTGTAAGCGACGCGCCTTTGGCGCTGTAGCCCCAAGACTGCGCGATAGCGTTAAGTTCCGCGGTCTTCATGTCTTCGCCCTTTAAGAGGTCGGTCGTCGCCATAATCTCGGCGATATTACCCGTGCCAAGCCCAATGCCGTTGGCGGCGGCTCTCGTTCTCTGCGTGGCCTTCGTCTGCCCCGCTTTGCGCGTGAGTTTTCCGATAATGGCCTCGCCTTGGCGTCGGCTCATTTCAACGCCCATCTGCATAGATTCGGCATTGTTGGCGGCGATCTTGCTCTGCGCTTTCTGCACGGCGGCCTGCGTCTTGGAGGAAGCCCATGCACTGTAGGCACTGCCTAGGGCTTGGCCCACTGTCAGCCCTAAGCCCACAAGACCGAAAGTGCTGCCCCAATCGGTCTCTGCCTTAGCTCCTGCGCCTGCCCCCTGCGCGGCTCTCGGCTCGTAGCCGTAGTCAAGAAAAGCCTCCTGCTGCGCGGGCGTGACCGGACCGAGGCGCGCAAGCTCGAACTGCTCCTGCTCGGCGGGCGTGAACATTCGCGGCGTATTGGTTTGATAACTGTAGTAAGAAGACATGAAAATCCCCACGTGGTTGTGGGGATAAGGTAACGCCTCAAACTGCCTTCAAGTGTCAGCCCGCGAGGTCAACGGTAAGGCCTGTGATCTTCAGCGGCAGGGGGTCGGCCTGCCTTACGCAGACCTTGCCCTCGTCTTTCCATGAAGGCGTTGTCAGCACGGCTACTGTGCCCGTGACGGCGTTGGGCGGAGCACCGTACGGCTCGTCTGTTCTCTGCTTGTTCTCGGTCAGCTCTTCAAAGGACGGGCCGACCCAAATGCCGCTGGAACGATAGACCTGTAGCCAAGCCTTGTTGATGTTGGCTGTATGACCTCGGCCATAGGAGCCGTCGTTAAGCTGAATGGCAATCGGTAAGGTCTGAAGTTCTGCGGTGATCGGCAGTCCCACGTGAATGACCGAGTGCTCTTCCGGTAAAGTAATCTTCCCGTTTTTCACCTTCTGCGGCGGCATGACGGCCCCGTCTCCAAGCACTGCCACGGTACAGCCTTCGAGGTGGTTAAGCCCTTGAAGCGTCGAGACGGGCACGCCTCGGTAAGTCAGACCCGAGTCAACGTAGAAAGACTCTTCCAGTGTTGCGGCAGACATAGTACCCATGCGTTCCACGTAACGAACGTAGGCCCCGTTCACAAGGCGCCGCACTACCACATAGAGGCGGTCTTCCTCGCCTTCGGTCACGACGGCGCAGGACTCGAAGTAGCCGTCCTTAGTAGTATGCACGTGCCAAGCCCCGACGTTTTGCTCGGGTAAATAGGTAAGGCCATAAAGCTCTCCCTTGTTGGTAGCACCCCAAATGATCTGCTCGGGAGCGGCGGTAACGCTTAAGTCCACAACACGCTTGCCGAGTTCAAAGAGGTGCGGGGCACGGATGGAAAGGTCGCTCGTAATGAAACCGTTGGCCTGCCAATTGTAGCCAAGCTCTCGCAGATGTCCGCCGCGGGAGGCGGCATAGACCGCCGTGTTGTTGATAATCACGGGCTGGACGGGCGAGGCGCCGATATAGCTCTGCGGTTTCACGGAGATGGAGTTCGGCGTTAAGGCGTCGGAGTTGACCGAGGTAATGCGGAACTCGGCGGTCTCAGTCAAGGCAAGAAGCTGAGAGATCGGCACCAAGTGCTGTACGCGTGAGGCTTGCTGAGCGGCGATACGGAACTTAATGCGGTTGTCGTCCTGCGTCGGGATGGTGTAGCTCATATCCGACTCAGTACCCGGACGAGTCCCCCATAACATCTGCGGTCTGACGCGGGTGCCGCCGAAAAAGCGCCTTTGCTCGTAGTACGTCACGCACCCGGGATAGTCGCCGATTGCGCCGAGCGACAAGCTCACGGTAGCACCCGAGCCGTATTCAGCATAGACCGTGGCTGTCGGGTTGGTATAGCCTTGGCCGCCGTCGAGGATGTTGACTCGCGTCAGCTTCCCGTTGGCAAACTCAGGCGTAAGAACAGCGCCTCGACCCGTCGGGTCGGTCACGATAATGCCGCGGTTGGTGAAGCCATTGGCATAAGCTCTTGCTCTGAACTCTCCCGAATATTTGACGCAGGTCACCTTGCCCGGAACATCCACTCGGTTTGCTCCGGCGTTAGTTTCCTCCATAACGGGGACGCCTGTAATCTCAATGACGATACGAGGCTTCTTGTAACCCGAGCCGCCGCTCACTAACTTCAGGCCCTTGACAGGGGTGTAGTAAACGTAGCAGAAGGACTTCGAGTACATCTTCCAGCCGATGTAATAGTCTTCACCGCTTCCCCCGTCGTATGGGTCGCTTAAGCGTTCAAAGCCACCCGGCCCCGTACACATAACGGGCTGAACCACGGCGCCGCTTCCCGTGCCTTCGTCGTCAACAACATAGACCTGCGCGGACCATGCCCCCGCAAAATCTCCTATGTTGTCGGGCGAATAGTACGGTGCTCGATACTTAACGGTAGTACGCCAAATTTCATAAGAATCAAGCGTCACGCTTGTGATCTCGCCGTTGGGTCCCACGTAACCCGTGCCTGCGTTGGTGATCGTCGCGGATTGAATGGAGCCTGCCGATTGAAAGATCGTGTCGTATCGAGGCGGTGTAATGGACTCGTCGGCCGCGATATTGTCATCCGTGAAGGTCAAGGCGTTGGTCTCCCCGATGTAGCCATAGACGCCCGACAAAGACTTATAGACGCGATAACGGTTAGCGCCTGTCACGGCGCCCCATTGAATGACGTTGTTGCTCTCATTGTGATAAAGATTACAAGAGATGGTGAACGCAGTGCTTGCGCCCGACTCGATGGTTCCCTCGTCGGTTTCTTTCAGGGCTGTGACCACATAACGAACGTTGAAGCGGTTCTCGCTCGTGTTGCCGTTGGCGTGGTAAGTCACGCCGCTGATGGTAGGCGCAGAGATACCGAGTGCGAAGTCGATGGTCTCCAAGCGCCAATCGTAGGCGCTGTAGCGCTTTAATTCTTTCGGAGGATACTTTGTGTGCACGAGCGTCAGAACGTCGGCTGACTGCGTGTATTTGATCTCCGCGAGGTCGTCTGCCTCGTAGGGCGTCGCGATCTCGTAAGGAGAGGTACCCGACATCAAGGTCGCGCCGTTCGTGTGAAACCTCGCATACTTGTCTCCGAACTCGATGACCATGGTCTGATCGGAGGAGAACTTAAACGGGATAAGGCGGGTTTTCTTGTCGGCGAACTTAGTGGCGCGCACGAACTCAAACCCGGGGCGGTTGAAGACTGCGCCCTGAGGGGAGCAGACGAAGTTCTCGCACTTGGCTAGTCCCGTCTTGTACTTCTGATCGTCCACGCGGCCGAACATTGCAGGAGAGACGACGCCGCCCGCGAACGATACCTGCACACTCTTAATAGCCATTGAATCCTCCCCGAGCTTTTATCCAATCGGGGACGTGCGCCGCCGGCTGGTTCTTTTCCTTGGTGTCTTTGCGCGTTGCTTCGCCCAAAGCGATCTGATAGTTGCGCATACAGGCGTTCACGACCGTAATGCCCTCTTTGCTCTTGATAATGCGACCTGCCAAGTCGGAAGCCAACCGCCATGCCAATGCGTCAATAAAGAGTGAGGTGAAAGACCCCGGGTTCGGCGTGGCGGTTATGTAGCGTACTATCGGCAGTTCGCAGTCGGTGTATAGAACCCGCTGACCGCCTAAAGATTCGATCTCGTAATGTTCGTTCTCGGGCGCATAGTAGTGCGTCGTGTCGTTAAGACTCTGAACAGAAATGACCCGAGCACATTCAGGCGGCAGAACATACGCCGCTCTCCATCCGTGGGTGTCTTCCGTTGCGAGCTTGCCCGGCGCCATTCTGACGGTCGCGAAACTCCAATCGTGGGACTCAAGAAGAGAACCCAAAGCACGCTGATAAAACGCCGCGCAAGCCGCCGCGTGCTCGCTTCCTTCGGGCGGGTCAAGCGAGATGATCGAGCCGTCCTCACCGATTCGCGATAAGGCGAGGTTGCAGATTTGGACTTCACTTGCCATTTAAAAGCTCCTAAAAAAAACGGGCGCACGCGGCGCCCAAAACTCTTCCCATGGAGTAACTCAAATGCAACTGACCCGATTACTTAGTCTGCATATATGCAGTGGAGCCTTTCCAGCCGCTTTGCTGTTCCACGCCCCAAGTGATAATCGTAGATAGTGTTGCCTTAGCGGCAGGAGCGTCGGCGCCTGCACCTTTGGTCGGCGTGTAGTAGGCGCGCAGATAGCGCTTTGTGACAGCCGGGAGTGCCAAGTCGATGATTAAGCCCTCATCAGGAATGGTCACGTCGGGACCCGTGAGAAGGTCCGTGTACGTACCGTTCTCGGTATCACACTCCTGAATCTTTACCTGAATGAGCCCGGTGGAACCCGCCTCGACCGTGGTCACCACGTGCAGTACGCCGTTGGAGCCCGGGGTCGGGGAGGTCTGACCGAAATCATAGGTGTTGGCGGATGCGGCGGCCGCGGTTACGACTTGGCCGTCGGAGAGTTCGTTAAGTTTGTCAACAATCATTCTTTTCTCCTAATTAGGCGTCAAACGGAACCTTAGACTCGCCAAATTCGAGTGCGTCGCAGATTGCGATGGGGATGCCGTCGTATCTATCAACGTCTTTACCCGCAACTTCAGAGATGCCGTAGCGGACGTTCTTAGCGTGTTTGAACTGTTTCTTGAGGCAGTTCTTGACGGTGCGGTTGCAGCAGATCACGAAACGGCCGCCGTTTGTCAAAGAAGGCATACGGTTGATTGCGTCAGAGAGCAGATCGTCAAGGTCAACGGCGCCTGTAGTGGAAGCGTCGGCTTTCAGAGCGGCCTTGGAGATGTTGGCAATGCGGACGACATAGCGCCAATCGCGAAGCACGAGGCCCACGTCCCAAGAGAATTTTGTACGGGTAACGTCGAACTTGCCGCCGTTAGCGTCTTCGGTTGTGCAGATACCCTTGTCTTCAGTCTTCAGACCTGCGGAGGAGCCCTTCGGATAGGTCATAAAGAGAGTACGCGGAGAGCAGCACATGACCCAAATGGAGGTCAGGTCGGAGGACTTGCCGGAAGCAATGGTGCCGCCGCCGTCGATGACGTTTACGGCGTTGTCAGCCGCGGCCTTCTTGCCTGTGGCGTAGCGAGCGGTGAGACCGAGAATAGCTTCGGGGTCTTTCTTGTTGTCGCCGTAGAAGATAGCGCGGTCAACTTTCTGATTCATAGCTTCGACGAAAGCAAGCTCTTCTGTGAAGCGGAAGTCTTTGTCCCAACCGTTGATCTCAAGAAGCTGAGTATCAACTTCGGCCCAAGCCTCAATGCGGCCAAGAGAGTCTTTGACCTGTTTGGTTGTGGACTTGGACGGCTGGACGCCCCAATTGAGTTTTTTCCAAGCAACAGTCGGAAGGCCTGTGCGGACGGTGGTAACGTGCTCGGTCACACCGTTGGCTTCCAGTGTTGTCATGTAGTTGCGAAGCTCGCTTGTTTCGTTAAGGGCTTCGATGATGTCAGTATCGACGCGCTTGTCGGGACCCATGCGGGACGCGATATCAGCAAGCGTCGGATTGTATTTTGCGTTGGTGGACATTTCCTCTCCTTCTTGATTACTTCATGTTCGGGGTATTCGGATAGCGGACGAAAGGCTGAGTCTGCGGACCGTTGCCTGCTCCCACGCCTTGGTCTTCTTGGAGCGTCTTGCCGACGCGGTAAAAGAGTCTGAGAATCTCGGGGTTGCAGCCGAGACCCGAGACAGCGAGAACTTTCTTCAACTCAGGCGTGGCGTACTTGTCGTAGGCGAGCTTGGCTACTCCGAGATTACGGTTGTAGTTGGCGCCCCCGATTTCAGCGTCGGCCTTGGCCGAAGCAATCCACTCGTTGGCGTAGCCCGCAAGTTTCTGCTGAAGATGTGCGGCAACTGCTGGCGTCATGGAGCTGACGAGCTTCTGCGCTTTCTCCTGCGAGAGACCCAGCTCGCGGGCGGCGGCGCCGAAGTCTTTAGCGGATTCCTCAGAGAGCTTGCCGTAGTCGCCCATGTCGAACTCAGCGTAGTGCTCGGGGGCTTCGATTACCGGCTTGTTATCCTGCGGCGCAGGATTCTCGCCCAACGGATTGGGAAGTCCGCCTGCTTCGCCTAACGGGTTAGGCAGGTCCTGACCTTCAGTAGTTGCTCCTGCGGGAGCGGGTGTCGGCGCCGGAGTCGGTGCAGGTGTAGCGGCGCTCGCCGGTGTAGGAGCCGGTGCGGGAGCTGTGCCTGCGGAACCTTCTAAGCCTTCTGCCATTTTTTAATCATCTCCTGTTGCATTAACAAAAACTTGTGCGGGCAAAGCACCTGAATCTCTTCAAGAAGCCGATAGCCCAACTGCTTGCGTCCTTCCGTGAAGGCCATGTCAATTGCCACATCCGCGGCCTTCGGGTTATAGGTCGAACAGAAGACGCCGCTTTCGCTCATCAAGGACCAAACGAAGCGTCGCCCCTGCTCGGTTGACAACACGGTTTCGAGATCGTTTTTTCTCTCCTGCAAGACCTGTTTGGTCTCACGTTCGAGGTCTTCGCGTTCGCGTTCCCGTGCGTCCCAATCGAACTTTTCAGAATTGTCAACCATCAGATTCTCTTCAAGTATCAGTTAGTAGCCCGTAAACGCCTGCATGATCTGCTCGGGGCTTTGACCCTGCATACTCATACCCATGTTCTTGGCGGCCTGAGTTGCCCCTTGAAGCTGTTCCATAGCCGCGGCCTGTTGTTCAGCCTGTGCTCTCTGCTCACGGATGACGGCGACTTTCTTACCCGAGACAATGAAGCGTGGGTCAACGCCCAAAGCGTCGGCGTACCACTGCGGCCAAAAGTCGAGATCGACGTTATCCACGATGTCGGGCTTCATGCCCGCGAGGTTGCCGAGCACCGAGAACATACGGTCCACGGAGTTGGTGCTAATGGCTTTCTGAGCCTGCGCGAGGATGGAAATAAACTCGACGTTTAACTGCTGACCCTGCAAGTCTTCGGGGAGCGGCGGCAGAAGGTCTGCCTGCACGAGCTTGTTGAACACGATGTTGATTAAGGGGTCGAGCATTTCCGCGTTCAGTCGTTCAAGCACGGGCCCCATCAGCAACATCTTTTCCTCATGCCGCTCGGTGACCTCGGTCGCCGTCATAGTCTTGTCGGTGGAGTTGACCATCAGCATGAAGATGTCGCGGTAGAAGGCCTCGTTAATGCGTTGGCGCACGTCCTGAATATCGACTAGCAGAGAGTTCAAGTCGAGATCGACCATGTAGGCCGAGCGGATTTGCTGAGCCTGCTGTGCGTTGGAGTACGGAATAACGCCGCCCGGCAAGAACTGCGTCCCCATGTTTTTCATTTCACTCGGGATAAGGACGGGCGGATGGACCTTGTAGTCAATCGCCTGCGACTTGCGGAACTGCATTTGCTGTAGCTGGCAAAGGTCGCCCAACGCCTCCATGCCCGGACTCGTTCCGTAGATGTCGCCGCCTGTCACAGACCAACGGGCGCACATAGCAGGAAACTCGGTAAAGCCTGTTTCACGCAAGACCTTGCCCTTGTCGCCGCTCTTCTCGAAGTACACCGACAAGTACGGCATATTCTTCGCGTCGGTCTTCCTCGGGTCTCGTTCCGTGCGAGGTTCAATTGCATTGATGACTTCAACCCACTCGTCCATCTGCCCGCGGTCGTAGAGGTCCCTGACCGTGCGGCTCACATTCTCAAGGCCGAACTCTTGCACAAGCATAGCGACCGTCATGCGGAACTCTCGGTACACAGTGTTCACGCGGCCTCGGGAGTCGGTCGCGATAGCGAACTCACCGATGGTCAAGGGGTGGCAGTGGATAACTCGGTCGAAGTCGTCGTAGATCAGCGTCGCGGACGTGCCGAAGGCGCCCAATTCCTCATAAGCCATTTGGAGCGCACGGTAGGTGTTGGACTTGTAGAAGACCATCTGCATGAGGGACGTGACCTGCGACATCCACACCTTGACCTCGTAGCTCTCGTCAAGCTCGGGGTTAAACGTCGTCAAGCGGAACCACGGGCGCGCGGGACTAGTCATGCCCGACATCATGCCGCCCGAGAGGGTGCGCAGTGCGCGGGTGCCCGTGCTGTCGAGAATCTTACGAAATGCGGCCTTGCCTCCGCGGTTATTCTCGGTAGGCAGAAAGCGCCCTGCTCGCGGAAGCAGTACCTCGCTGATGTCCTTCCAATGCGACATCCAAGAGGAACGCTCTTTTTTCAAAGCGTCCCAGCGGCTTTGGACTTTTTCTCTAAGTTCCATGATTAACCTCCGAGAAGGGTGCCCCCTTTCTGAAGCCGGAGCTGATTTTGGTCAATGCCCTGAGCGCCCGACAACATAGTGGTGCCGAGGTCCGAGCCTGTATTGGCTTCAAGCAAAGAGCCGATGTCAGCCTGCTTCTGATTTGCACGGTTGTACTGCTCCTTCTGCTGAGCCAACTGTTTGTTGGACTGATCGACCTGCGCGTTGGCCGCGGCACGCGTAGCCTTGGCCTGACGGTTACTGCTGTAAATGGACGCCGCGGTACTTACGACCGCCGCTCCGACTGCGACTCCGCTCATGCTGAAATCTCCTTCTTTCGGTTCTGTAACTGTTCAAATTCGACGGTGAACTCGCGCTCGGCCTCGTCCACGGTTTTTGCCTGCGTCGCAAAAATCATGGTGATCTCGGTATCCTCTAAGGCCCATGCCATTTGCTTGCGGTTGATCTCGCCCTCCAAGACGTGATAGCCCTCAAGCTCATACACGCGATCTCCTGAGTTAATGCGCACGCGGCCGCTGACAATGAGAAGCGTGGGCACGCGAATAAGCGTTCCGACGGCGGCAGTGCCCGCAGGCATTCGGATAGTGCGGGCGTACATCCCTCCGTGTAAGGAATGCTCGACAGGGAAGACGTACTCGGGGAAATTCTGTTTGAGCGCTTCGCCCAATTCCTCCACACGGCGTATCGCCGCTTCCGTCGAGGTCGGTAAAGACAACTCGTTCATACGGGCACCCAATAGACGTGGCGCAGGTCTGCGTAACCCTTGGCGATACAGAGCCTCTCAAGTTCACTCTCGGGCGGCGCGCATAACGCTAAGCCCTTTGCGCCCGAGTCACGGGCGATGTCAGAGGCGGCCCAAAGCAGACGCAGACCTGCGGTTCCTTTGCGGTAGGCGCGGCGAAGGTAGAGCGCTTCGATGGTGACCACGGGCATATCGTAGTGACGGGAGCGCTGAGTCAAGACAGCGGCAATGCCGACGATCTTTCCTTCAGCGATCACGGCCGCGGTCTTGAGGTTGTCTCCGAAGTCCTCGTAGGCTTTCCAATCCACTTTGACAGAACCCGTCTGAGAGTTGTCGAAGGCCCTTGAGTACTCTTCAATGAGTTCGTCAAAGCCCGGATACGACATAACCTCCTGCGTGCTCAATACCTTCACGTGCATAAAGTTCTCCGTTGTTTTGCCGTAGTATCGGGCGCCGGAAGCTCGTCAAGTATCAGAAGCGAAAATCGAGGGGGTTGTAATCCATGCGGGCCTGCGCCACGTGTTGGTTGGTGCGCTGGTAATCCTCAGGCGAATATTCCGCGATCAACATGGAAAACGTAAGGCAGAATGCGTCGGCGATGTCAGGAGAGCTTAAGCCCCGTTTTTTCATGCTCTCTTTGCTTTCGAGTTTGATTGCGCCCGACGGACGGATTTCATACTCGGGCGCCACAAGATCGTGCTTCAAGTCCTCGTCCTCAACGAGGCACCCTTTCTTAAGCCACTCTCGGGCGCGGCCCCATATCTCGTCTCGTTTGCGGTCGAACTGATCGGGGTCGTCCGCGGCCATAGAGAAGTTAATGCCGTAGACCTCCTTGTAGCCTGCGTCCAAGAGGATGTCCACGACGCCTGCCCCGACACCCGTCTCGTCCACGAAGCAATAGACCTGCTTAAAGCCGAGTTCGTAGCAGTAGGCGATAGCCTTCTTAATCTCATGGGCAAGCGCTACAACGGAGAGTCCGTGAAAAACTCGATAGGGCATTTTGGCGTTTTTGCCGAACCGGAAAAAAATTACGGAGTCGTCGTCGCCGTATCGAGCCACGTCCACGCCGATGGTGGCAACCGTCGGGTGATCGGTGGGTGCGCGCTTCATAGCCTCTTCAACGGAGAACGATGGTATGAACTGATTGCTCGCTTGGTTCGGGAACTCACCTCTGACGCGGACTCTAAAGAAGTCGGAGTCTTCGCCATACTCCTCTCTCCACGCCTCGATCTGCCGCTTGTTAGTGATCGCCACGTCGCGAGAGTCCACGTGGCGCGTGTCCCACGCGGCGCTTTTCTTGCGGTCGTTAAAAGCGGCATAGAACGTACCTGAGGCTCGCGTGGGGTTGCCGAACATAAACATGAAAGGCTCGCCGTCGGTCAGACCGCCTTCTGCCACCTCGAAGATTTTTTCCGAGATACCCGAGGCTTCGTCGAAGATGTAGAACGGGGAGGAGGAAGCGGCGTGCTGACCCGCAAAAGACTCGGAGTTTTCCTCTTTACAAGTCACGGCGTCCACTCGCCATGTCTCGGGCGCTTCCTTTGCGCGAATGGAGTCGGCGGTGTACTCGAACATATCGGCAACGACCGAGCGCTTCATCCACTTGTTGATTTCAGCCCACGTCTTGGTGGTGAGCTGGCTTGCGGTCACGGCAGTAACAATGCCCTTGCAGTGGGGGCGCGTCGCCATAAGCCACGTCACAAGAAGTGCAGTAAGGCAGGACTTGCCGATACCGTGGCCGGAAGCGATAGCGATACGCTGAGGCATGACGGCGTTCACGCCGTCAAAGCCGCGTTCTCTAACGCCGCGGCCGATGTCTTCCAACAGTTCGCAGACCCACTTATCGGGGCCGAAGTCGCAGTGAAACTGAGAGCGCCACGGTTCGGGCAAGCGGACGACAGACATCTCGGGGAGCTGTCCCCAAGGAAAAGCCCACATCACGAACCCCAAAGGGTCGTCAAAGAACTCGGCGAGCCGAGTAGCGATCTCTTGTTCAAGGTATTTGTCAGACACGAAAAAGCCCCGGAGGTTAAATTCCGAGGCTATTGTGGTTTATGTGAGGTGGTTCAAGTGTCAGTCTTCGTCGCCGCTGTCCATGACTTCCTCTCTGAGCTTGACGCCTTTAAGACGAGGGACACCTCTAACCGTTACCGACGTAAGTCTATATCTTCGTTTCATTTCAGACATTAACTTACTTCGAGAGTTAAGCCCGAACCTGTTCTTGCTGTCCCTCGCATAACTACACCAACGGTCATTAAGGACGCGACCATCTACACAGTCTTTCTCATTTCCTGTGAAAGCCAATGTTTCCTCAACGAATTGTCCGAGAACATCATTCTCTTCGCGGTGCTTATCCACTGCTTTTTTCATTTTTTCAGGTTTTTTAAGGCCTTCCTTCTGAACCTTTAAAGCACCTTCAATCACCCAATTAAGAATGCCCTCGTATTCAAGAGCGAGCTTCTCACGAAGGTGCTCGTCCTTCACGAAGTCCTTGTCATTTTCAAAGTTTCTCGGGAACTCAATCACACTGATACGGCCCCATGTTCCGTTATCCATTTCCCTAATGTCGGGGAAATAGTTTGTCGCGATAAACGGAATACCGATGAGCGAGAACCTTTCCTGCTTTGCGGCGTAAGGAGCGCGGACACTGATCTCGTCACCGCCCGTAATTCGCTTCATTTGTGTAGCGTTGAACCTGCCGCCGCGCTCTGTCTCAGGCAGCTCGATAAGACGTGCACCTCTCAAGTCGATCAAGTCTGAGCGAGTGGAACCGCCGCCTGAACCGAAAAACACGTCTTCACTTGCGGTTCGTTGATAGTCCCCAAACGTCGCCCGCATACCCTCAAGAATCGTTGACTTACCGTTACAGCCGAAGCCATAAAGAAAAACCATGATTCTTTTGTTCGTCTGTCCGAGCGCGGCCTGCCCGACTACCTTTTGGAAATAGTCAACCATCTCGTCGTCATCAAGACATTCTCTCAGTGTTTGCTTCCAGCGCGGGCAGTCGGCCTCGGGAACGAAGCAAATGTTTGTGTGCTTAGACACATAGCGCTGCGGGTCAGGTTTTAAAAATTCCCCCGTGGTTAGATCTATGTCGCCATTGCCCACTCCGAAGTAGCGGAGGTCTGCGTCAAAAATGTCGCTAGTAACGCACATATTGCTAATGGCCATAAGATACCCGCGAACTTTTTCCAGCAGCGAAGGGAGGTTCGTATCGTACTTTTTTATAAGCCCGTCAACTATCTTCTTGAGAGTCGTATTACCCGCATACTCAACACGTTTTAAATTGAGGATGTAGTCCATTGCATGAGCTATCCTCTTGTTGGCGAATGCAACGTGCTTATCAGCCCAATGACCATTTTCATAAATCATCCAACGGTTAGCGTCGGGGATAAATTTCAATGTGTCTCTGAGGTGCTCGGATATAGCAATAGCAAGAGTCTTTTCGTTTATGACGTACCCTGACCTCTCCATTCCATTAGGAATGTGCTTAAGCAGTGTGCCATACCCCACTAGGTCTGTTCTGTCCGACCTAAACGATCTCCACTTGGCCTCTATCTCCTCGTGATCCTTGTAGTTATGCGCCTGCCTCGACCATCTGTCCCAAACCTCCATAGCCATAGGGTCGGCGTCGAACTCGAAATGCCCTGCTTGTCCTGCCGTAATCCAATCCTTGTAGTCTGCGGGGTTTAGGTTTGAGTCAAATAAATCACGCTCGTACTGCGCTATTGTCTTTCCTAACTTCTTATCAAAGTTAAGAATCTCCAAATCTTCAGGGGTTAGCTTTTTGTTGACTTCGGCTAATGCACCGCCCGAAGGGTGCGCCGTAGAGTATCCAAGAGATCGTGCGATTGAGTCGATCTCCTGCATGATCTTTTCAAAGTCTTCTGTGGTCAAAGGCGGGAGGTCTTCTACAGACAAAAATTCGGGCGACCCGTTTTCCCATTCATACTCTTTGCCTGTGCCCGGATGTATGCCGAAAGCGACAAACTGCTGGTTCTTGCCTCTGAACTCAATCTGCGCTGTTACGCGCTCGTCGCCTTCGCCCTTCGTGTACATTGGCGAACGAGTCGGTGCGAGGTTATCGACGTTACGAAAAAGCATTGCAAACTTGGGGCGTGCTCCGTAACGAGTCGGTATAATGCAGTCAGGATGCAGCTTTCTGATAACCGCCATTATCCTGTCTGCGAGTTCGTGCTCGTAGATGTCCGCGTCCACGCACATCACGTCTTCGCCGCAGATTATGCCAACGCTTCGATCTGCGGCGTTGTCATTTTCGCAGTCTTCCTTGGTGACTACTTTCTTAGTCCAGCCGTTTTCAATCGGATTCTTTCCTCTTCCTGCGATCTTAACGATTCGGTAACCGTTCACAAGAAGGAGGGGTCCTTGGTCTTTGAAGTAATTCATTTAATTGTTCTCCGCTAACTGCTTTTCTGCCTGTTCGATCAAGCGCAGACGTTCCGATGTGCTCTTCTTATCCTTCGCTAACAGGTCTTTAAGTGCGAGTTTTAATACTGTCAAAGTTCCGTGACTCGTGCCGTGCTCGCCTTCCAAGAAGTTGTTGACAGCGCAGTAAGAAAGGTTCGTCGTGTCTGTCACATCCTTCTTACGATATCCGAGCGACTGATAAATCGTGCGCATTGTTTCGGTATTCATAGTACTTCACTCCGATCATAATTTAAAGTTGACTATATAAATTTAATTTAATATTAATCATTTGTAAAGTCGTCTATAATTTTTAAAATCAACTTTACATTTCGGAAAACCTTTTATGAACTCAACCTCTGATTTTTATCTCCCTAAAGGGTTTGGCGCACGTTTGCAACGTTTGATGGACGAAAAAGATGTGTCCATGAGTGCCTTAGCAAGAGGTATCGGGATTACTTTTCCTGCCGTAAATTCCCTGCTCAAGGACAAGACGAAGGACCCGAAGTGGAGCACCATTGCAAAGATCGCGAACTTCTTTGACGTACCTATTCGCGACCTTATGGAAGACCGCCCCATTCCTAGGACGGAAGACGACGAGCTGGCCGAGCTTGTGTTCCGCAAAGGCGCGCCGACAATTTACAAGGGAAGCACTGTTCCCCTCCTGCATTTTGGTGATTTATCCGAATTGAAAATTTCTGATTGGTCCGTGGCGTCTGATGATTGGGTCGTTGCTCCTCCGGGTTGTGATTCCGACTATGTGGTGGCTTTTTATCTGCACGGTTCTTTCCTTGCGCCCGATTATCTCGACGGAGACCTGCTGTTTCTCCAACGTAAGCTCGTGCCTCCCGAAGAGAGCGACGATTACTGCGGCGACGACCGCGACAGACCGCGGGAAGGACAGCTAATCGCCGCCAAAGTTAAAACTAAAAAATTCGGAACAAGCACACTCATTGGCTTCTATGAAACCGACTTTATCGGACGTGAACTTGTCCGCATTCGCAAAGACCCGATAGGAGAAGGTCTCGTGTACGAATGCGCCGAATACATCGGCGACATCGTGTTCTTATCCCGCAAAATTCATTAGCCCACAACCTCGGCTTCAATGATCTTATCCTTAGCTTCCCGCAGACGGCGCCGGGCGTCGATAATGGCCTGAGCGCGGGAGTCTGCGACCTCCACTTTCACGGCGTCACCGTAACGGTCGGGCGCCCTTCTTTTCAAGATGTCAATCGTGGCCTGCACCGCGAGCTTGCGGGCAAACACATTGTCGGCGGTTTTAGTCACCGTGACCTGTCTGCCGTCGGCTAAAGTCGTCACAACCTCGTCAACCGTTATAAACGGCTTGTGAGCGATTTCCAAGGCTCGATCGGCTAAGGCATCGCACCCGACATACATCGCCTCTTCTAGGCGCATTTTGAGGCCTTCCTGACGATTTTTTCGATAGGTGTACTGACTCCTTGTTACGCCTGCGGCGTCGAGCCACCTCTGAAGCACGCCTCCCGAGGAGAGAAAATCGCAAAGGTGCCGGATACGAGATTCGCATAAAACATCCCCGTCTTCTGCCGGAGGAATATCATGCGGCACCAATCCCAGCTCGGGCATTACCATCTCGCGGAGCGCGACTCTGCCCTCGCGATTGCGGAGCGACTTATCCGGTTTCTTGGAGCGGCAGACATTCTGCGCGGCTTTCTCTTGGGTTGTCGGCGGCTTCCACTCTTTGACGCTGGCGCCGGTCTTTGTTTTTACTTCCCGCATTCGATTTCCTTCCTTTTCCAAGACATCGGGGGCTGGCTTCTGCGCACACCGCGGATGTAGGAGCGCACGGTGGATTCTGACATTTCCATTTTGTCTGCGATCTCGCGGGTTGTCATTCCCGTGGTTCGGAGCATAAGAACGTGTTCGACATCGGCGTCGGTGAACTTTGCGCGGGGATGTCCGCTGCCGATTCGCCGCCCTTTGTCGTTGTAGGCAATATCGACGTAGATTTTCATTTTCTCTTGGGATTTCATATTGTTAGCCGTAATTGTAAAACGGTTTTTCACAATATGGAAAAATTTTTGGAGGCGAGTGTTAAATCACCCCTCCTCGGCTGAAATGGTTTGGGGGCGCCAAAAATTTCTCGGAGCAGTAAGAGGCGGCGGCGCGCGGCCGGCTCAGGGGGTGGGGGTCGGCGCGGCAAACTCCCGGGGGAAAAGAGGGGTAAAGTTCTGCATAGTACAAGCATTTGGAGAAGTATTCAACATAACGGATATTATGTTGAGTAAATAGTGAGACGGCCGACACGCGCGCGATCTCGACGGGGTTATCTTGCGCGCTGTCTTGCCAAAAGGCTATGAAAAGGCGCGCCGCTCCGGTGTTTCGCCCGTTTAGCGCCGATACGCCCGCGCCGCCCTGCTGCTTTAATCAACCTGCTGTAATTCCATTAAGGGCGGCCGCTGTTTCCATATAGGAACCTACCGGCGCCGAATAACCTAAAAACATCCCTAATTCTTGGTATGGTATGAAAAAAGGGGTTTTAGTAGCATTTTTTCCTCTCCTCCTCCCCAATATATATATATATTTTTTTCTTATTTAAATTAGAAAGCGAGAAGTAGAAAACACAAACTCAAACCACCATTTTTGAGACCCTTTTAGGAAATTAAATTACGGCTCGGCATATCGTTACGAGATTTCCAAACGAGACACGTTTTTACGCCCTCAAATGGCAATGAGCGCATCTTGTCTCGTTCTGCTTTCCTGTTACAGCGTAACGGCGCCGCTAAACGAGACATTCAACTTTATAGAGCAGCGCTCCGGTACATACCAAAACTACGCTATAAAGCCTTAGAACTTTCCCTAATAAATCGAATAAATTTAAGTTTATTTATAAATTTGACTTTACAAACTCAAATTTTAGTTTTAGCATTCGAGTTATAGATTTTTAGTAAGTCAAGTTTAGAGGGTCAAACAAAATGACAGCACTTTTAAAGATTTCCGCACTCCCTGCCGTTACAGCACGTTCAATCCTTATGGCTATTCAGTCCGGTGAAAGACTTGCACCGGCCCCGCTCACTGTTTCCACCGCCGGACTAAACACACCGGACGACGAAATAAATTCTTTCTTGGCTGATATTCGCGCCGCTTACAGTCTCACAACCGACAGCAGCACCGCCGCCCGCTCCTTTGTTGCGTACCTCACCGAGTCCGCTGACCTTGATAACTATGAGATTGACGCGGTTAAAGACGTTGAACAATTTTTCTCTGAGTCCGGCCGTAATGACTTAATCGCCGCCGCGATTGATGATCTTAATGACGCTTTGGACACCTATGCCGATGACCCCGAAGCCGCCGCCGGTCTTACTTTGGGTGATGTCTCTTTTGACTGTTTAGAGGACGCCATTAAAAGCGAATCGGAGTCAATGACTGAGGCCCTTGACATCAAAAAATACTTTGACGAGGACGGCGCGGCCTCCGGTGCTTACGTCTTAGTTGAGTGTGGCGGCCCTACCCTTTACTTCCACTGGCTGGATAGTGCAGGCGCCTATATCACCGCTACCGGTCGCACGACTGGCGGCAGCGCTACCCGCGAGATCACGGGCGAGGACCTCGAAATTATCAATCAACTGTATTTCTTTGGTGAATTAAACATCTAAGGAGCGGTAATCATGGCATACAAAACAATCAAATTAGCAGTGGTTCGAGCCCTATTAGGTACATGCACATCCCACGCTATTAGCGCAGAGCTTATTGATTCAAAAGATGGGCGCCTGTATTTTTCCGGCGTGAATGAGAGCCTTCTCGACGGTGGGTTAATCCTCCATTATGAAGAGAGCGTTATATATGACCTGAGGCGCCTTGAATATAGCCGCCCACTAGCTGAGGCGATGGAAAGCGCTTTTAGTTTTATGTACGGCCCCGCGTATCGAGCTGCTCAGGCCATTAGCGGCCCTTACAAAAAATACGGCGGATGGTTTTATCTCACCAATGCGGCCGGTGAGCGCCTCGAAATTGTTGACGGTAACGGTGATGAAATTGATATAGATCGGATTCGCTTACCTAGGCCATTTACAACCGTTTTTTATCCCGAGGCCCCGTACAACCTATCCAAGTAATCAACCGGCGCCCCGCCGGGCGCCTCCGAAACAATCGAATTAGAGGTATATCAAAATGACGAAATTAAATAAGACTGCTGCCAGTGTCGCACGTGTTTATATCCCCTTCTCCGGTTTCTATGAAAGTGTTTTAATGGAGGAACTGGAAGGTGATGTTGCTCGTGAAATCGAAAGGATTAACGAGAACGAGGGTTTAAACCTTACGGATGATGATTTTGGAGTCGACTATTCCGCCCTTTGTTTAGACACTGCTAAGGGCTTGGCTGAGCACTTTCCTCAATGGATTCTCAAGAATACAGGCGTTGCTATTTCGTTGAAGTTTGCTGAGCTGTATCGTCCTCGGTTTTATAACTATGAAACTGATCGAATCTATTGCGACATCTCGAGGGATGATGTCCGTAAGCTCCTAACTTGGCTTGAAGCTAAGCGCCCCGGCTACTTCCGTGATTACGTCCGTAAAACTCTTGCACCCTATGACGGATTTATTCCCTTCTATTCCAATAACCTCACTGACTGGGGAGACTTCGATACGTGGGATAACGTCCAGTTATCTCAGGTATTGGAGGCTGTGAGCAGCGCCCTTACTTCTGATTGTGATAACTGGTATGACACTGTAGAGGGTGATTACTGGGATTGGGCCGCCGGGAATTACTCCATATCCGATTACATGACACGTCGCGAAAAAGAGGAAGCCTAATCATGCGTAAAGTCACAATCCGCCGCCTCAACTCAGCAGGTAAAACAACGGGCCGCCCGCTTATCGTTTACCGCCCCCGCGCCGCCACGGTTAAAACCGCCCGCAACAATAACCCATTGTTAAAGGGCCGCTCCGAGACTGATATCTCAATCATGCTCACACTCAAAAAATTATGTGCTGAGTTCGTTGAAGCACGGCGCTCGAATTATTTCCGAATTGGTTTCTTGAACGGCGCCCCGGTGCGTATTGACCTTGAATACTAAAGGAGGTGTACAGAATGCTTTTAGATGATTTTCAAGTCGGTATCTATCGTTATGAGATATTCGACACCGGCGGCCACCTGATTAAATGGACTCGAATAAACACAACGGACTCAGCCGCTCCGATTGAAATACGAGCACTGAGGCCCAATGCCAAAAGGCGGGAAATCATAGCCGCGTTTAATGACTGACTAACAATTTCCTACGACCGGGAAACAGAAAAAACGGCGCCACGGATTAAACCCCGCGGCGCCTTTTCTTTTTTGGAGATTTTTTAAATGTTTGCACGGATTGAATTACGCGCCACCGCAGCGCCCGCCACGATACCGGCCGCGCCCGCGAAATACATAGCGCGCCTAGTGATCGACCCCGGCGCCGGGCGCCCCGAGGTAACGACATACATCTATTTTGACGCTGATTTTCAGGGCGGCCCGATGACTGTAGACATTACAGATTTTTCCGCCGCGCTTGTCTATCGGTGCCTAGTGGCCGGTTCGTTAAGGCTGGCATTAAAAACCGCCGCCCGCGTTCTCGACACCGGTAAAGAGTCGATCAAACAACGCCTAAAAGTTGATCTCAATCGAAATTTGAAACTAGGCGTCCCGCGCTGGCGATATGACGCGCCCGCCCTCCCCGATTTTTCTCTCACCACTAACTAAAGGAGTGATTTATATGAAGCAGCTTTTTAAAGGATTAGATACGGCATTAAGCGGCATTACCGTTGCAACTAAGGCCCTATTAAAAGAACCTGTCCTATACAACGCATTAGGACCGTCTACATTGCGTGACTTAATGCGTGCTCGTAATGAAATTTTTTCAACGCAAGTTATCGTAAATAAGATTTTATACAGTAATGCTAGTGATCCGACTATTTTGGCAGCTATAGCAGAATATGAGGCCGACTTTATACAGGATCAAAATGAGCCTACAACGGCCGCGGAACCCGCCCCGCTACAGGACACTAAGGCGCCCCCGAAAGTCGCTCAAAAACCCGCCACGGCGTCTAATGAGCCTATCGCAGTGCAGGCCGAACCTAGCCAAAAGACCGCCCCGGCGCCCGCTCCGACCTCTGAAAAAGAGGTGACCCCCGCGCCCGCCGCTAATGGTGAAAAGGCCGAAAAGAAGGCCGATCCGAAAGCCACACCCCCCGTCTCAAAATCGGCTGAGCAAACCGCCCCGAAAGCTAAAGGTTGGGTCGAAAAACCGAAAACGGACGACAAGCTGAACTCGGCCTCTCAGGAAAATTATGCCGACAAGTCCGACGCGGACCTCGATCAGGAGCGCCGCCTCCTCTGCCGCGATGCAGTCCTTAAAGGCGCGCAGCCCGGCGCCGTTCGCGATTTCACTTCTGAGAAATTCGATGTGCGCACCGTAGGTGCCATTCCGCGTGAAAAGCACGGCGAATGGGTTCGCGCCTTTAAAGAAACCTTCGGAGTCTAATCATGGCCGCTCATGCACTTCTATCTCCTTCGGCTGCCGAGCGTTGGATTAACTGCCCCGCCTCTGTCTTTCTGAATAAGGACATCCCCGACGAAGGCTCGGTCTATGCCGACGAGGGCACTGCCGCGCACACCATCATGGAACTCGCGGGCAAAGAGTATTTCAAAGGGTTTGAGTTCGACTCGATCAAGACCACGTTGGCTCTTAAGCTCGCTGAAATGATGACCCGCGGCCCGCAGGGAAAATTCACGATCACCGACGCATGGGCCGATGAGGTTATCAACTGCGCCCGCGTTTGGCTGACCGAGCTGGATAAGGTCTGCGGAGGGTTCCCTGATTACGTAGCCTTCGAGACCCGCGTCAATTCGGTTGAAATTCCGAACGGCTCAATGGGCGGCACTGCCGACTGCCTGATGTTGGTAGGCGACACGCTTCATGTCTTCGACTACAAGCACGGCCAAGGCGTTCCTGTTTCCGCAGAGAACAACCCTCAGCTTTCTTTGTACGGTTACATGGCTTACATGAGCCACCTTGATCTTCCGGTCAAGAATGTTGAGCTTCATATCGTGCAGCCGAGAGCGGATAACACCAACGGTTGGAAGACCTCCGTGGAGCACCTCTGCACTTGGTTTGACGAGATCGTTCAGCCGCAGGCAGAGCGCGTCATCTCGATCTGCGAGACGGGAAAATACACGCTTGAAGACTTCACCGTTACTAAGAGCGGCTGTCGCTTCTGCAAGGCTAAGGCCGCGTGTCCTGCGATGACCCGCGAAGTCTCTACCGAACTCGATCTGCCCCGCGTACTTACGGTGCCCGACTCAACGGAAAAGCTCGCCCGCCTTCTCGACTTCAAGCCCGTAGCCGAGGCCTACTTCGACGCCGTGGAAAAGAAAGTGTTCGACCTTCTCTCCAACGGTCAGTCCGTGCCCGGCTTCAAGTTGGTGTCAGGGCGCCCCGGAAACCGCAAGTGGACGGACTCTGCCCAAGCATTGGACGAACTCAAGAAGGCAAAACTCAAGATGTCCGAGTACTACAAGACACCTGAAGTCATCAGCCCCTCTCAGGCCGAGAAGCTCTACAAGAGCGGCGTGATCGGAGAGCGCAAGTGGCAGACGCTTCAAGGGTTAATCACTCGGCCCGAAGGCAGGCCCACATTGGCCCCCGACACTGATAAACGCCCCGCTTTGAAATCAGACGCGGACTATCTGACCGATGAATCGTAAATATCAAACGTCTTCCTTACTCCCGCCGGCCGCGGTTGAAGCATTAAAGCTCGCGGCCTCGCTGGAGAAGGACAAACCGCCGGGGTCGTCCAAGCGACGCCTCGACGCTCTGGAAAGGGTTATCGCAGAGATCAAAAAAAGATACCCGTCATACTTTAAGGATTAACAAATGGCTGTAAAAGTTCTAGCTATCAATAACAACGGCAAATTCAAAGACGTAAAAGTGCTCTTCAAGGCCTGCCGTCTGCGTTTCAACGACCTGCGTGTCCCTCGTTCCTACAAGGATGCTCCCGACCTGCCCAAGAACTACTCCGTCGCCCTCTTCCTGACCGACGAAGACTTGAAGGAGTTCGACAAGGCAGTCGAGGAAGCCGCCAAACTCTTTTGGGGCGACAAGTGGCAAGCCAAACTGCGCCAATTCCGCAAGACCGAAGACTACAACCCTGCCCGCAAGCAGGTCACCGACGACGGCGAAGTTTTCTACACCGTCAACTGCAAGGCCTCTGAATTTATCAAGCGCTGCAACGGTGTCAGCGAACCCCGCAAGCTCGACGTTCTTAAGCGCAACAAGCAGCCGGTCGTTTGGGATGACGACTCTACCGTGGACGAAAACGGCAACCCCGCTAAGCATGACATCCCCTACAACGGCTGTTATGTGAACGTCGTCGCCGACCTCTACGCCTCGGACAACGGCTCCACTTCCGGTATCTATCCGGCTCTGACTACCGTGCAGTTCGTCCGCGACGGTGAACCGCTTGGTTCTGCTAAGACAAGCGACGCACAGTACCTCGACGACCTCTCCGACGACGGCGAGGACGGCGAGACAGAAGTCGATACCTCTCAGTTCTAACTACTTTTGATCGGCGGTCTCTTCCCAACTGCGGGGAGAGGCCTTAAGATGGAACATACACATCCCACCAAAGTGTGTTTCTTCTTAAGGCGGGTCGAGCGTGCAGTCGAGGGGCATGTCCCTCGGGCCGGCTAATCGCGGGGTCGTCATCCTCGCACCTCTGCTCGGTTCTAAATGGAGAACAAGCTCTCCATGCGCCCGACCCGCCGCCACCTTTCCAAACAAGAAGAGACACACAAATGAAAGTCACCTCTCCTACTCTTTACTGCGACTTAGAAACGTTCTCGGCGAAAGATATTCGCGCCGGTTCCCACGCCTATGCCGCAGACCCCAGCGCTGAAGTTCTCTTGTGGGGCTATGCAATCGACGACGCACCCGCCAAAGTGTGGGACGTTACTGCGGGCCCCATGCCCGAGGAACTCAGACAAGCACTTGACGAAGTAGCACGCAAAGAGCGCCGTCACGTGTGGCAGAACGGCGTCATGTTCGACCGCGTGTTCCTTTCTTACGTCATGCCCGATATTGTGCTGCCGATGGAAACACTCGACGACACGATGGTCATGGCCTATCAAGCGGGCCTCCCCGGTTCTCTGAAGGAACTCTGCCAAGTGTTCCATCTGTCGGCTGACAAGGCCAAGGACGCAGACGGCAGCCGACTCATTCAGATTTTCTGCAAGCCGCTCCCCTCTACTTGGGAGCTCGACCGCGCAACAAGCAAGACGCACCCCGAGGAGTGGGCGAAGTTCGTGAACTACTGCCGCTTGGATATTGAGTCCATGCGCGAAGTCTATAAGAAGCTCCCCGCTTTTAACCGCACCGCAAAGGAGCGCGAGCTTCAGGTCTTGGACGCCACGATAAATATGCGCGGCATTGGAGTTGACGTTGAGTTCGCTGAGGCCGCCATTGCCACGGCTGAGCGAGCCAAGAAGGATATTGACAAGCAGGTATTCAAACTCACGGACGGACGGGTCGTGACCGCAGGTCAGCGCGACGCCCTCATTCAATTCTTCTTCGATAAATACGGCTGGCAACTCAAGGATATGCGCAAGTCAGAATTAGAGAAGCGCATGGAAGACCCCGACATTCCTGCTGAAATGAAGGAGCTGATCGGTCTGCGTCTTATGGGCACCAAGACATCTGTTCAGAAGTACAAGCGCGTGGTACAGGGCGCGGTGGACGGAAGACTCCGCGGCTGTATGCAGTTTCGCGGCGCCTCCCGAACCGGCCGGATTTCCGGCAGAACGTTCCAGCCGCAAAATTTACCGCGCCCCTTAATTAAATCTCAGACAGAGATCGAAGAGATCATTGAAGACACCAAGCTCGGCATTCTTAAAATCTGTTACGACGACGTGTCCGTTCCTCTTTCCAGCGCGATCAGAAGCGTGATCGTCCCCGCAGCAGGCAACCGTCTATGCGTCGCTGACTTCTCCAACGTGGAAGGTCGAGTGCTTGCTTGGCTTGCGGGCGAGGAATGGAAGCTCGAAGCGTTCCGTGAGTTCGACACACTGCAAACCAAGAGCGGCGAATGGGCGCTCCCCTACCGTGACGGATGGTTCCAAGAGTGGGCTGTCAACGCCAAGGGAGATTTCATTCACAAGGGCCACGATCTCTACAAGCTGACCTATGCCCGCACCTTCGGTATCAAGCCCGAGGATGTGACCAAAGATCAGCGTCAGATGGGCAAGGTATTGGAGCTTGCACTTGGGTACCAAGGCGGGCCCGGAGCTTTTGCAACCTTCGCTATGAACTTCGGCATGGACTTGGACGAGCTTGCCAAGACAACTGAGGCAACCATTGAAGAGAGCTATTGGATTGAGTCAATGGGAATGCTCAAGTGGGCCAAGGAAAAGAAGTTAATCCGAGGCATGAGCCAAAAGGCATGGGTCGCCTGCAACGCTATTAAATCCGCTTGGCGCAAAGCCAACTCAGAGATCGAGTCCTTTTGGTATTCGCTCGCTAAGGCTTGTCAGTCGGCGATCAAGGCCAAGGGCGTTGCGTTCTCAGCGGGCCGCATTGTCTGCAAGGTCTCGGGTAACTACCTCTTAATGCGCCTCCCCTCGGGCCGCTACCTCGTGTACCCGGCGCCTCGCCTGCCCGAGGAAGGCGAGATGTGCGACTTCTCCTTTATGGGTGTCAATCAGTACACCAAAAAGTGGGAGCGCATACCCACATACAGCGGCAAGTTATGTATCGCTAAAGGCACCCTCGTCGTCACGCACCGCGGATTAGTTGCCATTGAAAACGTTAAAGACACTGACCTTGTGTGGGACGGCCATGGGTTTGTCGCGCAGGAAGGCTCGGTATCCAAAGGTTCTAAGGAAGTTATTCAAGTTTACGGCGTTTACATGACGCCCGATCACAAGGTACTTACTGAGGAGGGTTGGAAAAATGCATCATCGTGCGAGGGACTTAACAGGGCTTCGTGTCGGTTACCTGACGGCTATCTGTTACGCGGGGTCGAACGGGAAAAGTTCGCTTTGGAAGGTTCGGTGCGACTGTGGGAAGGAGAAACTGATGGAAGCCTCCGAGTTTATGAAGCAGAAAAAGAAAGGAGTCAGGGCGTCGTGCGGCTGCATGAAGCGCGAGACTATCGGAGAAAAGCAGCAGAAGCACGGGATGTCGAAGCATCCGGCCTTCGCAGTATGGCATTCAATGAAGCAGAGGTGCGAGTGCCCGACACATCAAGCCTACAAAAACTATGGAGGCAGGGGCATAAGAGTCTGCGAGCGTTGGTCAAGTTCCTTCGAGAACTTTTGGGAGGACATGGGACCGACGTACAAGCGGGGCCTGACGCTCGACCGAATAGATGTGAACAAGAGTTACTCCCCGGACAACTGCCGTTGGGCAACCATGAAAGAACAAGCGAACAACACCCGCTTCACGAGGTACATACAGGGGAAGCCGCTTTCTTATTGGAAAGAGAAGACGGGACTTGGGAGGACAACCCTTCTGTATCGGCTGAACCACGGCTGTCCGATAGAGCATCTGTTCGACAAGCCCGATTGTTCTCGGAAGTTTTCGACCTTATCAACTGCGGGCCGAGACATCAATTCGTAGTCATCGCCGACGGTGAACCGCTCATTGTTCACAACTGTGAAAACGCAGTCCAAGGCGCGGCCTGTGACCTCCTCTTGGAGGCAGGACCTCGGCTCGAAGCAGCCGGATACCACATCGTCATGTCAGTGCATGACGAATACATCACGGAAATCAAAGACGACAACACGCGGAACCACCGCGAGATGGAAAAGATCATGTCCGACCTGCCCGATTGGGCAGACGGCTTACCCCTTGTAGCCGCGGGGTTTGAAGCGGCTCGCTATCGCAAAGATTAAGGAGACTCAAATGAACGAAAAAGATTTTGAAGGTTTGGACAAGGCTTATGCAAATGCGGTCAGCGCCGCCACGTTTCTCAAGGAGGAAGACGAAAGATATAAGGATGTCAACCCATTGGTTCCTCTGCATGTAGGTCTTTTTGGAGACGGCCACCCCTACATCAGCATCATGTGCGCCGACAGCGACGGCAAGAAACCGCAGGTTGTTGTGCTCACCGAACGAATGGCTCAGGACATTGTAAGAGAAGTCGGCGCCTGCCTCTCCGTTCTGCGCGCTGAACAAGGCAAAGAGAAATAAGGAGACACACACATGAAATCTCAAGAAACAATCATCCGTATGAAACCCGAAGTTAAGGCTCGTTTTGCACATTTCTTTAAAGACCCGGAAGAAGTCGAATACGCTGTCCGATTCGCTGAAGAACGAGCGCGCGCTTTCTGGGACGTCTATTCGAAGTGGCGCGACTCTATTTTCGCTCCGGTACCCCAAGGCGCTTCGATCAATGGCTTCTCTGTAAATGTCATGTTCGATATTTCCGACTTCGAAATCGGGGAGTCAGGCAATGCAAAACCGTGACCACGCTTTTCGTTCGCTGATTGTTGCTGTCATCGGGCTCGTCCTTTTCTTGTGCGTTGTGCCCGTGATCGTCTCATCCACACTCTTACCCGCTTGGGTTATAGCCACCTTGATTGTCGCGGGTTTCGTGGGTGCCCTATGGTTAATCATCAAAAACATTTTCTAAGGAGAAAAAAAATATGTCTGTTAAATCCGTTTTTATCGCCGGTGCTGTTGCCACCGCATTGGCTGTCGGAGGCGTCTACACCATCGCTAATCTGCAAACCGTTCCCGCCGGATACGTCGGCGTCAAGGTCAACCTTTACGGGTCCGATAAGGGCGTGCAAAACGAGGAGCTAGGCGTCGGCCGCTACCTGCTGACGTGGAATGAGCAGTGCTACTTGTTCCCTACTTTCAATCAACTGCATACCTATAAAGTTCCCTTCACATTCCAAACTTCTGACGCTATGGCCGTCAATGCAAGAATCGGTGTCGAGTATCAGGTTAAGCCCTCTATGGCAACTAAGGTCTTTCAAACTTACCGAAAGGGTGTTGACGAAATTACTGAAATTAACCTTCGTCAGAATGTCTCGGATGCCTTGATTAAGTATGCGTCCCTGATGGACGTGAACGAGCTAACTGCAAACGGAAAAACCAAGCTGTTGGAGCACGTCACGGAAGAATTAAGACACCAGCTTGAGAATGTCGGCATTCACATCATTCGAGTGTCGTGGGCTTCTGACATTGAATATCCGCCTCAGGTAAGAGAATCCATCAACGCCAAGATCGAAGCAACTCAAAGAGCCATGCTTCGTGAGAACGAAGTTGCCCAGTCTAAAGCTGAGGCGGAGAAGGCGCGAGTAGCAGCACAAGGTGAGGCAGACGCTCAGCTTACTAAGGCTAAAGCGGAAGCCGAATCTATCGCTATCAGAGCAAAAGCCCTTCGAGACAATCCTCAGGTCTTGACACTGGAAGCCATCTCTCGTTGGGACGGGAAGCTGCCGGTTTACCTTGGCGGAGATTCTCTTCCGGCGCCGTTCATGCAAATGAAGGAACGGCCATGACACCAACAGAGATGATTAGAGAACAGCTCCCGAAACGAGTTGCGGAGCTGAAGGCATTGGGCTACTGCGTTGAGTCTTTTGAGAAGGCAGGACAAATAAACGTTTATCTCAGCGGACGGGTCTTTACTTATTACGTCTCAACCGGAACCATCTTCGTCAAGAACTTAACCTGTCTTAGAAAAAAGAGCTTTGCTGAATTTTTAAGGCTTTTGGAGAAAAGCAAATGAATAAGTACACACTCAAAGCGCTTATCAACCCCTGCTGGTGGATAAGGAACGACCCCATAAGTCGAGACCTTGACAAGGTTTACCGTTACCTGCTCGACCATAAGGACGAGGTTAAGGTAATCAATTGCGGCCCGTACACCCTTCACCTGTTGTTCAGGGGTCGTCAGTACAACGTTTGGTGGGCTAATTTTCCTTACGCCTATCTGAGTGAGACGGTGGTAACCGAGGAGGACGGCCGCATAACAAGGTGCGGCGGAGTATTGCCTACACGTGCTACTGCTATGGAGTTTTACGAAGTCTTCGGCGCTTCGCCGGAGGGCCGAATAGATGGGAAGTACCGGAAAGCGGCCGAACTTCTTAGCCTCACCCGACAACCGGAGAAAACCGAATGACCACCCCAGAAGGACTTAACACGAAGGCATTGAAGCGCCTCTGCTCGGAGCTGGGTATCACTGCCTTCAAGATGTCTTTCGAGGGTACCGTCGGCGCCCCCGACTGGCTCCTCATGCGGCAGGGAAAGCACATTCTTGTCGAGCTGAAAGCAAGAAAGAACGGCAAGCTCTCCCGTCCGCAGGAGCGAATGATCGACCGGCTGATTGATGACGGAGGCTTTGAAGTCTTCGTCTGCGACAGCCCCGAGTCCATCAAGTCGGCGATCAATCAGGGACTTTTCGGCGGCGTTAACGTAACGGAGGACTTATGAAGTTCGTACCTCGTTCATACCAAAAGCTGATCGTCGATAACATCCTCTACAACAAGCGCACCGCAGTCTTCGCAGGCATGGGCTTGGGTAAGACCGCTTCTACATTGGAAGCCATCCGTCAGATCAAGGCGGTGCGGCCGTCGCTCACCGTCCTGATTATCGCTCCGCTCCGCGTCGCGCAGAGCACGTGGCCGGACGAGGTGAGGAAGTGGGACAGCTTCAGGCACCTCAGAGTATCGGTGATCTGCGGGAGCGCCAAGGCACGCCGCGACGCCCTGCTCGCCGACGCAGACATCTACACGATCAACTATGAAAACATCCCGTGGCTGGTTGAAGAGCTTAAAGGCGATTGGTTCTTTGATCTGATCGTCGCCGACGAGAGCACACGGCTTAAGGGCCTGCGGGCACGCCAAGGAACTCAGCGAGCCAAGGCCTTAGCCAAGGTCGCGTTTAAGTCCGAAGGGTTCGTAGAACTCACGGGCACCCCGGCGCCGAACGGTCTCTTAGACCTTTGGGGTCAGATGTGGTTCTTGGATAAGGGCGCTCGCTTAGGCAAGTCCTTCTCTGCCTTTCAGAAAGAGTTCTTTTATCCGATCTCTCGCGGAGGCGGCGCCACCCGTTGGGTCGAGTGGAAGCTCCAAGAAGGGAGCGACAAAAGAATTAAAAGGAGAATCGAAGATGTCTCGATCACAGTCAACCCCGAGGATTACTTCGACGTTGCTAAGAATATTTTTAACGACATCGTGGTTGAGCTTCCTCGCGAAGTCATGCGTCAGTACCGCAAGTTCGCTCGCGAACTCTATCTTGAACTCGAAGGAGGAGAAGAGATTACGGCCGCAAACGCTGCTGTTAAGACAGGTCGCCTGCTCCAAATGGCGAGCGGTGCGGTTTACGTTGAGGACGGTGAAGGAAGTGACGCCTACACCGTTGTCCACAAGGCAAAAATTGAAGCTCTTGCTTCGGTTATTGAGGAAGCCAATGGTGCGCCCGTGCTCTGCGCCTACAGCTATCGACATGAAGTGGATCGTATCCTCAAGGCTTTCCCTTTCGCCCGAGTGCTTGACAAGTCACCGCAGACTATTCGCGATTGGAATGCGGGAAAGATACCGCTCTTACTTGCTCACCCGGCATCTTGCGGTCACGGACTTAACTTGCAGGACGGAGGAAACATCCTTGTCTTTTTCTCATGCACATGGTCGCTCGAACTACACGATCAGATCGTTGAGCGTATCGGTGCCGTGCGCCAAGCCCAAGCGGGACACGACAGACCAACCTTTGTCCACTACCTCGTAGCTAAGGGCACGCTTGACGAAGCAGTCAAGGAGCGCCTCTCTACTAAGCGCGACATCTTGGATGTCCTCTTGGATAAGAAACAAGCAATCGAGGGTGAATCAGATGATGACGAATATTGAAGAACGCATTACCAATATGGCGGCGTGCGGCTTAAGCCCTTACGTTATCGAGGAGCGCTTGGGGATGGAGCATTACACCATCCATGTCAAGTACCACCAAGCTCTTATGAACGGGTACGTCACGGCTCCTGCCTCAGGCCGAGTCCATACGCTGAGCGCTGAGCAGAAAGCCGCCCGTAAGCGGGAGCGCGCTAAGGAGCGGCGGGAAGAGAAAAAGGCAGAGGCTAAGAAGCAAGCCGAAGCACCTAAGCGCGTAGAGATGACGCACGAGGAGCGGCTTGCCCGAAGGCGAGAGTATGACGCTCGCTATCGAAGGGAGCACCGAGAGGAATACAACCGCAAGCGCAGGGAACTCTACCACGCTATGAGCCCTGAAAAGAAAAAGGCGCTGTTCGAGCGGCTGGTTGAGTACAAGAGAGCCACCTACGAACAACGTAAAGACAAGATCAATGAGCGTCGCAGGGAACTCAGAAGACTAAAAAAGGAACAAGCAAATGCCGAAAAACAGAAAGCCGCGCAAGGAGTACAGGCCCCGAGCGATACAGAGAACCGGCTGCTCTTATCCGCGTGAGACCATCAACGAGATCAAGGACATCATTAACAGCATGGGCTTGGTGGCCGAGGTGTCTCTGCCGCAGGGCGTCATCGACGACAAGCAGTGCGTGAAGATTCAAGACCTCTTGAATTGGGGCGGAATGCTGATGTTTGATCGCAAGTGGAAAGGCCAAGAAAAGGAAGCCGAGGAGTTCAAGGCCCGCCACTACAAAGCGCTTCACGCATGGGCCGCAGTCGTGCGCCGCAAGAACTCAGGACAGACCCACGGTTACGTCGCCAAGGCCGACGAGCTTCAGATCATCCGAGACGTGTGCGGCGAGATCACGGCAATGCTTAAGGAAGCTATGGAGCTGGCGCCTCAGCGCACCGTCCGAGAACTTCTCGCGGTCATTCAGATTGTGGACGAGCAGCACAACCGCGACGGAAGCCGCGGCGTTAAGGAGATTTCACCGACGGCCCGCGCCGTCCTTAACCAAAGAACTTATAGGAGGCCCGGGTAATGGCACTGACTTTCGGCTCGGTCTGCTCCGGCATTGAGGCGGCCTCCGTCGCTTGGGAGCCGTTGGGATGGATACCCGCATGGTTCTCAGAGATAGAGCCATTCCCGTGCGAACTCTTAGATCAGCGCTTCCCGTGGGCTATGAACTACGGGGACATGACCACACTGCCGGAGCGAATAAGAGCACGTGAAATCGAAGCACCCGACCTGCTCTGCGGAGGGACGCCCTGTCAGGCGTTCTCTGTGGCAGGCAAAAGATTAAGCCTCGAAGACCAACGAGGTAACTTGACATTAACTTTTTGTGAGATAGCAAATGATATCGAAGATGTACGAAACGAAGACG
>JABLTT010058079.1_pt1 | contig 41142 bp, 43 predicted proteins | sample 7160061 | NCBI WGS metagenome assembly JABLTT01 (sample SAMN14651232, study PRJNA627086) | human gut metagenome | isolation source: feces | host: Homo sapiens
CGGGGCCTGGCCCGGGGCCTCGGCTGCCGGGATGCGGTGGCCAGCCCCACATACGCCATCGTAAATGAATACCGGGGAGAGCATCCCCTTTATCATTTTGACATGTACCGCATCACAGACAGCGACGCCCTGTACGACATCGGGTGGGAGGATTATCTGGCCAGGGAAGGGCTGTGCGCCGTGGAATGGAGCGAGAACATTTTGGACGCACTGCCGCCCGGCACGCTGTATGTAAAGCTGGACAAGCGGTCGGAGACCCACCGCCATATCACGGTATACCGGGAGGAGGGGACCACATGCGCATATTAGCACTGGATACCACGGGCCGCATCGCATCCGCCGCCCTGTGGCAGGGGGACCGTCTGGTGGATTATGGGGAGAAGGATTCCCAAATGAACCACAGCCGCACGCTGCTGCCCGTCGTGCAGCAGCTGCTGGAAAAACAGGGGCTGTCCCTTGACCAGATGGATGTGTTCGCCGCCACCGTCGGGCCCGGCTCCTTCACCGGCGTGCGCATCGGGGTGGCCGCTGTCAAAGGGTATGCCTGGGTGACAGAAAAAACCTGTGCGCCGGTCTCTACGCTGGAATCGGCGGCCTTTGCCGCACCAGAGGGGGAGGGCACACTGTGCGCCCTGGTGAAAGCCCGGCAGGATGAATTTTTCTTTGCCCTGTTCCAGGGCAGCGGCAGAGAGCGGCTGACAGAGGACCAGGTGGGGAAAGCCGGCGCCATCTGGCAGCAGTTGCAAGCCTGGCCCAAGCCCTGGCGGCTCACGGGCGACGGCGCGGAAGAGTGGTTGGCCCTGGTGCCCGAAGCCCTGGGGCAGACGGAACAGACCCACTGCCGCCAAAACGCGGCGGCCACTGCCCAGTGTGCCGCCCGGCAGGCCCAAGAGGGCAAACTGGTGGATTGCCACACCCTGAAGCCCGCTTACCTGCGCCCATCCCAGGCGGAGCGGATGCGGGCTCAGAGAGAGGGACAAGCACAAGAAGGATGACAAAGGACAGGGCCGGCCAAGGCAGGCCTCTGCACAATAAAAATGGAAACAACGGATAAACAATGGAGGTATCGGTTATGAAAATCGCCATCGGCTGCGACCATGCTGGGTTAGAACTGAAAGAGCAGGTCAAAAAACATCTGCAGGAAATGGGCTGCACTGTCACAGATATGGGGACTTATGACAGCAAATCCTGCCATTACCCCATTTATGCGCAAAAAGTGGCCATGGAAGTGGTGAGCGGCCGGGCGGGCCTGGGCATCTTGGTCTGCGGCACCGGCGTGGGCATGTCCATTGCTGCCAACAAAGTCAAAGGCATCCGGGCCGCCGTGGTGTCCGATTGCTTCACCGCCCGGGCGGTGCGCATGCACAACGACGCCAACGTTCTCTGCCTGGGCGCCCGGGTGCTGGGCAGCGGCCTGGCCTGCCTGATCGCCCAGCTGTTTGTGGAGACCGAGTTTGAAGGCGGCCGCCACCAGACCCGGCTGGATATGATCCGGGACATTGAAGAAGGGAAATGACCGGGAAGGAGGCGGGGACATGGACCCCAAGACCCATGTGCTGGATCATCCGCTGATCCAGCACAAAGTGGCCATCCTGCGGAAGCAGCAGACCGGCGCCAAGGAATTCCGGGAGATCGTGAGCGAGATCGCCATGCTGATGTGCTATGAGGCCACCCGGGATCTGCCGCTGCAAAAGGCCCGGGTGGATACCCCGCTGGGCCGGGCCCAAGTGCAGGTGCTGGCCGGCCGCAAGCTGGCGGTGGTGCCCATTTTGCGGGCCGGGCTCGGCATGGTAGACGGTATTTTAGATCTGATCCCGGCGGCAAAAGTGGGGCACATCGGTTTGTACCGCGATCCGGAAACGCTGCGGCCCGTGGAGTATTACTGCAAGCTGCCCGCCGATGTGGAGCAGCGGGAAGTGCTGCTGCTCGACCCCATGCTGGCGACGGGGGGCAGCGCTTCGGCAGCCATCGGCTTCCTCAAAGAACGGGGAGCCAAGAGCATCCGCCTGCTGCACATCATCGCCGCGCCGGAAGGGGTGGCGCGCATCCGGCAGGATCACCCGGAAGTGCCCATCTATTGCGCCGCTTTGGACGAAGGACTCAACGAGCACGGCTATATCGTGCCCGGCCTGGGCGATGCGGGCGACCGGATATTTGGCACCTGGTAGGCGGGCGGCAAAAAGGCGGGGCCCGAAGGCCCCGCCCGGCGGAGTATAGCAGATGCCGTTATTTGCGGCGGTTGTTTTGCGGGTAACGGCGGCGGGCCCGGCGGCGCCGGCGGTTACGGCGGCGCCAGGAGGCCAGCAGGATCAGCAGGACCACCAAGGCCAGCAGGGCGGCCAGGATGATCTTGAATACAGGGCCTGTCAGAAACTCCTGCACCTGGTGGATGAAGTAAAGCACATCGGAACGCTGGATGTTTTCCGAAGCCACCAGGTCGATGGTGCCATAGCTGGTGTCGCCAAGGAACACTTCGGCGGTGCCCAGCTTATCCCCTTTGCTGACCGGGGCATCCACCGTGCTGCCGGCAGAGACTTCAAAGCGGATGTCTTCCAGATCGGTCCCGTCGGCAATGAGGCGCATAAAATCGTCGGAGGCCACCAAAACGGTGCGCTCCTTGCCGGCGGCAAAGCGCACAGGCATCTCTTGCACCGGGGTGTTTTCAGTGACGATGGCTTCGTAGGAATAGTGGTCTTTGGCATAATCGAACAGGGTGCGGGTGGCTGTATAGCAGGTGATGTCGCCATTGTCATCCTGTACGCCGCCCAGCACCACAGAGATATACTCCAGGTCGCCGTCGGTGGCGCCGCCTACCAGGCAATAGCCGGCCGGCGTGGTGGTGCCTGTTTTGATGCCGAAAGCCCCTTTATAGTAGTAGTTGGCATTGCGAAAACGGGAGATCAAGTGGTTCGTCGTGGTGATCGTGGTCTGCTGGGGGTGCATGTTGGTGGGGGCCAGCTGCACCGAAGCCGTGCCTACGATCTCCCGCAGTTCGGGGATCTCCATGGCGGCGCGGGCGATCTTATACAGATCCCGGGCAGAGGTGTAGTGGTTCTCATCGTGCAGACCGGTGGGGTTGACGAAATGAGTGTTTTCACAGCCCAGTTCCTGGGCTTTCTGGTTCATCATTTCGGCAAAGTTTTCCACCGAACCGCCCACATGTTCGGCCAGGGCATTGGCGGCGTCATTGCCCGAACCGATGAGCAGATAGCGCATCATATCCATGAAACCCATTTCTTCACCGGCCATTAGGAAGACGCTGCTGCCCTGTTCGCTCAGCCCTTCCACAGCGGCTCGTGATACAGGGACCATATCTTCGTGCCCGCCGTTTTCCCAGGCCACCAGCGCCGTCATCAGTTTGGTGGTGCTGGCCGGGTAGAGGCGGTCGTCTGCATTGGCTTCATACAGGATCTGGCCGGTGGTGGTCTCTGCCAAAAAGGCCGCTTTTACATTGAGGTCCAACGGGCTTTCCTGGCTGTCTTCCACCGGCGCTGCCAAGATGGGCAGCGAAAAGGCCATGGTCAGCGCCAGGAGCAGCGCCAGCAATCTGGTTTTCATGGTGATCCTCCCCAAAAGAGAAATTTTTGCGGGCCCCCTGGGGGCATATCTGCAATTCTAACAAAATATGCGCTTGATTGCAATGGTGCAAACTCGTTTTCCGGCCATCTTAAGAAAAAAGAAAGGATCGGGGTGGGAACTGTGGCAGACCGTCGAAAGTACGCCGCGCCCTTGGCGGTGTTGGCCGCTTTGGCTTTGGGCATTTTTGCAGGCAGGGCCAGTGTGCTGCTGGGGGACTCCCACATCCAGTATGGCGGCGATGCCCAGCTGGTGGAGCAGCCTGCGCTGCTGCTGGAGGAATACCAGGTGACGCCTTTGGACGACCCGGAAGACCATCTGCTCATCGACATCAACACAGCGGGCGAGCAGGAGCTGTGCCAGCTGCCCGGCATCGGGCCGGCCAGGGCGAAAAGCATTGTGGAATACCGCCAGCGCTGGGGCCCCTTCGCCTCGGTGGAGGAGATACGGGCTGTCAGCGGCATCGGCGATCAGATATTTGAGAATATAAAGGATTCGATCACGGTGGGAGGAGCCCCGCCGGAAAAGGGAAATCGTTAACAGTGGAGGTTTGTATGAGAGTTTTAGTGGTGGATGACGAGAAGCTGCTCGTCAAAGGGATCAAATTCAATCTGGAAAACGACGGCTATCAGGTGGATACGGCATTTGACGGCGCGGCGGCCCTGGCTATGGTGCGGGACCAAAAGTACGACATCATCATTTTGGACCTGATGCTGCCCGAGGTGAGCGGCCTGGAGGTGTGCCGCAAGATCCGGGAGACTTCCAATGTGCCCATCATCATGCTGACAGCCAAGAGCGAAGGGGTCGACAAGCTGATCGGCTTTGAATACGGGGCGGATGACTATGTGACGAAACCCTTTGACATCCTGGAGCTCAAAGCCCGCATCCGGGCCATCCTGCGCCGGGCTGGCAGCCAGCCGGCAGCAGAGGCGGCCGACGACCAGATCCATATCGGGGACCTTCAGATCGATACGAGCCAGCGTTCGGTGCGCAAAAACGGCCGCGCTACAGACCTGACGGCCAAAGAATTTGACTTGCTGGTGATGCTGGCAAGGCACCCGGGCCGGGTGTTCAGCCGGGAGGGCCTGCTCAACGAAGTCTGGGGTGAAGATTACCCGGGGGATATCCGCACGGTAGACGTGCATGTGCGCCGCCTGAGAGAAAAATTGGAAACGGATGACTCCAACCCGGAATACATCCTCACAAAATGGGGGGTCGGTTACTATTTCAAACCAAGTGCCAGCAACCAGGCTGACTAAAGGGCTGCGGTTCCGCATCGCCCTGGTGATGACCGTGATGTTGGCGGCCCTGTTGGGGGTGCTCAATTTTTACCCTGCCCAGGCAGTGCGCCGCCTGATCATCAATTCCAAAGAGGCCGACCTTTTGGAGCGGGCCCGGACCCTGGCCACAGAGCTGGAAGGGTTCGCCACCCTGAACCAGGAAAACATCAATGTCTCCATGCAGGTGCTGGATCTGGGGGAAGACCAGCGGATCTTGGTGACGGACAATTTCGGCAGTGTCATCTACGACAATGCCAAAGCCAGCACCCTGGCGGGCCGCTATACGCTGCTGCCCGAGATCGTATCCGCCCTTTCGGGCAACGACGTCTTCCATTGCCGGTATGGAGAGGAAGCTTTTGTCTCCAGCGCTGCCGTGCCCGTGATGAACGGCCGGGCTACTTTGGGGTCAGTCTATATCTACGATTACGATACAGCCCAGGCCGATTTTTTGCGCAGCACCCAGCGAAATATCTTCCAGATCTCCATGCTGCTGGCCGTCATCGGCTTTATCATCCTGGTGGCCTTCATGGTTTATTTTGGGAAACGCACCACCATGCTCATCGACGGCATACGGGATATGAGTGCGGGCAACTACGATTCCCGTATACAGATCTCGGGGCAGGATGAGCTGGCAGAAGTGGCCTATGAATTCAATCTGCTGGCCGACCGGTTGCAAAAGACCGAAGAGGTGCGGCGGGAGTTCGTCTCCAATGCCTCCCATGAGCTGAAGACGCCCTTGGCTTCCATCAAGCTGCTGTCCGATTCGATCTTGCAGACAGAGGGCATCAGCAAAGAATCGGTGGCTGAATTCTTGCAGGATATCAACGAGGAGATCGACCGGCTGACCCGCATTACCGAGCGCCTGTTGCAGCTGACTAAACTGGACCATGTGCCGCCCTCTGCCGCGGAAGACTGCGACTTGAACACTCTGGTGGAAAAGATCGGAGAGCTGCTGCGGGAAAACGCTTTCCAGGCCCAGGTGACGCTGGAAGATCAGGTGCCCCAGGGGCTCAAAGTCCACTTTGACAAAGACGGCCTGTATCAAGTGGTGTTCAACCTGATGGAAAACGCCATCAAATACAACCGGCCAGGCGGAAAAGTGACCATCCAGGCCCAGAAGCAGGAGAATGGCGAGCTGGTGCATTTGCAGATACAGGATACGGGGATCGGCATGGCGCCCGAAGAGCTGCCCCACATTTTCGAACGGTTCTACCGGGTGGACAAAGCCCGCTCCCGGGAGCGCGGGGGCACGGGGCTGGGGCTGGCTATCGTCTCCGATTGGCTGCAGGTGTTGGGCGGCAAGATCCAAGTGGAGAGCGTGCTGGGGCAAGGCACCACCTTTACGGTGACATTGCCCGCCGCCCGGCCGCCAGAGGAGGACAGCCTATGAGATATGCCAGATCCATCGCGGCTTTTTGCTGTGTCTTCTGCCTGCTCTTTGCAGGGTGCCAGCAGCAGACCTGGCAGAAAGGGCAGCAGGTCGAGCTGGATCTCTATTGCCTGACGACAAAAGGCATGGGGGAAGATTCGTGGCAGCTGACCACAGACACCCAATGGGTGGAACAGGCAGAAGCGCCGGAAGACTTCGTCAAGGGGATCCTGACGAAGATGAAGCAGATCCAAGAACGGGACAAAGAACCGGCCATTCCGCCGGGGGTGATGGTGACAGAGGTGGTCTTTTATGGAAACAGCGTCATCGTCAACCTGTCGCCCGAATTCAACGAGCTGGAGCCGGTGCAGCGGAGTTTAGCCGCCGCCGCCATTGCCAAGACGCTGGATCAGCTGGATGGCATTGACTTTGTCAAAGTATCCTGCGCCACAGAAAACTACGAGATCGACAGCGATTTTTACCTGGATGCAGACAGTCTTGTGCTGGATGAATCTGCCATACAGTTCAATGCCTTTGATGTGACGCTGTATTTGCTGGACAGGCACAGCGGCTATGCCGAGCCCATCGTGCGCACGATCAAAACAGAAGAAAAAGAGCTGACCCTGGAGATGGTGTTTGCTGAACTGGCCCATCCGGAAGAGGGAAGCTTGCTGCAATCGCCGGTGCCACAGGGCATGGAAGTGCCCAGTATCGCAGAGAACGACGGCATCTGTGTGCTGGATTTTGCCCAGATGACCGAGGAGCAAGCCGGGCAGATGGACGCCTTGGCCATCCGCGCCATTGTGGATACCATGTGCAGCCAGGAGGGCATCCGCGGCGTGTTGCTGCGCGTGGCTGGCAGGCCCCTTTCCTATTATGGCATCAATGGGTATGATGGAGTGCTGAGCTGAGAGAGGTCTGGCGCTTTTCGTCAAAGCGACGCCAGAGACATTTCCAGAGCAGCGGCTTGCTGCGGACCCGGTTACAGCGGAAGAGGGGGCAACGGGAGCAGCGCAGGTGTTTGCCGGCAGCCCCAAAGCCCGCTCCGACCGAAGAATAAAAAAAGCCAGGGGGAAGCACATTGCTTCCCCCTGGCTTTGCCTTACAGGGACCCTTGGCCAGCGGTATTTTTTACTTGTGACGGGGGTGCTGGCGCACCACTTCCGCGCCGCGGATAACTGCTGCCTGCACATCGGCATGGTATTGAATATTCAAACTGGCAGCCTTGCTGATGGCCGAACCAGAGGATGTGACAGCATAGCGGGGCGGCAGATTGTTCAGCGCAAAAGCGATGACATCGTTGCGGCACTGGTCGCAGGGGCAAAGGTCCAGCGATGCTTTCAGCTGGTCGAAGGTCTCTTCCACCACATCTTCCATAATATTGTGATACAATTTCATTCTCTCAACCCTCTCGTCTTGCGCAGCACAGGCTGGGCAGGGAAGCACAGGCCCTGCTGCGGAAAAAGTCATTGCAACCATTATAAAATAAGCGGTTCCAAAAGTAAATGGTTCCCTTACCGTTTGTCCAATATTTGATTGATGGAGGCCACCACATCGGTGATGGGCCGCACTTCGTACCCATTGGAGCGGAAGTAATCCACCAGCGAAGACAGGGCCTCTGCGTTTTCCGGGCTGCTGCGCAGGTTGAGCACCACATGGCCGGAGGCTCCTTCCAGATGGGAGAGGCAGGCGGAATAGATGGCGCCTGCTGTCTGGGCTTGGGTCTCAAAGCTGCCGTCCCACAGCCGGTATCCGCTCTCCACCAAGGCGTCCACTTCTTCCTGGGTCAAGCTGGCGCTGCCACCTGGCACCATCAAAAGACGGGGGCGGGTCTTGATCACCGCCTGGACGGCTTCGGTGGTGGCAGCTGCCTCCTGGGCCAGGTCTTGAAAGCCCGCCCCCACGCCGGCGTACCCATCCAGATTGTTGCCGATGGTGTGACCGGCCGCCGCCGCCCGGGCCAAATATTCCACGTTGCCTGCGTGGAGCCGGCCGGTGACGAAGAAGGTGGCCTGGTAGCCGCTCTCCTGCAAGATATCCAAGATCTGGCCGGTGGAATCGTTTAGATCGCCCTCAAAAGCCAGATAGACCACCGGCTTTGCCTCTGGATCTTCCTCCACAGGCTCGCCGGAGGCATTGGGATTCTCGTTGGTGCTGGGCGGGGGCGTACTGCTGTTTCCATTGGTCTCATTGTCTGGGTCAGGCTCCTCGGTCTCACCGCCGTAATCCCGCTGGTATTGGTCGTAGATGGAGCGCATCACGGTAAAGCTACGGGAGACCAGGTAATCGTCGCTGACCATATTGTCATCGGTGTTGATGCGCACGATGGGCCCCAGCAAGTTGCCTGGCACAAAGGAGAAATAAAAACCGAAGGCATCGCACACCACCCGGGCGGGCACATAATAGGTGCCGTTGCGCCGCACGGCGTTGGCCCCATAGACCGTGCCCTGCTCATCGTAGGTGATGGCGTTGGCCATATCAAAGGTGAGGATCCGGTTGATGTTGTAGAGCACCAGCTGGTTGTTGGCCGCGTTGTAGGTAGAGGAAAGGCCGGGGGAAGGGGCGATGAGGAAGGTGGAGTAGGGGACATAGACCAAGCCGTCGATCTGCATCGGCATGGTGTTAGGGGCCAGGTTGCGCAAAAAAGTGTCGTTGATGGCGGTAAAGATCACATCGGGCACTGCATTCGAGGTGGGGAATGCGCCCAGCAGCAGCACGGCCGCCAGGGCCAGCGCCAACAGGCGGTGGGTCTTTCGTTTCACACCGGTCTCCTCCTTTCTGTTCCTCTGCCAAGGCTGGGGAATGCTCTTTTGATCTGACACAAAAGCCAAAGACCTTTCATCAGTATAGCATATGGGCCGGCAGAAATCCACTGTGGGTTTCCGCGTCTCTTTCCACCCGACCGCCCCTATAGAGAGGAACGCCGGGAGGCGGCGCGGCGGTATGCCAGAGAGAAGAACGCTGCCGATAGGATGAAGTAAGGTGGATTTGTTCATGACTTTGTGGTAAACTCATCTTAATAGTAGCACCCGTCAAACAAAGAAATGAAAACAAACGATGAGAGTATGCAGAACTTTCCAAGCTTTGTGAAGAGGGATTTAAATGCGTAGAGTTTCACCTATTTCTTTGTTGTTCATACTCCTACTGGCGCTTTCCGGATGCAGCAACACTGGAAGATCACAAGAAACGATACCAGATGACTATACAATCGGTGTTGTTCGCACAATCGGTTATAAGAATAGCAGTGATATACTTTACTTTGACGATGAATTGAACCAGACTGGCATTACCCATTACGACTATGCAACAATGGGAGAACTCTTTTATAGCCCGATAGTCTATGACGGCTCCTTATATATTGTGCCACAGGGGCAAGCAAACAAGAAGGATGAAAAAACGGTCCTTCAACTGGATCTAGATTCATTTGAACAACAAGAATATTCATTAGACCAAATTGCGATATATGGACTAAGTGTAAATTCATCAGCTATTTTTGCGGCAAATAATATCAACCAGCAGTCCTTTATAAGCCGAATCGACCGGACGAATGAAACTGTAAAAACTGCTACTTACAATGACTTATATATTTCTATCGTTTGCTCATATCAAGACAAATTATATGCTTTTTCAAGTGAAAGCACGCCATCGGGAATAAAAAGTACTTTACACTGCCTTGATCCAATAACATTGGAAGAACTGCAAAGGATCGACATATCTGAATTTGGGAGCGGGGTCTATTCTGTAGTGGGTGTTGGCAATGTTTTATATTTCGTACCATCAGTAACACCACAAGATACATTCAATCACATTGTTTGTGCTTATAATACTTCATCCGAAGAAATCAGAACAATAGAGTTTCCCTATAATGTATTTCATGTTTTAAATGCAGACAATAAATTGTATGTCACACATGGAAATCTTGTAACGGGCGAAGGTACAGCATTGTCTGTTTTTGAGATTGAAACGGAAAAAATGGATACTTATGATTTGGGAATGTGGCCGGGACAAATAGCAATAAACGATAAGGCACTTTACGTCATGGGAACCGATACAGTTGCCAAATTCGACTTACAAACAATGGATAGACAGGCAGAAGCAAGTATTCCATTAAATGATGGCTATTACTTATCAAGTCTTTTCTCAAAATGAGATAGGCTTTGTGGAACGGAAGCAGAATCTTTTTCGATCACTGAGCAGCACACAGCAAAACCAAATAAGTCACCTGCAAGGGGCAGCCGAGAAATCGCCTGCCCATTTTTGATACCTGCGAGCAGAGAAGAGTTTTGATAAACTGTCAGGATTTCCGTCAAATGGACGGGAGCTTTCCATTTCCCTTGAAATCACTACCTTCCCTGAAAAGGGAATCTCCCCAGGGGCAAAAAGGCGGCACCATCCAGGGGGAACCCACATACGATAGAGGGAAGAGAGGTGTCAAATATGACAACTAGTCTGATCGTTTTCCGGTCGGTGACCTATGCCCAGCGGGGCTCCCGGGTGTTGGCCCAAAACGGCATCGGCAGCAACATGATCCGGGCGCAAGCGGTGTTGGGCGGCGGCTCTTGCAGCTATGCCCTCAAAGTGAGCACCCAGAGCCTGCAGCAGGCTGCCGCCATCTTGCAGCGCAGCAAGATCCCGTATACGGCGCTCTATGCCCCCGACCGTTTCGGCCATTATACGCCAATTGGATGAGAGGAGCGATACCGTGATCTATTTGGATAACGCAGCCACCACCCTGCTGAAGCCGCTGATGGTCAAACAAGCGGTGCTGGCTGCCATGGACAACTGCGCCAACCCTGGGCGCAGCGGCCACAAGCCGGCGATGGCGGCAGCCGAGGCCGTGTTCTCCTGCCGGGAGACCGCGGCCGCCTTTTTTGGCCTGCCAGAGCCGGAGCGGGTGGTGTTCACCCAAAACGCCACCCACGCGCTGAACATTGCCATCAAAAGCGCGCTGCACCAGGGGGGCCACGCGGTGGTGACCAGCTACGAACACAACAGCGTGGTCCGGCCCCTGGAGGCCATGGCTGAACAAGGCGTCACCTACACGGTGGCTGCCTCCAAGCTGTTCGATCCCCAGGACATGGTGGAGCAGATCGGCCGGGCGATACGGCCCGATACCAAGTGCGTCATCGTCAATCACGTTTCCAACGTATTCGGCTTTGTGGCACCCTTGGAACAGATCGACGCCCTGTGCGCCCGGCGGGGGCTGCCCCTCATCGTGGATGCGTCCCAATCCGCCGGGGTGTTGCCCCTGGATTGCAGCCGCTTCCAAAGCGTCATCTTCGTCTGTATGCCGGGGCACAAAGGCCTCTATGGGCCTCAAGGCACTGGGATATTGCTGTGCTGTAAAGACTGTCCCCTTCATAGCTTGACCCAGGGGGGCACCGGCAGCAATTCGCTGGAGCTGACCCAGCCGGCGTTTTTGCCCGATGTGTTCGAAAGCGGCACGCTGAACGTGCCGGGCATCGCCGGGCTGGAAGCCGGCATCCGCTTTTTGCAGCGGGAAGGATTGACGGCGGTGGGCCAAAGGGAACGGGAGCTGGCCGACCGGTTTGCCGAACAGGTGCAGCAGGTGCCGGGCGTCTGCTGCTACCACTGTCCGTCCTGCCAAGCAGGGGTCGTGGCCATCACAGGGCCCATCCCCTCCGAAGAGCTGGCCGGCCGGCTGGGGGCAGAGGGCATCTGTACCCGGGCGGGGCTCCATTGCTCCCCGCTGGCCCACCGCAGCGCCGGCACCTTGCCCGACGGGGCGGTCCGGTTCAGTTTTTCCTGGTTCAACACCCGGCAAGAAGCAGAGGCTGCGGCCTTAACTGTGAAGAAAGTGTTAAAGAATGCGGAAGCTTAAATTTTTCCCCAATTTCGTATTGAAATGAAAGACGCTTATTGTTAAAATTATAAGGAAACTAACTGTTGAAAACGGGTGTTCGAATGAAATATTTAAACGATGCCTGGCAATCGCTGCAGCTCATCACCGTCATGGACATTATCGATGTGCTGATCGTGGCGGTTTTGGTGTATAAATTGCTGCGGGTGATCCGCCATACCAATGCGGAAAAACTGTTCAAAGGGATCGTAGTCGTGCTGGTGGCCACCATGCTGGCCAATGCGGCCGAGCTCAATGAGATCAGCTTTTTACTGAACCAATTGATGGTCATCGGGCCCACTGCGATCGTCATCATCTTCCAGCCGGAGCTGCGCAAAATGTTGGAGCAGTTCGGGCGCAGCAAGCTGCCCTTTTTCCACCGGGCCAATGAGGGGGATCCTCAGACGCTGCAGCTGGCTATCATGCGCACCACCGAGGCCGTGGGTTCCATGGCCTGGTCCAAAACAGGGGCGCTGATCATCTTCGAGCGCTCGGAGAGCCTGGATGAGATCACCAGGACCGGCTCCATCATCGACGCCGAAGTCAACGCGGAACTGCTGAAGAACATCTTCTTCAACAAAGCGCCCCTGCACGATGGGGCCGTGGTCATCAGCGGCGGCCGCATCAAGGCGGCGGGCTGCCTGCTGCCCTTGTCTTCCAACCTGAACATCAGCAAAGAGCTGGGTACCCGGCACCGGGCCGCCGTGGGCATGAGCGAACATTCCGACGCCCTGTGCGTGGTGGTCTCCGAAGAGACCGGCTCCATCTCCCTGGCAGAGGGCGGGATGCTCAAGCGGCATCTGGCGGTGGAGACGCTGGAACGCCTGTTGATCAATGGGATGATGCCTGCCACTGAAGAGACGAAGAAGCCTTCGGGCGGCCTGCTCTCGAAGATCAGGGGGATGAAAAAATGATGGAATGGATCAAAAAACACGATGTGGTGACCAAAGTATTCTCCCTGTTGGTGGCCATCGTTCTATGGATGTATGTCATTGAAAGCACCGACGCCCCCGGCACGAAGCGGTTCACCAATGTGGACATTCAGTTCCAGGGCATCGAGACTTTGCAGGAAAACGGCTTGACCATTTTGGAAGGAGCCGACGCCACGGTGAGCGTGGAGGTGACCGGGGAGCGGAAGAAGCTGAACCAGGTGGAGCGGGATAACCTGATGGTGGTGGTGGATGTTTCGACCATCACAGGGCCCGGCGACTACACCCGCACCTGCATGGCCAGCATCTACCCGGCGGTCAGCGGGCTGACGGTATCCCGTTCCCCCGACCAGATCGAACTGAAGATCGACCGGATCATCAACAAGAGCGTGCCGGTGGAACTGGACATCCAGGGCACGATGCCGGAAGGGTATGTGCTGGACACCGACACCCTTTTGGAACCGGATGCCGTGGATGTGCAAGGGCCGGAAGACGTGCTGGACAGCATCGCCTACGCCTATGCCACGGTGGATGTTTCCGACCTGCGCCAGACTTCCACAGTCAAAGTATCCTATACGCTGGTGGATGCAGCGGGCAACCCGGTGGATATGAAGAATATCGTACTGCCCACCCCTTCGGTCAGTGTGACGCTGACGGTGCATAAGGCAGGGGAGGTGCCATTGACGCTGGATGTGACCATGATCCCCGGTGTGCCGGAAAGCGCGGTCAGTTACTCCATCGAGCCGTCCAGCATCACCATCAAGGGCTCGCCGGAGATCTTGTCCACCATCAATACGATCAACCTGGGCAGTGTGAGCGTGGCCACTCTGCTGGAACAAGGGGAGACCCAAGTGACGCTGCCGCTGATCTTGCCCAACGGCGTGACTGCGGACGACGTGCCCAGCGAAGCCACGGTGACATTTGATTTCAGTCAGCTGGGCGATAAGACGCTGACGCTGCCTGCCACCCAGTTCCTGCCCCAAGATGGGTTCACCTATGACACCCAAAGCCTGGATGTGCGGGTGGTGGGCACCGATTCGGCCGTTGCGGCATTGATGCCGGAAGACTTGACGGTCTCCTTTGACTCCACGGGGCTGGAAGAGGGGACCCACACGGTCACCGCCGCCATTACCTGCAACGCCGCCGACGTGGCTGTGATCGGCCGCTACGAGATCACAGTGACAAAGGTGGCATCATGAGTATCGTGATATCTGGCATCCGCCTGCCCTATGAACAGGCGGATGCCGCCGCGCTTGCCGCCGCCCGGCGCCGCTGCCGGGTGGATGGCAGGCAGGGGGAAGCGCGCATCTACAAGCGATCGCTGGACCTGCGGCACGGCAAATTGAGCAAAGTGTTCTCGGTGCAGCTGGACCTGCCGGCGGCGCTGGAAGAAAAGATCTTATCCAGGACCCAAGACCCCAATGTCCGCCGGAAGGCACGGCCTTTGGAACTGTCTGCCCAAGGCAAAGGGCAGCTTAGCCACCCGCCGGTGGTGGTGGGGCTGGGGCCTGCCGGGCTGTTTGCCGCCCTGGTGCTGGCAGAACAGGGGTACCGGCCCCTGGTGCTGGAGCAGGGGCCGCCCATGGCAGAACGGGACCGGGCGATCTTGCAGTTCAACCAAAAGGGCGTTTTGTCGCCGCTGGCCAACATCCAATTCGGAGAAGGCGGCGCCGGCGCCTATTCCGATGGCAAATTGACCACCCGCATCCACGACCCCCGGTGCGAGCTGGTGCTGGAACGGCTGCTGGCCCACGGGGCGCCACCGGAAACGGCGGAAGCGGCCAAGCCCCACATCGGCACAGACCGGCTCAAGGGCGTGGTCGTCTCCCTGCGGCAAAAGATCCAGGCATTGGGCGGACAAGTGTGCTTTCACACCCGGGTGGAACGGCTGCGCATAGAGGATGGGCGGCTGGCCGGCCTTGTGACGGACCAGGGGGAGATCCCCTGCCAGACGGCCATTTTGGCCGTGGGACACAGTGCCCGCCCCTTGTTTGAAACACTGGTGGCCCAGGGGCTGGAAGTGGTGCGCAAGCCTTTTTCCGTGGGGGTGCGCTGCGAGCATCTGCAGCAGGATATCGACCGGGGCCGGTATGGGTCCTATTGTGACCGGTACGACCTGCCGCCGGCCGAATACAACCTTTCTAGGCGGGAAGGGCAGCGGGCCTGTTATTCCTTTTGCATGTGCCCCGGCGGCCATGTGGTGGCAGCCGCCAGCGAGGAAGGGGGCGTCGTGACCAACGGCATGAGCTATCATGCCCGGGATGGCCGCAATGCCAATGCAGCTTTGGCCGTTTCGGTGCTGCCCGAAGATTTTGGGGGCCAAGACCCGCTGGCCGGTATGGAGTTCCAGCGGCGCCTGGAGCGGCAAGCCTTCCAGGTGGGCGGCGGCGGATATGCCGCCCCCATCCAGCGCTATGGGGACCTGCGGGAAGGGCGGCCTTCCCAGCGGGCGGGCAAAGTGGAGCCCACATATCCCCGGGGGACCGTGGCCACAGACCTGGGCCGGGTGCTGCCGCCTTTTGTCTTGGACCAGCTGCGGGGCGCCATGCCGTACTTTGGCCGGCAGATCCCCGGTTTTGACGATGGCGACACCCTGTTTACCGGGGTGGAGACCAGGACTTCTTCTCCGGTGCGGCTGCTCCGTGGCGAAGACCTGCAAGCCACCCGCTGCAAAGGCCTGATCCCCTGCGGGGAAGGGGCCGGGTACGCAGGCGGCATCATGAGCGCCGCAGTGGACGGGATCCGGGCGGCCCAACGGATATTGGAAGAATTTAGACCCTTGGAGGGATGACTTTATGGAACAGACCGGTGTGATCGTGGGCACTTTGCCGGGCAACCGGGTGCAGGTGGAGATCCAGCGGAAGGCGGCCTGCGCCTCGGATTGCGAAAAGTGCGGCGGCTGCGCCCACCCAGATCAAGTCATGGTGGTGGAAGCGCCCAACACCTGCGGCGCCCGCATCGGGGAACGGGTGACGATCAAGGCCCGCGCCAGCAATATCTTGTCCATTGCCGCGCTGGTGTACCTGCTGCCCATCCTGCTGATGATCGGGTGCTACTTTATCCCCGCCGGCGGGGAAGGCCTGCGGATCTTGTGTTCCATGGCCGGCCTGGCTGTGGGCGTGGGCATCTGCGTGCTGTACTCCCGCCGGGCCAAGCGGCAGCAGCGGGTGTTTTTCGCCATTGAGCGGCCGCTGGGCAGCCGCTGATTTGCCAAGATCCCGCAGATGTGTTATACTAAATCAGTTACCTTGGGAACAAGGGGGAAACCATCATGGTAAAGAGCATGACCGGCTATGGCCGGAAAAAAGCAGAGAACGACCAGCGGGAAGTGACGGTGGAGATCAAATCGGTCAACCACCGCTATCTGGACCTCAATATCAAAGTGCCGCGGATCTATTCTTTTTTGGAAGAAGCGGTGAAAAGCGCCGTTTCCAGCCGGGTATCCCGGGGGAAGGTGGATGTTTTCGTCTCCGTGTTCACCAAGGATGGGAAAGACGTAAAAGTGACGCCCAACCTGGAATTGATCCGGGAATATGTGGAGGCGCTGCGGCAGGTCCGGGATACTTTCGGCCTGGCCGACGACATTTCCACCATGGGCGTGGCGCAAATGCCGGACGCTTTGTCCATTGACAAAGAAGAGCCGGACAACGAGGCCGTGCAGCAGCAAGTGCTGGAAGTGGTGGGACAGGCGCTGGAGGAGTACGACGCCATGCGCCGGGCCGAAGGGGCCCGCCTGTGCCAGGATATCGTCCAGCGGGCCGGGCGCATCGGCCAGCTGGTGGACCATGTGGAGCAGCGCTCCCCGCAGACGGTGGAGGAATACCGCAAGCGGATCAGCGCCCGGATGCAGGAGCTGCTGGGGGATACCGAGATCGCCGAACAGCGCATATTGGCAGAGGCGGCCCTGTTTGCCGACAAAGTGTCGGTCACAGAAGAGATCGTCCGGCTGCGCAGCCACCTGGCCCAGCTGAACACGATGCTCAGTGCGGACACCGCCGTGGGGCGCAAGCTGGATTTCCTGGTGCAGGAGATGAACCGGGAAGCCAACACCATCGGCTCCAAGGCCAACGATTATGAGCTGGCCCAGACCGTGGTGGAGATCAAAGCCGAGATCGAAAAGATCCGGGAACAAATACAGAACATCGAGTAGGGGGAAAGGGCATGAAGCTGATCAACATCGGTTTTGGCAACATGGTCTCCGCCGGGCGGCTGGTGGCCATCGTCAGCCCGGAATCGGCGCCCATCAAGCGCATCATACAAAACGCCAAAGAGAAGAACGTGCTGATCGACGCCACCTATGGCCGGCGGACCCGGGCGGTGCTCATCACCGATTCCGAACATGTCATTTTGTCGCCCCTGCAGCCTGAGACCGTGGCCAACCGGCTGGGCAGTTCGGATTATGATGAAGACGAGGATGAAGACGAAGATGAGTAAAGGCAACCTGTTTATCGTCACAGGCCCATCGGGCGCCGGCAAAGGCACGGTACTGGGCCGGGTGATGCCCAGCATGGAGGATCTCCATTATTCCGTTTCCGCCACCACCCGGGCGCCCCGGGAGGGAGAGGAAGACGGCGTCAACTATTACTTCCTGCGGAAAGAACAGTTTTTGGAGATGATCGGCCAAGGGGCGTTTTTGGAACATGCCGAATATGTGGGCAACTACTACGGCACGCCGGCAGGCCCGGTGGACGAGTGCTTGAACAAAGGCATGGATGTGGTGCTGGAGATCGAAGTCCAGGGGGCCCTGATCGTCAAACAAAAGCGGCCCGAGGCCAAATTGGTGTTCATCATCCCGCCTTCTTTCTCCGATCTGGAGCTGCGGCTCCGTTCCCGGGGCACCGAGACGGAGGAGACCATTGCCAAGCGGCTGGAAAAAGCCCGGGAAGAATATCAGATGGCAGATCAATATGACTATATCGTGCTGAACGACAAAGTGGAAAAAGCAGCGGATGAGCTGCGGGCCATCATTTTGGCCTCCCGCTGTGCCGTTGGGCGCCGAATCAATTTGTTGAGGTGAATCGATCATGATGTTGGAACCGACGATGAGCGACCTGCTCAAAGTGATCCCGAACCGCTACCTGCTGGTGAATATCGCGGCAAAGCGGGCACGGGACATTGCCGAAGCCGCCGAGGCGGCCGAAGAACCGCTGAACGAAAAGCCGGTAAAGCTGGCGCTGTATGACATTATGGAACACCGGATCCGCCCAGTGTTGGAAGAGGCGGAAGAGGTAGAAGCAGAAGGGGCGGAAGCGGCCCAGGAGCCAGAAGAAGAGCCGGAACAAGAGCAGCAATAAAAACGGGGTGCAAGTGAGGGGTTGTTTCAGGGCAGCCGCCGGGCTACGAAGTCTGAGCCTGGCTGCTTTGGGGCGGCCCTTTTTGCCGGATGAAGGGGGGCGCTTATGGCGCTGATCGCAAAAGTCGCCGTGAGCGCGGCAGTGGTATCCATCGACAAAGCCTACGACTACAAAGTGCCCGAACCTTGGCAGGGCCAAGTGGAACGGGGGCGGCGGGTGATGGTGCCCTTTGGAAAGGGCAACCACCTGACCGAAGGCTTTGTGCTGGATGTGGTCCGGCAGGAGCCGCCGGCCCGGCTGAAACCCTTGGCCCACGTATTCGATGAGACCGTCGCACTGGATGAAGAGGCCATGCACTTGGCCAACGTCATCCGCCAGCGGTATTTCTGCACTTTTTTTGAAGCGGCTTCCCTGTGGATCCCGCCGGGCGTGTGGAGCCAAAAGACCCACTATCGCTTGGCGCCCGGCCTTTCGCCCGAAGAAGCGGCTGCCCGCTGCGGCGACGACTGGGATGCCCAGGCCATCTGCCAGTGGGTGGCCGGCAAAGAAGGACCGGTGGAAGAAGAGAGCCTGCGCCGCAGCTTCCCGGCGGCCCTTGTCAAACAAAAGTGCAAGGCTTTGCTGGAAGCCGGGGTGCTGGAAAAGACCGTGGCCTTTGAAGACGGCATCCGCCCCCAGACGATCCGCATTCTGCGGCTGGCCTGCCCGCTGGAGCAGGCGGTGAGCAGATTGCGCCGGGGCCGTGGATATGAGGCGCGGCTGCAAGTGCTCCAGTGCATTGCAGGGTATGACGGCATTCCGGAAAAAGAGGTCTGCTACCTGACCGGGGCGTCCCCGGCCTCGGTGCGCACCCTGGTGCGGCGGGGGCTGGTGGAATGCACCGAACAGCAGGTCTACCGCAGGGTACCGGTGGATGTCCAGCCGGCCGGGCCCATCCGGCTGGAAGGGGAGCAGCAGCAGGCCTATGACCGGCTCCATGCTTTGCAGAACACAGCGCCGGCGGTGGCTCTGCTGCAAGGGGTGACGGGCAGCGGCAAGACGGAAGTGTACATCCGGCTGATCCAAGGGGTTCTGGAACAGGGGAAAGGCGCGATTTTGCTGGTGCCGGAGATCGCGCTGACGCCCCAGATGCTGCGCCGGTTCTGCAGCCACTTTCAAGACCAGGTGGCAGTGTTCCACAGCGCGCTGACGCCGGCCCAGCGCTACGATGAATACCGCCGGGTGCGGGAGGGCAAAGCCCGGGTGGTGCTGGGCACCCGCAGCGCCGTATTCGCCCCGCTGCCCTCCATCGGCTTGATCGTGATGGACGAAGAGCAGGAATGGACGTATAAATCGGAGACTACGCCCCGCTACCACACCCGGGAGATCGCCAAATACCGCTGCGTGCACCACGGCGCCCTGCTGGTGCTGGGCAGCGCCACACCTGCGGTGGAGAGCCGGTATTTGGCGGAAAAAGGCACGTATCACCTGGTGGTGATGACAAAACGCTACCAGAACACGCCGCTGCCCCGGGTGGTGGTGGCCGACATGCGCCAGCACCTGAAAGACGGTGAGATCGACGTGATCGGCAAAGAGCTGGAGGCGGAGCTGGAAGCGAACCTGGCCCAGGGCGAACAAAGCGTGCTCTTTTTGAACCGGCGGGGCAACAGCCGCCTGCTCACCTGTGTGGCCTGCGGCTACACGCCCCAATGCGAAAATTGTTCGGTGGCGCTGACCTATCATTCCAAAAACAACCGGCTCATGTGTCACCACTGCGGCTATTCCCAGCCAGTGCCTGCAGCGTGCCCCCAGTGCGGGGCCGAAGAACTGCGGCTGGTGGGGTGCGGCACCCAAAAAGTCCAGCAGGAGCTGGAGCGGAAGTTCCCCGGGGTGGGCGTCATCCGCATGGATGCAGACACCACGGTGCAGCGCACCTCCCACGAGGCGCTGCTGGAACAGTTCGCCATGGGCAAAGCCCAGATCCTGCTGGGCACTCAGATGATCGCCAAAGGGCTGGATTTTGAAAACGTGACCCTGGTGGGCGTGCTGGATGCCGATCTTTCGCTGTACAGCGGCGATTTCCGGGCGGGGGAGCGCACCTTTTCCCTGCTGACCCAGGTGGTGGGCCGGGCGGGCCGCCGGACCAAAGAGGGCCGGGCCGTCATACAGACCTATACGCCGGGGCACCCCATCATCCAGGCGGCGGCCGCCCAAGATTACGGGGCTTTTTACCGCTATGAGATCGAAGTGCGCCAGGCGCTGCTGGCGCCGCCCTTTGCCGATGTGGCCAGTTTTTTGGCCAGCAGCCCGGTGCAGGAAAAAGCGTACCAGGCCGCCGCACGGCTGGCCGCCACCTTGCAGCAGTGCTTTGAAGGCCCTTACCGCGATTGCAAAGCGCCGGTGCTGGGGCCTGCTCCGGCGGCGATCCAGATGATGAATAAAAAATACCGGTATCAAGTGAGTTTCCGCACCAAGGATACCACCCGCATCCGCCAGCTGATCATGGACGTATTGCGCGCCTTTTATGCAGACCGTTCCAACCGGATGGTATCGTTGGCGGCGGATATCAACCCCTACTCGCTATAATCCCATGATTTTGCCATACAATATCACAGAAGAAAGAAATGAGGAACGAGAAATGGCCATTCGCAACATTGTCAAACAAGGAGACGGCATTTTGGAAAAAGTGTGCCGCCCGGTGACGGATTTCAACGGCCGTCTGCACCAGCTGCTGGACGACATGAAAGAGACGCTGGCAGCTGCCGAAGGCGCTGGCCTGGCCGCTCCCCAGGTAGGGGTGCTGCGGCGGGCGGTCATCATCATCGATGACGAAGGCGGCTACATTGAAATGGTCAACCCGGTGATCACCCAGGCAGAAGGCAGCCAGGATGGCCCGGAGGGCTGCCTGAGCGTGCCCGGCCGCTACGGCATGGTGGAGCGGCCCCAGCAGGTCACCGTGGAATTCCAGGACCGCTACGGCGAAAAGAAGACGCTGCACCTGGAGGACTTTTTGGCCCGTGCCGCCTGCCATGAAGTAGACCACCTGGACGGCAAGCTGTACCTGCGGCTGGTCTCCCGCTTTTTGACACCGGAGGAGTTGGAATGATGCGCATCGTATACATGGGCACGCCGGATTTCGCCGTGGCCCCGCTGGAAGCTTTGGTGGAGGCAGGGTATCCGGTGGCCGGGGTGTTTACCCAGCAGGATAAGCCCAAAAACCGGGGGATGAAAATGCAGCCGCCGCCGGTCAAAGTGGCGGCCCAAGCCCACGGCATACCGGTGTTCCAGCCGAAGAGCTGGAAGGGAGAGGAAGCCTACGAGCAGCTGCGGGCACTGGAGCCCGAATTGGTGGTGGTGACCGCCTATGGCAAGCTGCTGCCCCGGCGGGTGCTGGATCTGCCTCGGTATGGCTGCATCAACGTCCACGCCTCGCTGCTGCCCGATTACCGGGGGGCCAGCCCCATCCAGCAGGTGATCCTGCGGGGGGAAAAGCAGAGCGGCGTGACGATTATGCAGATGGACGAGGGCCTGGACACCGGCGATATGCTGCTGCGCCGGGCCATCGATCTGGCGCCGGATGAAACGGCGGACAGTCTGCACGACAAGCTGGCGGCACTGGGGGCAGGGCTGCTGGTGGAATGTGTGGAGAAGCTGGGAAAAGGGGAGATCACCCCGGAGCCCCAGCCAGAGGCCTGCCGGTTCTATGCGCCCCTGATCCGCAAAGAGGATGGGCACATCCACTTTACAGAACAGGCGGAGCAGATCGATCGCATGGCCCGGGGGCTCCAACCCTGGCCGGGGACGTTCTCCCATTTGGGCGGCCAGACCATCAAATTGTTCGATATCACTGTAGAGCAGGACGGCCCTTCGGGGGAATGCGGCGCGATCCTGGGTTGTGGGAAGCAAGGGCTCCAAGTGGCCTGTGCCGATGGCGTCGTGACCATCGGGCAGCTCCAGGCGCCCGGCGGAAAGAGAATGGCTTGTGTTGACTATTTTCGGGGCCATCCTTATAATAAGGATGTTCACTTTGAGTAGCAGAAAGGTGAGTCATTATGTTTTTTGATTACTATTATTTGATCTTGGTGGTGCCTGCCATCCTGTTTGCCCTATGGGCCCAAAGCCAGGTGAACAGTGCCTTCAACCAATATTCCAAAGTGCGCACCCTGCGTGGCCTCACCGGCGCCCAGGCGGCAGAGGCAGTCCTGCGGGCCCATGGCATTTACGATGTGCAGATCCAGCACATTGCCGGCAACCTGACGGACCATTTCGATCCGCGGGACAAAGTGATCCGCCTGTCGGACAATGTCTTCCACAACGATTCCGTGGCAGCGGTGGGCGTGGCCGCCCACGAGGCGGGCCATGCGGTGCAGTATGCCGAAGGCTATGGCCCCATCAAGCTGCGCAATGCCATCATCCCCATCACCCAGATCGGTTCCACCTTGACTTGGCCGCTGCTGGTCATCGGCCTGATCCTGTCGGCCCCCAGCCTGATCTATCTGGGCATTGCCTTTTTTGGCTGCTCCACAGTGTTCCAGGCAGTGACGCTGCCGGTGGAATTCAACGCCTCCAACCGGGCGCTGGCCGCGCTGGAAAGCGGCGGCATGCTGAGCCAGGAAGAGATGCCTGGCGCCCGCAAGACCCTGCGGGCCGCTGCGCTGACCTATGTGGCGGCGCTGGCGGTCTCCATCGCCCAGCTGCTGCGGCTGTTGCTGCTCTTTGGCGGCCGGCGGGACGACTGATATGGCAGGCGATGCGCGCGCAGCCGCGCTGGCGGGCCTCAAGGCCCAACGGACCCAGGGCACATGGCCCGACCAATTTGTCAAAAAGGAGCTGGGGCAGTGGGGGCTGAGCCGGCAAGATACGGCGCTGGCCGTACAGCTGCTGTACGGCACCCTGCAAAACCGGCAGCTCATCGATTTTTACTTGGCCAGCTATTCTTCACGCAAATTGCAGAAGATCATGCCGCCTGTGCTGGATGCCTTGCGCCTTGGGGTCTATCAGCTGGTCTTCCTCGACAAAATACCGGCCAGCGCCGCCGTCAATGAATCGGTGCGCTTGGCCCGGCGCAGTGGCGGCCCCCAGGCGGCGGGGTTTGCCAACGCCGTATTGCGGCAAGTGGCGGCCAACCGGGACCACCTTCCCCTGGTGGACCAGGCGGACTTTGCCGCCTATTTGTCCACCCGCTATTCCCACCCCCTTTGGTTTGCCCAGCGCATGCTGAAGATCTTGGGGCCCGAAGGGGCGGAAAGGCTGTTTGCCGCCGACAACCAAGTGCCGCCGGTGACGGTCCGGGTGAACACCCTGCGGACGGATCCGGCCGCCCTGGGGCAGGCTTTGGAAGGGGAAGGGGTCCGCTCCACCCCCCACCCTTGGCTGCCCGACTGTTTGGTCATGGAGACCGGCGGCAACCTCACCGAGACCCAAGCTTTCCAAAAAGGGCTTTTTTACATCCAAGACCCGGCCAGCCAGCTGCCGCCTTGGGCCCTGGCGGTCCAGCCGGGGGAAGATGTGCTGGACCTGTGCGCAGCGCCCGGCGGAAAAACGATGATCGCCGCACAAATGCAGAGGGGGCAAGGCAAACTGCTTGCCATGGATATTCATGGGTTTAAATGCGAAGAACTGCTGCAGACAAGCCGGCGGTACGGCATTGAAAACTTGGAAGTCCGGGCGGCGGATTCCGCAGTGTTCCAGCCTGGGCTGGAAGGGGCTTTCCACAAAGTGATCTGCGACGTCCCCTGCTCCGGCATGGGCATCCTGCGCAAAAAAGCGGACATCCGCTTTAAGCAAGCCGGTGATGTGGAAGGGCTGCCCGGCCTGCAAAAACGCATTTTGTCTTGCGCCGGCGCCTACTGCAAACCGGGCGGCACGGTGGTGTATTCCACCTGTACCGTGCTGCCCGAAGAGAACGAGCAGGTCGTACAGGCCTTTTTGGCGGAAAACCCCGCCTTTTCCCTGGCGCCTCTCGTGCTGCCCGGCCTGGGGGAAGAGCCCCGGGGCTGGCGCACGCTGTATCCTCACACCGATGGCACAGACGGGTTCTTTTTGGCCTGCCTGCGCCGGAATCAGGAGTCATTATGAGTGAAAGTGAAAAAGTGTGTCTCAGATCCATGCTGCCCGAAGAGCTCAAGGCTTTTTTGACTGGGATGGGCCAGCCCGGATACCGGGCGGGGCAAGTCTTCCGCTGGCTCAGCCAGGGCGTCTGCTCCTTCGATGAGATGAGCGACCTGCCCAAGAGCCTGCGGGCCCAGCTGGAACAGCAGGCATACATCAGCCGACCGGAGATCGTGCGCAAACAGGTCTCCGCCCGGGATGGGACCATCAAATACTTATTCGGGCTGCAGGACGGCAACTGTGTGGAAACAGTGGTCATGCGGTATGAACACGGCAACAGTGTCTGCCTTTCCACCCAGGCCGGCTGCCACATGGGCTGCGCCTTCTGCGCCTCCTATGAGCGGGGGGCCACCCGGAATTTGACGCCGGCGGAGATCTTGGACCAGGTGCTCTGGGCCGGCAAAGACAGCGGATTGAAGATCTCCCACATCGTGCTGATGGGCACCGGCGAACCGCTGGACAACTACGACAACGTGGTGCAGTTCCTGCGCCTGGTCACCCATCCCGATGGGCTCAACATCAGCATGCGGCACATCTCCCTTTCCACCTGCGGCCTGGTGCCCCGCATTTACGATTTGGCGGCGCTCCACTGGCAGCTGACTTTGTCCATCTCGCTCCATGCGCCCAACAACGCCATACGCAGCACCATCATGCCGGTCAACCGGCGGTACCCGGTGGAACAGCTGATGCAGGCGTGCCGGGATTATTTTGCGGCCACGGGCCGGCGGATCTCATTTGAATACGCCATGATCGCCGGGGTGAACGACAGCGATGCCTGCGCCGATCAGCTGTGCGATCTGCTGCGGGGGCTGATGTGCCATGTCAACCTGATCCCGCTGAACCACGTGGAGGGCAGCCCGCTCTTGCCCTCCAGCAAACAGACCATCCGCCGGTTTCAGCAGATCTTGCAGAACCGCAGGGTCAATGCCACGGTGCGCCGCAGTTTGGGCGGCGACATCGACGCTTCCTGCGGGCAGCTGCGCCGCAAGGCCATGGCGGAAAAGGAGGGAGCCAAAGGATGAAACTCTGGGGCAGTTCGGATATTGGCGTCGTGCGCCAGGAGAACCAGGATACCTACATGCTGCACGAGCTGGAAGACGGCGCGCTGCTGGTGGTGTGCGACGGCATGGGCGGCGCCAAGGGAGGAAGTACCGCCAGTTCCACCGCCAGCCATGCCTTTGCAGAGGCAGTGGAGCAAGGGTATCAAAAGAATATGAAGCCTTCGGAAATGGCGGACCTGGTGGCCCTGGCGGCCACAAAGGCCAATGCCGCCGTTTATCAAGCGGCCCGGCAGGACCCATCCCTGAGCGGCATGGGCACCACCCTGGTGTGCCTGCTGGCCCAGGGGATGGACGCTATCGTGGGCAACATCGGCGACAGCCGGGCCTATTTGATCGATGAGGAAGGCATGCGCCAGGTGACCCACGACCACTCGCTGGTGGCCGAGATGGTGCGCCGGGGCGAGCTTTCCAGCCGGGAGGCTTCCCGCCATCCCAACAAAAATGTCATCACCCGCGCCCTGGGCGTGGAGAGCAATGTTTCCTGCGACGTGTTTCCGCTGTCGCTGAAAAAAGGCCAGTATGTGCTGCTTTGTTCCGATGGGCTGACCAACGAGGTCAGCGAACCGGAGATCTATTACGAGGTGTTTCAATCCCAGGCGCCTGAGCGGGCCTGCGACACCTTGATCGAGATCGCCCGGAGCAGGGGCGGCCATGATAACATCACCGTGGTGCTGGCGTCATTTTAGGAGGTTGTACGGTGGACAAATATATTGGAAAAATGCTCGATAACCGGTATGAGATCTTAGAGGTGATCGGGCGGGGTGGTATGGCTGTGGTCTATAAGGCCAAATGCCACCGGCTGAACCGCTTTGTGGCGGTGAAGATTTTGAAGGAAGAGCTGGCCCAGGACGAAGAGTTCCGCCAGCGGTTCCGGGATGAATCCCAGGCGGTGGCCATGTTGTCCCACCCCAACATCGTATCGGTCTACGACGTCTCCCGTTCGGGTGATGTGGAATATATCGTGATGGAGCTGATCGACGGCATCACGCTGAAAGACTATCTGGAGCGCCAGAGCCCGCTGGGCTGGAAAGAGACCACTTTTTTTGCCCTGCAGATCGCCAAGGCCCTGGAACACGCCCACAGCCGCGGCATCATCCACCGGGATATCAAGCCCCAGAACATCATGGTCCTGCGGGATGGCACGGTCAAAGTGGCTGACTTTGGCATTGCCCGCCAGGCCGCCAGCACCAATACATACAACCTGCGGGAGGCCATCGGCTCAGTGCACTATGTGTCGCCCGAGCAGGCCCGGGGCAGCCACATCGACAACCGCTCCGACCTGTATTCCCTGGGCGTCGTCATGTATGAAATGCTGACCGGCCGCCTGCCCTTTGTGGGAGACACGCCTTTGGAGGTGGCGCTGCAGCACATCAATTCGGTGCCGCTGCCCCCGTCGGACTATGTGCCGAATATCCCCAAAACGCTGGAACACATCGTGATGAAGGCCATGGCCCCTGTGCCGGCGGACCGCTATAACAATGCCACAGAACTGATCCAGGACATCGAGCGGTTCCGCAACGACCCCCATTACCAGGTAGACGTCCCCCGGACAGCAGTGCCGGACAGCAACCTGCGGGACCCGGGGGAGACCCAAGTGATCCAATACACCTCCCAGCTGGCCTCTGCCGGGGCCAGGAACAGCTCGCCCACCCGGCGCACGCCCCCCGTCCGCCCACGGCCTCTGGAAGAAGAAGAGGAGGATGACGAGGAGCTCCGCCGCAGCGGAAAAAAGCGGCGCATTTCCAGCTCTCTTCTGTTCACTATTTTGGCGGTGTCCATCTTCGTCATTGGCGCCGGCTTCTTCATCGCGGCGGTGATGAATCCCTTTGGCGGCGATGACAGCGGCCGGGATGACCCGGATGCTGCCAGCCTGACGGCGCCCAAGCTGGTGGGCCGGCAGTATACCGATGTGATCGGTGACCGAAGCCTGGAAGAACAGGGGATCGCCATCGTGGAGCAATCGCGGGAATACGACGAAGAGGCGGAAGAAGGGGAGATCATCTCCCAAACGCCGGAAGAAGGCGACCCTCTGGACGAGGATAAGACCATTTATGTGGTGGTCAGCTTGGGCCCCAACACCGGTGAGATGCCCGATGTAGTCAACCAGGAGTGGCGGCAGGCCCGCATCGCCATCGATGCCGCCGCCAGGGAAGCGGGCATCCAGATCACCTATGGGGAGAATGTGGAGGAATACTCCGACACCTACCTGGAAGGATACGTCATTGAATCGGACCCCAAAAAGGGAGAAGAACTGAAAGACGGCGATGTGGTGACGCTGACGGTGAGCCGCGGGCCGGAGATCAAAGAAGTCAGCGTGCCCGATGTGGAGGGCGACGATCTGGAGAGCGCCCGCTCCGCCCTTTCCCAGCGGAACTTGCAGGCCAATGTGACCGAGCGGGAAAGCGACCGGCCCGCAGGAGAAGTGCTGGAACAGAGCCCCAAGGGCGGCACTACGGCCGAAGAGGGCAGCACGGTGGACCTGGTCGTCAGTTCGGGCCCGGCCGAAGAGCCCCAGCAGGTGGAAAAGATCTTTACCATACTGCTGACCCCCGATTTGAACGACCCGGATAGCCCCATTCAAGTGGTGGTGACTGTGGACGGGCAAAAACAATACGACCAGCAGCACACCCTGGACGAAGGGGAGATCGAAGTCAGGCTGACCGCCACCGAAGGGGAGAGCCACACCATCCGAGTGATGCAAAACGGTGTGAACACCACAACAGAGACGGTGACATTCTGATGGGACAGACCATAGAAGCCGTGATCCTGCGGGGCATCGGCGGATTTTATTACATTGCATACCAAGGCCAAGAAGTGGAGTGCCGGGCGGGCGGCCGCCTGCGGCTGCGGCGGGATTTCCGCCCGGCCGTGGGCGATGTGGCCCAGGTGGAGCTGCGGGGTGAGGAAGGGCTGATCACCGACATCCTGCCCCGCCGCAACTTTTTGGTGCGGCCGCCTGTGGCAAACATCGACCAGCTGTTTATCGTGGCTTCGGAGGCCGACCCGGTGACAGACCTGTACCTGATCGACAAAGTCAGCGTCATCGCCCTGCGCCAAAACATCCGGCCCATCCTGGTGCTGAACAAATGGGACCTGAAAGAGAGCCGGGCCTTCGAGCAGATCTATCGGGGGGCGGGTTTCCCGGTGGTGCGGGCCAGCGCCCAAACGGGCCTGGGAGTCGAAGAACTCCGCCAGATGATAGATGGAAAGGTATCTGCCTTTACAGGAAATTCGGGCATCGGGAAATCCAGCTTGCTCAACCGGCTGGAGGACAAGGAGCGCATGGAGACCGGTTCCATCAGCCGCATCAGCCGGGGCCGGCACACCACACGGCGGGTGGAGCTGTTTTCCCTGTGCGGCGGCTACCTGGCGGATACGCCGGGTTTTTCCAGCTTTGAGATCACCCGCATGGACCGCATCCCCAAAGAAGAATTGGAGCAATATTTCCCGGAGTTTGCCCCCTACCTGGGCCAATGCCGGTTTTCGGGCTGTGCCCACTGCAAAGAGCCGGATTGCGCCGTGGACCAGGCCTGCCGGGAAGGGGCTATTGCGCCCAGCCGGCTCGAAAGTTACCGCAAGCTCTATGGGGAGCTGGCCCTGCTGAAGGAGTGGGAAAAATGAAACGTGCCCTAGTGATCGCCGCAGCACCGGAAGAGGAGATCGGGTACATCCGGCGCCTGTACGAGCAGTGGCAGCCCGACCTGGTGTTGTGCGCCGATGGCGGGCTGCAAAAGGCCAACCGGCTCCAGATCCCCTGCGATGTGCTGATGGGGGATATGGACTCCGGCGGCGGCCAAGGCGCCCGGGAAGTGGTGCGCTTCCCAGCGGAAAAAGATTACACGGACAGCCAGAGCTGCCTGCGGGAAGCCTTGGCCCGCGGCTGCGGCCAGGTGGTGTTGGCCGGCGCCACCGGCGGGCGGCTGGACCATCTGCTGTGCAACCTGCACCTGCTGGAATGGGTGGAAGGACAGGGCGCCCACGGCTATGTGGTGGATGGCGGCAACGTGGCCCAGATCCTGCGCCCGGGAGTGGTGCAGGTACCAGCCCAGTTCCGTTATTTTTCCCTGATCCCCCTGGACCCGGTGCTGGCCGGGGTGGACATTCGGGGGGCCAAATACCCACTGCAAAATGCCACCGTGCGGCGAGATGACTCCCTGTGCGTCAGCAACGAAGCGCTGGGGCAGGCGGTGGAGATCCGCATTGCCCATGGCCAGGCCTTCCTCATCTTTTCAAAATAATCTGCGGCAAACCATCACAAAATGGGTCGCGCCCCAATATACTGGTAATACAGACTATTGGAGTGTTGCCCATGAGATGTTGTAATCATTCAAACAGACGGGGCTGCGGCGTCTACCTGGCTGCCCTGGTGGCGGGGATCCTGGTGGCCATGCTGCTGCCTGTGTGGATGTGTTTCTGCATCATCATCGCCATCCTGGTGCTGCTGTGTTTTCTTTGAAAATCGGAGGTGTTCTGCATGCGGATCATGGTGATCAAAGCGCCCAAGATGTTCCGGGGGCTGCTGAAGAAGGTCTTTGGCATCCGGGGGGCGGAATGATGTTTGCCGCCCCCGGCAGGCGGCGTCTTGCCCTACATAGCGTTTGAGAAAAGGAGCGCCTTTCTGTGCAAACAGAGGGGCGCTTTTGTCATACCCGGGGCAGCGGCTGCGTATAGATGCATTGATCAAAAATTTGCCGGAAAGAAGGGTCGTTCATGGAACTGATCAAAAGCCGTTGCCTCCAGTATATCCCCGTTGCCCGGGCTTCCACCAGCCACGAGGAGTCGCTGGATGCCATCGTGCCGGACACGTTCCCCGACATAGAGACCATCTGCTGCGCCATGGGCACCATCGAAGTGCGGGAAAAGCTGGTGCAGACAGACCGGGTGATGGTGTCAGGCAGCATCCGGGGCACGCTGGTCTACCGGGGGGAGAACAACGGGCCGCTGTGCGCGCTGGAATGCGCCATCCCCTTTGCCGCCCTGGTGGAAGCCAGAGGCTGCAAACAGCAGGACCAGGTGTTCGCCAAAGCCACGCTGCAGCGCATCGAAGGGCGGATGCTCAACCCCCGCAAATTCACGCTGCGGGCGGAATTCGGCCTGGAGACTGTGGTCTGCACCGCCCAGGAATGCGAGATCTGCGAAGGGATCCGGGCCGAAGGGCAGGAGGGGATGCAGACGCTGATCCAAGAGCACCGGTTCCCCACCACGGTGTGTATGCGGGAAAAATCCCTTTCCATCCACGAAGATCTGCGGCTGGGCGGGGAAGAGTGTTCAGGCGACGACAAAGTCCTGCGGGCCTCGGCGGGATTCGCCACGGAAGACGTGCGGGTCATCGCCAACAAAGTGATGCTGCGGGGCAATGCAAAAGGGGAAGCCATCGTGCTGCGGGGCAGCACAGGCCAGATCGCCAAAGAGACGTTTACACTGCCGTTTTCCCAGATCATCGAGCTGGAAGGGGCAGAAGACGGGGACGACGCACTGGTGGATTACAGCCTGAAAAACTGCCAATGCACCATGGTGGGCGGTGAAAGCGGCCCGGTGCTCCAGTGCGACATCAGCGCCGACGTGTGCGTCCGCATCCAGCGGGATCTGCGCAAACAGGTGCTCACCGATGCTTTCAGCACCAACTGGGAGTGCACGCTGAAACAGAGCCCTCTGGAGATGCCGGCCGCCCAGCAGCAGGTGCCGGCCGCCGGTGAAGTGCGCTGTGTCATCGAAACGCCGGAGCGGGCTGCCGTTTTGTGGGATGCCAGCATCACGGTGAAGAACTGCGGCGCCATTGCCGCGGAGGGGACGGCCCATGCCGGCCTGTGCGTCAGCCTGGTCTACGGCACAGAAGAAGGCGGCCTGATGCAGCACACCCAGATCGTGGAGTGCGAAGGCCGCTTCCCCAAAATGGATCCCTGCGAGTGCCGGTGCACCTGTGACCCCTCGGGACTGTCCCTGTCTTGTGTCGATGGCGCTGTACAGATGGCAGGCCCTGTGGAGTTCACCGTGGCAGCGCCGGCCGGCAGCCCCATTTTGCAGGTGACGTCCTGCGAACTGGTGGAGGGCAGCCCAAAGACCAGGCGCACCAAAGCATCCCTGATCCTGCGCCGGGCCGAAGGGGGCGAGACGGTCTGGCAGCTGGCCAAGACCTTTAACACCGCGCCCCAGCAGATCGTAGACGCCAACCATCTGGAAGACGGCGGCCCGCTGCCCCCAGGCCAGCTGGTGATGATCCCATTCCAACGTTGAGGCCCCATCCAAATCATCCGCAAGGAGGAGTGTTAGTGGAAAACCGCAGTATCTACGAGGATATCGCCGTCCGCACCGAAGGCGATATCTACATCGGCGTGGTAGGGCCTGTGCGCACGGGCAAATCCACCTTTATCAAGAGCTTTATGGAGACCATGGTGCTGCCCCGCATCGACAACGTCTATCTGCGGGAACGGGCCCGGGATGAGCTGCCCCAAAGCGGCAGCGGCCGGACCATTATGACGGCGGAACCCAAATTCGTTCCCGAAGATGCGGTGAACATATCGCTGGACGAGAGCACCCATTTCAATGTGCGCATGATCGACTGTGTGGGCTATATGATCGAAAGCGCCCTGGGGCAGCTAGAAGGGGAAGCACCCCGCATGGTATCCACCCCTTGGTTCGACCATGAGGTATCCCTGCGGGAAGCGGCGGAGACCGGCACCCAGAAAGTGATCACCGAGCATTCCACCATCGGCATCGTGGTGACGACCGACGGCACCATTTCCGAGATCCCCCGGGCGGAGTACGTGCCGGCGGAAGAGCGGGTGGTACAGGAGCTCAAACAGATGAACAAACCCTTTGCCGTGCTGCTCAACAGCGTGGAGCCCGGCGGCGCGGAGACCCAAAAGCTCCGGGCCCAGCTGGAGGAGAAATACGGCGTCAGCTGCCTGGCGGTCAACTGCGCCCAGCTGAGCCAGAGCGACATCGAGCAAGTGCTGCGCACCGTGCTGTATGAGTTCCCGGCCAAAGAGTTCCGGTATACGCTGCCCAGCTGGGTCAATGCCCTGGAGAGCGACAACGCCATCCGCCAGCAGATCTATGACACCATCTACCAGTGCACCGGCGCCATCGCCCGCATGCGGGATGTGCAGAACGCCATGGCCGGGCTCAAAGAGTGCGAATACATCAGCGATTTCGTGCTCACCTCCATGAACCTGGGCGAGGGCTCCGTGGAGCTTTCCGTGCTGGTGGAAGATTCCCTCTATTACAACATCCTGTCGGGCCGCAGCGGCATAGAGATCCGGGACCAGGCGGATTTTTTGCCCCTGCTGTGCGAGCTGGCCTCCATCCGGGAGGAGTATGGCCGCATCCGCAGCGCCTTGGACCAGGTGCGGCAGACCGGGTATGGCATCGTGATGCCCTCCCGCAGCGAGATGACGCTGGAAAAACCGGAGATCGTGCGCCAGGGCGGCCGCTTTGGCGTGCGTCTCAAGGCCAGCGCCCCATCCATCCATATGATACGGGCCGATATCAAAACCGAGGTGTCGCCCATCGTGGGCAGCGAAAAGCAATCCGAAGAACTGGTGCGCTATCTGCTCAGCGAGTTCGAAGATTCGCCGGAAAAGATCTGGGAGAGCAACATTTTCGGCAAATCCCTCCACGAGCTGGTCAACGAAGGGCTGAACAACAAACTGTACAAAATGCCCGAAGAGGCCCGGGCCAAGATCCAGGAGACGCTGCAGCGCATCGTCAACGAAAACAGCAGCGGCCTGATCTGCATCATTCTATAGCCGGCTGGGGCCGAAGGGGAGGGGTGCACATGAACCGAAGGACGTATTCTTACCGCCGGGGCCCCCGCTATGCCCCGGCCAGGCGCCGCGGGGCCGGTGACGGGGGCATCCGCCTGGGACCCCTGCTGCTGTGCGGCCTGCTGGTCCTGGCGGTCTACCTGCGGTTTTCCCCCGGCGAAACGCCCCAGGCCGTGCGGCAGACGGTGGCCTCCCTGCTGGAGGGCGAGCTGAGCCTGAAAGATGCCGTCATGGTGTTTGGGCAGCAGATCGCCGGCGGCAGCGAAGAGGACGAGGGCGTGCTGCAGGTGTTCAAAAACAAATTGTTGGGGGAAGACGGCAAAGAACAGGCGCCGGAAGCGGAGCCGGATGTGGAAGAGTATGAGGTGCCAGCGTCCAACCACATCCAAGAAGTTTCGCCGGACGAAGAGGAAAACACACAGACGGCCGGATTGAAAACCGGCCGTCTTTTCTTGTCGGCCGACGGCCTGCTGGGCGTGTGCGAATCCCCATACCCCGCCATCGACCCCAACACGCTGCGCTTTGAGATCCAGGAGGGGGAGGAGATGGACGACACCCCCAACGAGCCTTTCACCATCCCCAGCCCCGACGTGGTGGATGACAACACCTACGACTTGCCCTTTGCCTGCATGGCGCCGGTGAAAGGGCGCATCACATCCCCTTTTGGCTACCGGGACCACCCCATTGACGAGGAGGTCAAATTCCACTATGGGGTGGATGTGGCGCTGAACAAGGGCAGCTCCATCGCCTGCCTGGCCGATGGGACCGTGATCGACGCGGGCACAGGCAACGTATACGGCAACTACGTCCGGGTGAACCACGGCGGGGGCTTTACCTCTTTCTACGGCCACATGGACAGCATCAGCGTCCAAAAGGGACAGACGGTCAAACAAGGGAGAGAGATCGGGAAAGTGGGTTCCACCGGGAAGTCCACCGGGCCCCATCTGCATTTTGAGATGCGCAAAGATGGCAAGATCATCGATCCCACCGATTATGTGGAGTTGGCTGCATGAAGAACATTCGGATCACGCCGGCATTCGTGCTGCTGGCCGCAGCGCTGATCTGCTGCGAAAACGGCGGGCTCATCGGGGCCCTCTGCGCCGCGGTGGCCGCCCACGAAGGCGGGCACCTGCTGCTCATCCGCCTGTGGGGCGGCAGGGTGGAGCAGCTCACTCTGGGCCTGGGGGGCATGGATATCCGCTACACCTGCCCGCGGGCCTCTTACCCAAAAGACGCCTGGATCGCTCTGGCGGGCCCCGGGGCCAACCTGCTTTGCTGCTTGCTTTGCGCCGCCCCCGCCCAAAGGCTGGAGAGCGAGGGGCTCTATCTGTTTCTGGGCTGCAGCGGGCTGTTGTGCCTGTTCAACCTGCTGCCCGCCCTGCCGCTGGATGGCGGCGTCTGCCTGCGGGCGCTGCTGCTGTGCCGGTGGGAGATGGAGCGGTGCGACCGGGCGCTGGCGGTGTGCGGCTGGTGCGTGGGCATGGCGCTGCTGGCGGCCGGCGTTTTGCTGTGCGTTTTGTCCCGGGGCAATGTGACGCTGCTGGTCTGCGCCCTCTTCGTTTTATCCCGGGCTGGGCGGCAAGGCAGGCAGCGGCGGAAAACTCCTTTGCGGCTGGGCTTGAAGGAGCGGGCCTAGTATGGTAGAATAGATAAAACGCGGAAGGACGGAGTGGGCAAGCCTTGTGAGCACTGCTTTCAGGGCTTGTTGCTTTGTATGCTTTGCTGGAAAAGCCTTTGGGCTGATTTCATCCCGCCCCAGAGAAAAAGGGCGGGGCGTGGAGTGTGGAGGAATGCATGGACTACAAACTGAAGCAGTGCCTGGATAACGTGCGCAAGCCGGCCCGTTATACCGGGGGCGAATACAACCAGGTGATCAAGGACAAGGCAGGGCTGGAATGCCGGTTCGCCCTGTGCTTTCCAGAGCTGTATGAGATCGCCATGAGCCATCTGGGCTCAAAGATCCTGTATGGGCGGCTGAACGCCATGGACAAGGTGTGGTGCGAGCGGATGCACGCGCCCGCCCCGGATATGGAGCGGGAGATGCGCCGGGTGGGCCTGCCCCTCTATGGTCTGGAGAGCAAGGACCCGGCTTCGGCATTCGATATTTTCGGCTTTTCGCTGCAATATGAGCTCAACTACACCACTGTGCTCAACATGTTGGACCTGGCGGGGGTACCCCAGTTTTCCAAGGACCGCCACAGCCTGTCGCCGCTGGTCATCGCCGGCGGCCCCTGCGTATACAACGTGGAGCCTGTGGTGGATTTCTTCGACATCATTTTAGTGGGCGAAGGGGAGGAGAACCTGCCTGCGCTGGTGGAGCTCTATATGGAAGCCAAGCGCCAGAACATGGACAAGCAGAGCTTTTTGGAAAAAGCGTTGGAAATCGAGGGCGTCTATGTGCCTTCTTTTTACCAGGTGGATTACAAGGAGGACGGCACCATCGCCGCCATCACCCCCACCCACGGGGCGCCTGCCCAGGTGAAAAAGGCCATCGTGCGGGACCTGGACAAAGCCTATTACCCGGAAAGCTTTATCGTGCCCTCCACCGACGTGGTGTTCGACCGGGCCATGGTGGAGCTGTTCCGGGGCTGCCGGCGGGGCTGCCGGTTCTGCCAGGCGGGCTACACCTACCGGCCCATCCGGGCAAAAAGTGCCGAGACTCTGGCCAGCCAGGCCAAACGGCTGATCGAGACTACGGGCTATGAAGAAGTCTCCCTCACATCCCTCAGCTCCAGCGATTATCCGCAGCTGGAAAGCTTGTGCGATGCGCTGGTGGATTACTGCGAGCCCCGCCACGTGAACCTGGCGCTGCCATCGCTGCGGGCCGACAACTTCAACCTGGATCTGATGGAGAACATCCAAAAAGTGCGCAAAAGCGGCCTGACCTTTGCGCCCGAAGCGGGGACCCAGCGCCTGCGGGACGTGATCAACAAAAACCTGTACGAGGAAGACCTGCTCAACGCCTGCTCCATCGCCTTTGGCGCGGGCTACAACAGCGTCAAGCTCTACTTTATGATGGGCTTGCCCACCGAGACGGAAGAGGACTTGGCAGGCATCGGCTCCATCGTGCGGCACGTGATCCAGACGTTCCGCCAGACAGCGAAAAACAAGGCCCGGGGCATCAAGATCAATGTGGGCGTCTCCACTTTCGTGCCCAAGGCCCAGACGCCTTTCCAGTGGGTGGGGCAAGCCACCCAGCAGCAAGTCAAGGAGCGGCAGGAATTCCTGCGGGAGCAGCTGAAGATCAAAAACGTCAGCTTCAGCCTGCACAAGCGGGAATCCAGCTATTTGGAGGCGGTGTTCGCCCGGGGCGACCGGCGGCTGTCCGCCGTCATCTACGAGGCGTGGAAAAACGGCTGCAACCTGGATGCCTGGGATGAATACTTCTCCTTTGACACCTGGATGAAAGCGTTTGAGACCTGCGGGCTCGACCCGGACTTTTACGCCTACCGCAGCCCGGCAAAAGAGGAGATATTGCCTTGGGACCACATCTTCTCCGGCGTGACGAAGGAATACCTGTGGAGCGAATACCAGCAGGCGCTGCAAGGCGTGGCCACGCCGGACTGCGCCCATGGCTGCCGCAACTGCGGCGCCCTGACACTTTCGGGAGGGAGGCCCTGCGATGTTTAACGTACGCATCCAATTTGAAAAGAAGGGCGGGGCGGCCTACATCTCCCACCTGGATCTGATGAAGACGCTGCAGCGGGCGCTGCTGCGGGCCCAGCTGCCTGTCAAATACACCGAGGGGTTCAATCCCCACATCTACCTGTCTATTTTGGTGCCCCTTTCCACCGGATACCAAAGCGAGTACGATTTGTGCGATTTCGGCCTGCTGCTGGACAGCTGCCCCGATGATCTGGCAGAACGGCTCAACCGGGCGCTGCCCCAGGGGCTGCGGGTGACCCGGGTGGGGGAGGCCCGGCGGCCGGTCAACCAGATCGGCTTTTGCGGCTATGAGATCCACTACCATTCCCCCTGGGATCCGGCGATCCCCGGCCTGTTCGAGCAGCCGGTGAAGATCTTGAAGCACTCCAAGCGGGGCGACCGGGAAGTGGTGCTCAACGACTATGTGCGCACGCTGGAATTCCGGCCGGAAGGGGACAGCTTCTGCTGCACATGCCAGCTCAAGGCCGGCGACGACCCGCTGAACCCCAGCTACATCACCGACGTCCTCCGGTTCCACAGCCGGGTGGGCCAGCCGGACAGGCCCCTTTACATCCGCAAGAGCATCTTGGATAAAGAGGGGGAGGCCTTCTTTTAGCCGCCCAGGGTCTGCAGAAAAAACTCTTGCATCTGCCGGTTGATTATGGTATTATAATCAGGCATGTATTACGGACAGTCCTCTGCCGCAGTCAGGGCACGAATGTCTAGGAACGAAAGGAAAGAGAATATGGATCTCATTGCAAAACTGACCGAATCGCAGCTGAAGAAAGACGCTGTGAACTTTGAAGTAGGCGACACCGTGCGGGTGCATGCCAAGATCAAAGAAGGAAACCGTGAAAGAATCCAGGTTTTTGAAGGCACCGTCATCGCCATGAAGCACGGCGGCATTCAGGAGACTTTCACCGTGCGCCGCGTATCCTACGGCGTTGGTGTGGAAAAGGCTTTCCCCGTCCACTCCCCCAACTTGGAAAAAGTGGAAGTGGTCCGCAAGGGCAAAGTCAGAAGAGCCAAGCTTTACTACCTGCGTAACAGAGTTGGCAAGGCTGCTAAAGTCAAACAGGATATCTAAGAGGATGCAGGGACGGAATCATTCTGTCCCTCTTCTTTTTGTACACCGCGGCTGGCCCGCGGGACATGCGGAAAGGGCGTGAAACCATGGAGGAACGGGACAAGGAAACAGAGCTCCAGCGCCCGATGGAGCCCGCAGAAGAGGAAGTGGCCGGGGAGGAAAAACAAGGCAAGCGCGAAAAAGGCTCTCTGGCATCCGATCTGTTCGATTGGGCTGAAGCGCTGGTCTATGCGCTGGCGCTGCTGGTGGTGGTGTGCGCCTTTTTCGTGCGGCTTTCCGGCGTACAGGGCACATCCATGTACCCCACCCTGGACAACGGCGACCAGCTGCTGCTCCTCTCCTTTGGCTACAACGAGCCGGAGCGGGGGGATATCGTGGTACTGATGGCCGATGATTTTATGGATAAGCCCTTGGTCAAGCGGGTGATCGGGATAGGGGGCGACGTGATCGACATGGATCCCTCCGGCACGGTCACTGTCAATGGCGAGGCCCTCTATGAGCCCTACATCAACGACCTGAACGGGCAGGATATGTACCTGGGCGACATCCAGTTCCCCCTGACTGTGCCCGACGGCCAGGTGTTCGTCATGGGCGATAACCGCAACGGCAGCTCGGATAGCCGCAAAGCCGAAGTGGGCACCATTCCCTATGAAAAAATCGTGGGCAAGGCGGTATTCCGCCTGTTCCCCTTCAACCGGATGGGGCGGATCGAATGAAAATCAACTGGTACCCTGGCCATATGGCCAAGACAAAACGCCTGATGCAGGAGGACATCCGCCAGATCGACCTGGTGTGCGAGCTGCGGGATGCCCGCATCCCGCTGGCCTCCCGCAACCCAGACCTGGCCGCCATGGCCGGGCAGAAAAAGCGCATCATCATCTTGAACCGGGCCGACCAGGCCGACCCGAAGCAGACAGAGGCCTGGAAAGCCTATTTCACCGCCCAAAAGCTGCCGGTGATCGCGCTGGACAGCAAGACCGGGGCGGGCTATTCCCAGCTTCTGCCCCTGATCCGCCAGGTGATGGCGGACCAGATTGCCCGCAATGAAAAAAAGGGGCTGACCGGCCGGAGCATCCGCATCATGGCCTGCGGCATTCCCAATGTGGGCAAATCATCCTTTATCAACCGGGTGCTGGGCCGGCGGTCGGCAGTGGCGGAAGACCGCCCGGGCGTCACACGGCAGAAGCAGTGGTTCGCCCTCAAAGGCGGCATTGAGCTGATGGATACGCCGGGCATGCTCTGGCCCAAGATCGAAGAAGAAGAGACCGGCATGCTGCTGGCTTTCACCGGCACCATCAACGACGAGATCATCGACCTGGAGGAGCTGGCCTGCGAGCTGATCCTGCGGCTGGAGCAAGTGGCGCCGGGGGCGCTGCAAGCCCGCTACAAAGTGGATCAGGTGGATGTGGCCCAGCCCTATGAGTGCCTGGAGGCGCTGGCCAGGTCCCGGGGCTTTTTGCAGGCCCGGGGACAGTGCGACACAGAGCGGATGGCCCGGGTGCTGCTGGATGAGTTCCGCAGCGGCAAGCTGGGGCGCATCACGCTGCAGCCACCGCCGGAGGAACCGCTATGACAGCGCCGGACCTGTATGGGCAGGAAATGCCTTTCCGCCAGGGGATCTCCCTGCTGTGCGGCGTGGATGAGGCGGGCCGTGGCCCGCTGGCCGGACCGGTGTGCGCCGCCGCCGTCATTTTAGACCCCCAAGAGCCTATTTTGGGGCTCAACGATTCCAAAAAGCTGTCGGCCAAAAAGCAGGACAGCCTGTTCCAGCAGATCACGGCCAAGGCCCTGGCCTTTGGGGTCGGGTGGGCCAGCGAAGAGGAGATCGACCGGCTCAACATTTTGCAGGCCACTTTCTTGGCCATGCACCGGGCGGTGGAGGCCATGGGGCAGGCGCCCCAGCTGGTGCTGGTGGACGGCAACCGGGACCCGAAGCTGCCCTATCCCACCCAATGCCTGGTGGGCGGAGACGGCAAGAGCGCTTCCATCGCCGCCGCTTCGATCTTGGCCAAAGTGAGCCGGGACCGCCGCATGGAGGAGCTGGACAAGCAGTACCCGGCCTATGGCTTTGCCGTACACAAGGGATACGGGACGAAAAAGCACCGGGAGGCTTTGCTGGCCCTGGGGCCGTGCCCCATCCACCGGCAGACGTTTTTGAAAAAGCTGCTGGGGGAGGCAAAGCCATGAACACCACCCTGGCCGGCAGGCGGGGCGAGGCCCTGGCCGCCGCCTACCTGCGGAAAAAAGGGTATTGCATCCTGGCGGCAGGGTACCGCAGCCCCTACGGGGAGATCGACCTGATCGCCCGGCGGCGGGGCATCACCGCCATGGTGGAAGTCAAGGCGCGGGCAAGCGACCGCTTTGCCCAGGCCATGGAGTATGTGGACGCCCGCAAACAGCAGCGCATCCGCCTGACGGCGCAGCAGTGGCTTGCCCAGCAGACGGACGACCCGCAAGTGCGGTTCGATGTGGTCGAAGTATACCCCGGCGGCCGGGTCCGCCACATTGAGAACGCCTTTCAATGAAGGGCAGAGGAGGCAAGCATGGCGCTTTACACCATCGGTGACCTGCACCTGTCGGAGACCAGCCAAAAGCCCATGGATGTGTTTGGCGGCGTTTGGAAAGATTACCGGCGCAAGATCATCGAGGCGTTTCACCGCATTGTGGGGCCCGACGATGTGACGGTGCTGTGCGGCGACCTTTCTTGGGCGTTGGACCTGGAGGGCGCTTTGGAGGACCTCCGGCTGATCGATTCCTTTCCCGGGAAAAAGATCCTGCTGAAGGGCAATCACGATCTGTGGTGGCAGACCGTGACGAAAATGAATAAATTTTTTGAAAATAATCGCATTCAGACCTTGTCTTTTTTGCACAATAATTGTATTTTTTATAGAGAAACCGCTTTGTGCGGCACCCGGGGCTGGTTTTATGACCCGACAGACCCGGCTGCCGGCGATGAAAAAGTATTCCGGCGGGAGCTCATCCGGCTGGAAGCATCGCTTTCTGCCGCAGAACAGCAAAAGCCGGGCTGCGAAAAGTTCTGCTTTTTGCACTATCCGCCGATCTTAGCCGGCGGGCGGCCCTATGAAGTGCGGGAGATCACGACGCTGCTGCGCCGGTATGGCGTCAGCCGTTGCTACTACGGCCACCTGCACGGGGAGAGCTTGCGCGCCGCCTTTTCCGGCGAA
>JABLTT010027612.1_pt1 | contig 40905 bp, 39 predicted proteins | sample 7160061 | NCBI WGS metagenome assembly JABLTT01 (sample SAMN14651232, study PRJNA627086) | human gut metagenome | isolation source: feces | host: Homo sapiens
GAAACTGTGCAAAGGCTGGCATTCAGCAGGAAATTCGTAAGAGAGAGCATTACGAGAAGCCAAGCGTAAGACGTAAGAAGAAGTCTGAAGCTGCTCGTAAGCGCAAGTATAACTAATTCACGCACGGAATTAGTTGGTTTTGAGTAAAGTAAATCAGCCGGCTGTGGGAGTAATCCTGCAGGCCGGCTGTTTTATGCTGTAAAAAATACAGGCCCCGTTTAAACCATAGGGGCCTATCTGCTATTTGACTTCTTTTAAATCACAGGAGGGAATCGCCACCAGTGAATAATTGGTATGGTAGATCACAAAACCGGGTGCGGCTCCTGTGACTTTTTTTATATTTTTCTTCTGAATATAGTCGATTTCCACCTTTTCATTTTCACGGCCTTTGGAATAGTAGGCGGCCAGTGCTCCGGCTTCCTCAAAGGCCCGATCAGGAATTTCTCCCTTTCCGTCATTTTTTAAAATTACATGAGAGCCGGGGATACCCTTGGCGTGGAACCACCAGTCATTTCCGTTTGCAAACCGGAAGGTCAGCTCCTCATTCTGATAGTTGTTTTTGCCCACATAGATGTGGTATCCGTCAGAAGAAAGATAGTGGAAGGGTTTACTGGTGATTTTGGGCCGCTTGTCCCCCTGACGGCGCTTTTTCACATATCCGTACTCCATCAGCTCCTCTTTGATCTGCACCAGATCATTTTCTGCCAGAGCGATATCCAGCGCTGAACTGATGGACTCCAGATGGTCGATTTCGGCCTTTGTCTGGTCGGTCAGCTGGGTTAAGGCTTCAAAGGTTCGTTTCAGTTTATTATATTTGTCAAAATGTTTTTTTGCATTGTCCCTGGCAGAAAGCTGGGGGTCCAGGGGAATGGAGATTTCCTCTCCTGTATAATAATTGATGCAGGAAAAAGATTTTTCCCCGCCTGTCAGCCCGTAGCCGTAGGTATTTAACAGTTCTCCGTAGATTCGGTATTTTTCCCGTTTTTCCGTGTCCTTTAGCTGTTTTAACTGCAAATCGTATTTTTTGTAATTGCGGTCTAAGGCTGTCTGGACAATCCGGCGAAGATCAGCAGACTTCTGACGGATTCTTGTGCGGGTATCTCTGGAAGCATAGTAGTTTTCAAGGAGAGCGCTTATGGAAGCCTGCTCCTCTCTGCGGCAGCCTTTTCCTTCCAGACAGGTCAGAGGGATAGAGGCGTATTCCAGAGGTCCGTCCTCGTCATAGATGACAGAGGGAGAGAAGCGTCCTTCTTTTACATCCTCCATCAGCAGGCTGAAGGTATGGGATAAATGGGTCAGCTCTGCCTCAGACAGCCCGTTGGCGGACAGATCGGAATCAATGGATGCCAGATGGCAGACCTCCTCGGCTACAATGGGGCTGATGCCTGTAAAGTGGCTGTACAGGGCTTTCTGAACCGGCATAGGCGCAGACTTCATAATCTGGCAGAATGTGTCTTCTGTGACAGTCAGAGGATTTTCCTTTGCCACGGTTTGAGGGATAAAGTATTCCCTTCCGGGCAGAACCTCCCTTACAGAGCTCATATTGGCGGACACATGCTTGATGCTGTCGATGATTGTGCCGTCTTCCTTACAGAAAATGATATTGCTGTGCTTTCCCATGATCTCTACGATCAGCCTCTTTCTGCACAAATCTCCCATTTCATCCAGATGCTCCAGCTTAAACTCCAGAATACGCTCCAGCCCCGGCTGGGTGATGGAAATGATTCTGGCGCTTCCGATATGCTTCCTTAAAAGCATACAGAAATTGGGGGCGGTCAGGGGACTGGGTTTATTATTTTCCGTGAGATAGATAAGGGGAAGGCTGGCGCTGGCGGAAATCTGCAGCCGGTAGGTTTCGCGGTTATTTTTAACGGCAATGAGAAGCTCGTCCTTTTCCGGCTGGGCGATTTTTGCGATCTTTCCTCCCTCCAGAGTACGCTTAAACTCATAGACCAGATTTGCAATAGTAATACCATCAAATGCCATATTTGATACACTCCTGTCGGGCCCATATTTGTTTGCCTGAAACGGGGCCTTGCTTATTAGGATAGCATAATTTGTGGAAATAGAAAAGGACATTATAATGGCTGTAAAAAAGAAAGGCAGGAGAGCTGGAATGGATGAAGGGAAGAAATATGTTATTTGCGAAAAAGAACTGGAGGTTTACCGCCGGGATATGCTTGAAAATGAAAGAAGCCGGGCTACCATTGAAAAATATATAAGAGATGTAAGGGCATTTTGCAGATGGAATGGAAAAAAGGAGATCGACCGGCTCCGCGTGTTGGAGTGGAAGGAATATCTGGGGACAAGCTATGCGGTATCCTCTGCCAATTCCATGCTTGCGGCTTTAAACGGATATTTTGATTTTCGCGGCTGGGAGGAGCTGAGGGTAAAACCCTTCCGGCAGCAGAAGCGGATCTACAGGGAACCGGAGGAGGATTTATCACGGGAAGAATATATGCGCCTGATTGAGGAAGCGCAAAGACAGGGGAAGGAGCGCCTGAAGCTTGTGATGCAGACCATCTGCGCTACGGGGATACGGGTGTCAGAGCTTGCGTTTATCACGGCAGAGGCGGTGAAAGCAGGGCGGGCAGAGGTAAGCTGCAAAAATAAAAAGCGCATTGTCTTTATTCCGGAGAAGCTGCGGCGGATTTTGAAGGAGTATATGAAAAAGCGCCGGATTACGGATGGCCCTGTTTTTATCACCAGAGGAAAACGGGCCTTAAACCGCAGCAATATATGGGCGGCAATGAAAAAGCTCTGCGAAAAGGCAGGCGTTGATCCCCAAAAGGTATTTCCCCATAATCTGAGATATTTATTTGCAAAGACCTTTTATCAGGAAGGAAAGGATCTTGCAAAGCTGGCAGATGTGCTGGGACATTCTGATATCGAAACAACCAGGATCTATGTAATGGAAAATGGAAGGGAACATGAACGGCTGATTGAGAGGCTGGGGCTGGTGGATGAAGATTGGAACGCGAAAAGAAAAAGAGATTGCTCCGGAATGAGGAGCGGGATAAAAGGGCGTAGTACATAATTACACTTATGTTGTTAAAAACAGGTGAAATACCGCTTATAAATGCAGGATATTATAAAAAATACCCTTTATTAAGGATTCTTTGGAAAGTATATCATTTGCGGCTGTGTTTTGCAAGTGTTTCCGGATGTGTTCAGCGCGGTGGGGAAGGATAAAATTAACAACATAAGTGTAATTATGTAGTAAATGCAGAGATAAATACATTAGAAAAGGGGAACAAGTATGTATTGTCCAAAGTGTGGTTTCAACCTGAAAGATGATAACGGGGTTGAGGTTTGTCCGGAGTGCGGAGCGAAACTGAGAGAAAGTACGGAGAAAAAGGAAGAAAGAGCGGAAGCTAAAACGAAAAAATCTGGGATGAAGTATGCAGTTGCCGCGGCGGCTGTGCTTTGCGGCGTTTTTTTATTGTTAAATTCACATTTTATTGAATTTACACCGGAGACGCCTGTAGAGGAAAGCCAGCCCCCATTGCAACTAGGTACTATGCAACTTCAGAATCGTACGAACATTCTAAATTTTCTCTGTATAAATGAAACTGATATTGGAGGATGTGAATTTAATGATCAAACTTGGCGTATTGGTGTGGGAGCGTTTTTGGGATGTGAGAATTTGAATAAAATAGAACTTCCAGAAACTGTGAAATCAATAGGAGTAGGTGCATTTAGGGGATGTGTTAGTTTGGAAAGCATACAGATTCCAGAAAATGTAAAAAATCTCTCAGATAATGTTTTTGAAAATTGTGAAAGTTTGAAAGATGTTTATTTGCCGAATGGATTAGAAGAAATAGGAACTTATGCTTTTAGTAATTGCAGCAGTCTGGAAAGTATAAAATTACCAGAGGGAGTAACGAGAATAGGAATGATGGCTTTTTATAATTGTTCTGAATTAAAATATATCAATTTTCCGGAAAAAATTACGGAAATAGAATATGGGACTTTTTGGTCCTGTCATAAACTGAAAAGTATTAATCTGCCAGAAGGCCTGAAAGAAATAGGAAGTATGGCTTTTCATAGCTGTGGTTCTTTGGAGAGCATATATATTCCTGAAAATGTAGAAAAAATAGGACAAGAGGCTTTTGCTGGTTGTCGGAGTTTGAAAGATATCAATCTGCCAGAAGGCCTGAAAGAAATAGGAGATGAAGCTTTTTATGACTGTAATTCTTTGGAGAGCATATATATTCCTGAAAGTGTTGAAAAAATAGGGAAACGGGCTTTTGGTTCAGAGATGACCTTTTATATAGATACCATTACAATTCCAGAAAAATTTATAGGGGCAGAATGTTTGAAAAATGTTCCTGAAAGTACAGAAATCATTTTTTACTAAAAGGAGCTCCAACAATGAACGAATCACAAAAGAATAATCAGAAGTATATAGAGGAACTGGAGAAAATTGAGGAAACCTGGAAAAAATGGCTTAAAAAAGATCAAAGATGGGAGCGGGAAAAAGCGGATATCCGCGAACTGGTTTCCGGTTTAAGAGAACAGGCGGCGCAGCTTAAAAACAAAGCCCCGGAAGAATTTGAATTATTGTACTGGACAACAAAGGCTCATATCATACGGGATGAGATTTACAATACGTCCTATGTGGCTGTTATTCCTATCCTGTCCCTGTTCATTTCCATTTTCAGTATGATCTATTCAATATTCAGTATGATCTATTCAATAAATTAGGGCGGAATCATTGCCGCCGTCTGCGGACTGGTTTCCGCTGCGATAGCTCTTTGGATCATATGGGCAGAGCGCAGGGCACTATTTGGCGGAAGGGAACGCTCCTATTATCGGATTCTGTATTCGATTCTGGAGGATATTCGAAATAAGAAAAGTACAAATGAGGAGAGGTAATTATGTTTTGTCCCAAGTGTGGAAATGACGTTAAGAATGGCGCGCAGTTTTGCCCCAAATGCGGTGAAAAGATGCGTGTAAACACAGGAAGTACGAAAAAGGCAGAGAAAAAAGGCGTATCCTTCACATGGAAGCGCCCACAGATTTCCATAAAGGCTGCAGGGCTTCTGGGAGCGGTTCTTGTGCTTGTTTTTGCCGTTCTTTTATTAAAGCCCAGTGCGGGAAAGATTGATACGCAGGCTATGATGGAGGAATATTTTGCGGAGCATAGCGAATATTCGGAAAATGAAAATCTGTACCGTTCCTGCTTTGACTATATGGTAAATGATCTGACCGAACAGTTTTTTCAGAATATAAAGCTTTCTCTGGGAAAGTTGGGAGAAAATTTTGAAGATAAAGAGGTAAGGGATCTTTCATCAAAACTGGGAAAGGTTCTTTCAGAGTCCTTTTCCAGAGCCGCTAATATGGAACAGCTGGCAGAGTCTGTGACCGGTCGTTCTTATTTTGAGGCGGAAAAAGCAAAAAAGAAGGACGGGATCGTCAGCGCAGCCGTAACAGTGCATTATCTGGATATCCCCGATATAAACCGTCGGGTAATAGAGGACTACACAGGCCTGTCCGAGCTTGTGAATCTGGTAATAAACAGGAAGAATCTGTGGATGAACCTGACGGATATGGCGTTTGGGGACGCTTCTCTTATACTGAACGGCTTTGAAGAAAAAGCAGAAAGCAGTACGGCAGACAAAACCTATACGGGAACCGTAGAATTTACATATAATAAAGAGGAGAAACGCTGGGAGATCAGCAGCGTTGACAGCGGACTTTTAGACGCCTGGTTTGGAATACAGTAGGAGGATTGGACATATGGGACTTTTTGATACGATTAAAGAAAATACTAATTTGGTCAGAGGGGGAAGCAGCCAGCCGGCCGGAAAGTTTGACCAGCAGATTGAAGCGGTGGAAGGGCAGATCAGGGAATCTCTGATTCAGATCGGAACCGTGTATCTGGAAAAGCACAGGGAGGACTGTGAGCCGGAATACAGGGAGTTTATAAACCAGATAAAGGCTCTGGAGGAGCAGAAGGAGACACTGGAGAGGAACAAGCTGGCGGCTCAGGGACTGCGCATGTGCGAGCACTGCCGGCAGATTATTACGCTGGACAGCGTATTCTGCAATAAATGCGGCTCCAAGCTGGAGTCTCTGGAAATATCCAGCGCAGGCGGACGGTTCTGCCCTTCCTGCGGCGCTTCACTGGCAGAGGGAGATGCTTTCTGCACGGCCTGCGGCTCCAAGGTGAATTAAAGGAGTACCATTTCATAAAGTTTTTCAGGGGAGATGCGTTCAGAAGGCGCGTCTCCTCTTTTTGAAAAAAAGTTGACTTGCCCTCACAGATGAATTATAATACTGTATAACTATGTAACGATGAAAGAGAGGCATTCCTTTATGTTAAAAAGCATGACCGGCTTTGGAAGATGCGAGAATGCTACTGATGAGTATAAGATCTCTGTGGAGATGAAGGCAGTGAACCACAGATATCTGGATCTGAGCATTAAGATGCCGAAGAAGTTTAATTACTTTGAGGCTTCCATCCGAACTCTGCTTAAGAAGTATATTCAGCGGGGAAAGGTGGATGTTTTTATCAATTATGAGGACTATACAGAGGGTAACCTCTGCTTAAAGTACAATCGGGCTCTGGCTGCAGAGTATATGGAGCATTTTAAGCAGATGGAGAAGGAGTTTCATATTCCAAATGATATTCAGGTATCTACCCTTGCAAGATGTCCGGAGGTTCTGACTATGGAGCAGACGCCGGATGATGAGGAGCACCTCTGGGATATTCTCTCAGCTGCTATGGAGGAAGCTGCCGGAAGGTTTGTGGCTTCCAGAGAGACAGAAGGAGAACACCTGAAAAATGATCTTTTAGGCAAACTTGACTATATGACAGGGCTGGTTGATTTCATTGAGGCCCGTTCGCCTCAGATTCTTTCCGAGTACCGGACGAAGCTGGAGGAAAAGGTAAAGGAGCTGTTAAACGGAACCACGGTAGATGAAGGCCGGATTGCCTCAGAGGTGGTGATCTATGCAGACAAGATCTGTGTGGATGAGGAAACAGTCCGTTTAAGAAGCCATATTGAAAATACAAAACGGGAGCTTTTAAGCGGTGAGAGCGTGGGAAGAAAGCTTGACTTTATTGCCCAGGAGATGAACCGGGAAGCCAATACCATTTTGTCTAAGTCCAATGACCTGGAGCTTTCGGACAAGGCCATTGCCCTGAAGACGGAGATTGAAAAGGTAAGAGAACAAATCCAGAACATCGAATAGAGATAAAAGAGAGGAGATATCCCATGAATCAGCAGGGAATTTTGGTGGTTGTATCCGGATTTTCAGGAGCGGGCAAGGGAACTCTGATGAAGGAGCTTTTAAGGCGCTATGACAATTATGCGCTGTCTATTTCTGCCACCACGAGAAAGCCCAGGGAGGGTGAAGAGGATGGAAGAGAGTATTTTTTCCTTTCGGAAGAGGAATTTGAGAAGCTGCGGGATGAGCATAAGCTGATTGAGTATGCCAAGTATGTAAATCATTATTACGGTACTCCCAAAGAGTATGTGGAAGAGAAGATGGCCCAGGGCAAGGATGTGATTCTTGAGATTGAGATCCAGGGCGCTTTAAAGGTGAAGAAGCGTTATCCTGAAGCACTGCTTCTTTTCGTTACACCTCCAAACGCAGAGGAGTTAAAGCGCCGTCTGGTAGGCCGGGGTACGGAAAGTATTGAGGTAATCAACGCCCGTTTAAAGAGGGCGGCAGAGGAGGCAGACGGCATGGAAGCCTATGATTATCTTCTTATTAATGATGATATTGATACATGCGTGGAGAAGATGCACCAGCTGATTCAGCTGCAGCATGAAAAAACCTCCTATCATCTGGACTTTCTTGGAAAGATGCGGGAAGACCTTTACCATCTGGATGAGAGAAATTAATGTCAGCAAACTGCTCTGTGGGAAACTGAAAAACCTTCGGTTTGCATACAGAGCGATTATATATTTAAAATTTGAAAGGGGAATGTAGAATGTTACATCCATCATACACAGATCTGATCAACGTTGTAAACAGCGACATCGAACCAGGCGAGCAGCCGGTTGTGCAGAGCCGCTATTCTATCGTTATTGCGGCTTCAAAGCGTGCGAGACAGCTGATTGCAGGGGAAGAACCTCTGGTTCCCGGTACAGCAGGGAAAAAGCCTCTGTCGATTGCCATCGATGAGCTGTATCATCAGCAGGTAAAGATTCTTCCGGAAGAGGAGACAACAGAGAAAGAAGAGGCTGAGGCAGAAGAAGCTTCCCAGAACGAATAAGAACAGGAAAAAGCCGTCTCCTGTGCCTGAAACGCCGGGGCGATTCCCCGCCGGCAGACACGGGAAGATGGCTTAAATGTTAATCAGGAGTAAATTGCATTTATGAAGAAGATAAAATTATTTTGTGTGTCTCTGGGCTGTGATAAAAATCTGGTGGATACGGAAAAGATGCTTGGGGTAGCCGGAGGACTTGGCGTAGTCTTTACAGATGATGAGACAGAGGCGGACGCTATTTTAATCAACACCTGCTGTTTTATCGGAGACGCCAAGGAAGAAAGTGTAAATACCATTCTGGAGATGGCCCGCTTAAAGGAAGAGGGGAGCTGTCAGGCTCTGATTGTGGCAGGCTGTCTGGCTCAGCGGTATAAGCAGGAGATTACGGAGGAGATTCCTGAGGTGGATGCTATTTTGGGAACCACTTCCTATGAGGAAATCGGAAATGTTCTCGCAGAGCTTTTTGGCGAGGAGGAGTCCTGCTGGGAAAAGGAGGATGCAGACAGCCATATTTCCATATTTCACAGCTTAAACGAGCTGCCCCAAACCGCGAAAAAACGTGTCATAACTACCGGCGGCTACTATGCCTTTTTAAAGATTGCCGAGGGCTGCGATAAACGCTGTACCTACTGCATTATTCCGTCTTTAAGAGGCCCTTACCGCAGTGTTCCCATGGAACAGCTTTTGGAGGAAGCCAGACAGCTGGCTGACAATGGGGTGCGGGAACTGATTTTAGTGGCTCAGGAAACTACACTTTACGGAAAGGATATCTATGGAGAAAAATCCCTTCCCAGGCTGCTTCACGAGCTGGCAAAAATTCCGGGAATTTACTGGATTCGTATTCAGTACTGCTATCCGGAGGAGATTACAGACGAACTCATTGAGGCCATTAAATCTGAGGAAAAGGTCTGTCACTATCTGGATATTCCCATTCAGCATGCCAGCGACCGGATTCTGCTCCGTATGGGCCGCAGAACCCACAGGGAAGAATTAAAGGAACGCATTGCAAAGCTGCGTAAGGAGATTCCGGATATTGCCCTGCGAACCACCCTGATCTCCGGCTTTCCGGGAGAGACGCAGGAGGATCATGAAGAGCTGATGGAGTTTGTAGATGAAATGGAGTTTGAGCGTCTTGGAGTGTTCGCCTATTCGGCAGAAGAAGATACGCCGGCTTATTCCTACCCGGATCAGGTGCCTCAGGAAATAAAAGAGGAGCGACGGGATGAGATCATGGAGCTCCAGCAGGAGATTGCCTTTGACCACTGTGAAAATATGGTGGGAAAGGTGCTGACCGTGATGATTGAGGGAAAGGTAGCCGATGAACCGGCCTATGTGGGCCGCACCTATATGGATGCGCCCAATGTAGACGGACTGATTTTTGTAAATGCCGATGAGATGCTGATGTCCGGCGACTTTGTAAGGGTAAAGGTTACGGGAGCCGCCGAGTATGACCTGATAGGAGAGGTGTATCATGAATCTGCCCAATAAGCTTACCGTTCTTCGTATTTGTATGATTCCGTTTTTTGTGGCGGCCCTTCTTTATGAAAATGGCGCCAATCAGACCATGCGGGTTATTGCCAATGTGATTTTTATTGCAGCCAGCCTGACGGATCTTTTAGATGGAAAGATTGCCAGAAAATACGGCCTTGTGACAAATTTTGGAAAATTTATGGACCCTCTGGCAGATAAGCTTTTAGTGTGCTCTGCCCTGATCTGCCTGATTCAGCTGGGACAGCTGCCAGCCTGGGTTGTAATCATTATTATCAGCCGTGAATTTATCATCAGCGGCTTTCGTCTGGTGGCGGCAGATAACGGCATTGTGATTGCCGCCAGCTACTGGGGCAAGTTTAAGACCGTGTTCCAGATGACGGCAGTGGTGCTTCTGATCTTCAATATTCCGGCCCTGTCTGCTGTGACGAACGCTGTTTTGTGGATTGCTGTTCTGCTGACTGTGGTTTCTCTGGCAGATTATGTGGCAAAGAATATAAAGGTCCTGACGGAAGGAGGCCTGTAAAATGGTCGTTGAACTGATCAGCGTGGGAACTGAGATCCTGATGGGAAATATTTTAAACAGCAATACTCAGTATCTGGCGGAAAAATGCGCCCTTTTGGGTCTGGATCAGTATTATCAGGTAACGGTTGGCGATAATTACGATCGGATGATGGAAACGGTAAAGAGAGCTCTTGGCCGGTCGGATCTTGTGATCCTTACCGGCGGCCTTGGCCCTACAGAAGATGACCTGACAAAAGAGGTCTGTGCAGAGGCCATGGGAATGGAGTTAGTGGAGGATTCCCATACCCGCAGGCAGCTGGAGGAATTTTTTGTTAATAATATTTATAAGGAGATTCCGGATAATAACTGGAAAATGGCTATGGTTCCCCGGGGGGCAGTTGTGCTGGACAATCCTAATGGCATGGCTCCCGGTTTAATACTGGAAAAGAATGGGAAAACAGCCATTCTCCTTCCCGGTCCTCCAAATGAGCTTTATCCTCTGTTTGAAGGCCAGGTATTTCCCTATCTGGAACGGCTCCAGCAGTCGGTTCTGGTGTCCCGGATGGTAAAAATCTGCGGATACGGTGAGAGCCAGGTAGAGGATAAACTGCTGGATTTAATTGACAGCCAGACCAATCCCACCATTGCAACCTATGCAAAAACAGCAGAGGTCCATATCCGCATTACAGCCAGAGCATCGGATCATGCAGAAGGAGAAGCTCTTATAGCTCCTGTGATCCGGGAAATCAGAGCCCGGTTTGGAGATGCTGTTTACACTACAGATGAAAAGACCAGCCTGGAAATGGCAGTGGCTTCCCTCTTAAAGGAAAATAAGCTGACCATGGCGGCGGCTGAGTCCTGTACCGGAGGTATGGTGGCGGCCCGAATGGTAAATGTGTCCGGCGTGTCTGATGTATTTATGCAGGGCATGGTGACTTATTCTAATGAAGCGAAAATGCGCCTTTTGGGAGTGAAGGAGGAAACGCTTGCTGCTTATGGGGCGGTCAGTGAGGAGACGGCTGTCCAGATGGCAGAAGGCGGAGCGGCCGCTGCCGGGACGGATGTGTGCGTAGCTGTCACGGGAATCGCAGGACCGGAGGGCGGAACACCCCAAAAACCGGTGGGACTTGTATATATGGCCTGCTGTGTAAAAGGAAAGACAGTGGTAAAGCGTTACCAGTTTAAAGGAAACAGGGCCAAGGTTCGGGAGCAGTCTACGGTAAAGGCTCTGGATCTGGTGCGCCTGTGTGTACTGGAATATGAAAACCGTTCGGATTCATAAGGAGGAATTATTTTTATGAAAGCAGCAAGAATACGCAGGCAGCTCACGGCGGCCTACCATTGCTCCTATATCAGGCTGGCGCTGAACTTTTATACAGCCTATGAGGCAGCGGCAGAGAAAAAGGGCTTTGAAAATGACCGGATTACAGGTCTGTATGACCGTTTCTGTGAACTCCTTGATGCCTGTCTGAAAGGACAGTCAGACTGCGGGGCAGATGAGCTGCGCCGGGATGTGATCCGGGAGATGGAGAAGGTTACGGATTATACGGATGCATTTCAGGCCTATGAATATGTGATGAACCGGATTGAGGGAAGATTTGCACCAAAGCTTATTGGAAAAAAGCCGGAGGATATAGAGAGCCTTACGGAAGAGATCCTGTCCTGGTTTCAAACTGCGCCCAATCCGGCAGAACTTCGCGAACGGATGCAGATGATTACAGGACAGCTTCCGGTGCGCTTTACAAAGCAGAAATTCTTTGCCCTGTTAGAGGATCGTCTGAGCATCTACAAGGGGCTTCCGCGCTCCGGTCTTGAAGATATACTGTATATTTTGCGTTCCGAGGGACTGTTAAACCAGCCGATGGTGCGGGAAGAAGCATATGGAGCATTGTTTGACCGGATGAAAGAGTTTGAGCAGGCAGATTTAAGACATCTTACTGCAGAAGAGTATCGTCATCTGGCTTCTGAACTGGAGGAGGGAAGCCGGGAAATCAATGCTGTCAGCGGAGAAATCTTGTGCCTCATGGATATGGTAAATGATCTATGCGTGATCCTTCTGGCGCAGGGAACGGCTGTATCAGACCTGTCCTGCGAACAGAATACAAAAGAGATTTTAAAGGGAATACAGACGCTTTTTGCATCAAAAGAGTGGAAGGATATCCCCGAAAAGGTCACAGACCGCCTTCCGGCCCTGGAAGGGAAGCAGGAGCAGTATTTTGAGCAGTGGCTCAGAGATGATATCTCTCTGGAGGAGCTTCAGGAGGAGAACGGGCCGGAGGCAGAGGCAGCCTGGAAGGCGGGTCTTTTGATGTCTGGCAGCGCGTTTATGTCCTTAGAAAAGCCGGACGCAGATGAGGCAGAGGTAGATGAAGCATTTTTCAGAGAAAAACTGGATGCGCTTTTTAAAGATATGGGAGAGCTCTGGAAGGAGCTTCCGAAAGCTGTGGTGCGGGCTGCCATGGCAAAATGTCTGTCCAGCCTGCCTGCAAATTTCCAATCTCTGGATGAGGCCAGAGAATATATTCAGGGAAGTCTGGACAGCTGCAGCGACGAGATTGAGCGAGAAGCCTGTGCAGATCTGATCCGCAGCCTGATTGAAGAGTAAAGCGGGAAAAAGGTCATTTTGCCAAAAAGGAGGAGAGAGGATGCGTTTGTGGGATCATCTGTATATGGGACAAAATGCAGACCGGGCCAGAGCGCGGATCCTGAAAGGACTCCGCCAGGGCAGCCTTTTGCCTGATACCTATGTGATTACTCTTCCGGAAAATGGGAAACATATATTTGATATCTGTCCTGTGTCTCTTCTCACGAGAAGAGAACGGATGGGGGAAAACCTGCTGGTTCTGGGGATTGCCAGAGGGTATCATGAGGCGGCGGAGGTTACGGGACGGATGGTAGACGATATGTACCATCAGACGGGCGGTTTTGACTGGAAGGCATATATGGATCAAATGGCCGGGAAATGAGGTGCGGATATTGGTACACATACTGCTTTTGATTTTAAAGGTTATCGGTATCCTGATTCTGGTTCTTCTGGGACTGGTTCTGGCTGTAGTTTGTCTGGTGCTTTTTGTTCCGGTGTGCTATGAAGCAGGCGGAAGCTGGAAGGACAAACCGGCCGGTGAAGGGGAAATTTCCTGGCTTTTCGGAGCTGTTTCCTTAAGCGCCGGATATGATGGAGATGAAAGCGGACTGATAGCCGGAGTAAGGTTGTTTGGACGGAAGCTCTGGGAAACGGGCAAAGAGAAAGAAACACCGGAAGCCCCCCGGCCTTTGGATGAGGAAACGCTCAAACGTACAGATGCAAAAATGAAAGAGCCCGAAGACAGAAATAGGCCGGAGGAAAAGGAAACTGCCCTTTGGGAAGAGAATCGTATTCCAGATGCACCGGCAGAGAGCCCATTAAAGAAAACGCAGCCCCAACCGAATCCTGAGGACGAAAAACGTACAGAGCATAAAAAGAAGGATATGTTCGGCCGCATAGAAGTTTTTCTTGAAAAACTTAAGTTTTCTTTTCAGTCATTTTGTGATAAGCTTAAGAATATGCAAAACATTGCAGAAGAAAAAAAAGCCTGGCTTGAGGATGAAGAAAATCAGGCGTCGCTTAAGCTTCTCTGGAATCAGACGGGCCGTTTTCTGCGCCATGTATGTCCAAGAGGAGGGAAGGGATCCGTAACCTTTGGGTTTGAAGAACCCTATCTTACGGGACAGGCGTTGTCGGCGGCAGTTCTCATCTATCCTTTTTTTGAAGGGAATTTGGAAATCTGCCCGGTGTTTGATGAAAAGGTATTTGAGGCAGAAGGCAGCTTTAAGGGACGCATCCGGGCGGGATATCTTTTGTGGCTGGGCCTTGGGATTCTGCGTGACAGGCATACAAGGCGCATGCTGTTTGGTTTTTTAAAGGGAAGCGCAGTCTAGCGTGTTAAGAGAAGGAAGAGGAAAGACGGTATGGCAGAAAATCATTTTTCATCTATGATTGATACATTATTTAAGGGGATGGATCAGTTTGTCACTTCAAAGACAGTTGTAGGCGAACCGGTGCAGGCAGGAGATGCCATCATCGTCCCTCTGATTGATGTGACCTGCGGCATGGCGGCAGGAGCATTTTCAGAAAAAACAAAGGAAAAGCAGAAGGGCGGCGGCGGAATGAGCGCCAAGATGAGCCCCAGCGCTGTGCTGGTGATACAAAACGGAGTCACAAAGGTGGTAAACATCAAAAATCAGGATGCCATCACAAAAGCGATCGATATGGCTCCCGACCTGATTAACCGTTTTATGGGCGGAAAACCGGCTGTATCGGAGGAAACCCGCGCAGCGGCTCAGGATGCAGCGGCTGAATATGACAAACGGGATTAAAACAGGAATATGACAGAACTTTATTTCAATCCTGCGCTTGCAGGGCCTTTTTTTCGGAGAGGGCATACGAATGCTTCGGGGGAATGGGAAGGAACGCTTCTGAATAAGATAAAGAGAAGGGAGCGTTTTGATATGAAAAGAATATGCGGACTGATGCTGTTCTGTTTCGGCCTTGGGATGGCGGTGCTTTTATTTATACCCGAGACCATATTTACCTTTTTCTTTGTGGTATGCTGCCTTGTGCTTGGGTATAATCTGTTTTGCTGCTGATTTTTGGAAGCTGCAGAACAGATATCATCAAATAGACGATTCAGACAGAAAAAAGCTCCCGACCATTACAGTCAGGAGCTTTTGCTCTGCATTCAATTAGGCTCTTTCTACAAGGCCGGAACGTAAGCAGGAAGTACATACGTACATTCTCTGGGTTCCGCCGTTTACTTTAACCTTAACAGATTTTACGTTTGCTTTCCACATCTTGTTGGACCGTCTATGGGAATGGCTCACTTTGTTTCCGAAATGAGCTGCCTTTTCACAGATTGCACACTTAGCCATACTATTGCACCTCCTTAAACGTTACTTGGATTTCTTGTAGAAAATAGAAAAATCCACAACAAAAGTAATGATACCAGATGTTTTCAATTTTTGCAAGTGAAAAAACAAAAATTTATTTCTTTTTTTCGGGAAATAGTGTATACTGTCCTTAATATGAAAACAGGAGGCGTGTATATGAAGGGACGAATCAGCAATAAGATGGGCGAAATCCAGATCAGCCCGGAAGTGATTGCTTTATATGCAGGAACCATTGCAGTAGAGTGCTTCGGTATCGTGGGTATGGCGGCCGTAAGTATGAAGGACGGTCTTGTGAAGCTGCTGAAAAGAGAGAGCCTGACACACGGCATCACTGTGGATATCAGAGAAAACAGGATATCCATTGACTTTCATGTGATCGTATCGTATGGGGTCAGCATTTCAGCGGTGGCTGACAATCTGATCGAAAGCGTGAAGTACAGAGTAGAAGAATTCACTGGCATGGAAATCGAAAAGATCAGTATCTTTGTAGAAGGTGTCAGAGTGATTGATTAGGAGGAAGCAACCCGTGGGTATAAGTACAATTGATGCCGGGATGGTAAAAAAAGCGTTTCTGGCAGGAGCAAAGGGCCTTGAGGCCAAGAAAGACTGGATCAATGAGCTGAATGTTTTTCCGGTACCGGATGGAGATACGGGAACCAATATGACTATGACGATCATGGCGGCTGCCAAAGCGGTAGCAGAGCTGGAAGACCCGGATATGGAGCAGCTGGCAAAGGCCATTTCTTCCGGCTCTTTAAGAGGCGCCAGAGGAAATTCGGGAGTCATCCTGTCACAGCTTTTGAGAGGCTTTACAAAGGAGATTCAGGGCACAGCGTCCATTGATGTGACTATTCTGGCAAATGCCATGGTGCGCGGTACAGAAACTGCCTACAAGGCAGTTATGAAGCCAAAGGAAGGCACTATTCTTACGGTTGCCAAGGGCATGGCGGACAAAGCCATCGAAATGGCCGCTCAGACGGATGATATTGAAATTTTTGCAAAGGCAGTCATTGAGGAGGGCGATTACGTTTTAAGCCAGACACCGGAGATGCTTCCTGTATTAAAGCAGGCAGGTGTAGTGGATTCCGGTGGTCAGGGCCTGATGCAGGTAGTAAAGGGAGCCTTTGACGGCCTTATGGGAAAATGCAGTGATTTTTCCTTTGAGGACACAGGTATTTCCAAACCTTCTTCTGAAAAAGCACCTCAGTCTGCCGGAGCTTCCAGAACGGATATTGACACAGCGGATATCCGCTTCGGTTACTGTACCGAATTTATCATTAAGCTTGAAAAGGAATACAGCCAGAAGGATGAGGATGAGCTTAAGAAGTATCTGGGTTCCATTGGAGATTCTCTGGTAGTGGTCTCAGACGATGAGATCGTAAAGATCCATGTTCATACCAATCATCCGGGACTGGCGTTTGAAAAGGGACTTACCTACGGCTCCCTTTCCCGTATGAAGGTTGACAATATGCGGGAGGAGCATGAGGAACGGGTGATCCAGGATTCGGAGCGTCTGGCAAAGGAACAGGCGGCTCAGGCGGATGCGGCAGAGGAGGCCGGCGAGCGGAAAGCGTACGGCTTTATTACCGTATCCTGCGGCGATGGCTTAAGCGAGATCTTTAAGGGGATCGGGGCCGATTACCTCATTGAAGGCGGACAGACCATGAACCCCAGCACGGAGGATATGTTAAACGCCATTAAAAAGGTCAATGCCGATCACATTTTCATTCTCCCGAACAATAAAAATATTATCATGGCGGCCAATCAGGCTCGTGATCTGACGGAGGATAAGGAGATTATCGTTATTCCTTCCAAAACCGTGCCTCAGGGCATCACGGCTCTGGTGAATTTCATTCCCGATCTGACACCGGAGGAGAATCTGGAAAATATGACAGCCGAGATGGAGCGGGTGCAGACGGCCCAGATCACCTATGCGGTGCGAAATACCTCCATCGACGGCATGGAAATCCATGAGGGCGATATTATGGCAATCGGCGATCATGGGATGCTGGCAGTGGACACATCTGTTTTGGGAGCAGCGAAGGCGGCTCTTGAGGCGATGTTAAATGAGGACAGCGAGCTGGTTACCATTTATTATGGAAGCGATGTGACCGAGGCAGATGCAGAAGCCTTCAGGGAGCAGGCCGAGGCGCAGTTCCCAGATAAGGAGATTGAGCTGCAGTACGGCGGTCAGCCTATTTATTATTATATGATATCTGCAGAGTAGAAATGAAAGGAGAAAAGCAAGTATGAACGATGAATTCAGAATGGAGCAGGGGGCAGTCAATCAGGCAGGGGAATCTCTGGGACGATACACTGCGAAAACCTTTGGCTGGATGTTTGGGGGACTGCTTATAACACTGATCGTTGCCATCAGTATGTATGTTACAGGAGCATTTATCTATGTAATCAGGATTCCGGCGTGGAACTTCCTTCTGCTGGCGGCTGAACTGATTTTAGTAATTTCATTGTCTGCCAGACTGGAAAAGATGTCTGTAACTGCAGCGAAAAGTATGTTTTTCCTGTACTCTGCTGTAAATGGTATCGTATTCAGTATGTATTTTCTAATGTTTGACCTTCTTTCCCTGTGGTTGGCATTTGGAATTACAGCTATGTTTTTCGGGGTGATGGCACTGATCGGATACTTTGGAAATATCAATTTTTCCGCTCTGCGTCCTTTTATGACAGGCGGCCTGATTTTCCTGTTTGTTTTCTGGCTGTTAGCCATGTTTATTGACTTAAGCGCTTTTGAGACAATGGTCTGCGGTGTGGGAATTTTCCTGTTTTTAATTATTACGGCTTACGACGCAAAGAAAATCCAGGCATACTATGCTTATTACGGACAGAATTCCGAGATGGCGGCAAAGGCTTCCGTTTTCTCAGCACTGCAGCTGTATCTGGATTTCATTAACTTGTTTATCTATATTCTGCGTTTTGTAGGAAACAGAAAAGACTGATAAGAGGAGGATAAAGCTAAAATGATAATCGGAGCACTGGAAGCAGGGGGAACCAAGATGGTCTGCGCCCTGGGAAGGGAAGACGGAAGTATTATAGATCAGGTCTCCATTCCTACTACCACGCCGGAGGAAACCATTCCAAAGATTATTGATTATTTTAAGGATAAGGATATTAAAGCCCTTGGCATCGGAGCCTTCGGCCCGGTGGGAGTGGATCCTGCTTCTGAAAACTACGGATATATACTGGAAACGCCCAAGCTGGCCTGGAGAAATAAGAATCTTCTGGGAAGCCTGAAAAAAGGGCTTAAGGTTCCCATGGCTATTGATACGGATGTGAACGGCTCCTGTCTGGGAGAAGTGACCTACGGCTGTGCCAAAGGCCTAAACAGTGTGATTTATATTACCATCGGAACCGGAGTAGGCGTAGGTGTGTGGGTAAACGGAGGACTTCTCCACGGGATGCTTCATCCGGAGGGAGGCCATATCCTGTTAAACCGCCATCCCGAAGATACAAAGGGGGGAGTCTGCCCCAGCCATCCAAACTGCTTTGAGGGATTTGCCAGCGGCCCTTCCATTGAAGCCAGATGGGGAAAAAAGGCAGTTGATTTAAAGGAGCAGACTGAGGTATGGGAGCTTGAAAGCTTCTATATTGCTCAGGCTCTGGCAGATTATATTATGATTTTGTCGCCTCAGAAGATCATCCTGGGCGGCGGCGTGATGCATCAGGAGCAGCTGTTCCCGTTAATCCGAAGGAAGGTAAAGGAGTTTGTAAACGGCTATATCTGTTCCAAAGAGCTGGAGGATATTGACAATTACATTGTTCCTGCAAGCTTAAATGACGATCAGGGAATCATGGGCGCGATCCGTCTGGGATTAAATGCCCTGGATCAGGAGAAATCATGAGCGGCCATCAGCCTGTAAGTGCTTTAAAGGGAATTGGAGAGAAAACAGGAAAACTGTTTGAAAAGCTAGGGGTCATCACAATTGATGACCTCCTTTCCTATTATCCGAGAGCGTATGACACATATGAAGAATCTGTTCCCATTGGACAGCTGAAGGAACAGACCGTAATGAGCGTGGCTTCTGTGCTTTCAAAGCCGCCGGATCTTCTGCGCACCGGAAAGGTGCAGATGGTATCGGCGGTCATACGTGATCTGACAGGAACACTGCAGCTTGCCTGGTTTAATATGCCCTATATGCGGGCAAATGTAAAAAGCGGTCAGCTGTATGTATTCCGGGGGCGGGTGGTAAAAAAACGGAGCCGCCTGATGATGGAACAGCCGGAGGTTTTTACCAGAGAGGCCTATGATGCGCTGGAGCATTCCATGCAGCCGGTGTACGGGCAGACCAGGGGGCTGAGCAATAAAACCATCGTGAAGGCCCAGAAACAGGCGCTTGAGATCCGTCAGCTGGAGAGGGAATATATGCCGGCTTTTCTTCGCAGGAAGTATGAGCTGGCGGAGATTAACTATGCGCTGGAGCATATCCATTTTCCATCCGATGAAAAGGAGCTTCTTTTTGCAAGACGCCGTCTTGTGTTTGATGAATTTTTCATGTTTCTTGTAGGCGTCAGACGGCTGAAGGAGCACAGGGAAAAAGAAATGTCTTCCTGCGTCTTAAAGGAATGCCCGGAGATTTTAAAACTCAGGGAAAGGCTTCCCTATGCCCTTACAGGGGCTCAGGAGAGAGCCTTACGGGAGGTGTTTTCCGATATGGCGGGAGGCCGGGTGATGAACCGGCTGATACAGGGAGATGTAGGCTCAGGAAAGACCATTATTGCCATACTTGCGCTTTTGCAGGCTGCTTATAACGGCTGCCAGGGAGCCCTCATGGTGCCTACGGAGGTTCTTGCCAGGCAGCATTTTGAATCCATATCAGAACTGTTTAAGGAAAATGGAATTGACAAAGTTCCTGTGCTTGTTACCGGCTCCATGACCGCAAAGGAGAAGCGTCTGGCTTATGAAAAAATCGCTTCCCATGAGGCGGACATTATCGTGGGAACCCATGCGCTGATTCAGGAAAAGGTGGTCTATGACCGTCTGGCGTTAGTGATTACAGATGAGCAGCACCGGTTCGGCGTAGGCCAGAGAGAGCTTTTGAGCACCAAGGGAAATACGCCTCATGTACTTGTTATGAGCGCAACCCCCATTCCCAGAACTCTGGCAATTATTCTTTATGGGGATCTGGATATTTCCGTGATTGATGAACTTCCGGCGGGCCGGCAGGAGATTAAAAACTGTGTGGTGGATATCAGTTATCGGCCTAAGGCATATGCATTTATCCAGAAGCAGGTGGAAATGGGCCATCAGGCCTATGTGATCTGCCCCATGGTAGAGCCAAGTGAGATGATTGAGGCGGAAAATGTGGTGGATTACACGAAAACGCTGAGAAAAGCCCTTCCTGAATCCGTTTCTGTTGAATATCTCCACGGAAAAATGAAGGCAAAAGAGAAGAATAAGATTATGGAGCGCTTTGCTGCCGGAGAGATTGATGTGCTGGTATCTACCACTGTCATAGAGGTAGGCGTAAATGTCCCCAATGCCACTGTAATGATGATTGAAAATGCGGAGCGCTTCGGCCTTGCCCAGCTGCATCAGCTCCGGGGCCGTGTGGGCCGCGGAAAGGCGCAGTCCTACTGTATTATGGTGAATGGAAACGGTGGTAAGGATACCATGGAACGGCTGGATATTATGAACCGCTCCAATGACGGCTTTTATATTGCTTCTGAGGATTTAAAACTTCGGGGGCCGGGAGATATCTTCGGCGTACGCCAGAGCGGGGAGCTGGAGTTTAAGCTGGCAGATATCTTTACAGATGCCAATCTTTTAAAACATGTATCAGAGGAAGTAAATGCGATACTTGATCAGGATCCCGGTCTTGAAGGGGAGGAATACAGAGAACTCAAGCAAAAAATCGAGCAGTACCTTGGAGACCGGGAGGAATATTTAAATCTTTAAAAAGGAGACAGTGAAGATGAACGAAACAATGCAGACAATCCTTACAAGAAGAAGTACAAGAAAGTTCAAGGTTCAGGAGATTTCACAGACAGATCTGGATCAGATCCTTAAGGCGGCTCTTCATGCTCCCAGCGGCATGGGAAAACAGACCTGGCAGTTTACCGTGGTAAAGAACCGGAAAAAGATCCAACGGCTGGCAGAGGTCGCAGGAAAGGTGCTGGGCCGGGAAAATTATGATATGTACCAGCCGGAGATTTTGATTATCCCTTCCAATCAGAGGGATAATCCTCATGGAAAAGAGGATAATGCCTGCGCCATGGAAAATATCTTTCTGGCCGCTCATTCTCTGGGGATTGGCTCTGTGTGGATCAATCAGCTTCAGGGAATCTGCGACGAGCCTGCTGTCCGTGAAATTTTAAATGATTTTGGTATTCCGGCGGATCATATCGTATATGGGATGGCTGCTTTGGGATATGCAAATGATGTAAAGACAGAAAAACAGCGGATCGGAAAAGTGATTGTGGTGGAATAGACGGATATTTCCTATATTTTGACATTTTACGCAAAACATTCTAGTGTATTATGTTCGGAAAATCACATAATAACAACGTAACAACAAACAAGCTCCAAGCGGAACAAAACCGCAGGAGCAGATCTGTTATAAGGAGGCGTTTTATTATGTCTAACAACACAAACAAAACAAACGTACCTGAGGCAAAGGAAGCAATGGACCGCTTTAAGATGGAGGTCGCAAGCGAGCTGGGAGTACCGTTAAGCAACGGCTACAACGGCAACCTGACTTCCGCACAGAACGGTTCCGTAGGCGGCTATATGGTCAAAAAAATGATCGAGGCCCAGGAGCGCCAGATGGCAGGTAAGTAAAACTCCTAAAAAAGAAAGATGCAGTCCGGCAGGGGATTTCCTGTCGGGCTGCGTTTTTTCTGCATGGTTTTAATATAATTTGTATCTGCAAATATTTTCCCATTTTTCAGGAAATCCCATTTGTTTTAATAATTGAGCCTGTGTCAGATGTGGACACTGCTTTCGTGCTTTCTTAATCAATTGGATAAGAGAACCTTTAAAAGATTTAAAATCATCATTGCTGATGAGATATCTTAATGAAAGAACAACGGCAAATAAATCGTGTTTACCAAGCGTATAATTTCCCTTTTTTAGCGGAATAGAGAGTTTTTGATGCAGGAGTGTATCTGGAATTGTATCTTGAGTTCGGAAATCATACAGCCGTTCTCCGTGAGCACATACATTTCGGCATTTTGCAATAATAGTGATAAATTGATGCAACTGCTTTTCTGTATAGCCTGAAAAATGTTTGCTGACTTTTACTTGAATATCATTCGGCGCAACCCAGAGAGGAATATTGCCATATATTCTGGAATAATGAGTAATATAGTTGTAATGAGAAGGCATAGAAATACAGTTTTGCAAGGAATGGATTAGGCGGTTGACCGCTTTTTGGTTCTTCTTTGCAGAATTAAAATTTGCAGGATTTAGATATTCTGCCTGATTTTCACCGAATTTTTCACAGAAATGATAGGAAATTAAAGACTTCAGATGCCGCCGTTCCACATGAAGAATATACTTTAAAAATAAAGTCCGTAACTCTTCATCAAAATAATAAAAAGCAACAATTTCTTCAAAGGTAATACCATATAAGTAGTTTCCTGAAGGCTTATGTTTAAATGGATTTTTGTATCCGCTAATCAAAGAATAGTAGCTGATATGTTCCAGCGTATGGATTGCAGTTGGGACATCTGAAATGGTTAATTGTTTTTCGTTTTGTAATTTTTCAATTTGCTGGTCGTATGTAAGAAATTTTTTCTCCATATGTTACTTCTGTATAATAAAAAGGAGCCCACGCATGAGCTCCTCCGGCTACGGGCCCCTCAAGCATCCGCAGCACAACCACTAAAGTTAGTATATGGGGTTGACTTCAGAAAGTCAAGCTGTTTTTAGTGGTAGTATTAGTTTATTCATATAAGCATCAAATATTCGAAAATAGAAGCATGTGATAATGAAGTTAAAAGTATCATTTTATTATCAATGAGAATACGAAAACCCAGAAAACCGTTCAAAACGATAATCCAGGCTTTAAATAGAGCAGATGACGGGAATCGAACCCGCCTCCTCAGCTTGGGAAGCTGATATTCTACCGATGAACTACATCTGCGTGATAAAATTATTATATCAGCCCCAAACGGTTTTTGCAAGAGAATTTTTGGAAAAATTTATAATTTTATAACAATTTAGAATATAATCCCATAAGTATCAGAGCGCCGCCGATCCGACCATGATCCAGGAAAGGGGGACAGCGTCTGCCATGGGACCAAAGAGGGCCATTCCCAGTGGAAGAAAGCCGGAATACATGGTTCCCAAAAGACCGAATACACGGCCCTGCATGGAGACGTCTGTGTGTTCCTGGATAAGCGTGGTGATGGAGGTTTGCACCACGGTCAAAGCAATCCCATAGAAAAACATCATGATAAGATAGGGAATAAAATAAGCAGACAGTCCCATCCCAACAGCAAAGGCTCCAAAGCTGAAAAGCCCCCATGATAAAAAGCGGGTTTTGCTTTGACCGTTATTTTTAAGGCTCATCAGGATCCCGCCCAGGATCATTCCACCAAAGCCGATCACCTCCACGGCGGTAAGGTACCAGTAGGTATCTCCAAAGCTTCTGCGCACAAAAAGTCCGGCCAGGAAGCCCGCAGGAACGCACAGAAAGGTAAAAAGACCATATAGGATCAGAAGCCTTCCGATGGTAGGGTGGGAAAAGGCATAGTTTACTCCGGCCTTCATATCCTGAATAAATGAGGAACAATGTCCCTGGCTTTTGCAGGAGGGAATGGACAGGCAGGATAAAAGTCCGATTCCCAAAATGGCAGTCACAATATCGATCATCAGGGTTGTATCCAGGGTGCTGACTGCAAAGATGGCTCCGGCGGCAGCAGGAGCGACAAACTGTACCGCAGACTGCATGGCTGCATTGATTCCGTTGCAGCGCATCAAGTGCTCCTCCGGCACCAGCTGAGGAATGACTGCATTGACAGCAGGGGTCTGTATGCCGGACCCAAGGGAACGGATGACAGACATTAAAAGAAGCCCTCCGAGAAAAAGCGGTTTGGAGGTGATGTGCGGGACTGCAAGCAGCATGGCCAGAGTAGCCAGCGCCGTAAGGGCATCTGCTCCTGCGATCAGCAGTTTTCTGCTGTACCGGTCTGCCCATACGCCTCCTGAAAAGGAGATGAGAAACTGGGGCAGATAGGAGTACACTGTAAATGCTGCAACCCAGGCTCCGCTTGCTGTTTCCATGGTGGCGTACCAAACCACGGCCATCTGTACCAGGGTGGAACCAAATAGGGTAATGCACTGGCTGGTCAGAAACAGGATTGTCCGTTTCTGCCAGTTGCTTGGTTTTGTTTCATTCATTGTTTGTTTCATTGGATTGTATCCTCCTGTATTTTTAGCCGCGGATGTTCCATATTAGCAGACTTTTTCTAAAAATACAGGTTTTTATTTCCGGATTCAGCCAGAGGTATAATCAGGAACAGATCCGGCTATTCTTTTTTATAAAAGAATGATTTTTCAGAAGGGAAATGTTATGTACAGAAAGGATATCTGTGAAAAAGAGAGGCAGGAAAGAGACTGCCTTGTTATGGATCTTGATCTTGTGATCGGCGGCCGCCCGGACCGCGTCCGGGAGCTTCTGGCACACCTTGATTTTGATACGCATCCTCCGGGGCCGGAGCTTAAACGCCTTGCAGAAGAACTGGAAAAGAAGCTTGAAGCCCAATGAACTTGAAAAAATCCTCCAAATATGATTTAATACTATGAGACAAACCGGCGCGCTCCTTAATTTTTAAGGGGCGTGCTTCATGAATATGGAGGATAAGAATGGCAACAGAACAATATAATGCGGACAGTATTACCGTCTTAGAGGGCCTGGAGGCCGTCCGCAAGCGGCCGGGTATGTACATAGGCGGCGTTGGTACCAAGGGACTGAACCATCTGATTTATGAGATTGTAGATAATGCAGTGGATGAGCATCTGGCTGGCTTTTGCTCTAAGATCTGGGTAAAACTGGAAAAGGACGGTTCCTGCACCGTAAAGGACAATGGACGAGGGATTCCGGTGGAAATGCACCAGAAAGGTGTTTCTGCTGCCAGAATCGTTCTTTCCACCCTTCATGCGGGCGGCAAGTTTGACAATGAGGCATATAAAACCAGTGGCGGCCTTCACGGCGTAGGCTCCTCTGTGGTAAATGCCCTTTCGGAATATATGGATGTAAAGATCAGCCGGGGCGGTCTGGTCTATCACGATGCCTATGAGAAGGGCCGTCCGGTGGTTGAGCTGGAGCAGGGCCTTCTTCCGGTTGTGGGGAAGAGCAGGGAAAGCGGCACGCAGATCAATTTTCTTCCGGATGGAGAAATCTTTGAAAAGACGCGCTTTAAGGCAGACTGGCTGAAAAGCCGTCTCCATGAAACGGCATATCTGAATCCGAATTTGACGATTTTTTATGAGAATCACCGGAGCGGAGAAGAGGAAACCATTACTTACCATGAGCCGGAGGGAATTGTTTCTTATGTGAAAGAATTAAATTCAGGAAAAACTCCGGTTCATGAGCCCATTTATTTTAAGGGAGAGGTAGACAGGGTAGAGGTAGAGGCAGCCATCCAGTTTGTAGATACGTTCGAGGAAAATATCCTTGGCTTTTGCAATAATATTTTCACCCAGGAAGGCGGTACCCATCTGGCAGGCTTTAAAACCCGCTTTACCGCTATGATCAATTCCTATGCCAGAGAGCTTGGGATTTTAAAGGAAAAAGATTCAAACTTTACGGGAGCAGACACCCGAAACGGTATGACAGCTGTAATCGCAGTGAAGCATCCGGATCCTATCTTTGAGGGGCAGACTAAGACGAAGCTGGCGAGTACAGACGCTACAAAGGCAGTATTTACGGTGGCAGGAGATGAGCTGCAGCTGTACTTTGACCGGAATGTAGAGGTCTTAAAGGGTATCATCGGCTGTGCGGAAAAGTCTGCAAAGATCCGACGGGCAGAGGAAAAGGCAAAGACAAATATGCTTACCAAATCCCGTTTTTCCTTTGACAGCAACGGAAAGCTTGCAAACTGCGAGAGCCGGGACGCTTCCAAATGTGAAATTTTTATCGTAGAGGGAGATTCCGCCGGCGGCTCTGCAAAGACAGCCAGAAACCGGCAGTATCAGGCCATTCTTCCTATCCGTGGAAAGATTTTAAATGTAGAAAAGGCGTCCATGGATAAGGTGCTGGCAAATGCGGAAATCAAGACCATGATCAATTCCTTTGGCTGCGGCTTTTCAGAGGGTTATGGAAATGATTTTGATATCACGAAGCTGCGCTATGACAAGATTATCCTCATGACGGATGCGGATGTGGATGGAAGCCATATTGATACGCTGCTTCTTACCTTTTTATACCGGTTTATGCCGGAGCTGATCTATGACGGCCATGTGTATATTGCCATGCCGCCTCTGTTTAAGGTAATCCCCAAAAAGGGGGAGGAGCAGTATCTGTATGATGAAAAGGAGCTGGAGCGTTACCGCAGAACCCACAAGGGTGATTTTACCCTGCAGCGCTATAAGGGTCTTGGTGAAATGGATGCAGAGCAGCTCTGGGAAACTACCCTGGATCCGGAACGCCGGGTATTAAAGCGGGTTGAGATCGAGGACGCAAGACTGGCTTCTGAGGTAACGGAGATGTTGATGGGCAGCGAGGTAGGCCCCCGCCGCCAGTTTATCTATGAGCACGCCGATGAGGCTGAGATAGACGCATAACAGGAGAGGACAAAATGGCAGAAAAGATATTACGGACAGAATACAGCGAGGAAATGCAGCGCAGCTACATGAATTATTCCATGAGCGTCATTACTGCAAGAGCGATTCCCGACGCCAGGGACGGCTTAAAGCCCGTTCAGCGCCGGGTGCTCTATGATATGAGCCAGCTGCGCCTGGATTACGACAAGCCCCACAGAAAATCCGCCCGTATCGTAGGCGATACCATGGGTAAATACCATCCCCATGGCGACAGCTCCATCTACGATACGCTGGTAGTTATGAGCCAGGAATTTAAAAAGGGAATGGCTCTGGTAGACGGCCACGGAAATTTCGGCTCCATTGAGGGTGATGGAGCGGCGGCTATGCGATATACGGAGGCAAGACTGGAGAAATTTGCCCAGGAGGTTTATTTAAAGGATTTGGATAAGACCGTAAATTTCGTTCCAAATTACGATGAAACGGAGAAAGAGCCAGAGGTTCTTCCCGTCCGGGTACCGAACCTTCTGGTAAACGGAGCGGAGGGAATTGCGGTAGGCATGAGCACCAGTATCCCCCCTCACAATCTGGGAGAGGTAATTGATGCGGTAACCGCCTATATTGACAATCCCGCGATCACTGCGGCAGAGCTGATGGAGCATATGCCGGGGCCGGATTTCCCCACCGGAGGCATTATCGCAAATAAGAGCGATCTTCCGGAGATCTATGAAAGCGGAACGGGAAAGATTAAGCTCAGAGGCCGCTTTGAGGTGGAGCTTGGAAAGCGCAAGGCAGATAAGGACAAGCTGGTGATTACGGAGATTCCCTATACCATGATTGGAGCGGGCATCAATAAGTTTCTGGTGGACGTAGCGGATCTGGTAGAGTCTAAAAAGCTTACGGATGTGGTGGATATTTCCAACCAGTCCAATAAGGACGGGATCCGGATTGTGCTGGAGCTGAGAAAGGATGCGGATATTGACCGGATCAAGAACATTTTATATAAGAAGACAAAGCTTGAGGATACCTTTGGCGTCAATATGCTGGCTATTGCAGACGGACGTCCGGAAACACTGAATTTAAAGGGGATTCTCCGCAATTTTCTGGAATTCCAGTATCAGAATACGGAGCGTAAATACAATGTGCTTCTGGAAAAGGAACTGGAGAAGAAGGAAATTCAGGAGGGCCTCATAAGCGCCTGTGACTGCATTGACCTGATTATCGCAATTTTAAGAGGTTCCAAAAGCTTAAAGGATGCGAAGGCCTGTCTGATGTCCGGTGATGTGAGCAATATCCATTTTCGGATGCCGGGCTTTGAGGAGGATGCAAAGAAGCTTCATTTTACAGAGCGCCAGGCGTCTGCCATTTTGGAAATGCGGCTTTACAAGCTCATCGGTCTGGAAATTCTGGCTCTGGAAAAGGAGCATAAGGAAACCTTAAAACGGATTGAAAGCTATAAGAAGATCCTGAGCAGCCGTGCGGTGATGAACCGGGTGATCAAGAACGATCTGGCAGCCATCCGGAAGGAATTTGCAGTTCCAAGACGGACGCGGATCGAGGACGGCCCAGAGGCAGTTTATGTGGAAAATGCAGTTTCGGTTCAGGAGGTTGTTTTTGTGATGGATCGTTTCGGCTATTGTAAGCTTTTGGATAAGTCTACTTACGAACGGAATCAGGAAACGGTGGATACGGAGCAGGTATATGTAAAGCGCTGCCTGAATACGGATAAGATCTGCCTGTTTACGGCCTCAGGAACACTGCATCAGATCAAGGCATTGGATATCCCCTCAGGAAAGTTGAGAGATAAGGGTGTGCCCATTGAAAACCTGAGCAAATATGATGGAAGAGAAGACCGGATCTGCCTTCTTAGCTGCGCCCAGGAGCTGAAAGGAAGAAAGCTCGTGTTTGCCACGAAACTTGCTATGGTAAAGCAGGTGCCGGGAGAAGAGTTTGAAACGAATAACCGCATGGTGGCAGCTACCAAGCTTCAGGAAGGGGACGAAGTTCTGTCTGTAGCGCTGGTAGAGGAGCAGACAGCTACCGTCGTGCTTCAGACCACGGGGGGATATTTCCTGAGGTTCCCGTTGGAGGACATTTCCGTACTTAAAAAGGCATCCAGAGGTGTCAGAGGCATAAAGCTTTCCAAAAATGAAGAACTGGAGCAGCTTTATCTGCTGGGCGATGAGCCGTATGCCATTTCCTATAAGGAACGGGAAATCAATTTGAGCGGAATGCGGATTACTAAGCGGGATGCGAAAGGCACAAAGAAGTAAAAAGTACGCCATAGAAATACAAATGTGCGCAAAACACGAATTTCTGGTTGCATTTTTCCTTACTTTGGTATAGGATAGGAAATAATCCTACAGGGGAGGCTTCCCATATCATCAGCGGAAGGATTATGAAAAAGAAAGACGAGGAGAGCGAGACATGGAAAGAAAATTAAGAGTGGGCATATTAGGCGCAACAGGTATGGTAGGGCAGAGGTTTATCGCCCTGCTGGAAAATCATCCATGGTATGAGGTAGTAACAGTGGCTGCCAGCCCCAGATCTGCCGGAAAGACTTACGAAGAGGCTGTAGGAGGCCGCTGGAAGATGACAACTCCTATGCCTGAGGCGGTAAAGAACCTGATCGTAATGAACGTAAACGAGGTAGAAAAGGTAGCTGCAGGCGTTGATTTCGTATTCAGTGCAGTGGATATGACAAAGGAAGAGATCCGTGCCATTGAGGAGGCTTATGCCAAAACGGAGACACCTGTGGTTTCCAACAACAGCGCTCACCGCTGGACGCCGGACGTTCCTATGGTAATCCCGGAGGTAAATCCGGAGCACTTTGATGTGATTGAATTTCAGAAAAAGCGTCTCGGCACCACCAGAGGCTTTATTGCCGTTAAGCCCAACTGTTCCATTCAGAGCTATGCTCCCGTACTGACTGCCTGGAAGGAATTTGAGCCTTATGAGGTAGTGGCTACCACATATCAGGCGATTTCCGGCGCCGGAAAGACTTTTAAGGACTGGCCGGAGATGGAAGGAAATATTATCCCCTATATCGGTGGAGAGGAAGAAAAGAGCGAGCAGGAGCCTCTGCGTATCTGGGGCCATATTGAAGACGGTGTGATCGTAAAAGCCCAGTCTCCTGTGATTACCTGCCAGTGTATCCGCGTGCCTGTATTAAACGGCCACACAGCGGCTGTGTTTGTAAAGTTTAAAAAGAAGGTTACAAAGGAAGAACTGATCGAAAAGCTGGAAAGCTTTAAGGGCCTTCCTCAGGAATTAAAGCTTCCAAGCGCCCCTGCTCAGTTTATCCGGTATATGGAAGAGGATAACCGTCCTCAGGTAAGCCTGGATGTGGACTTTGAAAACGGAATGGGAATTTCTGTGGGACGTTTGAGAGAGGATACGGTTTACGATTATAAATTTGTAGGACTTTCCCATAATACTGTCCGCGGCGCTGCCGGCGGAGCCGTTCTCTGCGCAGAGCTTCTGACTGCAAAGGGATATATTAAGGAAAAATAAGCAAAGGATGCGCTTTGCATAAACGGAAGGGGTAAATAGCAATTATGGCAATTACAAAACAGGCATTCGGTGTGATGCCGTCCGGAGAAACGGTCTATAAGTATACGCTGACGAATCATCACGGAGTCAGCGCAGACTTTATCACCCTTGGAGGAACCTGGGTGACCATGAATGTGCCGGATAAAAAGGGAAAAATGGCAGATGTGATCCTGGGATATGATAACCTGGAGGGGTATCTGTCCAACAATCCTCATTTTGGCGCAATTATTGGAAGAAACGCCAACCGTATCGGGGGGGCAGTGATTACTATTGACGGAAAGGACTATAAGCTGGAAGCGAACAACGGGCCAAATAATCTTCACAGTGCTCCGGATCTCTATCACAGACGCCTTTGGGACTGTGAGGCCGCAGAAACCGACGAGGGAAGCTGCCTTACCTTTTCTTTAAAGAGCCCGGACGGAGATCAGGGTTATCCGGGAAACGCATCCATCCGGGTAAGCTATACGCTGACAGAGGATGACAGCATCCGGATCCATTACCATATGATCTGTGATGCAGATACCATTGCCAACTTTACAAACCACTGCTACTTTAATCTGGCGGGCCATGATGGCGGTTCTGTTATGGATCAGGAGGTATGGCTGGCTGCTTCTAAGTTTACTCCTGCAGATGAGGTATCCATTCCTACCGGAGAGATTCTTCCGGTAGAGGGAACCCCTATGGACTTTACGGAAATGAAGCCTCTGGGCCGTGATATTGATGAGCCATATGAAGCATTGATCCTGGGACATGGTTATGACCATAACTGGGTATTAGATCACGATCCGGGGATTTTATCTCTTGCAGCAAGAGCGAAGGATCCAAAGAGCGGACGTATGATGGAGACGTATACGGATCTTCCCGGCATCCAGCTTTATACAGCCAATTTCCTGAATGATCCGGTTCCCGGAAAAGGCGGTGTCCGCTATGAGGGACGCCATGCATTCTGTTTTGAAACCCAGCATTTCCCGGATGCCTGTCATAAACCTGAGTTTCCGTCCCCAATCCTGAAAGCGGGAGAGGTGTACGATACCACAACGATTTATCGGTTCTATACAGAAACGGAATAAAAAGGCAGATATTCAAATCCGCACAGAAAAGAGCTTTTTGCTGAGATAAAAACTCACAAAGAGCTCTTTTTGCTTATGCGAATCAAATCATATGCGAAAATATCTATGAGATTTTATCTCATAAATTATAAAACCATCAAAAGATAGTTGATTTCATAGTGAGATTTTTTCTCAATTATTGCCAGATTATCTATTTAATGGTATACTAGCTAAATATGCCTGCATGCAGGCATTTATATTAAAAGGAAAATGAGGGATCGCATGTCAAAATCATTGTACATTGCGGAAAAGCCCAGTGTGGCCCAGCAGTTTGCAGATGCATTAAAAATCCGGGGACGGCGGGGAGACGGATATATTGAATCCGAGGATGCCATTGTAACCTGGTGTGTGGGTCATCTGGTAACCATGAGCTATCCGGATGCCTATGACATGAAATTTAAACGCTGGAGCTTACAGACCCTGCCGTTTCTGCCGAAGGAATTCAAATACGAGATTATTCCCGGTGTAGCAAAGCAGTTTGCAGTAGTAAAGGGGCTTTTAAACCGTCCGGATGTGGATACGATCTATGTCTGTACGGACTCCGGGCGTGAAGGAGAATATATCTACCGTCTGGTGGCTCAGATGGCAGGAGTGAAGGACAAGCGCCAGAAACGTGTGTGGATCGATTCCCAGACAGAGGAGGAGATCCTCAGGGGAATCCGGGAGGCAAAGGACGAGTCGGAGTATGACAATCTTTCTGCATCTGCTTATCTGCGCGCCAAGGAGGATTACCTGATGGGAATCAACTTCTCACGGGTGCTTACCCTGCGGTACGGTCCTGCTATGTCAAATTATCTGGGAACCAAATTTACGGTTCTTTCCGTAGGCCGTGTGATGACCTGTGTGCTGGGAATGGTGGTCCGCCGGGAGAGAGAGATACGAAGTTTTGTAAAGACTCCCTTCTATCGTGTGATCGGAACCTTTGACGCAGTGGCAAAGGATGGCCAGACGCTGCATCTGGAGGCCGAATGGAAGGCTGTGGAAGGTTCCAGATATTTTGGAACGCCCTGTCTTTATAAGGATAACGGTTTTAAGGAGGAAGAACGGGCCAGAGAGCTGATTGCATATTTAAAGGAAGAGGAACCGCTTACGGCTGCTGTTGTTTCAAAGGAAAAGAAAAAGGAAACAAAGAATCCGCCGCTTCTTTACAATCTGGCAGAACTTCAGAATGACTGCTCCAAAATGTTTAAGATCAGCCCGGATGAAGCATTAAAGATAGTCCAGGAACTGTATGAAAAAAAGATGGTTACGTATCCGCGTACGGATGCCAGGGTTTTATCCACGGCTGTAGCAAAAGAGATCCGAAAAAATATAAGCGGATTGTCCGGCTACGGCCCCATGAGTGCTTTCGTACAGGAGATTTTGCAGGGAAGCAGCTGGCAGAAGCTGGCAAAAACCAGATATGTCAACGATAAACAGATTACAGACCACTATGCGATTGTTCCTACCGGTCAGGGATTGGGAAGCCTAAGACAGCTTACGCCTTTGCAGGAAAAGGTCTATCAGGTGATCTGCCGTCGCTTTTTAAGTGTTTTTTATCCGCCTGCCGTTTATCAGAAGTATACTCTGGAGCTGGAGCGGAAAAAGGAGCATTTTTTTGCGGGCTTTAAGGTGCTTTCCGAACCAGGGTATTTAAAAGTGGCAGATGTGAATCTGGCGAAAAAAACAGGGGTGGAAGAGACTTTTGAGGACCGTAAAGAGGAGAATTTCGATAAAAATAATACAGAATCCCCAAAAGTTGACAGAACAGAACTGTTACAGGTGCTTGCAGATTTGAAAAAAAATGATATACTTACTGTAGCGGACCTGCGGGTTAAGGAGGGGGAAACCTCACCGCCCAAGCGCTATACCTCGGGCTCCATGATTCTGGCTATGGAAAATGCGGGCCAGCTCATTGAGGATGAGGAGCTGCGGGCCCAGATTAAGGGAAGCGGTATCGGCACCAGCGCCACCCGTGCGGAGATTTTAAAAAAACTGGTAAGCATCCAGTATCTTTCCTTAAATGGAAAGACACAGGTGATCACGCCATCCCTTTTAGGTGAAATGGTGTATGATGTGGTGGATCATTCCATCCGCCAGCTTTTAAATCCGGAGCTTACAGCCAGCTGGGAAAAGGGATTGACCTATGTAGCTGAGGGTTCTATTACCTCCGGCGAATACATGGAAAAGCTGGAACGCTTTGTGGCAGGGAGAACCGTCAATGTGATCCGCCTGAACAATCAGTACGATATGAGAGGGCTTTTTGACGCTGCTGCTGTATTTTATAAACAAAAAAGGAGAACTGATCAATGAAATTGGAAGAAATGAAGATGAAAGAGCTTTTTGACATGAGTCATACCATTGCAGAGAGGATCTTTGACAATCACGCATATCCATGGGAGGTACTGCCGGAGATCGGCGATTTCATCCGTTCTTTGGGACCCCTTCTTCCTGAAAACGAGTATCGGAAGATCGGTAAAGATATCTGGATCCATAAAACTGCAAAGGTTGCACCTACCATCATGATGACCGGTCCTATGATCATATGTGCAGGAGCCAATGTGCGCCACAATGCATTTTTAAGAGGCAATGTAATCATCGGTGAGAAGTCTGTGGTAGGAAACTCCTGTGAGTTAAAGAATGCCCTGCTTTTTGATGAGGTTCAGGTACCTCACTTTAACTATGTAGGCGATTCCATCCTGGGCTACAAGGCTCATATGGGAGCAGGCGCTGTAACTTCCAATGTAAAATCTGATAAGAGCCTGGTAAGGGTTCACGCAGAGGACGGCGATGTAACAACCGGATTTAAGAAATTCGGCGCAATCTTAGGAGACTGCGCAGAGGTTGGCTGCAACAGCGTATTAAATCCGGGTACTGTAATCGGAAAAAACAGCATTGTATATCCTCTTTCCAGTGTAAGAGGCTGTGTAGCGGCAAATTCCATTTACAAGAATCAGGAAAATGTGATTGTAAAGGAAAACAGGGATGCAGAAGCTGAGGCCGTTAAGGCAGAGACAGAAGAGCCGGCTCCAAAGCCAAAGAGAACCAGGGCAAAGAAGAGCACAACAGCTTCCAGCAGTACTGTAAAGGTAGTAAAGTAAATATAAGGTTCAGCGCATGATGCGCATAAAAAGACCTCCTCTCAATCCGGGAAAACCTGTGAAAGAGAGGAGGTTTTTTATGATGGGAACGGGATTATTTTGTGCCGAAAATACGGTCACCTGCATCGCCCAGACCCGGACAGATGTAGGCATCCTCATTCAGACAGCGATCCAGATGGCCTACATAGATCTGGATATCCGGGTGAGCCTTGTGAAGACGCTCTAAGCCTTCGGGAGCAGCGATGATTGCCATAAATTTGATCTTTTTTCCGCCATGCTGCTTGATGAAATCAACGGCAGCCACAGCGGAGCCTCCAGTTGCCAGCATGGGATCGGTGACAATGATGGTGCGCTCCTCAATGGGGCTTGGAAGTTTGCAGTAATACTCATGAGGCTCATGGGTTACCTCGTCACGGTAGAGGCCGATATGACCGATCTTTGCGCTGGGAACCAGGGCCAGGATGCCGTTTACCATGCCAAGGCCAGCGCGCAGGATGGGAACTACAGCCAGCTTGCGTCCGGCGATCATAGGCGTCATGCAGGTCTCTAAAGGTGTCTCTACCTCAACATCCTCTAAAGGAAGATCCCTTAAAGCCTCGTATCCCATAAGCATGGCAATCTCTTCGATCAGGGCGCGGAATTCATTCGTTCCGGTATTCTTGTTGCGTAGGATTGAAATTTTGTGCTGAATCAGCGGATGATTAAAAACCATTATCTGTTCCATAAAAGCAGTGCTCCTTTGTATATTTTTTAACGTACATTTATTATACTGGATAAAAGGCCGGGGTGCAATGGGAAACTCAAGGAATTATTGGCCAATGCCTATTTGGTGGCCGGATCAAATTCTACGATCACATAGTCTCCCAGAGCATGGGGAACGGGAAGAGAGAAGTAAATCCGTCCCTGTTTTTCATAGCTGAAGGATTCCGGCCAGGTTTCTCCCTCGGAAAGCGGGAAATCTGCATTTTCAAAAACAGCGGTCAATGCTTCCGGAGACTGAGTGCTCCGGTATTCCAAGGCAGCGCTGGTTTCCTCGGCATTCAGCTTTGGAAAGCGTACGTCCTCACTGAGCACATAGCCTGCCATGGTATAGGCGTCTGTGAAGTCATTCAGTCCCATATCCTTCATCTGGTTCAGATTCAGTGTATTGGTGTAAAAAATGCGGCTGGGATGAACGCCGCCTTCGATGCTCAGTTCTCCGGTATATACAGCGGTGAGACGTTTGGGATCGGCGGATACGATTTCGCAGGAAACCGTAAGCGAGTCGGCATTTTCATTGATATCATAGCCTTTCAGAACAGAAAGAGCATTGGCTTTTAAATGTTCATTGATTTTATCCTGCTTTTCTTCATCCTCCATCTGCTTGATTGCCGGATATTCAATGGATATCTTTCCAGAAATATAGGTCATCACCTCTGCTGAGATAACGGCTGCCGGTTGTTCCGGCGCTTTTTGAGACTCTGTTTCCGGGGCGGCGGTTTCCGAGGGGATGGTTTCCTTTAACGCTTCCGTTGATGCTTCTGTATGAATGGTAGAAAGATCCGCTTTTGGCGGCGTACGTCCCAGGATCAGTCCGATTATCACACCTCCGGCCACTACCACAGTGCCGATCGCTCCGATCATTATTTTCCTGTTTTTATCCATAGGGTCCTCCTTTTTTCATTTGTAATAAAATGATTATACCTGAAACTCATGGACAGGGTTTGAAGAAAAACTTACAAATTCGTGAAGGAAAGGAAAAAACAGTCATATTTTTCATGGCTGATTCATATAGTATTAGAGCGTGTAAAGAAAGTGGGAGGGCAAGAAGGAGGAGAAATGCCATGACATACCTTGAACTGATCGCCAGGGTCGGGACCAGTCCCATGGATGTGGTGAAAATGTATTTTAAAGGGATGATTACAGAAAAGGAGTTAAGCAACGTGATCGGACGAAACAGGGCCGGGATCGTGGAGGAATATAAAAAACAGGCGCAAACAGCTGTTCTGGAAGCGGCATGTACGGGGGAAAAGAAAAAATAAACGGAAAAGCACTTGCCAAAATCTGACGCTTATGGTAAAATAACAACCGTTGTGAAATAATGCCGGCGTGTCGGAATGGCAGACGATGCAGACTCAAAATCTGTTGCGGGTAACCGCGTGCGGGTTCAAGTCCCGCCGCCGGCAGGATGAAAAGTCTTAAAAGCTTGAAAATACAGCTTTTGAGGCTTTTTTGTTTTTTAGGAATGGTTTTTTGGAAATGCAGTAAGGGACTTTGGTTGAAAACCATATTTTTTTATTGTATGATATAAAACATGGATTTACATTCACAGCGGCCCAAAGGAGGTGCCATTTATATGACCTGTGAGGAAGCGGAGCGTCTTGTGATGCCCTATATCAATGGAAGTATTACCGATCAGGAACTGGAAGGCTTTTTAAAGCATATCGATCACTGCCCGGAGTGCAGGGAGGAGCTGGAGATTTATTTTACCGTGGATGTGGGAATCAGGCAGTTAGATGAGGGAAGCGGAACGTACAATATAAAGGGCGCTCTGGAAACAGCTCTGGAGCTGTCCCGGCAGAGGATCCATACACTGGATCTTCTGCGCACGGCAGTTTATGCGGTGAATACGCTTTGCTTCTGGGCGGTGTTCCTGGTTCTGATCCTGCAGCTGCGCATCTGGGGATTCTTTGGCGTTTAGAATAGGAGGAATTGAAAAAAATATGGACAAACTTGTACTGATCGACGGACACAGTATATTAAACCGTGCCTTTTACGGAGTACCGGATCTGACCAATGCAGAGGGGCTGCATACCAATGCGGTATACGGCTTTTTAAATATTATGCTTAAGATACTGGAGGAGGAGAAGGCGGATCATCTGGCAGTGGCCTTTGACCTACCGGAGCCTACCTTCCGCCACAAAATGTTTGATGCATACAAGGGGACCCGAAAGCCTATGCCAGAAGAGTTAAGGGAGCAGGTGCCTCTTATAAAAGAAGCCCTGACCGCTATGGAAATCCCGATCCTGACTCTGGTCGGCTATGAGGCCGACGATATTCTGGGAACCGTGGCAAAGCGGTGCCAGGAGAAGGGCGCTGATGTATCAGTTGTTTCGGGAGACCGGGATCTCTTACAGCTGGCAGACAGCCATATTAAGATCCGTATTCCCAAAACCAGTCGGGGAACTACAGAGATCCATGATTATTATCCGGAAGATGTAAAACGGGAGTATCAGGTTTCTCCGGAAGAATTTATTGATGTAAAGGCTCTTATGGGCGATTCCTCTGATAATATACCGGGAGTTCCTTCCATTGGAGAAAAGACGGCTACCAATTTGATCGTGTCTTACGGCTCTATTGAAAATGCCTATGCCCATCTGGAGGAAATCCGCCCCCCCAGAGCACAGAAGGCCCTGGGAGAACATTATGATTTAGCACAGATGAGCAAGGAACTTGCCACTATCTGCACCCACTGTCCGGTGGAATTTTCCTATGAGGATGCAAAGGTGGAGAATCTGTATACATCTGAGGCATTCCAGTTTATGAAACGTATGGGCTTTAAGTCCATTTTAAGCCGTTTTTCTCCGGATGCGGCAGGGGAAAACCCGCTGGAAATCAAGGAGCAGTTTCAGGTTATTACCGGAAGGAAGGAGGCAGAGGCGGTCTTAAAAAAGGCCCGGAATGCAGCTGTAACAGGAATGCAGCTGATTTTCTCCTCTGCAGTGCTTCCTGAGGAAGATGGCAGTGCAGGAGAAGAACAGCTTTCCTTTTCTTTTGACGATGCAGGCTGCCTTAAGCCGGATGAAACAGAAGGAAGCGAGCCTTTTGCAGCGGCAGGCATGGGGCTTTGCCTGGGAGAGAAGGAGATTTACTGTATCCGTACCGGGAAGGAGATAAGCGGCAAAGACCTGATCCGGGAGGCAAAAAAACTCTGCGGCGGTTCTCATCCGGTGTGGGTTCTGGATTTAAAGGCTATGCTTCCTGTGCTGGAACTGGAAGATTCAGCACCTGTTTATGATGCGGGAGTGGCGGGCTATCTTTTAAATCCTTTAAAAGATACCTACGATTATGATACCCTTGCAAAGGATTACCTTTTAGAAGACCTGCCTTCCCGGACAGACCTTCTTGGAAAAGGCCAGATCGGGGATCTGCTGGTTCAGGGAGAGGGAAAGGCGGCAGACTGTGCCTGCTACATGGCCTATTCCGTATGGAAATCTGCAGGGATTTTGAAAAAACGCCTTTTGGATGAAGAAATGTATACTCTGTACACAGAGATTGAAATGCCGCTGATTTACAGTCTGTATCACATGGAGAAGGAAGGCATACAGGTTCAGAGAGAAAAATTAAAGGAGTACGGGGACAAGTTAAAAGTTGGGATTGCCCGGCTGGAAAAAGAGATCTATGAGGATACGGGAAGAGAATTTAATATCAATTCCCCTAAGCAGCTGGGAGAGATTCTCTTTGGTGAAATGAAGCTTCCGGGCGGAAAAAAGACAAAGACGGGCTATTCTACGGCGGCAGATGTGCTGGAAAAGCTGGCTGCAGACCATCCGGTGGTGCAGAAAATCCTGGATTACCGCCAGCTTGCCAAGTTGAATTCTACCTATGCGGAGGGGCTGGCCGGGTTTATCAGAGAGGACGGACGCATCCACGGCAAATTTAACCAGACCATTACAGCTACAGGCCGCATCAGCAGTACAGAACCCAATCTTCAGAATATCCCCGTCCGTATGGAACTTGGACGGGAGATCCGCCGGGTATTTGTGCCAAAGGAAGGCTGTATTTTCATTGATGCGGATTATTCTCAGATCGAGCTTCGTATTCTGGCCCATATGTCCGGGGATGCAGGGCTGATAGAGGCTTACAGAGAGTCCAGGGATATCCACGCAGCTACGGCTTCCCAGGTATTCCATGTGCCTCTGGATGAGGTGACGCCTCTTCAGCGGCGCAATGCCAAGGCAGTCAATTTCGGCATTGTTTACGGCATCAGTGCCTTTGGGCTCAGTGAGGACTTAAGCATCTCCCGAAAGGAAGCAAAGGAGTATATTGAACGCTATTTTGAATCCTATCCTGGAGTAAAGGCCTTTTTGGACGGTCTGGTAAAGCAGGGAAAGGAGCAGGGGTATGTGACAACCCTTTACGGACGGCGCAGGCCCATCCCTGAATTTAAATCTTCCAATTTCATGCAGCGCCAGTTTGGAGAGCGCGTGGCCATGAATTCCCCCATCCAGGGCTCCGCAGCGGATATTATGAAGATTGCCATGATTGATGTGGACCGGGAGTTAAGGAAAAGAGGGCTGCGTTCCCGGATTGTTCTGCAGATCCACGATGAACTTTTGATCGAAGCTCCGTTAGAGGAAGAGGAAGAGGTAAAAAATCTTCTGACAGACCGCATGAAGCATGCAGCCAGCTTACGGGTTGCCCTGGAGGTGGAAGCCCAGACAGGAGCCTCTTGGTTTGACGCCAAATAGAACATTCAGGAGGACAGACGATGGCAGAAAAACAGACCTTTATTCTTGGCCTGATCGGAGGCGTGGGGGCAGGAAAGAGCACGGTTCTTACCCTTTTGGAAGATCACTACGGTTTTTATGTGATTCAGACCGATCTTACGGCCAGAAGGCTTTTAGAGCCGGGAGAGGCAGCATTTGAAGAGATAGTTGCTCTTTTCGGCCGGGATATTTTAGGATCCGACGGCAGGATTGACCGGGCCGGGCTGGCAGAGCAGATTTTTAAGGATTCACGAAAACGAAAACAGGTAAATGCGATCACACATCCGCTGACCTGGAATGCGGTTCTTAAGGAGGCATATTCCTGCGGCAGTGGACGGGTTGTCATAGAAACAGCCCTTCCTTCAAAAGAATTTCGTGACAAGTGCGATGAAATGTGGTATCTTTATACATCAGAAGAAAACCGTATATCCCGCCTGATGGAGAGCCGGGGCTATTCTGCGGAAAAGTCGAAGGCAATTATGGAAAGCCAGGCTTCGGATGCAGAGTTTCGTGCTCTGGCAGATGCGGTGATCGATAACAACCACAGTCAGGAATATACAGCCGCGCAGATAAGGGAGCTGCTGCACGGACAGGAAGGAATAGATACATGAGAATGGTAAGCATAGCAAGCGGAAGCAGCGGAAACTGTATTTATATCGGCTCCGACCAGACTCATATCCTGGTAGATGCCGGAATCAGTAATAAACGCATCATGGCAGGGTTAAATGAGCTTGGGCTGGCAGGAGACGATATGGCAGGGATTCTGATTACCCATGAACATTCGGATCATATCCGGACAATTTGAATTGGATTGACAGAAAGGAACCCCTA
>JABLTT010013718.1_pt1 | contig 40436 bp, 39 predicted proteins | sample 7160061 | NCBI WGS metagenome assembly JABLTT01 (sample SAMN14651232, study PRJNA627086) | human gut metagenome | isolation source: feces | host: Homo sapiens
ATGAAAACTGTTCGTATTTCCTTAAATTCCATTGACAAGGTCAAATCCTTTGTAAATGACCTAGCAAAATTTGATGTTGACTTTGATCTGGTATCTGGAAGATATGTGATTGATGCAAAGTCCATCATGGGCATCTTCAGCCTGGATCTTTCCAAGCCCATCGACTTAAATATCCACGCTGAAAATGGTGTTGAGGATATCTTATCCACACTGGCTCCCTACATCATCGACTGATGAAACAGCGCTTTTAACAGGATACGCCGTCTGCTTTGGCAGGCGGCGTTTTTTCGTCCTTTTTTACTGACAGCGGATTACCTCTGTTGTCTCCAGCGCTGTTTTTACAAGCTCATCGATTTTCTCCTCCAGATGACGCTCGGAATTGCGGATCACGTTGATATTTGGCTTTGTCACCGGATGCTTTGCCACAAAGATAGTACAGCAGTCCTCAAAGGGCTGGATCGATGTCTCATACGTTCCGATCTTTTCTGATACGTCCACGATTTCCTGCTTGTCAAAGCCGATGACCGGACGGTATACGGGCATGGTGCAGACCTCATTAGTAGCTGCCAGTGACTGTAAGGTCTGAGAAGCTACCTGTCCGATGCTCTCTCCTGTAATCAGGCCGATGGCTCCGTTCTTTTCCGCAATGGCCTGAGCGATCCGCATCATATAGCGGCGCATGATGATGGTAAGCTCCTCATGGGGGCATTTCTCATAAATATACAGCTGAATATCCGTAAAATTCACCACATGAAGATCCATGGGGCCTGAATAGCGAGCTACCAGCTTCGCCAGATCCACTACCTTCTGCTTTGCACGGTCGCTGGTGTAGGGCGGCGCATGGAAGTAAACCGCATCGATTTTTACGCCTCTCTTTGCAATCATATAACCTGCCACCGGACTGTCGATGCCGCCGGAAAGAAGAAGCATGGCCTTTCCGTTGGTGCCTACAGGCATACCGCCCGGACCCGGAATCATCAAGGAAAAGATATTTACCTTCTGGCGGATCTCCACACGCAGAAGCACATCCGGATTATGCACATCCACGCGCATCTGCGGAAACGCCTCTAGAATTGCCTCTCCCATATCACGGTTGATCTGGTCGGAGGACACAGGATAACGCTTGTCGCCTCTTCTTGCTACTACCTTAAAGGTCAGGTTCTTATCGGGGTAGACCTTGTCCATATACTCTACCACATGCTTTTTCAAGTTCTCATAATCCCTGTCATCAATCTGCACCATGGGGCAGATATCTGCGATGCCGAATACCCGCTTTAAGGCCTCAATGGTGTCTTCATAGTCGTAATCGCCCTCAGCGGTTACATAGATGCGTCCTGATTCCTTTGTCACCTCAAAGCTTCCGTCCACCTCCCGGAGGGCGAAACGGATCTGCTTGATCAGGGCGTCTTCAAACATAAAGCGGTTCTTGCCCTTGGTGCCGATCTCCGCATATTTAATTAAAAATGACTGATACTGCATATATACCTCTTTCTAAACAACGAAACAATTGACAGCTACGCTCTGTAATACCGTCTCAAAACCGGAAGCAGCTCCTTTAACACATCCATGCAATAGTCGATTTCTTCCTTTGTGTTAAAAAGGCCGAAGCTGAACCGGAGGGTGGAATCCAAAAGCTCCTTTTTTACGCCCACAGCCTTTAAGGTGCCGCTGATGGCGGGATGATTGGAGGAGCAGGCAGAGCCTGAGGATACATAAATCCCCTTATCCTCCAGCGCATGAAGAAGCACCTCGCTGCGGACGCCCTTAAAGCTTAGGCTGACGATCTGGGGAGCGCTCAAACCGCCCTTTTGGCTGTTTACGGTTACATCCTCAAGTTCCAAAGCACGGTCAATGAAATAATCCTTTAAGCCCGTGATTTTCCCGGCTTTAGACTCATGATCCCGGTACATTTCCTGAGCCGCAAGGCCCAGGCCTGCGATGCCAGGAACATTTTCCGTGCCGGAGCGCAGATCCCTTTGCTGGCCGCCGCCGTAAAGAAGGGGCTTAATCTTTACCTTTTCATCTATGTAAAGGAAGCCCACTCCCTTTGGCCCGTGGATCTTGTGACCGCTGACACTTAAAAGATCGATTCCCTGCTTCTTTGGCCGGATTACTATTTTACCATAAGCCTGGATGGCGTCCACATGGAAAATAATGTTTTTTCCCTTTGCGTGTACCAGGGAAGCAATCTCCTCCACCGGCTCAATGGCCCCGATTTCATTGTTTACATACATCACAGATACAAGAATCGTATCGGGACGGATGGACTGCTCCAGCTCCTCTAAGGAAATGTGTCCCTCACTGTCCACGGAAAGATAAGTCACCTCAAAGCCAAGAGACTCTAAAAATGCCAGAGGCTGATACACGGAAGCATGCTCGATCCGTGTGCTGATGATATGCTTTCCCGCTCTCTGATTGGCAAGGACTGTGCCGATCAGGGCCATATTGTTGGATTCCGTACCGCCGGAGGTAAAGAGGATTTCCTTTTCCTTTACCTTCAGGGTCTTTGCAATCTGAGCGGCGGCATTTTTTACATACTGCTCTGCCTCCATTCCCTTTCTGTGGCGGGCAGAAGGATTTCCGTAATCCTCTGTCATAAGCTTCACCATCAGGTCTTTTACTTCATCTAAGACCCTGGTGGTGGCTGAATTGTCAAAATATACTTCCATACTGCTGATCCTTTCTCAAAATGCCCCTTCCAGCTTCATCATAAGCACCGAAAGGATGGCAAGCCCCGCTGTCTCCGTCCTCAAAATCCTGCTTCCAAGGCTCACCGGACAGACGCCCATTTCGAGAGCCTGATGGATCTCCTCTTCGTCAAATCCCCCTTCCGGACCGATAAACACTGCGATTTTCTGGCCGGGAGCGGCTTTCTCCAGGGCCTGCTTCATGGAGTCCATCCCCTTTTCCAGCTCATAGGGGATCAGGCACAGGTCAAATTCCCCGTCACAAACAAAGGAAAATGCCTCTTTTAAGGTCATCACAGGCTCCACCTGAGGGATCCGGCTGCGCTTTGACTGCTTGGCTGCGCTCTCTGCAATGGCCTGCCAGCGCTTTCTCTTGGCCTGTGCCTTCTTTTCGTCCAGCCGCACTACCGAATTTTTCGTGGCAACCGGCACCACGGCAAAAGCCCCGAGCTCCACTGCCTTCTGGATGATAAGCTCCATTTTATCTGCTTTGGGAAGGCCCTGAAAGAGCCAAAGCTGGGCAGGAAGCTCCATCCGGCTGTCACAGACAGAACGGATTTTCACCACAGCCCGATCCGGCTCAAAGGACTCTACCTCGCAGGCATAATCACGGCCTGTACCGTCGCTGATCAAAACCTCTCCCCCCGGCTTCATGCGGAGCACATTTTTCATATGGTTTACATCCGGCCCTGTGATGAAGATGGTATCTTCTGCCACCTGGGACGGATCGGCAAAAAAATGATGCATCTCTTACTTCTTTCTGGCTGTGACAGACACCCACTCGCCCTGATATGTGATCTCGGTTACTTCCAGCTCCTGATTTGCCGCAAAGGCCGCCTTTACTGCCTCTTCCTTCATATTGATAATGCCGGAGGTGATAAAATAGCCGCCCTTTTTCAGATGAGCCGGAATCTCATTTACAAGGAGGATAATTACATCTGCAAGGATATTGGCAACCACGATATCGTACTTCTCATATCCGGCCCAGTCCTTTACCGCCTGATCGTCGATGATATTTCCCTGAAGCACATGGAAGCTGTCGCTGGAAATGGAATTGGCCTCCAGATTCTCTCCCACTGCCGTGATAGCATTTTCATCCAGATCCGTTCCCCAGACCTCCTTTGCACCCAGCTTTAAGGCTGTGATGCCTAAAATGCCGCTGCCTGTTCCCACATCCAAGATCTCAGCCTGTCCGTGAACATGCTTTTCCAGCTGGCGGATACAAAGCTGGGTGGTTTCGTGCATTCCTGTTCCGAAGGCAGTGCCGGGATCGATCTGAACCAGAAGCTTATCCTTGTGCTCCTCAGGAACAGGCTCCCAGGTGGGTTTGATCAGGATATGGTCTACGGTAAAAGGCTTAAAATACTGTTTCCAGTTATTGATCCAGTCCTTGTCCTCTGTTTCAGAAGCCTCAATGGTGCGTGCTCCCAAATCGGTAAATAAAGCCAGCTCATCCAATCCCTCATTGACCTTTTTCAGCATTTCCGCCACATCGGCATCATCATCCAGATAGAAGCTTACTTTCGCAATGCCCTCGTCCGGCGGAAGCTCCGGAAGGATATCGATGAACATTCCCTTTGTCTCTTTTTCTGTAAGCGGAATATTATCCTCGATCTCAATTCCTTCGATCCCGATATCGTCAAACATACTGCTGACCAGATCTACGGCCTCTGTGGTAGTTGTAAGTGTAAATTTCTTCCATTTCATAAGTATTTCTCCTGATTCAAATAAGGTTTTCAGTTACAGTTTTCCGGCCTTCCTCTTTATGCTCCGGCAATGATCTTAAGGAACAAAATCCCTAACACAACAAGTACCATGGGGCGGACAATCTTCTGGCCGTCATGGACCACCAGCCCTGCTCCCAGATAATGGCCTGCTACCGAACAGACAGAGGCGGCTGCTCCCAATGTATAATACACATTTCCCGTAAGGATAAATGTGACAAGTGCGGAGATATTGGAGGACAGATTGATCACCTTGGTCTGGGCTGCAGCTGTGCGCATATCCATCCGGGCTGCTCCCGTAAGCACCAGGATCAGAAACGTTCCCGTACCTGGACCGTAAAAGCCGTCATAGGTTCCGATCACAAATGAGGCTGCCAGTGAGATCACACAGACGCGCCTTTTGGAAATGGTTCCCGTCCGTTCACTGTCTCCCATATTTTTATTGCGAAGCACATAGTAGGCTACAATAGGAAGGATCACGATCATCATGCTCCGGATCACCGAATCCGGTACCCGGAGGGCAATCTGCGCTCCCAGCACAGAGCCTGTCATGGCAAACACAGCCGAAACAGCGGCAACAGCAATCTTTCCTTTCAGATATCCGTGCTTTAAAAGACGGGCTGTGGAAACCAGAGTACCAATGGTAGAGCTCATCTTATTCGTTCCCAGAGCCATGTGGGCCGGCACCCCTGCGATCATATAGCCGGGCAGGGAGATCAGTCCGCCTCCCCCTGCAATGGAGTCTACCAGACCTGCTAAAAATACCAGGGGGCAGACAATTAAATACTGCATCACGTTTTTATTCCTCTTTTCCTGCAATAAAGCAACCTATATATTAGCACAGAAACATAGGACTGGCAATAAGAGGCAAATTTTTTTTGCAATAAAACAGGCTGCCTGTGCATTAACCTTATGAACGGATGAAACAGAAGAAAAACCATTCCCCTGCTGCGTTACCCGGCAGAGAAATCACAAAACAAAGTATGAAATTCCCTGATTGCATTACACTCCATCACACATACAGGCCCTGAGGGGTCACGGGGATGGCAGAGGGGAAAGGTGAGATACAAAAGAAGCGTAAGAGCAGAAGAAGCCAGATCTGGTTTTCTTCTGCTCTTTTTTCTTGACCTTTCCCATCTTCAGCCTTACAATAGTTGCATATACAACTATTGCTGTTACCTATAATCAGGAGGCTTACGATTTATGAAAGAATTTATGTCTTATCTGCGCCCTTACCGCCGGGATGGGATTCTGGCTGCGTTCTGCATTATCACAGAAACCATTTTTGAGCTGGTGATCCCTCTTGTAATGGCTTCGATCGTGGATGTAGGCGTGGCGAACGGAGACCGACGTTATATTCTAGCAAAAGGCGCACAGATGATCCTTTTTGCTCTGATCGCCCTGATTCTGGGCCAGGGTTCTGCCATCTTTTCCGCCCGGTTCGGCCATGGGCTGGGAGCCGAACTGCGCCGGGCGGAGTTTGCCCGTCTGCAGGAATTTTCCTTTGCAAACACCGACCATTTTACCACTTCTTCTCTGGTGACCCGCCTTACGGGCGATGTGACTGCCATCCAGAACTCGGTCGCTACAGGACTGAGGCCGGGACTGCGCTCCCCTATCATGATGCTCACAGCCATGACCGCTTCCTTTCTGATCAATCCCAGGCTGGCTATGGTCTTTTTAGTGGCTGCCCCTATTCTGGGTGTTATGCTGTTTTTCATCATCAGCCATGTACGGCCGCTCTACTCCCGGATGCAGGGTGCCATGGATCAGGTCAACCGGATCATTCAGGAAAATCTGACTGCCATCCGGGTAGTAAAATCCTATGTACGCGGAGACTACGAAACCGCCAAATTCGAGCAGGTAAACACCGAGCTTCGGACCGCCTCTGAACAGGCCTTCCGGCTGGCAGCCTTAAATATGCCTGCCATGCAGTTTGTAATGTACGGCACCATTCTTTCCATCCTGTGGTTCGGCGGAAATATCCTTACCATCGGAGGCATCGGTGTCGGCGAACTGACCGGGTTTTTAAGCTACGTGCTTCAGGTTTTAAATTCTCTGATGATGTTTTCCAATGTGTTTTTAATGGTTACGAGAGCCATGGCGTCCTGGCACCGGATCATGGAAGTGATGCATGAAGACATTGATATCAAAGAAGACCGGGCAAAGGACATCCGGGTGGAGCGGGGAGAAATTGAATTTAACCATGTGTCGTTTAAATACAATAGGGAAAGCTCTGAGGATGTACTCTCCGATATTTCCCTGCATATTAAGGCGGGGCAGACCGTAGGCATCATCGGACAGACCGGAGCTGCCAAAAGCACACTGGTACAGCTGATCCCAAGGCTTTATGAGGCTACAAAGGGAACGGTGCTGGTAGACGGCCATCCCGTATGGGAATATCCCCTCAGAGAGCTGCGTGACTCCATTGCTGTGGTGCTGCAGAAAAACACGCTTTTTTCAGGTACTATAAAGGATAATCTGCGCTGGGGAAAGGAAACGGCCACCGATGAAGAAATTGATGTGGCCTGCCGGATCGCCTGCGCGGATGAATTTATCGGACAGCTGGCAAATGGCTACGAAACCGAGCTGGGACAGGGCGGCGTCAATGTGTCCGGCGGACAGAAGCAGCGTCTGTGCATTGCCAGAGCCATTTTAAAAGCTCCCAAGGTTCTGATTCTGGACGATTCCACCAGCGCTGTGGACACTGCCACTGAGGCAAAAATCCGGGAAGGACTGGCAAAAAGCCTTCCGGACACCACCAAGATTATCATTGCCCAGCGCATCTCCTCGGTTCTCCATGCCGACCAAATCTTTATCCTGGAGGACGGCCGTCTGGCCGGATGCGGAACCCACGATGAGCTTTTGGAACACAATTCCATCTATCAGGAAATCTATTATTCACAGCAGGAAGGAGCGAATCTGTAATGGCAAGAATAGCAAATTTCAGCCGTCCCAAAAACACCAGACGGGCACTTAAACAGATGTTTGGATATCTGGGACGCCACAAATGGTATATGTTTGCCATTGCCTTTTTAGTATCAGCAAGCGCCATGGCAAATATCATGGGCACCTACCTTCTAAAGCCTGTGATCAACAACTACATTCTGCCCGGAGATATTCCGGGACTCATCCGCATGATCGCCCTCATGGGTCTTATGTATGCACTCGGCGCCTCAGCCTGCCTGTCCTATAACCAGCTCATGGTCCATATGTCCCAGCAGGTGGTAAGTGAGATTCGTTCGGATCTGTTTGAGCATACCCAGAAGCTTCCTCTGTCCTACTTTGACGCCCATACCCACGGCGAGCTCATGAGCCGCTTTACCAATGACGTGGACACTCTGACAGAGGCCTTAAACGGCAGCTTTGCCATGATGATCCAGAGCTTTATTACCATTACCGGAACCATTACCATGCTCCTCATTTTAAGCTGGCGCCTTTCTTTGATCGTCATTTTCTTCCTTGCCTGCATGACCCTGTTCATCCGGTACAACAGCCGCCGCAACCGGAAATATTTTATCCGGCAGCAGCAGTGTCTTGGAAGCATCAACGGCTTTGTAGAGGAAATGGTGGCAGGCCAGAAGGTGGAAAAGGTCTTTAACCATGAGCCGCAGGATTTTGAAGAATTCTGCCGCAGAAATGAAGCCCTCCGGGATGCCGGAACAAAAGCTTTAGCCTATTCCGGCATGACAATCCCCACCATTGTTTCCCTTTCCTATTTTAATTACGCGGTTTCCGCCTGTGTAGGCGGCCTCTTTGCACTGTCCGGCCTGACGGATCTGGGAACACTGGCTTCCTATCTGGTCTATGTGCGCCAGAGCGCCATGCCCATGAATCAGTTTACCCAGCAAATCAACTTTCTTTTGTCTGCCCTTTCGGGTGCAGAACGGATTTTTGACATGATGGATGAAAAACCGGAAATCGATGATGGAAACGTACGCTTATGCCAGGTCATGGAAAATCCGATGGGACAGCTTAAGGAGTGCAGCGAATTTACCGGCCGCTTTGCCTGGAAGGTTTCTGAGGAAACGGTAAAACGAACCAGACTGGATGCTCCTGTTTCCGATGGCTTTGCCTTTATTCCCCTGAAAGGAGATGTCCGCTTCAATGATGTTGTCTTTGGATATGTGCCTGAAAAGACCATCTTAAACAGCATCAGCCTGTATGCCAAGCCAGGCCAAAAAATCGCCTTTGTGGGATCCACAGGAGCAGGAAAAACCACCATTATTAATCTGGTAAACCGTTTTTATGAAGTAAATGGCGGTTCTATCACCTATGATGGTATTGATATAAGGGAAATCCGAAAGGATGATCTGCGCCGTTCCATGTCCATGGTCATTCAGGATACCCATTTATTTACAGGCACCATCGCCGACAACATCCGCTACGGACGTCTGGATGCCAGCGACGAGGATGTACGGGCCGCTGCCCAGGTGGCGAACGCCCACTCCTTTATCCGCCGTCTGCCCCAGGGCTATGACACAGTGCTTCACAGTGACGGTGCCAATCTGTCTCAGGGGCAGAGACAGCTCTTAGCCATTGCCAGGGCCGCTATCTCACGGCCTCCGGTTCTGATTCTGGATGAAGCTACCAGCTCCATTGATACTCGTACGGAAAAGCTCATCGAGCAGGGTATGGACGCCCTGATGGATGGCAGAACCGTATTTGTAATCGCCCACCGTCTCTCAACAGTACGCCGCAGCGAGGCGATCATGGTATTAGAGCACGGGGAAATCATGGAACGGGGAGACCACGACGAGCTGCTAGAACAGAAGGGACGGTACTATCAGCTTTATACCGGACAATTTGAATTGGATTGACAGAAAGGAACCCCTATTATGAATGGAAATACAGATATAAGAGATCTGATGATACAGATTGAAAAGGCTCGAAAACGGCTGGTGCAGCCATTTTTACAGAATCTGGGACTTACTCTGGGCCAGGGACATGCCAGAATTTTAAACTGCCTTCTGGAGGAAGACCATCTGACCCAGACAGAGCTGGCGGGGCGCTGCCGTATGGATACAACCACTATGTCCCGGAGTCTGGATAAACTGGAAAAAGCCGGATATTTGGTACGGGAACGCGATCCTGACTGCCGCAGATCCTTTCTCATCTGCCTCACGGAGGCAGGACGGGAGGAGGCTGCCCAGGTTCATCAGGGATTTGACCGTCTCAATGATGTAATCTGTGAGGGAATAGAGCCGGAAGAACGAGAGCTTCTTAAAAAAAATCTGGAACACATCCTGAAAAATTTAAAGGAGTGTCCGGGGCTTTAATGCTCCGGCACTCCTTTGTTTCTCCACTGTCTGATCTGCTCCATCCGGTCTTTTACAGCCCTTTCATTCCCCAAAATCCCCGGCCTGTAATAGACACGGTCCTTTACGCTGTCCGGCAGGCACTGCATCCGCACGATTTTTTCCTCTGTATCATGTGCGTACACATAGCCTTCTCCATAATGTAGCTCCTTCATTAAATCCGTAGGCGCATTGCGGATCACAAGAGGCACCGGCTCTGCCAGCATTTCCCTGGCATCCTCTTTGGCTGCCTCATAGGCCATATAGGCGGAATTGCTCTTGGGTGCAGTGGACAGATAGATCACTGCGTGGCTTAAATGAACATTGCATTCAGGCATTCCCAGAAAATGGCAGGCCTGATAAGCTGCCACTGCCAGAGGAAGGGCGCTGCTGTCCGCCATCCCGATATCCTCGCTGGCAAAACGCACCAGTCTTCTTGCCACATAGAGTGGATCCTCTCCTGCCTCCAGCATCCGAGCCAGCCAGTACACCGCGGCATCCGGGTCAGAATTGCGCATGGATTTGTGAAGAGCCGAAATCAGATTATAATGCTCTTCTCCCTTTTTATCATAGAGCAGACTCTTTTTCCCGATACACTGCATCAGGGTATCCATGGTCACAATGGTCTTTTCCCCGGTGATCTCCCCATTTGCCACTGCCATCTCCAGAACATTTAAGGCAGTTCTTGCATCCCCGTTTGCAAAGGCAGCAATTTTCTCAATCATCTCACTGCTTATATCCACCTTCAGGTATCCAAGCCCCTTTGGGGACGTGAGCGCCCTTCGGATCAACTGTGCCAGTTCTTCATTTGAAAGACTGTGAAGGACAAAGACACGACATCTTGACAAAAGAGCGCTGTTGATCTCAAAGGAAGGATTTTCTGTGGTCGCGCCGATCAGGATAATGCTTCCCTTCTCCACAAAAGGAAGAAAGGCATCCTGCTGCGCCTTGTGGAAGCTGTGGATCTCGTCTACAAAGAGCACAGTTTTCCTGCCCATGCGCCGTCTGCCCTCTGCCTGAGCCATCACCTCGCGGATTTCCTTAATTCCGCTGGTAACCGCGCTGAAATTCACAAATTCCGCATGGGTTCTCTTTGCAATAATCCCTGCCAGCGTGGTTTTTCCCACCCCCGGAGGCCCCCAGAAAATCATGGACGGGATGCGGTCCTGCTCAATAAGCTGGCGCAAAAGCTTCCCCTTTCCCAAAAGATTCGTCTGTCCTGCAAACTCGTCCAGATTTTCCGGACGCATCCGGCTTGCCAGCGGATCATAAACATGTTCCGTATCAAACAGCGACAGCTGTTCCATATCCATTTTGTATGCCTCCCTTCTCCCTCTTCAAAAATCTCCTGCAGCCGATCTGTCTGTATGAAAACTTATCCCCGGATTGCCCAGCGAAGCTTGGTAGAACGGGCCCGTCCGTTCTTTATGCACTCCTCTGCCGAGGGACGGATCACATCAGCGGAAATCTCACTGTAAAGCCCTGCCTTCTTTCCGTCTTTAAATGCCCTTTTTACCAGTCTGTCTTCTCCGGAATGGAAGGTTAAAATCGCAGCCCTTCCCCCTGGCTTTAAGGCTCCCGGCAGTTTATCCAAAAAGGAATACAGCACCTCAAATTCACTGTTAATGTCAATACGCAGTGCCTGGAAACATCTCTGGCAGGACTTTTTCACAGCCTCCTTCCGATCAGCCGCAGGAAGAAATACCAGCGCTTCCTCAATCAGTTCCCGCAGGCGGGTGGTTGTGTCAACGGCATTTCCATTTCTCAGCTCGCGCATCACCCTTCTGGCAATTTCTTTCGCATAAGGTTCATCCGAGTTTTCCACAAGCATCCCCACAAGCTCCTCCTCGTCCAGCTCCTTTAACCGTTCCGCTGCCGTCATCCCTCTGGAAGAATCCAGGCGCAGATCCAGAGGACCATCTGTTTTATAGGAAAAGCCCCGCTCCGGGTTGTCAATCTGCATGGAAGAAACTCCCAGATCTGCCAGTATAAAATCAAAGCCTCCTGCTTCCTCTGCCACCTGGTCAATATTTGCAAAGTTTAAATGCTTTATGGTTAAAATATCCGGCCCGAATCCCCTTTCTGCCAGCCGCTTTCTGGTTTTTTCCATCTCGATGGTATCTACATCCAGAGCCCACATATGGCCCTGTCCCTTTAACTGCTCCAGCATATGGCCTGTGTGGCCTCCGTAGCCTAAGGTAGCATCCAAACCGGTCTGTCCCGGCTGGATCTGAAGGAAATCCAGAATTTCATTTACCATAATGGAAATGTGCATACCTGCCGGAGTGCTGCCCTTACTGATGACCTTTTCAATGGTATCCCGGTATTTTTCCGGCTGATGCTCCTTATATTTTTCCTCAAATTTCCTTGGGTGGGTGCCCTTATAGCGGACACGGCGTTTATGGGGAACGGCAGCCTCGCTCTGCATACCGGACTTCTGTACGCCGTTCTCCCGTACGCCCAGATCCTCCTGTGTCTCTGAACTTTTTATAATTCCGTTTCTCTTATCCTGATCCATTTTATGATTCTTTCTCCTTCCACTCTCTTATACAGGCCAGAAAACGCTCTCCATACTTTTCGTACTTAAATTCTCCCACGCCGGAAACAGACAGCATTTCCTCCTTATTCCCGGGCTTTAAGACGCACATATGAGCCAATGTCTTATCTGAAAATACAATATAGGGCGGTACCCTTTCCTCCCTTGCCGTCTGGGCGCGGAGCTCCCTGAGGCGCTCAAATAAGGGCTTGTCTGCCTCTGCCATACCTGCCGAAACACCTTTTGCTTTCTTCTTTCTGCTTCCCGTACCGGTCTTTGTGTTCTCCTGCTCCTTTGCCATCTTCATCACCACCGGCTCATCTCCCTCAAGGATCCTGCCGGAGCTTTCCGTAAGATGCACAATGGCATATTCATCATTGGTAACGGTAAGAAAACCGGACAGCTGCAGATGGTTGATCACCTGGCGCAGCCTGTATACGGGAACCTTTGCCAGCTTTCCATAGCAGATATTTCCATCCATGCGGTAATTGCGGATTTTTACCGTATTGGCTCCGTGAACCGTATCTATAATCACATTGGTTCCATAGCGCTGTCCGCTGGTCTGCACACAGCGGATGAGCATCTCTGCAATCTCCGTCACATCCACCATTTCAAACTGAGTCAGGCAGTTGGAGCAGTTTTCGCAGTAATTGCTCCCGTATTCTCCAAAATACCGCAGAATATAATCCCTAAGACAATCATTTGTAAAGCAGTAAAATGTCATTTTCCGCAGGCGCTCCCGGTCTCTCTCCATCACAAGCTGCCGCGTCATGGGATCTAAGGCATCATTTTCCTGATTATGGTCAATAAAAAACTGGTTAGTAATCACATCCTGACCGCCATAGAGAAGGATGCATTCCGCCGGTTCCCCGTCACGGCCCGCGCGTCCTGCCTCCTGATAATAGGATTCCATATTTTTCGGCATATTGTAGTGAACCACAAAGCGCACATTGGACTTATCAATTCCCATTCCAAAGGCATTCGTCGCCACCATAATGGGCGAATGGTCGTAAATAAACTCCTCCTGATTGTGCCTGCGCTCTTCATCACCAAGCCCTGCGTGATACCGGGTCACAGGAAAGCCCTCCCGGATCAGATTGGCGCAGACCTCCTCAACTACCTTGCGGGTAATACAGTAAATAATACCGCTTTCCCCCTTATGACGTTCCAGATAATTCACCAGCGCCGCATACTTATCCTTAGGAGACAGCACACTAAAATACAGGTTTCCCCGGTCAAAACCTGTGGTAAGAACCTCCGGCTGGCGAAGCATCAGGATATCCATGATATCATCCCGCACCTCCGCCGTAGCCGTGGCTGTAAAAGCGCTGACCACCGGGCGCACCGGAAGCTGCCGGATAAAATCTACGATTTTCAGGTAACTGGGCCTGAAATCCTGTCCCCACTGGGATACGCAGTGAGCTTCATCCACAGCCACCATAGCAATTTTTACCTGAGGATCCAGTGCAAACTGTAAAAATTCCTCTGTCATCAGCCGCTCCGGAGCCACATAGATAATAGGATAGCGCCCTGCTCTGGCAAACTCAAGTGCCTTTCTGTACTGGCCGTAGGTTAAGGAACTGTTTAGATAAGCTGCCAGGATTCCCGCCTGATTTAAGTTGCTCACCTGATCCTTCATCAGAGAAATAAGAGGTGAGATTACCAACGTAATCCCATCCATCATCAGGGCAGGGATCTGATAGCACAGAGATTTTCCGGCTCCTGTAGGCATGATTCCCAGTACGTCCCTACCCTCTAAGATTGCTCCAATTAAACGTTCCTGTCCGTCCCTGAAGCTGTCATAGCCAAAATAATGCTTTAAAATTTCCTGTTGTGTCATTTATGTTATGTACCTTCCTGCTCTCCCTCATTAGCCTCGTCTACGGAAACACTGCTCTCCGCCCTGCCGTCCGCATAGGTCAGACGGATCACCGCCTGGGGCCAATTGAGCGTAATCCGCGCTGTCTTTTCCCGTTCTTCTCCTGCCTTTTTCATCAGATCCAGAAGCTCCTCCAACACAGCCCGTGTAAGATAACCGCCTCTCCAGTGAAAGGTAAGGCTTTTTCCCTTTTTGGCTGCCTGACAGGCTCTCTTATATACCTCCTCTGTCTTTGTAAACGACAGTTTCTTTTCCTTATAATAAAAATGATCCCCGTCTGTACAGGACGGCGCCGGGGCGATTAACGGCTCGTGATCGCGAAATACTGCCTTATCGTCCAGATTAAAGTAATCATACCGGATCCCGCCTTCCGCACAGTTATGCTTTCCCAGCGTATTATCAAAGGTAGCGTCCAGATGATAATACACGCCGCCGATCCGCACAATATTCCAGGTATGGCGGTACTTAATGCCTTTTTCCGGGTTATTTCCGCAGATTGCAATCATGCACCAGATCCCAAGGCCGTCGCAGAGCACCTTCACCGCCTTTGCAATGCCCTCACAGACGCCCACACCCTGTCCCAAAGGCCCGATGATCTCATGGGAATAGGCCTTTTTCAGCTTATCGTAACGGACATTTTCACAGATAAAATCGTGAACATATTTCTCCTTCTCCCACTCGGAAAGCTTTGCCGCCGGCCGGATCAGCTTCTCCACCCGGGATTCCAGTGCCTTTTTATGCTCCTTTATCTTTCCCTTTTCAAACAGATACTCCGGTTCAAAAATCAGATTGGGCGAATCCTGATAATATTTATAATGAAAACCACTGGCCCAGAATATCTCCGGATGATCCAGACGCAGGCGAAAAAACAGATCTGTCAGCTCCCTGCCGTCAATTCTGGGGACTAAAAAGGAATCCTCCAGATTCATAAGCCCCTGAAAAACGGCACGGTAAACGGACTGGTGGTGTTTGGGAAGTTTTGTATAGTAATAGGGTTCCATATTCGAGTTTTATATATCCTTTCTATTCTATAAAATAAATGTTCCGCTGTCCCTTCTGTCAATAGCAAATGCAAACAACGTTCCTTTTTCCACCGCAGCAAAGTAGCCGGTACTCTTATATTCGTCTGAATACTGCTTTTCGATCAGCTCCAATGTTTCCTTTAACTGAAGCATAGCTGCAAATTCATGCTTGCAGTTATAACTGCAAAAACAGGAACAGGTAAGACTGCTGATTTCTCCGTTGTGATATTCAAATTCTACCTCATAGTTTTCGCTACCTTTTACAATGGCATATCCCTTTGCACCATCAATACTGATGTACAGGACTCTATTTTCTATGTAGTATTGATGTCCCCGTTCTGCGATTGCTGCGCTTATTTTCATATCATTAAGATCATACAGATTAAACGTAGTATCATCACTGCCGCTGATCAACATATCCTCCTCCTTTGGCGGAGCCTTAAACCAGCCTGCAATCTTATGTTCGGGAAGCGCTTCTCGATCAAAGGTTACAAAATGAGAACCTGCCATGAAAAATTGACCGTGCACAGTGGTATCCACTACAGCAATGACACGTTTATACTCGGAGATTTTGATTTTGAAATTATAATTCACTTCGATAACATGGCCAAGCTGGCCTTCCAGTTTTCCGTCGACATAAACCATATCTCCGCACTTTAAGTCAAAGCTGTCATTATAATATGCTAACGACATTCCTCTTCCCGGAAATTTGACCTGGACAACCGATCTGCGCGGCACTGGCTGAACCTTCTGTACAGTACCTGTCACTTTATTTTGATTTTCTTCGGAATATTCTGTTGCAAAACCAATTTTAAACGACATTTTAATCACCTTATCCTAAATATTTATTTATCTCGGCCCCAAAAATTTATCTCCATTCAAATGTATCATATGCTCCGGCATTTCTGCAATCCAAACCTCCGTTTCCCATGCCAAAGCCTGTGAGAATTTTTTATATGTTTTAAAATCCAAAAAAGCTGTAACAAAAATCTTTCCTGCTGTAACATTTTCTGTCATCTCTGTGATTTCAATAATACACTTTGGATCCATTGGTCCTACAGACGTTACAGATTCTATAAAATAAATCCAATTTTTATCGTTTCTATATAAAACAATATCGGGCATTTTATCATGCAGCGTAATTTGAAACCCCAATTCTGTCAATTTTCTTCTTTGATGCATAAATATCAACCAGCTTTATCATGATATGTTAAAAAATAACTTAAAGCTTTTTTCCATTCCACAGACTGAAATGTTTTCAGCATTTTTAAAGTTTCTTCTGTAAGCCTGTATCTGTAATTAGGACTATTGGTCGCTGTTCCATTGTCTTCAACTAATGCTGCTGTTCTAAATCTGTGCAAAGCCTGTTTACGAAATGTTTCTCTGCTGTTTTCTGCATAGGTAGTACCATAAAAGGTGTTAGAAAATTGAATCATATCATGGATACGAATCCATTTATTTTCTGCTTCGTTCCATTGCATACCGGGTTTAAAATCCGCCATTGCAAGCAAAGTGTAACAGCATATATCTGCCTGCTGTGCTTTCGGCATACCTACCAATTCTAAAATTTTTCTTGCTTCTTCAATTTTATCCACAGTATCCCTCCAAAATTAAGTCGCAGTTTTTCTGTGACAAATCCTTTGTCTGCATCAATTTTCTCCCCATTTCCTGAATGCTTTCTATATTCGGCACAGGCATAGAATTCACTTCTGTAGAATTTACCTGTGTAGAACCATTCAAAATCCTGTAGTATTCATCATACACAGTGGAATTAAAAAGTACATATAATCCATATACCAGACACTCCGACATTTCCCCCAGTAAGCCGCCAATAAAATTGATTTTATTTTGTGTGCTGATTTTCGTATATTGCGGATAATTCTTTGCTAGATAAATCCCACATTGCAGCCTACGTGGCTCTTCTTTTGCTGTAAATCTCTTTACAAACAGATAATTTTTATTATCCTGCATAAGTCCGTGCCGGTCTGTTACTACATATTCATGCTCTTTTTGGATAGGAAACAGTACCTTTCCTTGTTTGATTTGGATCAAGTAATCTTCACTTCTTCTGGAATTTTATCTGTTTTCCTCACTTTTATAATTATCGTTTCCTGCAAGACATCTTCTTTATCAAAAACCTTATTACGACTTATAAACAAATGAATATGTTCTAACTTCCCTTGTGTCAGAAAATAGTGACGAAATCGCTTAAAATATGCTCCCGATGTCCATGAGCGTGGAATAATATAAACCATTTCACCATTATCCTTCAAATTAAAAAGTCACATAGAAGCAAATAGAAAATACAAATTTGTGAGTTCAATAATTCTTTCTAACATCTTTTCTCACCTCATGCTTACCTGTTATATCAATTATACTCTATTGATAAACCATTTTCAAGAACAAGCGTTCTGTATCCAATCTTTAAATTTATCTATACACTATATCTATTTTTATTAAATACCTGAACATTAAACCAACCATTCCCCATCTTTTGGGGTTGTACTTCCATAAAAAATAAAGTATAATGAACAGGTCGTTTAAATAAAGTAATCAAAGTGAGGTGAGATTATGGACAGTAGTGATAGTCGAAGTATGGATATGGTATTCCAACCATTGAAAGTCGCAGACAGGATCCGACTGTCCATGGTCTGATTTTGTCTGTATATATGAGTGAATACCATTGTCTGTTCCAACACAGCACTACATAAGCAAAAGCGAGTGCAGTCTGTCCTGTTTGCGGCTGGCAATGGATTTTTTGCCTTTTTTGCTGCAAACCGGATTTTCTGCCCGCCTTTGCCCCCATCAGCTTGTAAAAAGGAGGACAATGAAATGGCAGCAAATACAACAGCAGCAGGATACAGCCTGGAAATCGCAGAGCTGATCCGCAGCAATCTGACTCCAAAGAGAATGCAGGAACAATTATCTTCCTATCATGAAAATGATATCGCATTGGCTCTGGATCTTTTAAATAAAACAGAACGCATAAAATTATATCAGATCCTGGATTCAGAAGCACTGGCAGATATCCTGGAATATTCCGACCATATTGCAGAATACGTCCAGGAATTAAGCATCCGAAAAAAAGTCGATGTATTTTCCCGTATGGAAACCTCTGATGTAGTGGATGTACTCCGGCACCTGGAAAAGGGGGAACGAGAAACGCTCATCGACTTACTGAATCCTGAGGTACGCTCCGACGTCAAATTACTGAGTTCCTTTGATGAGGATGAAATCGGCAGCGTCATGTCAACCAACTACATCGTTGTTCCGGACCACGCATCTGTCAAGGAAGCCATGTCAGAGCTGGTTCGTCAGGCAGCCGAAAATGACAATATCAGCACCATCTATGTTGTTGATAAATATAAGATATTTTACGGAGCCATTGATTTAAAGGATCTGATCATAGCCAGAGAAGGAACGGACCTGAAAGGGATCATGACCTGTTCCTATCCATACATTTATGCGCGTGCATCCATCGAAGACTGTATCCCTCAGCTTAGAGATTACTCAGAAGACTCTATCCCGGTACTGGATAATGACAACAAACTGATCGGTGTGATCACTGCCAGCGATCTGGTAGAAGTCGTTGGAGACGAATTAAATGAGGATTACGCAAAGTTTGCCGGGCTTTCTGCTGAAGAGGATCTGGAGGAACCCATTTTTCTCAGCGTAAAAAAACGTCTTCCATGGCTTTTTATCCTGCTTGGAATGGGACTTGGCGTATCGGCAACAGTAGGGCTCTTTGAATCTATTGTTGCACAGCTCCCGGTTATTATGTGTTTTCAGTCTCTCATTCTGGATATGGCCGGTAATGTGGGAACCCAGTCCCTTGCGGTTGCCATCCGCGTGCTTATGGATAAACAGCTTTCCGGAAAACAGAAGTTAACGCTGATTCTGAAGGAATCACGAGTGGGCCTGACTAACGGTCTAATCCTTGGCGCTCTTTCCTTCCTCATAATCGGAGGATATCTGGTTCTGAAAGGAAATGCCCTTTCATTTGCTTTTGCAGTTTCCGGATGCCTTGGTACAGCCATGATCCTTGCCATGCTCATTTCTTCTTTATCCGGTACAATTATACCCATTTTCTTCCAGAAAATAGGAGTAGACCCGGCAGTAGCATCCGGCCCTCTTATTACAACGGTAAACGATCTGGTGGCTGTCATTTCCTACTATGGATTGTCCTGGATTATTTTAATCAATATTATGCAGCTGCCGTGAGAGAAAAGGGAACATTACCCTAACAAAAAGAGCTGTGAACCCCTGCAAAATGAAGAATTTCAGGTTACAAGGAGGTGTATTTTTCGGTTAGACGATATAGCCCCGTTAAGGGCTGTGCCGTCTTTTCCCATTTCTTGGCTTCTTTCTGTTACGTCTGCGGGTCTGATATGCTCCCCGTCAAGAGGACAGTGAAAAAATATAAAATTTTTCCGGCCAGCAGCCTGCTGGCCGCTTTTTATGCAGCGAGAAACAACTCGTGTTTTTCCATCGGGGTCATTACACCTAAGTTACGCTGTACTCTTATGGTATTGTAATAAAAGATATATTGTTCGATCATCCGGACAAGTTCCTGCTTACTGGTAAAACATCTGCCGTAATAGCGTTCCCGCTTCAGAATGCCCCAGAACCCCTCCATAGGGCCATTATCTATGCAATGAGCCACACGGGACATACTCTGCGTCATTCCAGCCTGTATAAGTTTGTGGTGGAATACTCTATCACTGTGGAATAGAGGATGAGCCTTCGGATTTGTCTTAACAGCCCTGTCAAAGGTTTTGTAAACAAGTGGATTGTCATTGTGTTCACTCAGCACATAAGACACGATACGTCGGTCATAGAGATCAAGAATGGCGCTCAGATAGAGCTTATGTACCTCAATGCCTTCATACCATTTGAACTCTGTTACATCGGTGAGCCATTTTTCATTCGGTTTTTCTGCATAGAACTGGCGGTTCAGTAGATTTTCGGCAAGATACTGAGGATTCCTTGCCTGCCTGGTGCATCCATGGCTATGATACTTTACCGTAGAACGTATACCTCTGAACCGGCAGATATGCAGCACCCTCTTGTCGTTAACGCGGATGCCATAGCCATGACGCAGATCGTCATTTAGCCTCCGATAGCCTTTATCCGGGCTTTCCGAGTAGATTTCCTCAATCTTTGGGATACTCCCTATTCCTTCGGATGAGAGTCTCCTGAAAATGTTGTATCTGGCCATGGTGGATATCACAAAAAATGGACTGGACACCGACAGGATTGGGGACAGATCCATTCGCAGCTGGAAATATTTTTTGAAGAACGATTATCCGGATTATAAGCTGTTTCTGGCCTGTCAGGGTTGGCTGGGCCAGCCCTGCTTGACATGTCTGGAAACTGCTTTATAATACAAGCAAGGGCAGAACCTCAAAAAATCGGCTCTGCCCAGAGTAACTAATGACATATCTTATATCAGTTTTTTGAGTTTACACAAAACTTGAAACGGTCTCCAATCTTGTCGGCCAACTGCTCGTTCTCCATAGCCCTGTGACTCAGCTTTCCGGATGCCCATTTATAGTAAGCAGAACGGACTACACTTAACATTTCACAGGCCGCCTCAACAGGAAAACCTTGTTCCCTATGACATTCTTGAATCGCTATGTAAATATGTCGCTGCCTTACTTCTGAGAGACATCCCTCCTCTCTATCTCGTCCAATTTTTTTAGCAGAGCATTTTCCATTTCTGCCAAATATAACTTGTGTTTAAGTTGTTCAATCTCAATCTGTGCCTGTTCCAGTTCAGTACGAGGCATTTGATCTTTCTTGCGCCGGCCCCGTCGGTCTTGCAGTCCTGCTTCGCCCATCTTCTCAAAGCGAAGCGTCCATGTGCGGACTTGTTGGTAGCTTACCTTATATTTTAAAGCTGCTTCGCCATAGTTTTTTCCACCAGCTATACAGTCTCTAACGATTTGTACCCGTTCCTCAAATGTGGTTTCTCGTCCCTGCTTCATGTAACTTCCTCCTCCAGAAAACTTTGTGGAGTTGAAATCTCCATGCTTATTATACACCTGAATCCACTTTTGAAGCTGTGTTCTTTTTCGAATATGATATTTTTTGCATATGTCTGACTGGCTTTCAGAGCTGGATAGGTAATCCTCCACGGCCTGTCTTTTTAATTCCGGGCTGTATATACGGTTTTTATGCAGTAGAAATGCCTCTGCGCCGTCTGATTCATAGTTGCGCGCCCACTGTTCTATTGTATCCCTCGTAACGCCGCCTCTACGGGCGGCCTCGCTCTTGCTGATTGTTCCTTCGAGATAAGCCCGTATGATTTCAACCTTTTCTTCTAAACTTAGCTTTTGCTTTTGTGGCATAACAATGCTCCCTCCATGTTTGACAGTTTTTTATTTCACTGTCTCTCATAGAGGGAGCATATCACAAAGAATGCTGCCCCTTTTCAGGAAAAAGATGCCCTATCATGTAGCAATAAGCTTTCTCAAATATTCCAATCCTCTCAACACAGAAGTTTTTCCATCCGGTCTCGGATAACACTCTAAAGTCAGGGTCTGGTCATAACCAATCTCCTCCAACGCTTCCAAAAATGGTTTGAAATCAATCAATCCCCAGCCCGGATAATTCCGATTATTATCTGCCACATGTACATGTTTTAACCGATTCCCACAAAGGAGCACCGGTTTTTTCCAATCCTGCTCTTCCATGTTCATGTGATAGGTATCCAAATGTACTGCTAACCGATCACTTCCAACCCGATTGATCACTTCCAGAACCTCTTCCGCTCTCTGCAGATAATTCGTTTCAAACCGGTCAATGGCCTCGATCACGATCCAACCCTTTCCTTTAGATGCATACTCTGCCAATTCTTTACAACCTTCAATCATTAAATGATCGACTTCTTCCCGGCTTCGTCCCACTGGAATTTCTCCTCGCATGGAACCGATCACAATGCTACACTCTAACTGAGAAGCCAAATCTAACTGATCCTTCAATCTCTGTATTGCCTTCTCACGAGTTTCTTTTGATGGAGATGTAATCGACAGCCCTTCTTTTCCGTAAGCCATTCCAGTTCCAATACTAGAAATCAGAATTCCTTTTTTTTGGCAATACTCTTTTATCTTTGGTCCGTCAACTTCGGAAGGTTTCAGCAAGTGTAATTCCATCGAATCGAATCCATTTTCGGCAAGAAAATCTACCGTTTCATAAACATTTGGATTTACCAATGGAAACGGAGAACCTGCCGGTGCATCCAAGGCACAAGTAACCCCAATTTTAAAATTCATTAATCTTCTCCTTTATTTCAAACAAATTTCTTTACGAACTGTTCCGCTGCGATCAGAGGAAACTTTCAAGCGAAGCACTACGCGTTCCGTTTTCCTCCGAAGGACCCACTGGACTCTACGTTCTGTCGGCTTCCACATAGCCCGGTCTCTGGACCATTCGGCATCACGCCCAAAACGTCCTTCCAAATGTCCAATATGATCCGGATGCGTGCTGCATTCAATTTCAAAGTCACCCTCAATGCTTTCCAACTCCGCCTTTACCGGAGATGCTGCAGATACCTCTAATGCTTGGGCTGTCAAATAAGTTGGAAGATATCCGGCATTTCCAATTACTGCATCCACTTTATAAATGGATTTCTCCAACTGTTTCACATTCACTTCTTTTATCATTAGTTTAGGCAAGGTTTTTGCAAGCTTGATCGTAAAAGAAGCTGCCGCCTCAGACTGTTCAAATAGATAGCATTCCGGTGGATTACGTTCTACATAAATCCAATTCCACCCACCCACCTCTACCTTTCCAAGCTGAGGATGATTCACAGGTGTCCAATTCACATATGCCTTAGATCCCAATTCTCTATCAGCCCATCTTAGAACGGCCAGATCTTTCTCTTCATCCTTTGCAGCAAAATGAAATGCTTTTGGCCGTTCCGTACCGGCTGCATCATACACGTTCCAAAGTTCCAGCATAAACGACGGAATACCCATAACTTCAAAAGTCAAATCACTCAATGTTCCGCCGCGTACTCTGGATTTATCCGGCGTGAATCCCCCATAGGTAGACATCACATCGTAATTGAGATCTTCCTTCCCCATCTCTCCTAGCGTATTATAAAGAGATAGGTCGGCTCCAGCAAAATGATCATCACTTTTTCCACTAAAAGGTCTCATAATCGCCCCTGCATTGGTATGATAAGAGATCACTCCTGCAATATTTTTATGCTTGTGTAAAAAATATGCAACTGACCGGGTTTCCGGTTCAGACAGAGGAAATTCACATGCTCCATACTGAAGATTCTCCGGTAACCAGTTTACTGGATAATTGCGATTTAGATTCACATCTCGGTGTTTGGGAATTTCAAACCCCACTGTCTCACCGCGGATCTCACCCTCGGGATACATACGATAATAGGTTCCACCGGTTTCATATGGTTTTCTCAAAACCATTAAACGAGAATCTTTCTCGGAAATCTTCCATTCACCATTCAGGTCTTCGATCCGCATCTGTGCTACGATTCCATCTCCGTTCAAATCCTTTGGGATCAATCCTGGCAACGGCTGCCGCTCCTCAATGGAATATTTTCCGTTTGCAACCCCCCAAAGTCCAGTATTTAAGATCGTTTCTACACCATCTGGATTTACTCTGGGAAGAATATAAAATACCGTATCCCGAAGTAACTGTGTCATATCCTCCTCTTTTCCATAAGAAGAGAGCAGTCTGACAGCAAGTTGTAATGCCGCATTCGTTCCACAAAATTCTTCTGAATGAGTACATCCCTCCGCGTAATACCCAGGTTTTTCATCTGGCACACCATACTTATAATCCGTAATTTCAAGAAGAGCCAGTTCTCTTCCCTCATAGGTTATTCCAATACTCCTATATCGACAAAGATTCGGATAAGAATCTGCCAAGTAATGAAGAACCTGTAATAATTCATCATAATTATAATAATGATCGATTTTTACAAGGAATGCATCTTCCATGGCATTACCCCCATTTCCATTTATTCCGGTTTTGTCGGATGATCAATTTTATCCGGAAGCATTGAAACATAGGACTTTCCTACCATGCTTCTCTGAAATTCTGCTTTTGCCTTCTTTACCAGTTCCGATTCTGTTATAAATTTTAAAGCTGTCAATCCGGTCACACGGGCTCCGTTGATCATACTCTTAAATCCAATATCCATTCCGGTTACAGCAGTTACCTGCCAACTATGATAATTGGCTCCGATCGGAAAGCATGCGCCTTTATAAAAGCAAGAAGGACAAATATGGGAAACATCTCCAATATCAGAAGAACCATAGTCATTGTCAATATCAATGGGCATAACCCCTACATGAAGCTGCGTATCTGGCTCACTTTGAGAAAATACAACACTATCAGACCATTCTTTCGGAAGAGTCTCATTAAGCTTACGTGCATATGCAATATCCGCTTCGCTCCACTCTTCCATCTTCACTTCACGCATACACTGATCTACGACATCGGCCACTACATGATTATTGATTACAGGATAACAACCACCTAGTTTTTCGATCTCTACACGAGTTCCTGTCATCATCGCAGCGCCTTCTGCCACTGCATGAAGCCTCTGCTCCACATCTTTCATGGTATTGATATCTAAAGCTCTGAATGTATACTTCACCGCCGCGTAATCAGGAACAACATTCGGCGCACTTCCACCATTCAATATACAATAATGAATACGCACATCCGCCGGAACATGCTCTCTTAAATAATTTGCACCCACATCCATTAATTCTACTGCATCCAGAGCACTTCTTCCCAGATGGGGATCACAAGCAGCATGTGCAGATTTTCCGTAGAAGCGAAAAATCTGACAGTTAGATCCTGTCAGCTTACTATAGGAAGAACGATTATACTTACCAGGATGCCAACATAATGCAATATCTAACTCTCTGAAAGCTCCATTTGAAGCCATCTCACCTTTACCACTTACGGTCTCCTCAGCAGGACATGCATAAAATACAATGGTACCCGGAAGCTTCTTTTCTTCCATCTCATCTCTGAGAGCAATCAACGCTCCAATATTCGAAGTGCCCATGAGGCAATGACCGCAACCATGTCCCCATCCGCCTTCTACCACTGCTTCTCTATAGCAAACATCCTTTTGACTCAAACCTGGCAATGCATCAAATTCTCCCAAAAGACCGATCACAGGATGACCGGAACCATACTGTGCCCGCAATGCAGTCGGAAGACCTGCACAGCCACGTTCTACTTCAAATCCATATTTTTCCAGCAACTCTGCACAGATATCGGAAGCAATAAACTCATGATTTCCACCTTCCGGGTTCTCCCAGATTTTTCTGGACGCCCGGATTAGATCCTCTTTAATCTCTTCGATTCTTCGAGACATTACATCGCCCAACATAACGCAAACCTCCTTCCAATCAACATATACCTCTAAAATTCCTTTGTTAGGAAAATCTTATCCTTTGTAATATCTTTCAAAGTTCTGCATCCTGTCATACGCATCACATTCTTTAATTCCCAGATAATTTTTTGCAGACAAATCGCCACCCCATAGCTTTCTGCACCTTCTGCAGCGACCATAACTGGCCGACCAATCAACACACCATCTGCTCCCAGTGCAATCGCTTTAAATACATCCTCTCCATGGCGAAATCCTCCATCAATGTAAATCTTAATATCATTTCCAACTGCTTTCTTAATCTCTTCCAGAACCTCAATCGTAGCAAGAGATTGATCCAAACTATTGCCTGCATGATTGGAAATCACAATTGCGGATGCTCCAGCTTCACATGCCTTCACAGCTCCCTGAGGAGTCATAATACCTTTCAGAATATATGGTTTGTTCGTCACAGAGAATACTTCTCGCAATTGTCTGGCAGATTTGGGTGTTACGATTCCCGGAAGGGAATCGTAACCTCCATTGATCGACATATCTCCAAGTCCCACACAGTCAATGTCTGTAGCAATGGCAATCGCTCCAGCTTCATCTGCTTTCCGGATTTTCTCTGTCATCATGTCTTCCGTCCATGATTTAATCGTCGGAATTCCTAATCCACCATTTTCACGAATGGCCTGCAGACCATCCTCAAAGAAATGAACCAAAGGATGCTGTTTGGAATCCGCCACCCATCCAAGAGAACCAACAGACAAACAGCCCTCAATGATGGCCTTTGTATAAGCATAGTCATCACTATCTGTCGCCCGTCCATCCACGCATTCTATTCCTGTTCGCTTAAAATGACTGTCCGGAAATGCATTTTTCACCCATGCAATCGGCGCATTAAACACCGGTGCACTCATAGTATAGTCAAAGAAATCACAAGATACATCAATTTCATCTCCGTTGCCGCCTTCATAAAGAGTGTCACAAGCAATTCGAATCTGTTGAAGCTTTTGATAATTTCGCTCTCCGCTCTTTCCTCTTTCGCTAGATACAAAACCACATTTTGGTCTGAGACTATCACACTCTCTGCAAGCTTTGCACCTTGGTGCAACCCGAGGCCTTGCTTCATCCAGAATCCGATTCCATTCAGAGCGAAGCTGCATATACATCATTTGAGTTACTTTGTCTGTCATTAGAACTCCTTCGTAATATAGACTTTATCTCTCGTTATATCCTTCAAGCTCAGGCAACCTGTCATTCGCATGGCATTCTTCAATTCCCAAATTAATTTCTGCATATAAATGGATACACCATAGGCTTCACCGCCTTCTGCTGCGATCATAAACGGTCTTCCCACCAGAACGCCGTCTGCACCTAATGCCAATGCCTTAAAGACATCCTCACCATGACGGAAACCACCATCGATATAAATCTTAATATCATTCCCCACTGCTCTCTTAATATCTGCCAACACCTCAATGGTAGCAAGCGACTGATCCAGATTATTACCTGCATGGTTGGAGATTACAATACCTGCTGCGCCGGCCTCACATGCTTTTACAGCACCCTGAGGAGTCATAATCCCCTTTAAAATATAAGGTCTGTCTGTAATAGAAAAGATCTCTTTCAATTGTTTCGCAGACTTTGGATTAGATAACCCGGGAAGCGTATCATATTTACCATTAATTGACATGTAACCTAAACCTACACAATCAATATCACATGCAATGGCAAGAGCACCGGCCTCATCTGCCATACGAATCTTATTCGGAAGCTTTTCATCATCCCATGATTTAATGGTCGGTACACCGATACCTCCTCTTTCCTTAATTGCCTGTAATCCATCCTCATAAAAATGAACCAGAGGATGATGTTTGGAATCTGCAACCCAACCAACAGAACCGACATCGGCGCATCCATCGATCAAAGACTTACTGAATGCATAATCATCACTATCTGTTGCTTTTCCATCAACACGCTCCACACCCGGCTTTTTGAAATGCGTATTCGGAAGCACATTTCCAACCCAAGCAATAGGGGCATTAAAAATGGGGGCCTCCATTTTATAACCAAAAAAATCGCTGGATGCGTCAATTTCGTCTCCATTGCCACCCTCATAAATCGTATCGCATGCTAATTTAATCTGTTGGATCTTCTCATAATTTCGAATACCGCTACGGCCTCTGTCACTGGATACAAAACCACACTTAGGTCTTGCACTATCACATTCTGTACAAGCTTTACATCTAGGCGCCATACGGGGGCGAGCCTCGTCACAAATTCTCTTCCATTCATTTCTAAGCTGCATATACATCATTGTTGTTACATTTGTATTCATCTTCAAATCCTCCTTCTTAACAAGCTTATGTATATTTAAGTTTAATCAGCTTGCCTCGTATGCCGTATTAACTGCTTTTGCATTGCAACGAAGAACACCATTTAAACCTACCATATCATTCGCCTGTTCTTTTATCACGATACGCACAACTCCCACATCATCAAATACGAAGTGAAAAGCTTCATCCATCAGTTTCACAAATCGTTTTTTAACATCAAAGCCTTTTCCCTTTGCCGTATACACTAGAACAAAAGCGCCAAAATCCTGACTATAGCAGTCTTTTGATAATTCCTTGATTGCAACCGTAGAAGCATCTGCCTCCAAATTAAACCCTTCTCCGATCGCAGATTTCATTCCAGAAATCAATGTTTTTAACTGTTCTTTGGAGCAACCCTCTTTAACATATGCATACACATGAGTCATTTCTTTCCCTCCAATCTATTATCCAAGCCAAGGTGTGCTGTTTTCACCGCGACTTTCATCTAAACGTTTAATAGCTGCCGCATCATATTTCAAAAGAATGCCATTCTCCGCCGCATTATCATATTCATGTTCCTTCATATGGAAATAAACATGTCCGATCTCATCTTCCGGAACCAGAGCTCTCAGTCTCTCATTCATCAACTCACCAGCTTTTTTCTTGTAAAAATACGGGGTTCCCTGAGGTGCATAAAGAACCGGGAAGAAACAATGATTTACACGTTCATTGGCTTCGCCTTCTTTAAATGCCTCCAATATGACCCAAACATCTTTTTGATCCATATGAAATCCATCACAAAGGCTAGATCTGGCTGCTTCAATCACTTCCGTTTTCTTATTTGAACTGGTATATCTATCGGATACATAAAGTACAAGTGTTATCATTTTTACCCCTCCTGATTTACTTATCCTGACTTAAGGATGCCAAATAGGCCATCATCTCTGCATCTTCACAACGCATCAGACCTTCCACGGAAATGAACGGATTTTCATGTTCCTCAAGAAAGACTATTGCATTTTTTGTATCCCCTTCTCCAAATGCCTCGTCGCAGGTTTCCTTAAATAACTGAACGAATTCCGCTTTATTGGTCAACCCCTTTCCTTCCGCAGTATAACAGAGCATAATTTTGGACTGCTGCATCACCTCGTCACAATGGTCTGGATCAAACTCATGAATATATACATGCTCAAAATTTGGAGCCAATTTTAATCCGTTGGTTTCGCATTTCTCACAGCCCTTGATAAATTTCTGTTTTGCTTCTTCTGAATATCCTTTCGGAATAAATCCAATTAACATTGCCATGCGCCCAATCCTCCTGTTTTATTTCTGATATGCCAACTGAGCCGCCACCGCTTCCGGATCTTCACACCGCATCTCTCCTTCACAGGAAATCATCCAGTTTGTATGCTCTTCCAGAATCACAGATGCATAGAGTGTGTCTTCCGGATCAAATACCCGATCGCAGACCTCTCGAAATAGCTCTGCAATCTTTTGCTTTGCAGATGTTTTCTTTCCTGCACCTGTATAAATCACCAGATATTTAGTTTTTTTCATAACTTCGTCGGAATGATCTGCATCAAACTCATTTAAATAAACGTGCTCGTAAATTCTTGGCATATCAAACCCCAAGCACTCCACATCCCCCAAGGATGCAATGAAGCGATCCTTCGTCTCTTGTGAATATCCCTTAGGAATAAAGGCTGTCACCATTGCCATGATTCCATTCCTCCTTTTATTTAAAAAACACTTCTTCCACTTCCTGAATAAATCCAAGAGATTCCTGTTGACATGTACTCTCTAAATAGGCATCTGCCATTTCACAAGCCTGAGCCCGCGAAACCACCATGGAACCCATAGCCATTACATTTGCCTTATTAAAGGTATAAATACGTTTTGCAGTAAAAATACTCTCACAAGGCAGACAATAGATTCCTTTTATTTTGTTTGCAGCCAGTGATACACCACCTCCAGTTCCACACATCAGAATTCCACGGTCACATGTGCCATTCTTCACCTGTTCTGCAACCCCATTGACAGAATCCAAGAAAAAGAAATCCTTATTTTCTGCACACTTCTGACCCATGTCACAGACCTCATACCCTTTTTCCTGAAGATGCTTTTTCACTGCTTCTTTTAATTCGAAAGCAGAACCTTGTCCTCCAATTGCTACCCTCATATCTGTATTCTCCCTTCTCTATAGTAAGCTTTCCTTACTAGGTGGAGTGATCTTTGCCTCTGCCATCTGTTTTGCCATCTCTGTTTCTCCGCTTCCATAAATATGACAAGCAACATAGTGCCCATTTCCAATATTCTCTAAAGCCGGTTTTTCTTTTCTGCATAATTCCGTTGCATAAATACAACGGGTTGCAAACGGACATCCTGCCGGAGGATTGATCGGAGTCGGTACATCTCCTTCCAAAATAATTCGATTCCGCTTAAATTCCGGATCCGGAATCGGAATTGCGGAAATCAATGCCCTAGTATACGGATGAAGCATATTATCAAATAATTCTTTCTTATCGGCTAGCTCTACCATATTTCCCAAATAAATTACACCAATCCGGTCACATAAATGTTTTACAACACTTAAATTGTGAGAAATAAAAATGTAGGTCAGACTGAATTTCTCCTGTAATTCCTTCATCAAATTCAAAATCTGAGCTTGAACGGATACATCCAATGCAGACACCGGTTCATCACAAACCAGAATTTCTGGATTCAATGCTAACGCTCTCGCAACACCGATTCTCTGTCTCTGTCCGCCTGAAAACTCATGCGGATACCGATCATAGTAGGAATCTGGAAGACCTACATCCCTCATTAGTTGCTTTGCAGCCGCCTCATTTTCTCCATGATTTCCAATTTCATGGATCACCATGGGTTCACAGATGCTTTTACCAATGGTAAAACGAGGATCTAGAGTAGAATACGCATCTTGAAAGATCATCTGAGCCTTCTTTCGATACTGGAAAAGTTGTTCTTTGTTATATTTCCAGATATCTTCACCTTTAAAGAGAATTTCACCAGATGTAGGATGTTCCAAACGAACGATCGCTCTTCCTGTTGTAGATTTACCACATCCAGATTCCCCTACAATACCAAGGGTCTCACCCTTAAACACATCGAAGGAAACACCATTGACAGCCTGTACACAGTTTTTCTGCGACCAGATCTTTCCTTTTACTTTCATTTTGATTGGATAATGAATCGTTAAATTCTTTACCGATAGAATTACCTCTTTCAATCTTCATTCCTCCCTGCGTATAAGTGACATCTCACATTTCTTCCATCTCCGGTGTCATAAAACTCAGGAGCCTTTTCTTTACAGATTGCTGTACATTTCTCACAACGAGGTGCAAAACGACAACCTTTCGGAAAATTCACCGCACTAGGAACAGAGCCTTTAATGGCATACAGCCTGTCTACTTCTTCGTGAAGCTTTGGAATTGATTTTAATAATCCCTGTGTATACGGATGTCTCGGCTCAGCAAAAATATCTTTTACCGAAGCATATTCAATAGCTTGTCCGGCATACATCACCAAAACATTGTCTGCCATTTCTGCCACAACACCCATATCGTGGGTGATTAAAATAATTGCTGTACCAAATTTTTCCTTCAATCCAGTCATTAAACGCAGAATTTGGGCTTGGATTGTCACATCCAAAGCTGTAGTCGGCTCATCAGCAATCAAAATCTTTGGATTACAAGACAATGCCATTGCAATCATAACACGCTGACGCATACCGCCCGATAACTGATGAGGATACTGATCCACAACCATCTCCGGAGAAGGAATCCCTACCAATCGCAACATATCAATGGCATGGTTTCTCGCCTCTTTTTTTGTGATCTTCTGATGATAATGAAGAATCTGATGAATTTGCTGTCCTACTGTAAAAACCGGATTTAAAGAAGTCATAGGTTCCTGAAAGATCATGGAAATATCATTTCCACGGATATTCTGCATCTCTTTCTCGCTCAGTTTCAGCAGATCTTTTCCTTCAAAAAGGATTTCACTCCCTTTTTCAATTTTCCCGGGAGGATTGGGAACAATTCTCAAAATTGATAGAGAACTAACACTTTTCCCGCATCCGGATTCTCCGACGATCGCAAGTGTTTCTTTTTCTTTCAAATTGTAACTTAAGCCATCTACACTATGGACAACGCCTTCTTCTGTGTAAAAATAGGTCTTAAGATTTTTTACTTCCAGTATGTTTTTTTTCATTCTCTCATCCCCACTCAGCTGTTTTTCAGTCTCGGATCAAGGGCATCACGAAGTCCATCTCCTACCAGACTAAAGCTTAAAACCACTAATGTAATAGCTATTCCGGGAATAATTGCATGAATTGGTTGCAAACGAATCATCTCTCGAGCCTGATTCATCATAGCTCCCCATTCAGCAGTAGGCGGCTGCACACCTAAACCCAGAAACGAAAGTGACGATGAAGTCAAGATTGCTGTTCCGAGAGCAAGTGTTACATCCACAATAATCAAAGACATACAATTCGGTAAAATATGGGTCAGAATAATTCGTGCATCACTGGCTCCAAAAATGTGGCATGCCTGAACATATTCCCGTTTTTTTAATCCCATCACCATTCCTCGTGTTCTACGGGCCATACCAGGAATGGAGAAGAAAGAAATCGCAATGATTGTATTTAAAGTTCCCGAACCAAGAATCGCTACGACTAAAATCGCAAGCAGTAAACCAGGAAAAGCCATAAGAATATCTACAAAACGAGACAAAATAGTATCGGTTGTTCCTCCGAAGTAACCGGCACACATACCGATTGTAATTCCGATTACGGAACCGATTGTTACTGCAAGAAAACTGACCAAAAGGGTGGTTCTTGCACCGTAAATCATTCTTACGAGAGTATCTCTTCCCAGATTATCTGTTCCTAGCCAATGTTCTGCACAGGGTTTCAAATACTTACAGCCCAGTTCAACCGCATATGGATCACCTTTTATAAGAAATGGCCCAAAAATCGCCGTAAGGAAGAACACTACTAAAACAAAGCTCCCAATGATTGTGGTCGGTCTTTTTACGAAACGCCTCAGAACCGGATTTTTAATCCATCTCTTTGATTTTTGATCCGTTATCATAAACATCATTCTCCTTACTTATAAGAAATTCTCGGGTCAAACAATCCATAACACAAATCGGTAATCAGATTGACTACTACAAACACCAACGCAAAAATCAAAATCGTCCCCTGTACAACCGGATAATCTCGGCTCATAACACCATTTACCATGTAGTTACCCATTCCATTAATGGAAAATACAGATTCTGTAATTGCAGCACCAGTCAAAAGAGAACCAAACTGGAATCCAATAATCGTAACCACCGGGATCATCGCATTGCGAATAGCATTTTTATAAATCACCACATGTCTCGGAATTCCACATGCCCATGCCGTACGAATATAATCTTCTCCAAGTACATCCAACATGGAAGAACGCATGGTTCTGGAAATTGTTGCAATCGACTGTGCTGCCAGTGACGTAACCGGAAGCACGTAATGCTTCCAGGTAGAAAGACCCATAACCGGAAGCCACCTTAATTCCACGCCAAAAATTACCATCAAAATAATACATAGGAAAAAGATGGGCGTTGAAACAGCCATAAGTGAAATAATCATGATTAAACTGTCAAAAATCTTTCCTCGGTGCAAGGCTGCTGATACACCTAATATAATTCCAATGACAGTGGAAAATGCTGCCGCAATTATTGCAATCTTAAAGGTATTAGGATATCGATCTCCTACCTCCTTTGCCACCTTTAGATTTCTGAAATAGGTCCTTCCCATATCACCATGAAGCAAACCCTTTACATAATTCACATACTGAACCAAAACCGGTTTATCCAGTCCAAATTTTTCAGATAATTCCAGATACTGTTCCTGTGTAGCTTCTTCTCCTAAAATATTTCTCACAGGATCTCCCGGAACCATTCTCGTCAATGATACAATCAAAAATGATACGATCAAAAGGACCGGAATAATCTGTAATACTCGTTTAATTAAATATTCAATCATGGGCTTTATCTCCCTTTTTAAGATACGGCCGGAGTATCAATACCCCGGCCGCATATGATGCATCACTGTTCAGTCCGCTTGACCATCCTTTTATTTTGCTACAACGGCCTGGTCAAACTCCAGAACACCACCAGCATTACACCAGAGACCTTCTACCTTTGAGGAATAACAAAGAATATCAACCATTTCCGCAATATTGATCTGAGGCGGATCTTCCTTATAGCAAATATGCTGGATCTTATGAAAGAGATCAAGACGTGCCTTATCATCCATCGTTGCATTTGCCTCCAGAGACAATCTGTCTACCTCTGCATTGCTGTAAAATCCATTGTTCTGTGCTGTATTTGTTCCATCCGGCGAAGTTTCATACCAAGTATGTACCACGCTACCAAACTCTCTGGTTCTTCCACCAGTCTCCTTAATAAACAACGGATAATCGAAATCCTCGATGCGGCTTCCACCGATCTTTTCCTGATATACAGAGTCCTCTACAGGAATCACTTCTGCCTTTACACCGATCTCAGCCAACTGTGCAGAAACTGCCTCAGCAAGCTCTACATATTTATAACCAGTTGTAGATGCATAAATACGAGTTTCAAATCCATCCGGATAACCAGCCTCCTTCAGAAGCTGTTTTGCTTTTTCCTGATCCTGATCAATATGACCTTCATCCAAGAATCCCCAGATTACATGGCTGGAGAATCCTCGTACTTCATTCCAGAACTCGCCGTACAGGTTTTCAGCAATCGCATTTACATCCAGAGCATGTACCAAAGCCTGACGAACTTTTACATTTGACATGATCGGGTCATTACATCCGAAGCGTACATTATAAATCGAGCAGTTATCTGATCCTCTTACTACAAATTCTGAACTTTGCTTCAAAAGTTCTGCTGATTCTGCTGAAAGACCATAAGCCACATCTACCTCACCAGCTTCCAATGCTGCTGCTCTTGCTGATGTATCTGGAATAAATACAACCTTCATAAAAGGTGTTTTTGCATTTTCCCCTGTAACAGAAACCGTGTGATAATTAGGATTAGCCTCTAACAGTACATACTCTCCGGACTTCCATTCTTTGATCTGATAAGGGCCAGAAGCATTCATCGTCTCTGCAGACCAGCCAAGCTCATCCAGAGGATATTTCTCCAAAAGTTCTGCATCCCATACACCGGAACTGTAACTACACAGAACACGCATCATGGATGGAAGGGGTTCATAGGTTGTAATGGAAAAATGATAATCATCAATATAATCCACGCTCTTAAACTGAGAATAATGTCCCTTGGGAACTGCTAAAGGATTGGCCTCTGCAAATGGAACCAGAACGTTAAAGGTAGCCACAATATCTTTTGCAGTAATCGGGTTTCCCTTAAAGAACTTCATTCCCTCTTTTACTGTAAAAGTCCAAGTCAGATTGTCATCTGAAACTTTATAATCAGTAATCAATGACATTTTCACTTCCTCTGCAAACTCGCTTCCTTCCGGAGCAAGAACCAGTTCATTGATCATCTGAGTCGTTTCCATCATCGTCATAAACGAAGGTGTCGTTGTCCTCATCGTTAAGCCGCACAGAGACGGAGGTTCCTGATCAATTGCAAGAACAATGGTATCTCTATACTCCTTTGTTTCTGTCTGAGTTTGACCATTTGCAGAAGCAGTTGTCTCTGATCCGCCGGAGGAATTCCCCGAAGAGGAACCGCCTCCACATCCAACGGTGGAGCCGACGATCGCTGCACAAACCAACAGGGTGGCAACACGTTTAAAAAGTTTCTTTCTCATAACATCGTCCTCTCTTTTCCTTTTTATTTTCTTTTTCGTACAATATCTCATCCGCTGCAGCAGGATAATTAAGATAATTTCAAGATACACCCTCCTCCGTCTAATGTCAACATATTTTTGTTTAGTTATTAAAATTCAGAATATTCAAAATATTGCATATCAACGATTCCTCCCCCTGCTTTTATTGTCTTATTTGAATATAATGCATAGTTTTTTTATTTAATTATAGATTATAATATCTTTATCGACTGCTTTTTATATTGTATTCTATTTTTTATTCCAACATTTTTACTTGACATATTTTATTTATATACTAAACATAAATATATCTTGTATTATTTTTTCTATCTGTTATAATTATATTTAGAACAAGTCTTTTTCACCCAAAGAGGAGGGCACATGAGTATAGCAGAAACAAATCAAAAGTATATTGATGACATGGCTATGACAACGAAACTGATCAACCAGAGACCCGGACGTATGATACAGCTTGCCTCTCTGTTAAACCGTTATGCGTCCAAACCCAAGTATTTCGGAGATAACGAAAATATTACCCTTATTGAGATTGGTATTCTGGTTTATATTTCTTCTTCTCCCGGCGTTACCAGCACAACTCTGTGCGAACAATTCGGAAGAACCAGAGGTGCTATTTCCCAATTAATCAAAAAATTAGAAGACAAAGGTTACATTCAACGGGAAAGTAATCCAGATGATGCCAAATCATTTCTACTCTACCCTACACTAAATGGTATGCACTTGATACAAAAGATCAACGAAAAGGATATGAGCGATGCCAACGGAACCTTGATCCGTCTCCTCCAAATCTGCCCTCTAGAAGATATTCAAACATTTTTCCGTATGGTAGATATTTATATTGCAATTCTGATCAAGCAAATATCTGAGGAAAATGCAACTATTTCAGAAAAAAACACCGATGAATAACCATCACTTATTCTATACCTTATCCAAAAAACCAGAGAAATTTTCTCTTTCTGCCTCAATATCTCTGGTTTTCTTTTTATGTAATTAACTAAAACTTCCCACACCGATACGGTGTGTTGAACTCTGAAAATTCAATATTTCAGCCAATAAAAAAGGCATAAACCTGTTCACTTTGGTATAATGGAGTTGACTAGAAACCATCTTTACAAAGGAGATTTATGCCATGTCCAGTATACCACAAAACCATTTCGATGAGAACAACTTAATTGACTGTGTTCAGAGATTTTTTTCCAAACATCATGTCGGCAAACTTCTTGCCAAATGCAACGGAATGAAAGAAAAAGGTGTCTCACCTGTTTCCCTGCTTCGTTACAAGCTCAGTAACATTTTTGTCGGAAGAAGCATGTACATGCAGCAACGGACAGGCTCTTTTAAAGAAGCGTTTTCTAAGAACACTTTTTACCGTTTCCTTAATTCTACAAAAACAAACTGGCTTCGTTTTACTTCTCTTCTTGCAGCCGACATCGTCAACAATGACATTCGTGATCTGACAGATCAGGAAAGAAAAAATGTCTTCATCATTGATGACAGTCTTTTCAACCGCACCAGCTGTAAGAAAACAGAACTGGGCTCAAAAGTTTTTGACCATACAGATATGCATTTCAAAAAGGGGTTTCGGATGCTTACTTTAAGCTGGAGTGATGGAAATACACTAATCCCTGTAAACAGCTGTCTGTTAGCATCTGCAAAGGATACAAATATCATCGGCCCGGTAAAGGACTTTGATCACAGAACTCTTGCAGGAAAAAGACGTAAGCTTGCCCAGACAAAGGCACCAGAGGCAATGATGACATTACTGGACACTGCTCTCAGTGCAGGACTGAATGCTGACTATGTCCTGTTTGATTCCTGGTTTTCCAACCCGGCACAGGTCACATCCATTCATTCAAAAGGTATGGATGTGATTGCCATGATCAAAAAAAGCAGCCGGATCAAATATTCATACTGTGGTGAACAGCTGAATATCAAAGAGATCTATTCCAGAAATAAAAAGCGTCGTGGCAGATCAAAGTATCTGCTTTCCGTTGATGTTATGGTAGGAAAGGAAAATCCAATTCCGGCGAAAATCGTATGTGTAAGAAACAAGGCAAATCGCAAGGATTGGCTTGCCTTTATCTGTACAGATACTACTCTTTCCGAAGAAGAGATCATCCGTATTTATGGAAAACGCTGGCAGATCGAAGTTTTCTTCAAAACCTGTAAATCTATGCTGAACCTGATTGGAGAATGCCATAGTTTATCTTATGATGCCCTGACAGCCCACGTGGCCATTGTGTTAACCAGATATATGTTACTTGCAATGGAACAGAGACAAAATGAAGACCAGCGAACTCTTGGAGAACAGTTCTTCTTCCTTGTTGATGAAATGGCAGATATTACTTTCAACAGATCACTCGGCATCCTAATGGATGCCTTAATGGCAAGCCTCCAAGAAATTTTAAAGCTCAGCGATGAACAACTAACTGCTTTTACCACTGATTTTGAAGCAAGACTGCCAGAATATCTGCGAAATGCACTCCATTCCAAGGCTGTAGCGGCATAAATCACTATTTTGTTAGCTGAAATATTGAATTTTCAAGGTGCGAATCCCATTTTAGGTATGGGAAGTCTTAGTAATTAAATATGTATCCATTTTTCCCTCTTATACTGCTCAATCTGATCTTCCATCTTCTTCAGATAATCCTTTAATCCAGCACCCGCTTTCCTTGTATAACACACATTCACTCGTCCAAATCCAAAGGAAGCTCCAGAAAAAATCCTCGGCACTCTCCAATCTGCATAACACGCTCTTGTACAAGTAGGTAGCAAAACGCAATCTTCCATTTTTGAAAACTGCTTCCTGATAATTGCAAAGCACTTCCATATGCCGATACCAACCGACTACTGTTGTAAAATTGCAGTAACGATGTCTGTCACAGAATACCAATAAAACATCTTCCTCTGATAATCTTACCAGTGTCAAATTATACGCCTAATGTGCCTCTTCCACATAACTTCCTCCAAATAAAGGCAGGGCATTCCTCTCTTCATTTCCTAGATATTCCATCATCCATGAAATATTGAAAACACTATCCGCATTCTCGTACCTCCCAAAAATCAATTTATCATCCTATTGTTCTAGTACTACCCTTACCACTTCAAATGTAACCGCTTTCTATAATATATCTTTGCGAACCTTTACATTTAAAAAAGTATTGCCATTTGATTGTCACTTGACATAGAAAGAGCCAAGAAATGCCTATTTAGCAAGGCTTTGATAAGGATGGTAGTAGAAAACCAGTAAAATCAAGGCTTTGCAGACAGCAGGCAGACGGTGCTTTTATAAAAAATGAATATGAAGATGGAAAAAGACGCATTTTGAGATTTGCGTCTTTTTCTATTGGGCTTTCTGCTTTACCTTGAGAAATGAGCAGACAACAGCAAACGCCATTGAATGGACTTCCATTGATGGTGTTTTTTTATTGTCTGGAAAGGAGCAGAAAAATGGAAACAACATATGAAAAAGCAAAACGAAAGGCGGTCTATGTGTGCCCTTAAATTAGGAAGCCTGTTTGACGGAATCGGCGTGTTCCCTCTTGCGGCTTCCCGTAATGGAATTATTCCCGTTTGGGCAAGCGAGATTGAAAAATCCCCAATAGCCATAACAAAACGCCACTTCCCAGACATGGAACATTTAGGGGATATTACAAAGATACACGGAGGGAACATCCCTCCTGTTCACATTATTACATTCGGTTCTCCCTGCCAGAACCTGTCTAAAATCGGAAAGCGTGAGGGACTGGCTGGAAGCAAATCAGGACTGTTTTTTCAGGCTATCAGAATTATAGAAGAAATGAGGTGTGCTACAAATGGGTTATATCCAGTTATCTCTGTTTGGGAAAACGTCATGGGAGCGTTTTCTTCAAATGACAGGATGGATTTTAGAGCCGTGCTGCAATCATTTTCCGATACCGAAATTTCAATGCCTTCTACTGGAGGATGGGCTAACGCCGGTATGGTGCGAGGGGGAAAGACTGACCTGTGCTGGCGGCTCATGGATGCCCAGTATTGGGGAAAGCCCCGGCTTGTTCAGCGAAGAAAGAGAATCTTCCTTGTGGCAGATTTTAGAGGACAGCGTTCCGCAGAAATACTATTTAAGCCCCGCGATATGTTCCCGCTTCCTCCGCCTTGCACAGACTACGGGCTGCCCGCCGCCGGAGCCAGTCGAATATCTCTTGATAAAACAAGGGGGAAAATACCCGTCATCCGCCCCTTTCAGGAACGGCGTATGCGGAGTGCTGCAAAATCAGGAAACCAGTCTGCTTTCCTCGCAAGTTTCGGACGGCCAGATGAACCTTTTCCAACTTTACTGGCAAAAGCAGTCAATATGATTTCATTCTGGTATGAGGGGGAAGAAAAAGACGGAGTTCTCCGAAATTTGACACCTGTTGAGTATGAGCGCCTGATGGGATTACCGGAGGGGTGGACAGCATATGGAAATTTAGGACAGCCCATTAGTGATAATGCACGGTGCAAAGCACTTGGAAACGCAATCGCCCTGCCGTGTGCTGATTACATCATGGCAGGAATAGCAGAAACCATACATGAATAAGAAAGGCGGTTTTGTATGACAGAGAAAAATCGTTCTCCTCCGTTGTCGGATGGAACATCAACAGAAGCTATCGAACCAACTATATTATTTCAGAAAGGACAGGTACATCTATATGGAATTAAAATTCGTTATCCCCAACATGGAAAAGACATTCGGCAACTTGGAGTTTGCCGGAGAAGACA